>Ga0097691_1001347_pt1 | contig 18336 bp, 24 predicted proteins | sample NGESurdeep072012_8_FD_72858 | JGI IMG/M metagenome (GOLD analysis project Ga0097691, IMG submission 72858) | Arctic peat soil microbial communities from Barrow, Alaska - NGEE Surface sample 210-1 deep-072012 | ecosystem: Environmental > Terrestrial > Soil > Wetlands > Peat ... | reverse complement strand
TCCATCGCTTCGTCAAGGATTACAACCGTACCCGCCTCAAATGCCTCGACTATCTCGCTCCGCTCGAAGCTCTCGCTAATCTCCCGGGACCAAACACGAAGGCGGGGTATGACGGCTGATTGTGGAGTCGATCAGTGTTCGTGTCCCCGACGCGGTGCAGCGCCTCTTCGGCGGTGCGCCGCAGGGCCGGGACCCACACCTAACTTCGCGCGACGATGGACCCCGAATCAGCAGCGCACCACGCCGCGAAGTGCGGTGCGCTGCGCAGCATCCGGGGCACGCCTCGCCCTAATTCAGCTTCTTTCCGCCATCCGTCACGCCGTCGAGGAACGCGCCGGCCTCGCGGTTGAGAAACTCCACGTCCGCCGGGATGGCGCCGCCGGCCGAGGCATGGCCGGTCACCGTGCCCGGGCTGATCGTCATCATCTTGACGCCTGCGATATTCTTGCCCGCTTCCTGCGGCTCGAATTCCGGATTGAGCAGGTCCTTGGTGCCGGTGAGGATCAGCGTCCTGGCCTTGATCGAGGCCAGCGCCCTGGCGGTGTCGCCGTTGAAGCCCGGCGTGGTGCCGACGTCGTGCCGCTCATAGGCCCAGGTCTGGTAGATCCAGTCGTTGGCGTCGAACGCCTTCATCACGGCTGTCTCCTGCGCCTCCATCCATGGCAGCGCATCCATGCCGTTCTTGAACTGCGCCGAGTACATGTCCGGCGTGCGCGCCGCCAGCAGGTTGAGAATGTCGCGCCACAGCCGCACGCCCTTCTCCGGCGGCGCGTCGTAATTGCCGTCCTTCCATGCCGGATCGGTCATGATCGCCTTGCGCGAGGCTTCCAGCACCGCCACGGTCCAGCCGGGCGTTTTCGCCAGCGGCACCATCGCCACCAGCGCATCCATGTAGTCGGGATGGCTGACGCCCCATTGCAGCACCTGCATGCCGCCCATCGACGGGCCGATCACGGCGACGACTTGGTCGATGCCGAGCTTCTCCTTCATCAGGCGGTATTGCGATTCCACCATGTCGCGGATGGTGAATTTCGGAAACTGCATGCGCGGCTGCGCCCTGGAATTGCTCGGCGAGGTCGAGAGGCCGTTGGCAATCGCGTCGGTGCAGACGATGAAATATTTTTGGGGATCGAGCGCCCTGCCGGGGCCGATCATGAAGTCGAGCCGGTGATGATTGCCTGAGATCGCCGTCACCATCAGGATGGCGTTGGATTTTTTGGCGTTCAGGGTGCCGTGGGTGACGTAGGAGATCGAGAAATCCTTGATCGCCTCGCCGCTTTCCAGCTTGAGGTCGCCTTCGCCGTAAAGCTGGTGCGGCGGTTGCTGCGGCGTGTGCGCCGCGGCGGGCAGCGACAGCAGCAGGCCGGCGGCAACGAGATGTGCAATGCGTTTCACGGCGTTTCTCCCCGATGGAGGTGCTTTTTCGATCGCCCCCTGCGCTGACGATACCGGCGAGTTGGCTGGCTGTGAAGCGCCAGTCATGATCGCCGCAACAATTTGCCGGGGGCGGCGTACGGAATAAATCGCGGGCGTCGCGGTTTCCCGCGGCTGCAAACAAACATCAGCGGATTTTCTATTCCGGGCTCATCGCGGAGCCTGTCACCGGGCGCGCATTCGCGCGACCCGTTGGCTCCATCCGGACCACGCACTGATTTGCCCGACGGGCAAATCAGCGAATTCGCTGTCCAGCCCCATTTCCAAAAATATTCCCCTTCGCCGCTGACCCAAATCACTTCTATATCCCCCGCCGTCCCGTCCCACAGAGGGGCGTTGGCCATCGTCACGGACGCGGGGCGGGATGCGGTGGACGCGGGCTGCGTCGGGCGCGCGATGGGATCGCAGGGCGGGTTTCCCGTGAGCGGTCACTGGGCGAGCAGACGACAGGCGCATGCTGCGGACGGCGAAGTCGTGTGGTCCTGACGCCCCGACGCTGGCGTCAAGTTTGCGGAGACATGTCGGCCCGACCGGGACGCGATATGCCTTATCCGCCGATGACGGTGGCAAACAAGCCCGGTCACCGGGGAGAGCACGAAATAAGCCGTTAAAACCATTGCGTGCGGGAACGCCGGGTGAATCCGGTGGATCTGTGGTGAATATGCTCGTGTGCTCACTTCCCATTTTGCACGCGAGGCTGCGGGTGCAGCGGGCACCCGGCGTTCCCCACGCCCTCATTTCGAGGCGAAGGGTACACGCACCACTCGGGCGCATCGCGCCGCGGGATCGCGAAGCCGTGGCTGCGAACAATGTGGCTGTTTGAAACGTGAAGTCGGTGTGTGCGAAGCGCCCCGTGGAGCTTGCGCGGATTGAATGCACGCTGGTCATTCCTCCCGGGGCAGGCCTCAGATGCGCAATTGCGCATCGGGGAATCCAGCCTCCCGGTCGTGGTTATGGATTCCGGGTTCGCGCGGAGCCTGTCATCGGGCGCGCGTTCGCGCGACCCGTTGGCCTCGCCCTCAGACGCGCCAATTGGCGCGTCGGGGAATGACGAATTGAGGGGCGCGCCCGGGAGCCCCTCACCCGAAGCCTTCGCTGCGCGGCGGCTTCGACCGCTCCCCGCAAGCGGGGCGAGGTTTAGAACCGCGCGATTCCCTGGCATACAAACATCAGCGGATTTGCTATTCCTTGATAACGTCGAGGCTTGCGCTCCGGAGGTGGGGCATGTCGGAGCACTTGCGTTCGCAGATTAATGGTCTTTATGCGGCTTACTCCCGTTGCAGCGTGGATTTCGTGCTCAACGCGATTGACGACGACATCGATTTCGTCAGCTACGCACCCACCCAATTCTTTCCCTATCTCGGGCACCATCGCGGCAAGCCGGAGTTTGCCAGGACGATGCAGGCGGCGCACGCGCTGTTCGAATTTCTCACCTACAAGCCGGTGTTGCTGATAGTCGAAGACAACAATGCCGGGGCAATGCTCTCGATGCGGCTGAAGCAGCGGGCGAACGACCGCATCATCCATTTGTTCGTCGCCCAGTTCATGCGGTTCCGCAACGGACGCATGTTCGAATTGCGTGAATTCATGGATACCTTCGATGCCGTCCAGCAGGTGCTGGGACAGGAAATCAAGACCTAGCGCCGCTTCGGCTGCGCTACTTCTTTTGGTGCAGGCCGAAATCCTTGCCCATCTCGGGCCCGAGCCAACGTTGGCGGCCGCAAGCCGCGACGGCAGGGGGACGCGCTTGTCTATCCTTGCTCCCTTGGTTGGAAAGATACCGCGATGCAAACTGCGCTTACAAACCTTCCAAGATTTGCTATTCCTACGCCGCGCCGAATCTTTTCAACCGGGCGCAAGGGGAGATCGTCATGGCCAAGGGTCAGATGCGCAGCAACAAGGAAAAGAAGAAACCGAAAGCCGACAAGAACCTCAAGAAGGGCGGCGCCGCGCCGGTCAATCCGTTCGCGGCGGGCAAGACCCCGGCCGGCCAGAGCCCCAACAGCAAGAAGTAATCCATTTCGCCGGTCATGGCCGGGCCAAAGCGCCAGCGGGTCCGCAGCCCGATGACAGGCTCCGCGCGTCTTCGCGCTAGATGTCCCGGCCATCCACGCCTTTGTTGTTGAATGCCCCGGCGTCGCAGACAAGTTTGCGCAGTCTGCGCAAGGCAGAGGGCTGAGGCCGGGAGCGTTGCGCCGCGTCGGCGTGGCCCGCGCAGCAGGCGGGGGCGATCAGAACCGGAGCGATCCCGAGATCGGCGGCGTGGCGCGCGGCCGGCTCGATGCCGATTTCCATCGCGATGCCCGCATAGCGAGCGCGGCGACGCCGCAATCGCGCAGCGCCATGCGCGCGCCTCGCCTCCTTCCCACCGACGATGCCGACCCGCATGTCATAGGCCAGTGGCGCCATCGCCTGCGGCAAGGGACCACATGGCATTATATCAAAATACAGCTCTTGGTTGTGAACCGTTCTTGATCTGTGAGCGTCAAACGGTTCGAATCTCTTTGCGCAATTCCGTTCACAATGTCCTGGCAATGCGAGTCGGGATTTAACACCGACGGAGAAGGAATGATCGAGAATCTTCAACGGCAGCGCGTGCTGAATTTTCTCGAGGCGTTTTATTCCGGCGATATCGAGGGCGCACTGTCCCGCTGCAGCGACGACATCGATTTCGTCGCCAATGCGCCGGTAGATATCCTGCCGCATTTGGGCCACCGCCGCGGCAAGGCCGAGGTCAGGGAGATGTGGAAAACCATCCACGCCCGCTATTCCAGCATGCGCTACGAGGAGCCCATCATTGTCGCGGAAGGCGACAAGGTCGCGGTGCATATTCGCGTGTTCTTCCGCAAGCGCAGCAACGACCGGATTGTGCAATTCGACATCGCGGTTTTTTACACGCTTCGCGACGGCCGTATCGCGCAGATCCGCGAGATCATGGATTCCTTCGATGTGGTTCAGCAGGTGCTTGAACGCGACGTCGCCGCGGTTCTGACTGAAAGCAAACCCGGCACGATCTAGTCCTTTGCTACTCGTCATTCCCCGACGCGCCAATTGGCGCGTCTGAGGGCGCGGCCAACGGGTCGCGCGAACGCGCGCCCGATGACAGGCTCCGCGCGAATCCGGAATGACGTTAACGCGCGGACTATATTTTCGTGGCCGCGTTGAACCTGCCGCCCCGAGCCACGACCAACGATGAGGTCTCGCGGACATCGACAGGCGAAACATAGCCATGAAGATTGCGTTGCTCGTCCTGCTGGGTCTGGTGCTGGGCGCGCTCGGTGGCGCCGCGCTCGGCATCGGCGCCGGGCTCGCCTGGGTCGAAATTTTCAAGACCACCAGCTTTGAAGGCTATAGCGGAATGCTGGTGTTCTTCACCTTCATGCCGCTTGGCGCCGGGATCGGCGGACTCGGCGGCGCGCTGTTGTTCGGCGTGATCGCAATGCGCGACGCCGAAATCGCCATCGAACGGGAACCCGCGCGCCGGCACGACACTTAGGCAAACGGGCATTTGTGGAGCAAACGCTCGGGCGTCCGATCCATCTGCCGAAGATGGCGTCGACAGCCTGAATTTTTTCTGGCGAGGTCATCATTCGATTCTTGCGCGCCGGCTTGAGAACAGCCCCCGCCATAATTTTGCGCTGATGTGCACGCATCGTCGCTCCGGCATGCGGGCGGGGTTATGATTTCCAGAACACGATACGGCCGGGCTGTGCTGCTGATCCTGGCGGCAGGCCTCGGCGTGGCGTCGGTGCTGCCGGCCGGCGCGCAGACGGCGTCATCCGGCGAAAATCCGCAGGCCACGGCGGCGGAAGCCGCCGCTCCCGATGCAAACGACGCCGATATCAGGGACACCGATATCCGCAAGCGCGCTCGGGCAGCGAAATGTCGTGGTCCTCCAAAGACAAGCCAAATGGCTCGGCCGCATTGTCGGTGAAGCAGCCTTTATCGCCATTCTGGGATGCCCGGATCGGCGCCGATATGACCGTCGCCCGGCAGCCGGGAACGCTGACGGCCTCAGAACTGCTATCGGAAAAACTGGCGAACGGCGGCAGCGAGCCGCAATCGTCCGGGACGGCATGGGCGGCGATCACGGCCCCCGGCGTCGGCTCGATCTGGGACAAGACGGCGATCGAAGCCCGGGTCGATCCCTCTCAGGAGCAGAGCAAGCTCGGCACCTCTCTGAGCAAGTCGCTGCCCCTGAGCGAGCAGTATTCGCTCACCCTGCAGAACGGCTACAACGTCATCCAGCAGGGTATCGTGCCGGTGCCCGGCATCTTCGCGCGCCCGGCGCGAAATTATCAAACGGAGCAATCGGCCAAGCTGAACATTGCCGACACCGGCACCAGCTTCATCGCCGGCCAGACGCTGTCGTCCACCGACGACAAATGGCTTCGCAAGATCGGCGCCGAGCAGAAATTGTTCGATGGCATCACCATATCCGGCTCGATCGGCGAAACGGCGCAGGGCATGTCGAACAAGAGTCTCACCGCGGGATTCAGGCGCAGCTGGTGACCGCGGGCGTCGCCCGCTGATGTCGCCGATTCCGGTGAAAGATCGAGCATTGCCGCATATTGGCCGCGATGCGGTCAAAATCCGCGGCCCTGATAGCGTTACTTTACTTCGTCGTGCGGGGAACGCTCGCTCAACGCGAAACAGGGGAACAGCCGATGAACGCGATTCGTTCTGAAAAAATTGAATCAACTGAAGAAGACAGCAACCTCGCCGCAGTCTCGGAAGTCGAGGCCGGCATCCGCGACTTCGTCCGCAACGACGTCGCCTATCTGCGCCGCCCGGTGCCCAGCATGCTGAGCAGCACCGAGACGCCGCTTGAGCCGAGCACCGAGGCCACCGTCAACAACGTCAACTCGCTGATCCAGCGCGTCGCCGGAACGTCGCTTGCGGAAATCGAAAACCTGATTGCCGAACTCGAAAGCCTGCGCGACCTGCTGCACGCCGAAGGTCAGCGCGTGCAGCGCGAGATCTCCGGCTATGCCCAGCTCAGCCAGGCCGCCATGAAATCCACGCGCATGATCGCCGACAATGTCTCGCAGTGGAAACGCGCCGCGGACGGGCTGCGCAACAGCTGATCGGCTGATCGTTCCTGATCTCGTTCACCGCCGCCTTCCCCCGAAAGGAAGCGCGGCGGTTTCGTTTTTGCCGGAACGCCTTTGAACTTGCCGGCCCCGAGCCGCGACCAAGAGCAGGCACCATCACACGCCCGGGGACAAGTCTTCATGGAAACCATTCGGCCAGACAATACCGATCCGATTCCGCTGCGGACTTCGCCGCACAGGATGGGCACCATCATGATCCGGTTTGTCGGGCTGCTGGTCGTGGCCGTGGTGGCGCTGGCGCTGGCCTGGAGCCGCTGAACTTTTCGCAAGCTTCGGCGCGTATTCGGCAAAAGCGGGAACCGGTTTTGCGGCCAGAATACGCGCAAAATGTTCTGGATTCGGCGGCTATGGTTAGCGAACCCTGAACTTATCGGCTGGCGATCGGCGTGCCCTCGAGCGAATAGGCGCCGTCGGCATAACCCTTCACCACCATTCCGGTGGCCAGCATCACCGCCAGCGTCACGGTTGCGAAGATAAAGCCCACAAATCTTAGGCCGTTGCGGTCTGCCATGGTCGTCCCCTGCCGTCTGTCCCTATGTCAACTATGACAGGCACAAGGTTCAAAATGCGTTAGCAGGAAAATCGTTCCACGCGGGGCGTGCCGGCACCTCAAGAACTGGCGTTCCGCCGCGGCACAAAGGCCGTCGCCAGCAGTGAAAACACCAGTTCGCCGTGCTGGTTGGTGCCAGTATTGCGGGCCTGCAGGATGCCCCATTCGGGGCGCTTCTCCGACGACCGCAGCGATTCGACCTCGCTGGCGAAACTGATGGTGTCGCCCGCCAGCACCGGCTTGATCCACCGCAATTCACGAAAACCCGGCGATGGTCCCCAGACCGCGATCTCCTCGCCGCGCGCGGCCGCTTCCTTCGCCTGGTGGCGCTGTCCGTCGGCCACCAGCATCTTCATGCAGACCGACCCGACATGCCAGCCCGACGCCGCGAGCCCGCCGAACAGCGATTTGCGGCCCTCCTCCTCGTCGAGATGAAAGCGCTGCGGATCGAATTGCGCCGCGAATTTCTTGATCAGGTCGGCGGTGAAGGTGAACGATCCCAGGTCGCGCCGCTGCCCGATCTCGATGTCCTCGAAAAAACGCATCAGCCCGCCTGCTCCGCCGCGATACCAGCGCGTCGTTGCACGATGATCGGCGAGACCATTTCGCACAAGGCCTGTCCCGCCGCGTTGCGGACGACGCCCCTGAACGTCACGATGCCAGTCTCGGGACGGCTGCGGGAAACCCTTGCCTCCGCTACATCGACATCGAGCGTGAGATCGTCTCCCGGCCGAAACGGCGCGAGCCAGCGCAATTCGTTGACTCCAGGCGAGCCCAGCGACGCGGTGCGGCCGATATAGAAGTCGAACATCATCCGCATCATGATCGAGCAAAGATGCCAGCCCGAACCGGAGAGGCCCTTCAGCATCGATCGCTTTGCGGCCTCTTCGTCGAGATGCATCGGCTGCGGATCGAACTCGGCGGCAAAGGCAAGCATCTCCTCGCGCGTGACGCGGCGCGGTCCGAATGTGCCGAAATGGCCGGGCGGAAAATCTTCGAAGGTCAGCGTCATGATGGGCATTGCCGGAGGGAGGATGGGGATTGCCGGAGGCAGGCCTGATTGTGGCCGCTATTTGCGGCAATCTCAACCTGCCGACTCGCATGGCTCGTGTTCTAGGGGCGAGACCGCCCTTCGGTGCTCGCCCTGACTTGCCCGGAACCGCATTCGGAGCTAGGTCCTGTGGGCATCAGCAACCGGGTTTTGACGCAACTGATATTCGACTTGCCGGGAGAACGACCGATGTTTGAATTTCGGGATCTGTTTCAGTGGGACCGTTTCATCACGCCCACCATCATCAAGACCTTTTATTGGCTGGTCATCGCGTTAATTTCGCTGTTCGGCATCTCTGGCGTCTTTTCCGGTTTGGCCGCGATGGCGATCAGCCCGTTCGGCGGATTCATTGTGCTGTTGTCCTCTATCGCCAGCGTGGTCGTCGGAATCGTGTTTTCGCGCATCGCCGCGGAATTCATTCTGATCGTGTTTCGCATCAACGAGCATCTCGGCGCGATCCGCGACCAGGGCCAGGTGCATTAGGTATTGAACCGGAAATGCATGACGTCGCCGTCGGCGACGACATACTCCTTGCCTTCCAGCCGCAACTTGCCGGCATCGCGGGCGCCCGCCTCGCCGCCGAGCGCAACGTAATCGGCATAGGCGATGGTCTCGGCGCGGATAAAACCCTTTTCGAAATCGGTATGAATCACGCCGGCGGCGGCCGGCGCCTTGGTGCCGCGGTGGATGGTCCAGGCCCGCGCCTCCTTCGGGCCGACGGTGAAATAGGTGATGAGGTCGAGCAGCTGATAGCCGGCGCGGATCAGGCGATCGAGGCCGGCTTCTTCCAGGCCGAGCGTGTCGAGGAACTCGGTGCGCTCCTCGCGTGACAGCGTCGCAATCTCCGATTCGATCTTGGCGGAAATGGTGACGGCAACCGCGCCTTCTTTCTTGGCGTGTTCAGCGACAGCCTCTGAAAACTTGTTGCCCTTGGCGGCGGAGCCTTCCTCGACATTGCAGACGTAAAGCACCGGCTTGGAGGTCAGCAATCCGAGCATGCCGAAGGCGCGTTCCTCCTCGGGCTTGCGCTCGAGAAACCGCGCCGGCCTGCCCTCGCGCAACAGCACCAGCGCGCGGTTGACGAGGTCGAGCTGCTCCTTGGCTTCCTTGTCGTTGCCCTTGGCCTTTTTGGTCAAGTTGTCGACGCGCTTTTCCAGGCTGTCGAGATCGGCGAGCATTAGTTCGGTTTCGACGGTCTCGATATCGGCCAGCGGCGCGATCTTGCCTTCGACATGGGTGACGTCGGAATCCTCAAAGCAGCGCACCACATGCGCGACCGCATCGACCTCGCGGATAGTGGCGAGAAACTGGTTGCCGAGACCCTCGCCCTTCGACGCGCCGCGTACCAGGCCCGCGATATCGACGAAGGTCAGCCGCGTCGGGATGATCTGGCCGGATTTGGCGATCTCGGCGAGCTTGTCGAGCCGCGGATCGGGCACCGCGACCTCGCCGACATTCGGCTCGATGGTGCAGAACGGATAGTTCGCCGCCTGCGCCGCCGCCGTCTCGGTCAGCGCATTGAACAGCGTCGACTTGCCGACATTGGGCAATCCGACGATACCGCATTTGAATCCCATAATATGTCCTGAAGTCCGTTCGTCATGACCGGCAGTGCGTCACGCAGCGCCGTCATCGTCCTTGTCGAAAAACCCCTTGGCCTGCATCGCCAGATGCACCTTGTTCTGGAACGTCGAATCGCGACCGGTTGCGAGCAGCCCGGCGTTATCGGCAATCGCTTCGCAGAGCGACTCGACCCAGGGACGCTCGTCCTTGGCGAAATCGGACAGCACGTAGCTGTGCACCAGTTCCTTGACGCCGGGGTGCCCGATCCCCAGCCGCACGCGGCGATAGTCGTTGCCGATGTGCGACGAAATCGAACGCAGGCCGTTGTGGCCGGCAATGCCGCCGCCGACTTTGACGCGCACCTTGGCCGGCGGCAGCTCGAGCTCATCCTGAAACACGGTGATCTCGCCGGCCGCGAGCTTGAAGAAATTCGCAGCCTCCTGAACCGCGCGCCCCGAGTCGTTCATGAAGGTCAGCGGGCGGAGCAGGATCACCCGCTCATGATCGAGCGTGCCTTCCGCGGTCTCGCCCTGAAAACGGCGGCGCCATGGTGCGAAACCATGACGCCGCGCAATTTCATCGACGGCCATGAACCCGATATTGTGCCGGTTATGCGCGTACTTCGAACCGGGATTGCCGAGACCAACAAAGAGTCGCATGACGCGGCATCCCGCGCCCGATTACTTCTTCTTGTCGCCGCCGCCAGCAGGCGCTTTGGCGCCGGCCGCAGGCGCCTTCGCACCCGCCGCGGGAGCCGCACCAGCCGCAGGCGCGGCGGCGGCGGCGCCAGCCGCCGGAGCAGCTGCACCGGGGACCGCAACAGCCGCCGGACCGGCGGCAGCGGCAGCCGCAGCCGCCTTGAGTTCTTCGGCATAACCGGACGGCGGCACGATGGTCACCAGAGTCACGTCTTCGCGCGTCAACGACTTCACGCCCGGTGGCAGCTTGATGTCGGACAGATGCAGCGAGTGGCTGATTTCCAGACCGCTGACGTCGGCCTCGACATATTGCGGAATGTTGTCGACCGAGCATTCCAGATCGATGGTGTGGGTGACGATGTTGACGGTGCCGCCGCGCTTCACGCCCGGTGCCGCTTCCGCGTTCTGGATGTGCAGGGGAATGCTGACGCGAATGGTGGCGCCTTCGCCGAGCCGCATGAAATCGACATGGATCGGAAAATCGCGCACCGGATCGAGATGGAAGTCGCGCGGAATCACGCGGTGCTTCTTGCCCTCAAGATCGATGTCGTAAATCGTGGTCAGGAACCGGCCGGCCAGGATGCGCTGGCGCAGGTCGGTATCATCGACCGAAATGGTCACGGGGGGCTGGTTGTTGCCATAGATCACTCCGGGCACTCTCCCGGCGCGACGCTCTGCCCGTGCGGCCCCCTTGCCGCCTGCCGGACGTGCGGTCGCCTTCAATTCCTTGACGGTCGCCATTGCATAAGTCCTTGTTTTCTAAAAAGTTAAAGGCCGCATCGCGGCCCGTTTGCCGCCGCAGCAAGCCTCCAGGGGTGCGGGGGCTGCGGACGTGGCGGGGTTCTAGCCCCAAAGGCTGGAAATGACAAGGAAATGCGGGGATTTTTCTATATCTCGTTCTTTACTTGGCGGTGCCGAGCAGCGTGTTCCCGTCTTGCCGGGCTTGACCCGGCGATCCATCGCTTTCGCAAAACTCTTGTAACGATTGATGGATGCCCGGATCAAGTCCGGGCATGACGGGGAGAAGAAACTCAGCCATCCGTCTTCAGGCTGCCGACATCCGGCGCCGACGGGGAGACGCCGAGCTTGGCTTCCATCACAGCGATGCGCGCCTTCAGCGCCTCGTTTTCCTCGCGCGCCAGCCGCGCCATGTCCTTGACCGCCTCGAACTCCTCGCGCTTGACGACGTCGAGGTCGCGCAGGATTTTTTCGGCCTGATTGCGGACCACGGTGTCGACCTCTCGCTTGACGCCCTGGGCGGCGCCCGCGGCGTCATTCATCAGACGCCCGATCTCGTCGAAAAACCGATTGCTGGTCTGGGTCATCTCTGGGGATCTCCGGTCGGCTGCGAACTGGTAGGTCAAGTCAGACAATGGCGATCCGGACGGCCCTGTTCAAGACCGGCGTTGCCCTAAAGGGGCAAGTCGCCTTGTCATGTTCCGGTTTCCTTGCAATCGTATCGATTGCCAACGCAAAAAACCGAGAAACCGAGAAGCGAGAAGCAACGCCCCATGATCGACCAGCAGATCGAAATCCCCACCAAGGACGGCCACGTCACCACCTTTATCAGCCATCCCGAGCGCGGCGGTCCGTTTCCCGTCATCATCTTTTACATGGACGCGCCGGCGATCCGCGAGGAACTGCGCGACATGGCACGCCGGCTGGGCACATCGGGCTATTACGTGATGCTGCCGAACCTCTATTACCGCTCCGGCGTCATGGAGCTTGGGCCGATACCGCCAGACCCGGAAGCGCCCGAGCGCAAGCGCATGTTCGGATACATGAACTCGATCAACATTCCCCTTGTCATGGAGGATACGCGCGCGTTGCTCGCCTACGCCGACGGCCAAGCCGCCGCACGCACGGACATTGTCGGCACCGTCGGCTACTGCATGAGCGGGCGTTATGCGATCAACGCGGCGACGCATTTTCCCGGGCGCGTCAAGGCCGCGGCATCGATCTACGGAACGCATCTGGCCACCGACCAGCCCGACAGTCCGCATCTGGCCGGGCAAAAGACCAAGGCCGAGCTCTATTTCGGCTGTGCGGAAACCGACATTTACGCGCCGGCGGAGATCATCGAGAAGGTAAAGCAGGGAATGAAGGAACACGGCGCCAATGCCGAGGTCGAGATCTATCCCGGCACCCATCACGGCTTCGCGTTTCCAAAGCGGCCGGTTTACAATCGCGACGCGGCCGAGCGGCATTGGGAACGGCTGCTGGCGCTCTATCACCGCAACCTCTCCTCATAAGCCGGCGCAATGCCCTTCCTCACCATCGCGTTTCCGGTGTTCGATCCGATCGCTCTCGCGATCGGGCCGATCGCGATCCGCTGGTATGCGCTGGCCTATATCGGCGGCATCGTGCTGGGGTGGATTTACGCGCGCGCGCTGATCAGCAACGAAATTCTGTGGGGCCGGCCGGCGCCGATCACGCTGCCGCAAATGGACGATTTCATCCTGTGGGTGACGGTCGGGATCATCCTCGGCGGCCGCACCGGCTACGTGCTGTTCTACAATCTCCCGTTCTTCGTCCAGCACCCCGCCGAAATCTTCGAACTGTGGAAGGGCGGCATGTCGTTTCATGGCGGCTTCCTGGGTTGCGTCGTCGCGGTGATATTGTTTTGCCGCAAAAACGGCCTTCCGATCCTGTCGCTCGGCGATATCACCACCGCGGTCGGACCGATCGGACTGTTTCTCGGCCGGCTTGCCAATTTCATCAACAGCGAGCTGTGGGGCCGGCCGGCGGATTCCAGCGTGCCGTGGGCGATGGTGTTTCCCAATGGCGGGCCGCTGCCGCGCCATCCCAGCCAGCTTTACGAGGCGACGCTTGAAGGAATCGTGCTGTTTACGATCCTGGCGGTGATGATTCGCCTCGGCGCCTTGAAGCGGCCAGGCCTGATCCTCGGCGGCTTTATTGCGTTTTACGGCTTTGCGCGCATCGCCGGCGAATTCTTCCGGGAGCCCGACCCGCAGCTCGGATTTTTGTGGGGCGGGCTGACCATGGGTATGCTGCTGTCGGTGCCGATGATTATTGCAGGCGCGATCATTATTGTGATGGCATGGCGCCGCCAAACGCCAAAGCCAACACCGAACTCCATTTAAGGCAGGCCGTGACCGAATATTCGCCGCTGCAGTCCGAGATCAAGAAGCTGATCAAGTCGTCCGGGCCGATGCCGGTGTGGCGCTACATGGAGCTGTGCCTGACGCATCCCAAACACGGCTACTACCTTTCGCGCGATCCGCTGGGACGCGAGGGAGATTTCACCACCGCGCCCGAAGTCAGCCAGATGTTCGGCGAATTGCTCGGGTTGTGGGCGGCGTCGGTGTGGAAGGCGATCGGTTCGCCGCCGCTGCTGCGGCTGATCGAACTCGGCCCCGGCCGCGGCACCATGATGGCGGATGCATTGCGCGCGCTGCGTGTGCTGCCGCCGCTCTATCAGTCGCTGAGCATCCATCTGGTCGAAATCAATCCGGTACTGCGCGACAAGCAGAGGGCCACGCTGTCGGCGGTGCGCAACATCGCCTGGCACGACAGCATCGATGACGTGCCTGACGGCCCCGCGATCATTTTCGCCAACGAGTATTTCGACGTGTTGCCGATCCACCAGGTGGTGAAGCGCGAGACCGGCTGGCACGAGCGCGTGGTCGAGATCGACGGCGACGGCAAACTGGTGTTCGGCGCCGCCGCCGAACCGATGCCGCGGTTTGAAGTCCTGCTGCCGCCGCTGGTGCGCGCCGCACCGGTCGGTGCCGTGTTCGAGTGGCGGCCCGACGCCGAAATCATGAAGATCGCGACCCGCGTGCGCGATCAGGACGGCGCGGCGCTGATCATCGACTACGGTCACCTGCGCAGCGACGCCGGCGATACCTTTCAGGCCATCGCCCGCCACAGCTTCACCGACCCCCTGAAGAATCCCGGTCAGGCCGACGTGACCGCCCATGTCGATTTTCAGGCGCTGGTACGTGCCGCCGAGGATATGGGCGCGCGCGTTCACGGCCCGGTGCCGCAGGGCGAGTTTCTGAAACGGCTCGGCATCGAAACCCGCGCGGTGACCCTGATGGCGAAAACCACGCACGAGGTTTCCGAGGACATTTCGGGCGCGCTGAAACGGCTGATCGGCGGCGGCCGCGGCGGCATGGGATCGATGTTCAAGGTGCTCGCGGTCTCGGAACCCCACCTCACCTCGCTGGCGGGGCTGAGCGATCAGGAGCAGGCCGCCAAGGCCGAACTTCCATGAAGGCCGAACTTCCATGAAGTTGGGATCGCCGCTGCTCTCGGCCATTCCCGGCCTGCGTCACGCGTTCTTTACGCGCGACGGCGGCGTGTCCGATGGCATTTACGCCGATCTCAATGGCGGCCTCGGCTCCAACGACGACCCCGCCAATGTCGCGGAAAATCGCCGGCGGATGGCGGAGCAGATGGGCGTGCCGCCTGAGCATTTTCTCAGCGTGCACCAGATCCATTCACCCGATGCCGTGGTGGCGTCAGGACCGTGGCAAGGCGCGTCGCGACCACGCGCCGACGCCATCGTTACGCGGTCAGAAGGTCTCGCCATTGGCGTCACCGCGGCCGACTGCGGACCGATATTGCTGGTCGATCCGAACGCGCGCGTGATCGGCGCGGCGCACGCCGGCTGGAAGGGCGCGCTGACAGGCATTGTGGAATCCACCGTCGACGCCATGGAGAAACTCGGCGCCGAGCGCAGCGGCATCGTCGCCGCCATCGGACCACTGATCCGCCAGCACTCCTACGAAGTGGGCGGCGAATTCGTCGAGCGGTTCATCGAGGCCGATGCCGAGAATGCCCTGTTCTTCATTCCCTCGGCGCGCGAGGGCCACGCGATGTTCGATCTCGCCGGTTTCATCCGGATGCGGCTCGAAAACGCCGGGGTGCTGATGATCGACGACATCGGCGTCGATACCTATTCCGACGAGCGCTTCTACAGCTACCGCCGCTCGGTACATCGGAAAGAGCCGGATTATGGCCGTCACGTTCACGCCATCGCGCTGGAACGCGAATAGCCCAATTGATCCTTTCCGCTCAGGGAGTTGGCACCTGCCCTAGACCTTAACACATTTTAACGATATCGCTCTGGGCGATGAGGGACACGCTAGCAATCCTGTTCCGGGCCAGCCGGACTGCGCCGCGCGCCGCTGTTGCCGCGATGCTGCTGACGATGGCGTGCGGACTTGGCGGCTGCGCCAGCGGCGGAGCGGTCGGCGGCTCTTTTGCGATGGCCAGCAGCGGCGGCGGTCCTACCGTCGCGTTCGAATCGATCGATGGCCCGCCGCCGCAGGTGTTCGACCGGATGGTGAGCGTGCTGGACAGCGAGTCGAAGCTTCGCAACCTTTCGATTGTATCCCGCGAAGGTTCGGCCTCCTACCGCGTGCGAAGTTATCTCTCCGCGCAGGTCAGCCGCGGCGGCCGCACCGTGATCGCATGGGTCTGGGACGTCTATGACCGCGACCAGCAGCGCTTGCGCCTCAGCGGCGAGGAACCGGCCGGCAAGGCCGGGCGCGACCCCTGGACCGCGGCCGACGACCTGGTGCTGCGGAAAATCGCGCAAGCGGGGTTGAGCGGCCTCAGCGCCATGGTCAACGGAACGGCGCCGGCAGATGCGTCGCCGCCCGCCCCCGCGCCGGGCAAACGCGGCCCTGAGGTTGTGAGCGCCGAACAGCCGCCACCCGCTTCGGGTGCATACAAGGTCAGCGCCCTCAGCTACAGCGACCGTTAACGATACAAATAGTCCCGAATCGCCGATTTTGGGCAGGAAAACCCGGGCGACGGGTTGCCATCCGAGCCCCCTCCTTGATATCACCTCGCACGTCGAAACGCGCCGGTTCCATGGGTATCCCGATATGCTGAACATCGTATCCAGCAAGGCACGGGGAGAAGCGTCGATGTCGGCCAAGAACGGCTCGATCAAGCTCGTCGCCGGCAACTCCAATCCTGCCCTGGCGCAGGAAATCTCCAACTGGCTGCATTTGCCGCTGACCAAGGCCATCGTCCGGCGTTTTGCGGACATGGAAATCTTCGTCGAAATCCTCGAGAACGTCCGCGGCTCCGACGTGTTCGTGATCCAGTCGACGTCGTATCCGGCCAACGATCATTTAATGGAGCTCTTGATCATCACCGACGCGCTGCGCCGGGCCTCCGCGCGCCGCATTACCGCGGTAGTCCCCTATTTCGGCTACGCCCGGCAGGACCGCAAGGTTGGTTCGCGCTCGCCCATTTCCGCCAAGCTGGTGGCCAACCTGATCACCCGCGCCGGCGTCGACCGCGTGATGACGCTCGATCTGCACGCCGGGCAGATCCAGGGCTTTTTCGATATTCCGACCGACAATCTCTACGCCTCGCCGGTGATGGTGCGCGATATCAAGGAGCGCTTCGACCTCGCCAATGTCATGGTGGTGTCGCCCGATGTCGGCGGCGTGGTGCGCGCCCGCGGCCTCGCCAAGCGCATCAACGCGCCGCTGGCGATCATCGACAAACGCCGCGAACGCGCCGGCGAATCCGAAGTCATGAATGTGATCGGCGATGCCGCCGGATATACCTGCATCCTGATCGACGATATCGTGGATTCCGGCGGCACGCTGGTGAATGCCGCTGACGCGCTAATCGCCAACGGCGCCAAGGAAGTCTACGCCTACATCAGCCACGGCGTGCTGTCCGGCGGCGCCGCGGCCCGCATCGCCGGCTCCAGGCTGAAAGAGCTCGTCATCACCGATTCGATCCAGCCGACCGAAGCGGTTCGCAACTCGGCCAATATCCGCACGCTCTCGATCGCCTCGCTGATCGCGGAAGCCATCGGCCGCACCGCATCGGAAGAGTCGGTGTCGAGTTTGTTTGATTAGGGCGAGCATCCTCTCCGCGTCATGATGAGCCAACGGGTCGCGCGAATGCGCGTTCATGACAATGCCAGCTCCATGAGAAGCCGTCATACCCCGCGCAAGCGGGGTATCCAGTATTCCACCGGGTTCAGCCATAGAGCCGAAACGCCACGGCGTACTGGATCGTCCGCTTTCGCGGACGATGACAACCCGGATTCGATTTTCAAACAGCCGCAGCCACAGCTTCGCGATCTCGCCGCGTGTGCGCGCGAGTTTTGCTGGGAGCGTCCTGCCCACCTGAACATCAGAGGGCGCAGGGAATGCCGGGCGCACGATGCACCCGCAGCCTCGCGTGCAAAATGTAAAAAGCACACGAGCATAGTCACCACGGTCACACCGGAATCACCCGGCATTCCCTACGCAATGGTTTTAACGGTTTCCTTCGTGCTCTCCCCGGTGACCGGGCTTGTTTGCCACCGTCATCGGTTGTCTTCGCCGACTTGACGCCAGCGTCGGGGCGTCAGGACCACACGACTTCGCCGTCCGCAAGCGCGCGCTCTCGTCAGCAGCGCCGCCCGCGTCCACCGCATCCCGCGCCCTACGTCCGTGACGATCGCGAAACGCCCCTCGGTTTGGGGCGGGATGATTCGCTCTATTCCTGTTTCTACCAAACGGGAAAGCGAAAAATTTTGCGAGAAGGGACTGGACACGAAAATTGCAGGACAGCCCGTCGGGCAAATCACGAGAGGACCCATCAGCAAAAAAAGGCCCGCGCTCGCAGTTAAGTCAGAAACATCGAGCGGATTGGCCGCAAGGCGTAATCCGAGGATACCAGAGAAAGAAAGACTGCGGACACCGCCTTCGCGAACCCGCGCCACGGGCTTCTTTTTCGGCATCAACAGCAGACATGTCTCGAACGGGGAGGCATGTCCGCTTTGTGCCGATAGCGTTGAAAAAGTCTTTTTCGGGTGGTGGTCTCAACCGGTCGACGCAACAAAGAAGAGATGGAGTGTATGGTGATGGGTCAAAGATTTCATCGAGGGTTCACTGCGGCAGAGAAGACGGAGTTATGGGATCGCTGGAAGCGCGGAGA
>Ga0097691_1001346_pt1 | contig 18339 bp, 19 predicted proteins | sample NGESurdeep072012_8_FD_72858 | JGI IMG/M metagenome (GOLD analysis project Ga0097691, IMG submission 72858) | Arctic peat soil microbial communities from Barrow, Alaska - NGEE Surface sample 210-1 deep-072012 | ecosystem: Environmental > Terrestrial > Soil > Wetlands > Peat ... | reverse complement strand
AGAAAACGTCCCATTCGAACACGCGTGTTTCGCCACCCTGGGCAGCATCGCCCTCAATAGCGTTCGAATTGCGCAGATCGGATTGGGTGAAACGGTCGCGGTGTTGGGCTTGGGTTTGGTGGGACAACTCATTGCGCAACTGGCCAAACTGCAAGGCGCCTGCGTCCTGGCGGTGGATTTGAAAGAGCAACGGGTCGAACTCGCGCGGCAGGTCGGTGTTGATCATGCCTTAACAGGCGGCGCCGATCTCTGGGAGCGCATCGCATCTCTCACTGACGGCCGCGGCGTGGATTGTGTGATCGTGGCTGCCGCCGCCAAATCTTCTGCGCCTTGCCGGCAAGCCGTGCAGGTCTGCGCCGATAGGGGTCGCATAATCGATGTCGGCGCGGTCGAACTGAGCTTTCCCTGGTTCGACATGTATCGCAAGGAAATCCAGTTCTTCATGGTGCGGGCTTACGGTCCGGGAAGTTACGATCCGGTCTACGAAAGGGAAGGACAGGACTACCCCATCAACTACGTGCGCTGGGCCGAGAACCGCAATATGGCAGAGTTCCTGCGGCTTGTTTCGCTGGGCAAAGTCCAGCTCGGTCCTCTGATTACAGACTGCTTTCCGCTCGCCGAAGCGCCGAAGGCATACCAAACAATCATGGATCCGTCTTCCTCGAGCCTTGCTGTCCTGTTGAACTATCCGGCCGCCAGTGCTCCGGACGTGGTGGACACCTTCCAACCGACGCGCAAGGTGGAGTGTCCGGGTTCCGCACCAAAGACCGGAAGTACAGGGGTTGCAGTAGTTGGCGCGGGCAACCTTGCGCGCTGGGTGCATCTGCCCAACGTGAAAAAGATCCCCAACGTTCGACTTCGAGCCGTATTTTCCGCCAACGGTCCCCGCGGTAAGAGCTATGCCCTGCGTTTCGGAGCTAATTACTGCTGCTCTGAATACCGGCAGGTACTAGAGGATCCTGGCATTGACGTGGTCGTCATCGTGAGCCGGAATACGCAGCACGCGTCCCAGGCACTTGCAGCATTACAAGCCGGCAAACACGTATTCCTTGAGAAACCCATGGCGCTCACCGTCGACGAATGTCGAGAGCTTCACCAGGCCGTCGCAGAAACCGGCAAACAATTGACAGTAGGGTTCAACCGGCGCTTCTCCCCGACGTATCTCGGATTGAAACATCAGCTGGTCCGCCGCAGCGGCCCGGCGGTCCTGAACCTCCGCGTCAATTCTCCCGGAATCTCTGGCGATTACTGGATGGCTGACCCGAGCATCGGAGGAGCCATCCTCGGCGAAGCCTGTCACTTCATCGACCTGATGTTTTGGCTTCTGGAATCTGAGCCGATTCTCGTCTCGGCTTTTTCGCTGCCGACAGGCAAGAAAGACCCCATCGGCGAGAACAATCTCACGGCCACTTTCCGGTTCGCCGACGATTCCATCGCCAACCTCACCTATTGCACCGTAGGCAGTAAGACCTCCGGCGGAGAACACGTAGAGGCCTTCGCTCCTGGAATGGGCATCTCCGCCGATGATTTCAAGCGTCTCACCGTGCGAACAAACCGAGTCAGTCGCCACTCCAGTTTGTTCGCGAAGAAAGGCTATGCGGAGCAGATGCGCTCTTTCATTGATGAAATCCGGGCGGGAAAGCCCGCCAGCGTAACCGTGGACGACGGCGCGCGAGCGACCCTGACATGCCTGAAGATGCTGGAATCCGCCCGCACGATGTCGCCCTGTGCTCTGGATTGGAGAGCGGATATATCAGTGCCCGTGACGGAACAGGTGAACGTTCAGTAACTTCACAGCCAGGAGAGATCTTTGGTGACAAAGACCTTTCCGAGCGGCGTCTTCGCCTTGAGCCACAGCCTGGAATCGAAGGATCCACGGTAGATCGCCCGCGTAAGCTTCATATCAGCGCGGTCGAGAAGGCTGCGATCGCTAGTCCCCAGTTCATATCCGAATTCTTGCAGCGTGGTCCCCACCAACGCTTCAAACATTGCGAGGTTTTCAGGAGTAAAATCTTTTTCCCAACTAATGCATCGGGCCGAGCCAAAGCCAATTACCCATGAGCCCTCGCGCTCCAGCAGCTCGCAGCAACGACAGTGTGCCTCGCGCTAAAATCTTCTCAGCCGGATAGCTGCTGACTGATCATTGGCGGCGATAAGGCGGGTCGCCTTCCCGTCCCGCCTTCCTGTTCATTCCACGCACACGGGAAGATCACGGAAGGGGTAACGCAGTGTCCGAGGAACTCCCAGATTGGCACGTTCCAGACGAATTGGTTCCTGCAGTCGACCACATTGGGTTTCTATTCTACGATGCCTGGTATCGGGTCTCCTTGACGACGACGAGCCTGTGCTACGCGATGTTGCACCCCGGCACTGCGGTAGCACATAAACTGGGCGAAGAACTAACTTCCTTCACCGCAATACTTGGAAGCGTTGGACCGGCGGCCCAAGAGCAAATTAGAGATTTGCTTGGGTTTGGTACGCTTCCAGCACTTGTCAAAGCGTTTTTCGAGGCGCAATGCGCGTTACTACGACTTGAAGCTGGACGGCTTTTTGATGAATTGATCCAGGTCGCCGACGCGAATAAGGCACTGTTACGAGTACATCCGGCAACCTGGGCTAGAACGCATGCCTGGGAGTCGATAAAGGGGCGAAGTAGCTCGGCCGAACGGTGGGTGATAGATGCCTGCGATGTAGTGCAGCGAGACCTTTCAGGACCTATCGTGACGGACTTGGCTGCATCGAATGCCTGGCTTGCCCCCAAATTGCTGGACATGCACCCGGCAGGAGATGTCCCCTACAACCCCGAAAGAGCTTGGGAACGAGAGGATGAGGCAAAGACTCAGGAACTACTCATTCGATATGAAGAGCAGATGCTCTTGGCTCCCTCCGAGGTGGTGTGGGACCGTGCAGGCGATACCGCCGTGAGCCAAGCAAAGCAGGGAACGCATGCCGGAACCCGAGTGACCCACGAGGAAGCGGCGCCATCTCGCAGCATCAGTGCCTTCACACCGCCGCTAACATTGCTAAAGGGAGGGCGGGCGTCGTCTACCTCAAAGAACGCTGAGGCGGACATTGGGTCGAGATACGAAGCGAATCCACGCGATCGTGTAGATGCCTTCATTCAGATGATGCTGAACAACGGGCACAAAATCACCAGGAAGAAAATTTGGGCTGTGGCGGGATACGACGATTCAACAGAGTTTGAGCGCTTCCAGCGTCAGGATGTGAGAGCGACTGCCAGTGCAAAGGCAAATTTCAACCGAGTCTTGGATATGAACCCTGAAGAGTTCATGCGGGTTCTAGAAAAAAAGCGCTCCAAATAACTTTCCCCGCGTTTCCCCGCACTTCCCCGTGTTTCCCCATCTTGCAGCCCCGCCTGCGGGTAGTTCTAGTGTCTGAAATCGAAAGGAAGGAGCAGCCTTCCTCGGACAAGGAAATAATAGGCTGCCCCTGAACTTCGATATATGCAAACAGTACACAAGAACTCTAGTCGTCTTGCGAGCCGACGTCTTGAACGTGCTATAACCCTTCTCAATCGCCGGCAACTGGACGGCGCAAGTCACGCCTCCCCGGATCGTTTTTACCGTGACCGCCTTTGCTCGTTGGCGACGGAACTGCGAGAGTTTACGCTTCCGCTCTCGCGCGGCTCGCCTCGTACCTTCATCGCGGGGGGCAGCAATGACCCTCTGGCGGAATCACTCGGCAACTGCCACCCAACAGCGCTTGGCTTTCCGCAGAAGAAGGCGGCGCAAGCAAGTCACCCAGGCCGACGTGCTGTTGCAGGCGCTTCGACAAGCCCCCGCGTCTCCGGGCGAGCACTGGACCTGCCCGAGATCATGGCGCTCGGGATCGCACAGCACGGGGCTCGACTGAACGAACTGCGCTTACGCGCCTTTGTGATCGAGAACGAAATGGAGCGGGACTCGGAGGGCCGTGTGCTCTCCCGTTACTGGCTCCGCTTCGATCCTGAGCGGGATGGCACCCTATGACCCATCTTCCCAATGCCAACAGAGGTCGGGCGCGAAAGCGCCGGGCCGAACCTGAAATCGAGTGGAAAGAGTATCCCCGCATCCCTTCAGGCGAGTATCTCGCGTACTGCGAATGGGGAAAGCACTACAGGGACCCTGGCTTCCGAAGTTGGAAGTGCTTGCTGCGCTGGGTCGTTCTTACCGAGGACGGACTGACCGAAATCGCCACGCTGCCCCAGTGGTTCGCGCTAGGTAAAGGTGAAAAGCCCCACGGATCTCGCCGGGGCAAGTACCTGCCCGAATGGGTACGGGCCAATGGAGGGCCGCCTCTGCGTGGTGATCGTCTCTCGCCTCGTGTGTTCACGCGCAGAATGGCACGAGTTGAAGTTGGCGACACTGACCCTGAAAAGAGCCCCGTGCCGTATTCGGTCGTTCGCAAGGTCGTGACTTGGGAAACAGGCGCGAGTCTGGGTCAATCAGTCAGCAAGTCACACAGTCAAGGAAGGCAATGCTTAAAGGGAGCACAGACCGAGGTTTCCAAAGAGTGATTGTCAGGAATGCAGAGGTTCGGCCCAAGCCGGGGTCGAGGGTGTAACTCAATCTAGCACACCCCAAGGGGCGGGCGTTCCGTTCGCGGTTCGCTCGCCTTCGGCAAAGACTGAGAGGCAGCGCGGCGGATTGTTAATCCGTCGCGGCTCTTATCGCCTCTCCTAGCGTCACGGAATCAATAGCTTGCACAGGCAGAAAATCGCTGTGCCCAGATTGTGCCTAATCTCTTGAGGGTAGATGCGTCTGAAAAATCACATCCCGAAACGACTACTGCGAACCAAAGACGCGGCAGAGTATCTCGGCATGAGTCCCGGCAAGTTGCGACGGCTCACGCAATCGGGCGAACTGCCTATCATTCAGCACGACGAACACTCGCCTTGGCTGTACGATCTTCAAGACCTCGACGGTCACATTGAGAAATCCAAGCACACGCTCTCAGATTTCTCTTGATTACTCACCTAACGCTAGATTAGTATTAGCTGCGAAGGGGAAACATGGGAGCTAAAAAGAAAAACCCGAACGCAGTAGCTCTAGGGAGCAGGGGCGGCAAGGCGAGAGCCGAACGACTCTCCGCCGACGAATTGTCCGCCATTGGCAAGAAAGGCGCAAAGGCACGGCTCAAGAGCCTCAGCAGCAGCGAGCGGCAAGAAATTGCTCGCAAAGCAGTGAACGCTCGTTGGGCGAAGGCGAGGAAAGGAGACAGCAAGTGAGACGCGAGAAAGGCTCAGGAAGTATCTATCAGCGGAAAGGGTCGCCAGTGTTGTGGATTAAGTATCACCGTCATGGTCGCCCGTTCCGAGAGAGCACACACACAACCAACCGGATCAAGGCAGGGAACATGCTGAAAACCCGCCTCTCGGAAATCAATCAGGGAACATTCATGGGTCCACAACTTGAGCGAACGAAGGTCGATGAACTGGCGGTGATGTTTGTGCGGGACTATCGCATCAACAGCCGCAAGAGCCTGACGGATGCGGAGACTCGCTGGAATCAGCATCTAAAGCCGTTCTTTGGCGGTATGAGAGCCATTGACGTTACGAGTGAGCAGTTAGCTCGTTACGTGGACAAACGGCAGCAGGAAGAGGCAGCAAACGCGACAATCAATCGGGAACTGGCAGCCCTCAAGCGGATGTTTCGCCTTGGGCAGCAAGCGACTCCGCCGAAGGTGGTTCGCGCGCCGAAGTTCCCCAAGTTGGCAGAGAACAATATCCGCAAGGGATTTCTCGAAGATGGGCAGTATCGCAAACTGATCGAGTATTGCTCCGAACTGTGGTTCCGCTCGTTAGTCGAGTGTGGCCGCACGTATGGCTGGCGGGTCTCCGAACTGCTCACGATGCGCGTCAGCCAAACAGACGTTGCACAGAAGGTGATTCGGCTTGAACCTGGCACCACGAAAAACCGCGACGGCAGAGAAGTGCTCATGACCGATACGGTTCACAAACTGCTCTCGGCTCTCGTGCATGGCAAGGCCGCCGATGATTACGTGTTCACCCGTGCGAACGGCAAGCCCGTGCGGGATTTCCGCGTTATGTGGCAGAACGCTTGCACTCATGCGGGAGTGCCTGAGTTGCTGTTTCACGATCTCCGCCGAACGGGAGCAAGGAATCTCCGCCGGGCGGGAGTTGCCGAAGGAATTATTATGAAAATCGGCGGCTGGCGGACTCGCAGCGTGTTCGAGCGTTACGCGATTGTGAGCCGTTCGGACATGAATGACGCGATTCTCAAGCTGCAAGAAACTGAGAACCGAGTCGAGCAGGAAAGACTGCAAGCGGAAGCAGAGCAGGAGCAGATAAGGGCACAAATTGGGCACAATGAGGCGATTCTTGCCCAGCCTACCGCATCCAAAGCGGTGAACTAGCGCCAGCTAGTGATTGAATCTAAGGGGTTTAGGCTGGTGCCGGGAGGGGGGGTCGAACCCCCACGAGGGGTAAACCTCGGCGGATTTTGAGTCTGCTGCGTCGGTTTCCCATCTGCTTCACTTCCTAGTATTTGCAATAACTTACATGATCTCAGCGCGGCAAAGTATGCCAGAGTATGCCCATGCACAACCGTCTATCGACCATGATTACGACCATGATTTTTGGGAAGGCCGCCAACGCGTTTGGAATTACTAAAGGAGAAGCATGAAGAAACCAACAAAAGCCGATAACAGCACGCCCAAGGGAAGGACTACCTCAGAACGAGTGGTGAGTCAGGGTCGCCACGAGGCTCGATGCTTAATTTGCGCCCACAAGGAGCGCGAGCAGATCGAGCAATCATTCATCTCATGGGTAAGTCCTGCGAAGATCGCCGAGGAGCACGGTGTCAGCCGAGACGGGGTGTATCGACACGCTCATGCCCTGGGGCTGATGGAAAAGCGTCGCCGGAATGTACGCGCTGCTCTGGAGCGGATTATCGAGAAGGCCGGCGAGGTGGACGTAAATGCGGCTTCAGTGGTGGGCGCGGTCTCTGCCTATGCGCGCATCAATTCTCGCGGTGAGTGGGTCGAGCGAGCGGAAACCGTAAACCTCAACGAGCTATTCCAGCGAATGACCAGCTCGGAGTTGGAAGCCTATGCGAAAGCTGGCACCCTTCCCGCTTGGTTTCAAGCACCATCAGGCGCGACACCGACCGACAGTAATGGAGGCACAGATGTCAGCTAAGTCATTAAGGGGAAAAGACAACCGCAATCTGCTAGGTGCAACGAATTTTAACCCTGCTGACTTTCCTTTGGGCTCGCCAGAATCCCGAGCAGCAGCTCGGGCAGTTCTACTGGAAGAAGAGGCGAACGACGCGATATGGAAGGCGTGCTTACAAAAGGGTGCGACATTTGATTCTGGCTGTCTTTTGTGGCTGACCCAACACACGGCTACGGAAGATCAGCACTGGATGTCGAAGGGCACCCAGCCGATCGCCCCGTTTCCGAAGAAGCAATACTTTGCCGTCGTCCTGTACTACCTGCTCAATCGTCCCAAGGTGTTCATACCCAAGACGCGGGAAATGATGACGTCCTGGCTGGTCTGTGGCTACGTCGCCTGGCAGATGCAGTGGTTCCCGGGCATGGTCTGGGTATTGCAGAGCCAGAAGGAAGACAAGGCCGCGGATCTAGTGAACTACATTCGGATGCTCTATCGGCTGCAAGACCCCTGGATGAAAGAGCGCGTCAAGGTGGTTGCTGACAACTACACCGAGTTGAAACTGTCGAACGGATCCAAGGTAACGGGCATCCCGCAAGGCGCCGACCAGTGGCGCTCGCATCACCCGCACGGCGTGGTCTTCGATGAGGCTTCGCATCTGACGGAAGCCGAGGCTTGCTACAACATTGCGGCGCCGGTAGCGCGGCAGATCATCGGCATATCGTCCGTGGCTCCGGGATTCTTTGCAAACCAGTGTGGGCTGTAGCCAGATGAGCGAAACGCGCGAGATCCCGCTGACGCAAAGCAAAGTGGCGATTGTAGATGCTGCTGACTACGAATTTCTGTCTCAGTGGAGCCGCCGATCAGCACGAAGGTTCCTCACAGCGGAGTGCCTGAATGCCCATTGGTTCGACACTCTGCTCGAAGCCAGGCAACGGATCGAGGTCTTGAAGGCGGGAATACAATGAGAGTCGTCCCCACCGATCTCTCGGAGAGAGGACACCGAGCGAGTTCGCCAGTCAGTTCCCGGCTAGCCGCGAACCGACTGCAACCTAAACCAGCCGAAGACTAACTCTAGGCTTGGTGCAAAAAGACTGCTCCGGTCATCTGTGGTGTAGACTCTCATTCTGCTTGGTACAAAAGATCGGTCAGGTCACCTTCAGGCTCGATAATCGATCCTCGGTAACCATCAAACATAGATCCGAAACAGTGATCGCCCAAGAACTGCCTTACAGCTGCAACATCACAATCAGAGACCAAGATGGTGTGCAAGTGCTCCGATCGGCTACGGGAGAGGAGTAGATCGGATATATGCTTCGCCACTAGCGCACTTACCGCCGCTTCCAATTGCCCGCCAGTAAACGGCTGCACTCCATCAATGACCAGCAAATCAACCGATCGCAACTGACTGAGTAGTGTCTCGTCGGCCGCTAGCGGCAACCGAAGGATTTCTCCCACGGTCACAAAGCGCGCCGGACGGTCTTTCTGCTTGGCCACGAAGGAAGCCGCTGCCGCCGCAGCAACTGCCGTCTTTCCCGTTCCCGCAGGCCCACAGAGAAGGTAATTCTTGTCTATCGAAGCCAATCTCCTAGCAGCAACCTGTTGCCCCACATTACGTGGCTCGATGTCCTCAAGCATCAGCGTTCGATGCTCCGCTGGTATCCCAGCAGCATCAATCCGCGTTTGGATAGCCCGCGCAGCAATCTCCCGAACAGCCCCAACGCGCTTCTCTTCGTCCTCTTCGGCCAACTTCTCAGCCGCTTCTACCGCATCATTAGGCGTGGCGAACGGTCCCCGAAGTACAACGAGGAGCTCGTCGAGGATGCACCATTCATCGGTGCCAGTGTCTCGGTTCTTGTTTTGCCTGATTCGCCCGTTGCCCAAAGCGCTAGCAGCCCGTTTTTCCAGCTTCCTAAGTTCATTGGCTGCCAGCAAGGCGGCTTCCTTGTCGGACTTGTCCCCCCAAATACCAAGCTCTCCGGCCTGTAACTCCGAATAAGAATTAGTGCAGACTCTGCCACTCACTGTGACGCGGCAGTCCAGTTTGTGTAATTGCTCATCTAGCGTGAACTCTCGCCTCATGCTTTTTTCTCCGCCTCCCTGCGTTCCGCGATCTGTAGAAGTTTGCCGAGGCGGCCGGTGCTGGCCGAAGACTTTCCCTCAGACTGGATGATTTCTGCTTCGGTTGCTGGTCTGCACTTGTGTTCGCCGTCTATCACTCCCAAGAAGACCACCGCGGGTGTGTGGGGCACATAGAGTTGCCTGAGAAGGTGCGACGTTGTAGCGAGGCTCCCAATCGACCTCGTTGGACGTCTCGAAATAGTCCTGAATCATTCCCTTGCGTCGAGACAATCGATAGCGTCCACACATCAGCGGCTCGTGAAACCCTAATTCTAATCTGAGAACCGCACGCGCTCCCGCGGTCTAACGTCCTCCGAGACAGTATCGCGCGAAGCCGCGCCTTCAACGTCGCTTCCGCCGGCGCTCAGATTGGCATTCCACGGCTTGCCCAATTGCCCCCGCGAATCTGCCCCGCTAAGTGCTTGGTATTGCGGCACACGAGATCGTGCGTTTCGCCTGCCCACAAACACAAGATTTCGGGCAGCCTGCACGGGTGTCTAGTGCCAAGGGCTATCCGGCTCCACTAATCCCACATTTCCTTTTTGAAGTTGGCCTAAACCGCCGTATGATCGGGCCAACGCCAGTATTCATGCGGTGTTGACGGCGCAAAGTACACACCGGAGGCTTGCACCCAGTGGGTGAACAACAAAATCAGCCCTTTCAGCTCTCCTTCAACCCCTCTTTGAAAGTCGATTTCCAAGGATCACGAGTAACGTCCGACGGTGGCCTGCTCTTGGCGCGCGAGTTGGATGAACGCTTGGGGTTGAGCGAACTCATCGCGGAACACCTGACCGACTCACGCGGGAAGAACACACAATTGCCCATGGCCGATCTGTTGCGTCAGGCTGTGTACAGCCGATTGGCAGGCTACGAAGACGTGAACGATGCCGAGCGTCTGGCACAAGATCCGACCTTCCGGCTTATGGGTTCGGACAGAATCTGGGAGCGCGGGGCGGCGCTGACCTCCCGGTTGCAGTCGTTCGAGACGGAGCTGTTGACCCAAGAAGAGAATCTCGCCGGGCTGGCCACGATCAACCGGGAACTGATCGCCAGGGCGGAAGCAGTCGATTCGCCGCAGCGCGTGGTGCTGGACATGGACTCGACCGAGATTCCAGTCTATGGCCAGCAGGAGAACAGCGCATACAACGGCCACTTTGAATCGACCTGCTATCACCCACTGTTGCTGTTTAGCGGGGAAGGAGACTGTTTGGCGGGCAAGTTGCGACCGGGCAACGTGCATAGCGCAGAAGACTGGGCAGAACTGTTATTGCCGGAGATTGAGCGACAACAGAGACTGGGCAAAGAGGTAGTCTTTCGCGCCGACGCAGCCTTCGCCAAGCCGGAGATCTACGAGGCGCTGGAGGAACGGAGTGTGAAGTATGCCATCCGCATCCCCGCCAACGACAGCCTGGAGCGGGACATCGCGGAGTTGCTGACGCGGCCCGTAGGAAGACCGAGCCACAAGCCGGTGGTCTGGTACAAGGGCTTCCTCTACCAAGCCGCGAGCTGGAAGACGGCGCGGCGTGTGGTGGCGAAGGTGGAGTTCCACTTCGGGGAGTTATTTCCCCGAGTTGGATTCATCGTGACCAACCTGGAAACCCCGAGCCGGGCGGTAGTGCGGTTTTACAACAAGCGGGGCACGGCTGAGCAATGGATCAAAGAGGGGAAGCAAGCGGTGAAGATGACGCGGCTGAGTTGTCATCGTTTCCGCTCAAACCAGGTGCGGCTCGCGCTGAGCCTGCTGGCCTACAACCTGGGGAATTTGTGGCGGCGGCTGGCGTTGCCCAAGCGGATCGAGAACTGGTCGCTGACGAGTTTGCAGCAACGGCTGGTAAAGACAGGCGGACGGCTTGTGAAACACGCTCGCTATTACTGGCTGCTGTTGGCCGAGAGCCATCTGACGAGGCGGTTGTTTGGGAGTATGGTGCGGCGGATCGCAGTGCTGTCGCTTCCGGCGGGATAGCCGGGGCTGTGGGAGCCGGAAAATCGATCCAGAGCCAAGAGGGGACGGAGGAGTGTCTGACAAAAGCGGATGGGAAGGTCGCGGCCAGCAGATGGGGACTCGCATTGGCACAGTCTGGACCCTATCCCAAGCCCTGGGCCAGGCCAAGAAAAATAAATATGCACTGGAACCCCCGAAAGGGTATATAGTGTCGGGCTGTTGGCAGCTAAAACGGAAATTCTGGTTGACTCATATTCGAACCGCGGTAGTTGGGTTGGATTTTCGGAGATGCGGCAGGTTCAGTATGGTTACAGAATTGCTGGATGTACGTTGGGATGTTTTGGGAAATGCAAACCTCGTCTGATTCTCTCTGCCCCCTGTCTGCTCAGGGATTGGTTGGGGCGAGTTTGCTTTCCCGCTCGATTTTTCACTTAAAACTGGTCGCAGCCCTGGACTGGGCTGAGGGAGCTTCCGAACATGAAGAAATTGCTTTTACTCTGCTGCGTCGTCGCGCTACTGAGCCTTTCGAGCTTGGCCGGCACGGTGACAACTCTTTACGCCAACAACGCGACTGGCGGCGTGCCGTACATCTACCAGATCGACGCCACCACGGGCGTGGTTCTCAACACCTACACTAACCTCCAAGGCGTCAACGGGCGCGGTGTGGTGGATGTGAATAACATCCTGTACTACACCACAGCTTACGACGGACTTGGAAATGTGTGGAAGTACGACCTTTCCACCCAAACGCAGTTGGGAGTTGCTTTCCATGTCGCAGGGGCGACGGCGCTCGCGTCCATAACCTATGACGGCACGAATTTCTGGATCGGTGACTACAGCGGCACGAACAAGGCTTTCGAGTATTCACCGAGCGGAACCCTGCTCAACACCATAACCCTTGGAAATTGCACGGGCTACTGCGACGGCCTGACGTACTTTAAGCAGGGTGGTGTCGGCTACCTCCTGTCGAACCGGGTCGATGGTTGCTGTGGTGGCACCCCAGTTGCCTATGACGTGTATGACCTCAACGGCAATCTGGTGCACGCAAATTTGATTTCGGAACCGAACCTTTCCACTGGCGTCGCCTGGGATGGGACGGACTTCTGGACGTCAAACATATTCAATGGGGCGATCTCAGAGTGGGACATGAATGGTAACTTTATTGGAACGCAGACTCTGACGGGTTACCCGAATGGCTTCACCCCGTTGATCGAAGGTATGTCGTTCAACTTTGCCCAGACCGTCGGCACCCCTGAGCCCGGCACGCTGATCATGTTCGGCAGCGGCCTGCTTGGCCTCGCCGGCGTCGTTCGCCGTAAGTTCATGCTGTAGCCTCCATCTCCCAAACTGTGGTACCCACCGGCCGGAGCCGCAAGCTCCGGCCTTTTTCTGCCCGCTGAAACGCCCCGCCCGGCGCGGCTGATTGGCTCTTCGCTAATTGCTTCTTAAATCATCCCCTCTAATATGGATTGCTACCTCTTAACGTCTGCGATCCCATTCAACCATGTCAAACTTTGAGGAGGTGTGGGATCTTGGGGATTGGCTCATGCGTTGGTTGCAAAGAAACATCTCCGAGGCTCTCCGCCCCGGGCATTTGTCTGGTTTGAGACCCTCGCCCCCGCAACGCCAATACAGAACTCTAGTCCGTGACGCCCGTCACTTACACTGGGTTGCGGTTTCCTTACGCTAGAAGTGCTTACCAGAAGCTGTTTGCCGGGCTACAGGTACTTTAGCGAAAGTTCGTGCGCCGCTGATACCCTGCCTCCGGTTTGGCCCCTCGCCAGAACGTTGTGTCGATGGCATTAGTTGTCGAACCGGGGTGCTCTTTGCGTCACGAAGACTGTTGGGCCAAGACGACCGAGGACGGAAAGCCCGGGATCAGTGTCCGAGATCATTGCCTGAACGTCGGCAAGGTTGCAGCAGCACTGTTAGCCCTTCTACCTGCCGAGCTGCGGAAGGAGATTCCTCAAGGCGCTACTGCCCTTGCAGCTCTCCACGACATAGGTAAGGTGTCACCCGGCTTCCAAAGGAAGTCTGAGGCATGGTTGGCGCAACAGTCAGCCCTGGAGCAAACACTCGCGGGATGCCCGGAGACAGATCACGCAAGAATCAGCCAGGCTACAGTGCAGTTGCTAATGCCCAACTCAAGGCTTCATCGCTGGGCCGCGATAGTGGGCGCTCATCACGGGCGGGTCAAAGGGGAACGGGTGCGCGTCTGCGAGCCTTGGGAAGCAGAACGTGTACGGCTAGCTTCGGAACTGATAAACGAATTTGGGCCGTTACCGGATCAGGTGCCAAGCGAAGCAACGCTATGGTTAGTTGCCGGACTGATCACCGTGGCCGACTGGATCGGCAGCGACGAGAGTAACTTCCCGCAGAGCACGCGCTGGGATCCACAGGAGAGTGGCGCGTGCGCCCGAAAGGCGCTCAAGAATATCAACTGGCGGCAGCTAGTCCCGCGACACCGTCAGACGTTCGGTGACTTGTTCCCGGAGATCGAGCAAGCGAACGACCTACAGACCACTGCGATGCAGGTGATCTGTGAGCCGGGCGTTTACGTCATCGAGGGGCCGATGGGTTGCGGCAAGACGGAAGCGGCAATGGCAGCGGCTTATCGGCTCATTGCAGACGGCGCGGCCTCGGGCTTCTACTTCGCGTTGCCGACTCAAACCACCAGCAACCGGATTCATTCCCGGCTAGACCCCTTTGTTGAGCGGATCGCCGGGGATTCGACTGAATTGCGACTGGCACACAGCTCATCTTGGCTGATGGAAAAGGCGCGTCTCCACCTCTCTCCCGCGACCCGTGGCGACGTTGAAGCGAGAGAACATGCACGGGCTGGGGTGTCGTGGTTCGCGTCTGCTAAACGATCCCTGCTGGCGCCTTGCGGAGTAGGTACTATCGATCAGGCTTTGCTGGGAATAGTGGCCGCCAAGCACTTCTTCGTACGCCAATTCGCCCTCGCCGGCAAGGTTGTCATTCTCGACGAAGTCCACACATACGATCTCTATACCGGCACACTGATCACCAGCTTAGTGAAGCGTCTCCGCGAGTTACACTGCACCGTCATCATTTTGTCTGCCACATTGACGGAGAGTCGAAGACGCGAGTTACTCGGTATTCCCGACACGCAGCCGCTCAGCCGGGCATATCCGCTGGTTTCAGGTGTCGGCAAAACGTTCTTCGAACGTGAATGCTCACCCCCGGCCTCGAAGGTGGTCCACATACGTCATTTCTCAGGCGCGGTGCCGATGGAAAAGGTCCTTCAACGTGCATCGTGCGGCGAATGTGTGCTCTGGATCCGCAACACGGTAGATGACGCACAGCAGACCTACCGGAAGTTGCGGAGCAGTAACGTTGATAGCGGTCCAAGCATTGCGCTTCTGCATTCTCGCTTTCCCTTTTTCCGGCGAGAACAGCTTGAGACCGACTGGATGAGCAGACTCGGCAGAGGCTCCATCAGTCGGCCGAACGGTTGTGTCTTGGTTTCCACGCAGGTGGCCGAGCAGAGCGTCGATCTCGACTCGGACCTCCTGATTACCGATCTTGCTCCCACCGATATGCTGCTGCAGCGGCTAGGCCGCCTTTGGCGCCATGAACGAGGGCCGCGTCCCTGTTCTACACCAGAGGTCTGGGTTCAGGAACCCGAGCTGGACGACATGGCCTTACACGACGCAGACGTTAAGACACTTCGGGAAGCTTTCGGGAAGAGCGCCCGTGTGTACGCGCCATACGTACTCCTGCGCTCGCTGCAGCAATGGCGTAGTAGGTCCGCAGTGACCCTGCCCGATGACATCCGCCCCATTCTTGAAGCGACGTACTCAGATCCCATGGAGGGCGAACCATTCGCATGGAACGAACTGCGAAAGGAGTTGGAGAAGCAGAAAGCCAGGATGGCGATGATGGCTCTAAGCGCCACAACTGTGTGGCAAAACCCTCCGCTGGACGATGAAGAAGGTGTTCAGACGCGGTGGAACATGCGCCCTATGGCGCAGCTTGTCCTGGCGACTCAAACTAGGGTGCTGAACCCCCACAGTTCTCGTGTCCTCCTGCTCGACGGCACTGAGATCGATGCTTGGTCATTCGATGCCGCCAAAGGCATACACCGAAACCTGGTGCGTGTGCCTCTCTGGGCAGTTGCCGAGAGGCCAGAGACCCCGCGTTGGCTATCACATTACGTTCTATTCTCTGCCGTCCTCGGGCTGGTACGTCCTGGAGGCGAGATTGAGTGGCCCAGCCAAAACGAGTCAACCGGACTGTCCTACGACCCGGACCAAGGCGTCGTGATCACCCGGCAAGGCCTAAAGCCCACCCAAGTGAAGGAGCCTGATGAATCTTACGACTGACGCTTGGATCCCGATTGTCTGGAGAAACGGTGCGCCCGCAACTGTCAGCCTGCGAGGGGCGTTTGAGCGCGGACATGAAATCCAAGACCTCGCCGTCCGTCCGCATGAACGCATCGCCATGATGCGACTGCTCATTTGTATAGCTCAGGCTGCGCTCGACGGTCCAGCTGACTACGAAGGCTGGGGAACATGTAGGGCTCGGATCGCCGAGTCGGTCCTCGATTATCTCGGCCGATGGCACGGTGCTTTCGAGTTGCTGGGCGAAGGTCCGCGATTCCTCCAAGTGAGAGGCGACGGGCAGCTTGGGACGATTGAGCTAGACAAATTGGCGTTTGTAGATGCCGACATGACGACCCTGTTTGATCAGGATGTGCAACTTGGCACAGTTCGTAGCCTTGAATGGGTGGCGACTCGATTGGTCACCTACCAATCATTCGCGGCTGGTGGCACAGTGGGTGGCTCGATCAAGATCGACTGCCGCCTCCAGCCACAAAAGGGAAAGAACGGTCCTTGCCGCGACGGTTCTGCGTTCCATGCATTCGTTAGGCAAGACAACCTCATTTCCACCCTCCACTCCAACTTGGTCACAAAAGCGACGATCTCCGACCTGCGGAATATGGTCTGGGGAAACCCCGTCTGGGAGACGCGGGCAACCACTTTAGGTGAGTTGCAGGCACTGGCTGGTCTGACGCGAAGTTATTTGGGCCGACTGGCGCCGGTATCCCGCGCCGTATGGCTCAATAGCGATGGATCCACGGCTCTGAACGCGAACGGGTTGCTGTATCCGAACTACACCGAAGAGGGCATTCGCGAGCCTACGGTATCTGTGCATATCGTGGAAGACAGAGGTGGACAGAAGAAGCGGGCTCTTTTGAGTGCCGTTGACGGTGACAACGTCAAGAAGCCATGGCGCGAGTTACACGCCTTGACTGTAAAGCGAATCAGCGAGGGCATTGGTGGACCACTGGCCCTTATGAATCTTGACGACGGCGAAGCGTTCGACCTATGGGTTGGGGCCGTTATTACCGACCAAGCCAAAATTAAAGATACTGTGGAATCGACACACTTCGTACCCGCCGACATGACGCAAGAACAGTTCCATCGTGGTTACGAAAGCGGTGTACGGCATGCCGAGGCATGGGAAAGGCGGCTGCGGCACGCCATCACGATTTACCGTCTCGCTATGGAGGCAAGCGAAGACACTGAGCCAGAGATAGAAAAGCATTTCCGCAAACTAAGAAGGCCGGAGAGAGAGAGACTCGCTTCCATCAGCGAGAAGTCACACTCCACATATTGGACGCTCGTTGAGCAGAGATTGGAACTCTTAATGGCCTTCGCCCGTGGTCCCGTACCCTTGCGCGGTGGCAAGTTGCAATTTCTGAAAACCGCCTGGGGCAAGCACGTCCGACAGGCGGCTGTTGATTCCTATAACCGGGCCTGCCCACGCCACACTACCCGGCAGATGCGGGCGCATGCTCTGGGATTGAATACCTTGGTCTCGCTCCCTTCGGGGTCGGCGGAGACTGATACAGAACAGGAGGTTGAAACATGAACTCTGACAGGTCTGATCCTGTAGCACGAGCCAAACGTCTCATGGGCCACCTCGGGAAGTTGAAGAATGACCGGGGCGCTATGGCCGATCTCAGATGCGCTCTTAGTCCCGCCAAGATAGCTCGTGCATGGCCTCTCCTCGCACGGGTGGGCGGTATCGGAAATCCTCGGGTTGAGACCGTCGCCGGACTGTTTGCGTATCATCCGCAGGTGACCAACAGCGGGAACCTCGGAACCACCTGTCGCCTACTCGCGGTGGACAGCAACACGTTCGACGGGCGCTTTCGGCGCTTGCTTTCATGCGACCGCGATGAGATCTGTGAGCGGCTGCGTCCCATTGTCCTGGCTGCCAAGGCAAGGGGAATAAAGGTGAACTACGAGAGGTTGTTCTCCGATCTGCACTACTGGAGCGACCACGTAAAGGCTTCTTGGGCGCGGGAGTATTGGGGCGCGCCTGAGTCCGAGGACTCGACTGAGCCTGCCATTGCGGAGGTCGAGCCTTGACCTACCTCACTCAACTCAACTTGGATTTCGCCACAGCGGCACGACTTCCTCTCCGCGATTCCTATGCCTGGCACCAGGCTGTTTGGTATGCGTTCCCCGGTCGCAACGATAGCCCGCGTGATTTTCTTACGCGGCTCGACCGCCGCCAGGACGGCTTTCGATTGCTCATCGTGTCTCATATAGAGCCGGCGCGACCTAACTGGTGTCCGCCTGATCCCGAAAGCTGGCAGACGAAGGCGATACCGGAGACGTACTTCAGTCGGCGTCGCTACGCATTTCAGCTTTGCGTAAACCCTACCAAGAAGGTAGCCAAGCTGAATCCCGATGGCAGCAAGACCAAGAACGGCAGGCGCGTTCCGCTTAGCACACGCGAAGAACTGTTGGCGTGGATTGTCCGCAAGGGGGAACAAGGGGGATTTGCCGTCGATGTAGAGACCACAAGGACGTATTCGCGTGGCCGCGAGTACTTCCAAAAGCAGGGAGTATCGGGTCTGCATAGTGCCGTGGAATATCAAGGCATTCTCAGCGTGACGGATCTTACGGCTTTTCACCAGACTTTCACTTGCGGTATCGGGTCGGCCAAGGCATTCGGCTTTGGGCTGCTGGTAATTGCGCCAATTCAATAGGTTCGACCAGAAGAAAGGACTCTTACGTGAAACTTATCGAGCTGCACATTCTCCAATCCTTCCCAGTCTCGTGTCTAAACCGCGACGACGTGGGTGCTCCCAAGACGGCAACTTTTG
>Ga0097691_1001344_pt1 | contig 18343 bp, 16 predicted proteins | sample NGESurdeep072012_8_FD_72858 | JGI IMG/M metagenome (GOLD analysis project Ga0097691, IMG submission 72858) | Arctic peat soil microbial communities from Barrow, Alaska - NGEE Surface sample 210-1 deep-072012 | ecosystem: Environmental > Terrestrial > Soil > Wetlands > Peat ... | reverse complement strand
GGCCCCGAGTATCGCGAAGACCCCGTGACGATCGCGCCCGAGGAGCAGGCGCGGCGCTCCAAGCTGCTTACTCATCAGCGGGCGCAAGCGGTGCCTAAGGAGTGGACGTAGCGGGCGCGACTGCCGATAAAGGTGCCGAATTCCAGCATGCGAAGCTTGGCCGCAAGATTGCGCTTGAACATCGCGCGCTGGTTGGTGTGGTGCGGGTTCGGGGTTCGCCGCTTCGGGCTACCAGGAATGATTCGCTTGTCGGCATCCCCTGCACCGCAGGTTCGGCTTCCTCACCCGAGGAATGACGTTCGGTCTATACGAGTTGGAATCGGAGAGTAAAATGGAAATCCCGGTGAAAATACAACTCGTACGCCGTGTGTGGACTTTTCCACTGATCTCGCTGGCGGTGCTTTTGTTCTCCGCGCCCGTGTTGTCGGCTGGCGATGCGCCGCCGCCACCGAGCCCCCGCTTTCTGATCGCGCCGAATCGATTGCCCGCGATGCTGAAGAAGGGCGGGGTGATCCTGCTGTCGGCGCAATCGAAGGGCGAGGTGGCGGAATCCGGCTTCGTGAATGATGCGATCCCGATCGACGTTGACGATTTGACTACGATGAGCGAGGAGCCGGGAATCTTCACCGACTTCACGGCGTGGTCGCAATATATTGGCAGCTTCGGAATCGACAATCGGAGTATCGTGATTGTCTATGACGATGGTGAGTTGAAGTTTGCTTCGCGGGTGCGATTCCTGCTCAACTATTTCGGAGTTCGCCGCGCCTACCTGCTCAATGGTGGCTTCAATGCGTTGGCTGCCCTGGTTGCGGACGGACGGCTGTCGATCATGCCGCCGGGTGTCCCGATCGAGGCTTCGTTTGATATCAGCATTCAGGACCGCCCGATTCATCTGGTGGATCGCGATACCGTAGCCGCAGTCGTGGGAAATACATCCGCCACTCTGGTTGATGTCCGCACGCCTGCGGAGTTCGCCGGATGCCTGCTGCTGCCGGGAATCACTCGTGGCGGCCATATTCCCGGGGCAAGGAATTTGCCCGTCGAACAGCTCCTAACGCCACAGGCGGACAACGACCTGCTGGGATTTCTCGACCGGCCCGCGAAGTTGAATTCGATTTTTCGCCGCTTCGGCCTTCGCATCAATGATCGGATAATCGTCTACTGCATGGACGGAGCGAAGTCGTCGCTCGCCGCCGGCGCGCTGATCGACGCCGGATTTAGAAATATCTCGCTTTACTATTTGAGCTATCTCGATTGGCAGTCTGATCCGGCGGATCTGGTCGAGTCGATCGGCCCGTGCCCGGAATAGAAAAAGCAGAATGATAATGGCTGCATCTATGGCTGCATCTACTGTGGTTCCTCAAAACTTGATCCGGGCGAAATCGTTGGTGGTTTCGACGGGCTGGCGATAGCTTGCGGTGCATGGGGATGCCGACAAGTGAATCATTCCTGGTGGCCCGAAGCGGCGAACCCCGAACCCGCACCGCGCTGCTGTTGGAATCGATCACCCTGCGCCATCAAATTGCATTGCTCGAGCGTAGCGAACTCGTCGCCCGTGCTTTCGCCTTTGGGATCGGCTGTTTTGGATCTTGTGTGTGGCGAATTGCTGATTCTGGGGAAATCAGTAATTCGCCACACACAGGTATGAGATCACGTCCTGGAACCTTACCCGCGACGGCCGCTGCAAGAGCTGCGGCACCGCTTGCACCGGCGTCTTCGACGACCCGCCGGGCAACTGGGGCCGGCGTCGGCGGCCTCTGCTAATCGGAGCGGGCGCTTCGAGGTGAGGCCCGATCCCACCGCGCCACAGTCTCGCTTCTTCCACGCTTACAAACGTCGCTCTCGATCGCGAAGAATCGCGGCCATCGTGCTCGCGTTCATGATCCCGAAGTTCTGATAGAGACGTTCAACCGCCGCCAACAAATTGCCTTGGTTAGCAACATGCTGCTGTGCCTACTGGAATCGTAGAGCCCAACGTGAATCCCGATTTAATTCTCGGTCAGCGGGTCTTTCTCCTGTGTGTGGCGAGAGACCCGCGGTCAGGTATGACGGTACTAGCTGTTGGTAGCGACCGCCCGTACCAGATTATCCTGTGTGTGGCGAATTGCTGATTCTGGGGAAATCAGTAATTCGCCACACACACGTGCGGCAAGGAAGTCGGATTGGACGCTCGCGCGGCAAATTGCTAGATATACGGAAATCCCGGCTAAAAACATCATATTGATTATAGGACGCGCTATCGCGAGATGGGGGAACTAATGGACCGTTCGATTGCTCGGCGGCTTTTGACCGTGGGCTGCGGCCTGCTGCTGTGGAGCGCAATGCTCCCACTTTTTTCTTCGACCTCTGCCACTGCGGCCGACGTCGACACTCAGACACAAACCGACGTTGCGAATGCTCTGTGGAAGCTGACCTACAAGCCGGGTGAGATTCCGCCCAGGATTCGCAACAAGCTCAAGGATCCACGCAACAGCAATTCAAGTATCGGCAGCAGATTGACATTTTATCTGAATGATCGCGTCAACAACCCGATCAGTTTCACACCCGATTACTCGCAGAACTACGCGAACCTGGCGCTGTACAATTCCTCCGTTAATGTTCATCAGGCGCAGACCAGGAATGCCTTGTGCCTCCTCAAAACTTCGAAAGCGTGGGAAACGCTAGAGTTTTGGCATTGGCCGCCGTAGTGTCGCCGGCATGCTCACGCACATACGCGGCCCTATCCGTGCTCGTTTACCGGTTCCGCAGCAGGGCAGAGTTGGAACTGGAAATAGTAGCCCTGCGCCATCAGCTGAGCGTTCTCCGCCGCCAGCGTCCCGGGCGTCCCCGGCTGTCCGTAATCGATCGCCTGCTGTGGGTGTGGCTCTACCGGCTATGGCCGCGAGGCCTGGAGGCGATGGTCCTGGTCAAGCCGGCGACCGTAGTCCGATGGCACCGCGAAGGATTCCGGCTCTATTGGCGTTGGCGTTCGAGACGAGGGCGGCCGTCAGTGGATCGCGAAACTCGTGATCTGATTCGGCAGATGAACGCCGCCAACCCACTCTGGGGAGCGCCCCGGATCCATGGTGAGCTCCTCAAGCTCGGCATCGCGGTAAGCCAAGCCACTGTCACACGGTACATGCGGCATCGAACTGGTGCGCCATCACTGAGCTGGCGAAGTTTTCTACGCAATCAAGCCGAAGGCATTGCCGCAATCGACATGTTTGTGGTTGCGTCCGCGTCGTTTCGGTTGCTCTACGTGATGGTCATCCTCGGCCACGATCGCAGGAAGATCGTGCGATTTGATGTCACGCAGCATCCGACCGCAGGTTGGCTATCGTGCCAGCTAACCGAGGCGTTTCCGTGGAACACCGCGCCGCGCTATCTGCTGCGCGACCGTGACGCATCGTACGGATCGCGTTTCCGCAACCGAGTCGAGGCGATGGGAATCACTGAGGTCATCACGGCCCCGCGCTCACCTTGGCAGAATGCCCACGTTGAGCGCGTGATCGGCTCGATCCGCCGGGAGTGTCTCGATCATATTGTCATCTTCAACGAACGCCATTTACGCCACGTCCTTTCAGGATACGTCGATTACTACCACCAAACCCGGACGCATCTGTCGCTCGACAAGGATTGCCCGGACCCTCGCCCCATCCAACCGCGAAGCAGCGGAAAGGTGATTGCCATCCCGCAAGTCGGCGGGCGGCACCATCGCTACGAACGGCACGCCGCCTGATCTGCCATGGTGTTCGCGCTCAATGCCAACCGCCGGCCTGATTATGAATTCACACGACGCAGTAGCGCCAAAGACACCGACCTCGGGGATTCGTAGTTGAGAGGCGCACAAGGCGTCTCCGCGAGCTCGATTGCTACCTTCCCAAGGTCGATATCTGGATGCCCCTCGATCGTGAAGCGGGCCAGTGAAGCCAGATCATTTAGCGAGCCCAGGACGCGGCGACTCGCGGTCGCCCCGATTCTAATCTGGGCCATCGCTCGTGCTTCGCAGTCCACCACATCTGACGCAGCTCCCATTCGCCGCAGGCCTGACAGAACCCTCTCCTGAAAGCGGGGAATGAAAGAGGTGGGGTCTCTGGCTTCAACGAACACCGAAAGCAAGGACCGTTCGCTTACGCAAATGATCAGCCGCGCGCTCCGAGTGAAGAGGAGATTGGCATACCAGTCGCCGAGGCGATTGGTCGGAAGCATCCGCTCAGAAGCGACCTCAGCGCCGAGGTGCTTGAGGAGTTTGCGCGTACAGCGAATGGTCAGCACTTGCGAACCGATCTCCTGCCGACTCGATTCGTTGAGTCGACCACGCCGGACATCTGAGCCCCGCCTGAAACTCCTCCCCGTCAGGACAAGGCTTGAGTATCACATGCATTTAGAGTTTTGAGGAGGGACAACAAGACCCCGCTGTTCCAATCCGAGGAACTGGTCACCTTAATGGGTAAGCTCCAGGTGCTTCCGCTGGCGTAGACTCCGATCAGCGCGTTGCCTTGCTCGGGATCGATGCTCTCCGTACGCAGCTCGCCGTAGAGACGGTACCAGCCCGGCGCTAGATTTACAGTCTGACTCCAACGTGCCATATCGGCCTTGGCCTTGGTGATCTGCAACTCGCTGGGAGCACCCGGAGGGCGGGACCAGGAAAACGTCTTCGAGTCATGTCGCAGGCTCTCGGCCCGCCAGTAAGCGGGACTATTGAGCGTGCCTTCCCGCAACTCGCCGTTGTGCAGAAGATTCTCGTCTGCCGTCCCCGCTCCAGTGCAGAGCAGCAACGCCACCAGCAGGATGCTCGAGCTTGTCACGGAGGATCTAAGCTTCACGGAGAAATCGCCCTGTTCAGATCCAATTGGCCAACCCTGGGCCATGGAGCCACATGCGCTGCCGGAAGCCGGTCGGTGATAGCGGCGCGCCGGTCCAGACCGGAAAGAAGTATACAAACAGGGCGAGGACGGTGGCGACAAACACGATGGAGACGAACATTCCGGCGTGGCGCGGGCTGTGATAGCGCAAGCCGAGGTACACGCCCGCCAGCGCAGCGGCCGTTTCCAGACCGTAAGGCGCACCCACGCCGAGCACCGACACCGATATCACAGGGGCGAGGAGCGCGACCGGCTCCCAGCTGCCTGGTTCGCCACGCGCACATTCCACGACCGTCGAGGCCAATGCGAAAAAACCTAGATACAGCGAGGGCATATAGTAGTAGACAAACTGGTAGCGACTGATGGGAAGCCACATTGCGAGGTATCCAGCGTATCCAACCACGATGAAGGCCATTGCTACGTCACGGCGCGCGATCGCTTTGAGCGCTGCCAATGGAACCGACACCACCACCCCCCACCAGATCACGGGGTTGCCAAGCGCCCGAATCGCGAGCACGGGAGTGTCGGGGAAGAAGCGGTCGCCACTCCAATACAGGATGGAGCGAAGCATGAGCGGCCAGCTCCACCACCGGGAAGCGTAGGGATGGCCGTCTCTGATGAGCTGTTTCTGAGCGCGAAATTCCTGATGGTAGTAGGCCAACTGATCGCCGACGCCGCGCCACCACCCGAACCAGTAGTTCGGCAGGAAGACCGCGAAATAGACTAACGCGCTCAACCCACCCACCAGCGCCAGCGCGCTTGCGAGATTGAGTATGAGCACGCGAACCTGGGGCCTCTCCAGCGGTTGTGTGCGAGGTGACGACCAACTTTCGCTAAGCAGCGCGCCAAACACGAAGACCATCACCAGCGCAAAAGTGACCGCCGGGATCAGCAGCTTGGAAGCAAGGCCAAGACCGAGCGCAAGCCCCATCCAGGCCAGCGCCCGCCGCTGAATCAATTTGCTGCGGCTCTGCATGAAGGTGAACAGCGCCAGGTACGCGCAGGCTGCGAAAGTGAGATAGAAGATTTCCCAGAGCGCGATTCGCGAGTCCACGATGAAGAGGCCATCACAGATCACGAAGCTCGCCGACAACCCAGCTGCGATTCGAGATCCACAGATGCGGCGACCGAGCAAGTAAGTTATACCCACCAGCGCGGTCCCGAACAGCGCGTTGGGTAAACGCCAACCCACCGGGTTGTCTCCCAAAAGTTTCATGCTCAACGCCATCAAGATGCTTGAAAAAGGCGGATGAGTATTCTTGAAGGGTAAACCTGCAAGATAGTTACGCGCTTGTGCGACGGTATACTTCTCGTCAAAGACGACGACTGGGGGCAGCCAAAAATACCACAAGCGCGTGGCCAACGCGGCTACCAACAGCGCGCCGACTGCTGCGGAATCGCGGCGCAGCCATCGCGGCGGTGGGGGACTGCCGATCATTGACCAGTCATAGGTCCGGGCTTGGTTCGCAGTTGCACGTTTTTCATTGATCATTGCCGCGTGTGCGCGGCTTGGATTGTATGAGCGACCGGAGCCATGAGCGGCAGCAGGTCCTAGAGTGCGCTACCTCAAGTTGATCAGGTGCGCGACACCGCACGACGCCCGCTGGAGTTGAGCGGAATGGAGCTGAGCATTTGAAACAGAAATCCGCCACCATAGGAAACATTACAGAGCGGGAACAGGACAAGGAACAGAAAAAACGTACGTGGTTGCCGTACGTCTAGCGTCGCCCACGCGGAGGCGCCGAGCAGGAGCCCGAGATAGACAAACAGTGGTCCAAGATAAATCTGACTATGCACCAACAGAGTCGAAATCAGATACAGGATGAAGATTGCCGGGGTGATATACACCAGAGAGAGCGAAGACGGCGCGACCAACGTGTTCTGCCAGCGTCCGCGCCCGTAACGGAACACCTGGGCAGCGAATTCTCTCAGGTTCGAGCGACGGCGGTGATATACGATTAGGTCGGGGTCGTGAAGCATCTGAGCTCCGCTCGCGCTAAGTTCCCCGAGCAGCACGTTCTCTTCGTTACAGACCAGGTGCTCCTTGAATGGCTCCGGCAACTCGGAGATTATCGGGCGGCGCAATGCCAGATTGCAGAGAATCAGCGCGCTGTCGTCGGCCATGCGCATGCCCCCGCGCCGGCAGAATCGATCGCGAACCGTCGCAGCACCAAACCACGAGCTAAACACCTCTCCCACGCAACGCTGGAACGTATCACTGTCCGGCGGCGTGAGGTTGGGGCCGCCGACCACCATCGCGTCTGGCCGCGCCGCAAAGATCGCGAGGGCGCGCGAGAAAAGGTCGGGAACCACGGTTACGTCGTCATCGAGAAAATAGATTATCTCACCGGTCGCTCGTGCGAGCGCACTATTGCGGGCCGCTGCGGGCGAGGTCCGCTGAATTTCAACGATGTCAAGCCGCGCATCTCGCGCCGCGAAGGATTCGAGCAGCTCGCGGGTCGCCGGTTCGTGGCCGTTGCAAACTACGACGATTTCCGCGTCCCTCGGCAAGTCCGCTCTAAGAACGCTCGCGAGGCATTGCGAGAGCTCGCTGAGACGTCGGTAGGTTATGATGACTATACTTATAGATAAGGACGCAAGAGGTGTAAGGCTAGGCGACGTCATTGTGAGCAGCCGGAAACAGGCTTGGCAATCGCGGGTGCTCCCGCAGCTGGCTTGCGCGAGAGAGCTGCATCGCGGCCAAGGCGATGGTGGAGGCGGTTGCCGATAGCGCTCACGCCCACTTTCGAATCCGGCCGGCTTCCGCCGCAGCAAGTTCGATGATTGGCTCGTAGAGCGCAGCGCGCGCATCCCAGGAGTGGTTTTCTACCATATACTGCTCGACGTCATTGTTATACGGCGGGTCGGAGGCGATCGAGAGAATCGCATCAATCAACGCCTGCTCGTTCTGGTAGTCAACCAGCGCGCCCAGACCGGTTTGCTCGATCAACCAGCGGTTGGGAACCGGCCGCTCGCAGACCACCGGCAAACCGGTTCGTAAATAATAGTAAATTTTGCTGCTCTCATTGTCCTGCACCTGGCCCTGCGCCAGCACGATGCCCGCCTTCGCGAACCGCTGCCAATCCCAGACCTGGGCGGCGTCGATCGCACCGACGTGAAGCACCGCTTCAGGATCGAGATAGTCGGTCTGCCCGGTGCCCATAGCGACAAGTCTGATTCCGTGGGTTTTCAGAGCTTTGCCCAGCCGGTTAAGCCGATCCTGCCAGAGAATATTGATCTCAGGCTGATCCTTTCTCGCGTAGAGGTTGCCGGCGAACAGCGCGACCGGCTCAGTGATGCCGCGTGCCAGGTAGGGATTACTTCGTGGCGGGGGTATCTCTGCATCCACGCCGGTCGGGACGATGTACAAATTTGTGTCCGCGCCGTGCTCCCCCAGCCACAGCGCGGCACTGCGATTGGTGAGCACGGTCACGACCCGGCTGCGACGTGCGAGCGCCTGCTGAATGCGGAACAGCCGTTCGCGTATCTCGCCAAAAAAATATACCCCTTCCCGATCCGTGGGTCCCACCACCGAACCGAGCTTACTCACGATGAAAGGATGATCGCTGCCGTGCTCGGCCGCCAGCGAGTCGAACCCGCGATGAAAGAAAGTCTTTATCAGGTCGTACTCGTGCCATCGAACCCAGCTGAATGGAATCTCGCGGAGTCCGGGTTCACGCAGTGTCGGCGCCGAGCGCAGGTTGATAACGATATCGACGTCGTGCCCGCGGCGGGCCAGGGCCTCCGCCATGCGGTAGAAGCGGAGATCGGCCATATTCGCGAGCTTGAATTCGACCCGCTGACGATTCCTGTACACGCAGGCGATACGAATCCCGGTGCGCCGTGCTCGCTGCTGGTTCGAGTTCGCGTCAAATGTAGTCATCGAAGTGCGGCTCGGAGCGCGCGAACGTGATCACTCCCAGCACCAGGGTCAGCAACGACGCGAGGGAGGTAATGCCCAGCAGCGTGAAGCCCGGAAAGGTCCCTTGGATCAGCGTCTCTCGGTAGATCTCGATTATTCCAGCCATCGGATTGAGCAGGTAAAGATTTAGAAATCGCTTGGGGACCCAGGTGAGCGGATAGAAGCTCGGGGTCAGATAAAACATCGCGCGCAGCAAAGGATCCAGCAGGTACTCGATGTCTCGGTAGAAGACGTTTAAACTCGCGGTCAACAATCCAGCGCCGATAAGAAACACCCCTTGCAACACCATCACCGCGGGCAAATACAAGATGTACGCGGTGAAGCGCACCGACGTGGCCGCCATCAGTACGAACAAGACGGTCAGAGAAATCAGGAAATGGATCCAACTCGCAATGATCGCCGAAAGCGGGATCAGTGCTCGGGGAATTAGAACCTTTTTCACCATTCCGGTGGAGCGCGGGATGGAGCCACTCGCGTTGCTGAGCCCCATCTGAAAGAAGGTCCACGGCAGCAGGGCCGAGAGCACGAACACCGGATAGTGCGGGATGTCGACCCGCATGAAGAGTCGAAACACCACCACCATGATGACCATGCTCAGTACTGGGTTGAGCACGAACCATATGACACCGAGAGTTGTGGTCTTGTAGCGGGCGGTAAGCTCAGCCCACACCAAGTTCCTAAGCAGGTCCCGCCGTCCCGCAAGCGCGGCACACCGTGCGGACCAGGGGTCTTTCCACTTCAGTTCAGCCGCCATTGCGCCCTCTCCGGTTGGTCATCGCGCCGTTCGCTTCAAGAACCAGCCTGTAGACAGATTGGGCCGGCGACCTGAGTGGGTGGCAGTGCACGGCCGCATGGAAACATGCGGCGTGGGGATAGTGAGCGGGCCACGCGAGTCCGGCGGGTTGCGGCGTCGTTCTTCGCAAAAAGAGCTGGCCGCCTGACACCCAAACAAATTTAGATGTGTCGCATGACGAGACTTTGCGTTTCCCGTCTGCCACTTGTCCCCCTGGCAAACTCTTTACCTCCCTCACGAATCGCGCCAGATTATGGCTTGTGCTGTTCATGCATGGCAAGCGAAATACGCGAAAAAGAAGCCGGCGCACCCTCACCGGGAGCGATCTCGTTAGAGGGCTCAATCTGCCGTTTCGGAGATTGCCACCAGCCGGGATCGGTGATGCTGCGTAGTTTTCGGGCGAGCATCGTGGTGCCGCTGCTGGACCAGCGCGACGAGTGGCTGGAACAAAGCCTGCGGTCCGCGGTCGTACAAAGCTCGAGCTGCGAAGTGATCGTCGCGCATTCGCCCCGGGTCCCGCAGTCCAATCTCAATGTCGTCTCGCGCCTCATGCGCGAATTTGACAATTTGGTATTAACGCCGGAGAAGCCGGGGCGCGGATTTCCCGGTGCGATCAACGCCGGGATAGGCCTCGCCAGCACGGACCGAATCGGCCTGCTGATGTCCGACGACTGGCTGGATCGCGAAGCGGTCGAGCAGTGCCTCGTTCACCCAAGCGACATCGTCAGTACAGGGCAAACCTCCTACGCCGCCGACGGCGCGACCGTGCTTGCGGAGATCAGCAGGGTTCCTCGCCGGCGCGCCTTCGAGGGTCTCCCAAGCCTCGACCGAAAGGCGAGTTACCTCAGCCACTTCTTTCTCTTTCGCAAGCGCAAGTTGCAGGAAATCGGAGGAGCGGCCGAGGACCTCGGGGATTTTCCGGGAATTGATGATTTCGAAATGATCTGGACTCTGCTCGAGCACGGGGCGACGGTGCGCATTGTCGAGCGAAGCCTGTACAATTACCGCGACCATTTCGGCGAGCGGCTTACCCTCAAGAAGCGAGAGGATTCGTTGGCCGGGCTCGACCGGATCTTGCGCAAGCATCGGGTCGCGCCGGCAGACCGCGCCCGCATCGTCGCGGCGCACTCCCCCTGGTATGGAGAACCGATTCATCGCGTCCAGCAGAGCCTCAAGGCCCACGGCCGATTAGCTGAAAGAGCCCGATGAAGACTGGTTACGATCTAACTCTCTTCACCGAAAAGGGCTTTCGTGCGCGAGAGTTTTTCCCGCACGAGGTAATTCGCGTCCCCAAGCAGTATCCGGACACGCTGCTGAAGCTTGCACTACGCGGAGTCCGGCCGGAACGGGTGGCGGCTGGCGCCTGTTACCAGGTCAACTTGTATGCGACGCGAATCGAAGATTTCCCAGTCCGACTGTTTCGCGATCGCACGATTAACTGGCACCATCAGCAGCTGGGCCGGGACGGGCTGGTCGCAGCTGCAGGCCTGTTCGTTGAGGGTGACCAAGGATATCTAACACTGCTTCAGTCCGATCTCTGTCAGCAGATATACCGCGACCCGAAACTGAAACGGCAGTGCGGATCCAAACTCAACAACCGCTTTCGGTATTGGTACAAGATGCTGCTAAACGCGGTCTTGGATTTTGCCCAGGATCTTGGACTTCACGCGGTCTACTCCCCGACTGCGGCGCACATCGTCGTGACCACTCCCAAGCGGGTGGTGCCCGACCTGTTCAAGCAGATATATGATTTCGTGGCAATCTCCTACGTGTGCGCGCGGCGCCCGGAAGGCGCGGCCGAGTATTGGCGCCTCGAGCTTCCAGCCAATCGGAACCGGATCGCTCGACTGGTCACCAAGCCAGAGAGCGGGCCGCAACCGACCCGCATCATATGCCTGTATCACGACATCGAGCAGGACGTGGATACCGAGGTATCCAAGTCGGAGTGCGCGGCTGCGCTGGCGCACATCCTGGAGATCGAACAAGCGCGAGGGATCCGGGCGACTTACAACGTACTCGGAACCATCTATCGTGAGGTTGCCCCGTCGATCTTGGCGGTTGGCGGCCACGCGCTGGGGCTTCATACTTACGATCACAATATCGATGACCCGGCCCAGCTCGCCAGGGCTCGCAAGGTAGATTTGCAGGTCAAAGGGTACCGTCCTGCGCGCTCAATTATCACACCCGAGCTCAGCGTCTACCAGCTCTCCTACCACAACTTCGAATGGCTGATGTCATCGGCCAGGAGCCTCGGCCTAGAGGAGCCCGCGCTTGATCGAGGGGTGGTTAGGATTCCGGCCCACCTCGACGACTACGATCTAGTTAAGGGAGAAAGCTATGAAGATTGGATGCACCGCTTGCACCGCGCGGTAGAGACCCGGCAATTTGTGTCGGTCGGACTGCATGACTGCTATTCGCAGTACTGGATCGAACACTTCGATCAACTGCTGGAGTACTTACAGAATGCGGGTGAACTGTGGAACTGTGATGATCTGACCAATCGGGTGTACCTTGCGAACGCACGCTAAACGCGAACTCGCGAGTCCCACTCGCAGTTCAGGGTGCCAGCACGGACTCGACCGCATCCGCGGCGCTGGCCAGATCCCGGCCCAGAACCAACCGATAGCAATCGGTCCGGCTCAACAACCGCAAAGCCGCCAGCAGCCGCGATGAGGCGATCGATCCTTTCCGAAAAAGGTCGCTTGCTCCCCCACGCAGGAAATACTCCAGCACCTGCGGTAGACCTAGCCCGAAAACCAGATTTGCGGCTAACACCGGAAGCGCTTGGGCCCGGCTCATCGGTGCGATGCTCGACTCGGCGCCGCTGCTGCGGGCACCCACGATCACTACCTTGGGAGATGCTCGATCGATCACGCGGTCGCGGAAGTAGCTCAGATCTATCAGCGTTTTGGGACCGTGATTGCGGCGATTGAAGGTCCGCAGATGTTCGAAACCGATCCCTTCCACTTTGCCGCGAACTCCCATTCTAGTAGGGAACGCGCGCAACTGCCCTTTCGCGAGCAGCGGCGTATCGTCAGAGAGAATCTTGACGGCGGACCGCTTGAGCAGTTCTAGCGCTAGCGTGGTTTTACCACCCGCTTCCGGGAGCAGCACCAGCGCACCTCGATCGGCAATGGCAATTCCGAGCGCGTGAACCCGGTGGATTCCTCTCCGATCGTGGAGCTCGCCCACCCGCGACAAAGCCATCAGATAGGTCAGCTCGTAGAGAAGGTCGAGATCGCAGCTCCAGAGCTCGCCCCGCTCGTTGGCGAAGTCATATTTCCCAAGCGCCTGTCGATGGTAGTCGTTGTAGCGAACTTCGTGATCGTCGTAGCTGAGCGCGTTGGGCGTGATCATGCTAGCGATTCGGTCGGGGATGCGGCTCCAGGGCGGATCATCGGCGTGGGCAACAATCCTAATCGCTCCGGGCTGAGCGGGGGCGACAAAAAATGCAAAATCCCTGGTCAGGCTGTCGATTAAACTGGAAACCTCGCTCACCAGGGTGAGTCCGGTACCATAGAGGTCGAAGCTCGCCTCTGTTAGGCTCCGCAGCGGTTCAGCGGCTGCGCTCTCACTTGCAGATTCAACGATGGGGGCAGCTGCCATCGAGCGAGATTCCATAGGCACTAAATAGACCGCGGACCCAGCCAAGATCAATCGGGTGCGGTTGTCCCCTTCCTGCCGGTTCTCCGGCTGGGTCTCGTCAACCAGGAAGGCTACAACGCCTTTTCCCTGTTTCCACGCCTCTTCGCTATACCTCAATCAAATCCGACGATCGTCCCAAAAGACCTCGAGCAGTAGCGACAATCGCATATCCCTGAAAAAGCGCGATCAATGGAATCACCGGGACAATGAAGCGTTTGCTTCCAAAGATGAAGAGCGCTGGCAACATCACGCACGCAAGCAAGAGTATGCCGGCTTTAGGTTCATCGCTGAGCTCTCTGCGGCGGCGGACGCGACTCATAGCGAGGATCAGACCAGTTACAAAAACGATCACGCTGATCAGATCCAAAAGGGAGTACGAGCCGATTGGGCCGCTCCTGAAGCCTTGCGGCGGAAGCGCCCAAATGTCGCGTTTGATCCCAGACAAGTATAAAGCCCGCTGACCAATCAGCCAGAGCCATTGCCGAGGCATCCAAAGCACAAACTGCCAACCACCGGGTTCGACGATATCAGGATATGGAAAGCTGTATCCCATTGCGTTCGGGTTGTTTGCCACATGAAACCGGAATTCGCTCCCTTCCATCAAAAATACGGTTCGACCATGGTCTAAAGATTGGGCGAACGACCATACGGCAAGCAGCACGAGCGCTGTTAACAGGATAATCCCATTTTGGCGCAGGTCATGAATCGACAGGCTCTTTCTCTGAATCAGCGAGTAAATCAATGGGATTAGGAGCAACACTACGTATCGCATCTGAATCAGAGCAATGAAAGCCAGCACAAAGCCCATTCCAATGCCATACAGCCGCGATAGCTTTGGCGAGCTGGAAGACTCAGCCGACATCAGCATCGAAAGAAACAAAAGCATCAAGAAACCTGTCAGCACTTCGTACTGGATCATATTGCAGTAATATCTCCAGGACTCGGAGAACAAGAATAGAGCGACCGCGATTTGTGCGATAGCAGGCTGAAACCAGCGGCGACCCAGTCGGTACAGCAGCACTGCCGATGCGAAAAACATTAAAAGAGACAGAAGCTTTGAAGCATGAGTCACAGCTTTAGGTGAGCCGAGGGCAGCGAAGAGAAACCTGAGATAGATTTGATACCCCGGCGAATGGTAAAGATCATGCAACTTGAACAAGGTTGCCCACGTCGCCCCTGCCGCCCCTTTCATGTAGCTCTGGCCATCAATCGTCAAGATCGGATGAGGCCAAGGCTCTTCCCAGAAAAGCATCATGAACCTGATCGAGAGCACGCACCCAACCGTGATAAAAGCGATGCAGAGATATCTCCATGCCTTAACCATCACGTCACCATAGCTTTGGAACCGGACTGACCTCTCGAGGGGCCCGGCTGCCAAGGGGACCATAGCTCAAGTTGCAGGAACTATCGTCTTCGACTCGCCTCATAGCCGACAGTTGCCATAACGGGGTGCAGTCTACTAACAGGGAACTATTGCACCGGGACAGGTGACTAGCTTCCCGCAGGCAAATAGTCAAGTATCGCGACTGGAATGGCCAATTGATAGGCGCGAACCTGGACGGCGGTTCAAGACGCACAAAATGCCGCACGATCAAATCGTTTGGACCACTGCAGTGTGGCGAACGACACTCGGACGCAGGTTATCTGGCTCAAGCATTCGAGACCGCGCCTCACACCGCGCCCTCGCGCCTCAGAGTAGCTTGTCTCCTTCGCCACGATCGTTGGGCGTGCGACCGTCTTCTCTGCGCAATCCGAAATAGCGTGTCATGAACTCATGCATTTCTGGCTTGTCGCTATTCCAGCGCCACACGCAATTCGAATCCAGGGCTATATCTTTGTATGGATCAAATTCGAACCTCCTAAGATTCAGGTGGCGCTGCTCGTATTGACGATCTCGGGAATCCCCATGCCACAAGTGAAAGATGCGGCCTTCGACGCAGCCGAGCGTGCCGCGAGTGTCCGCGAAGAATGGATATGCCCAGGTGCGGTAATGCTCGCGCTGGTGCGAATTCATGTCTCCCGCCTGTTCAGCGTATTCAAATTTACCAATCGCGGCGCAAGCAATCGACTTGTCGCCGCTCCCGATAATGCGGGCGTCGTAGAATCCGTGCTTTTGGAGCAGACTTCTTGATGACGCCCAAGCCAGTCCGTTGGTACAGAGCCCGCGAAAGAGAGAGCCCGGCATGCACAAATCTTCCGGCCGCAACGTGCCCGTCACGAACTTGTAGGCCGCCCCGAGCACCTTCATTTCGACGGACGACAACCCAAGCGAGTCGTCGACGGCGCCCGCTACCAGATTGCGGCGCTCACTAAAGAGCTGAACGATAGAGGAAGTCTTCAGCGCGCGTAGCGCTCGCTCGGGCCAATCGTCCGACGAGAAGATGACGTCGCAATCGACCCACGCGACGATGTCGCATTCGGTTGGCAGCGCGCCCAAGGCGATGTTTAGTAGCCGTTCCTTCTGCCACATGACGTCTTCACCGGAGATTTGAATCAAAATCTCGGCGTCGGTGTCCTGCAGTTCAAATTTGCCGGTAAACGACAACTCGACTGCGGCGAGCGGAACGTTCAGGCGGGACCGAAACAGCCTATAGTTGGTAAGGCGGCTCTTATAACCCGCCGGATTGAAGAAACTGGTGATTCCCCACAGCACGAATTTCGCTACAGCTTCGAATTCAAATTGTGATGCACCGCGACCACATATCCAGCATTCGATCCATTTGCCGGCGCAGCGAGAACCTCTCTTCGATTCTTCGGCGTGCGGCGGTTCCCATCCTCCGCCGAAGGCCCCGATCTGATAGCAAACGCTGGACACTGTCGGCAAATGACTCCGCATTCCCAGGCGGCGTTAGCAGACCAGTCACTTCGTGCTCAATCAATTCGGGAATTCCCCCAACGCTCGTTGCAACCACGGGCACTTCGCATGCGCCGGCCTCCATCAGGCTCACGGGCATACCCTCGCGATCGCTCGTAAGAACTGAGATGGTTGCACGTTGCAGGAATCCTATCACGTGATTCTGTTCCGCGGCGCCCGCCAGCTCGACAACCTTATCGAGCCCCAGCTTTGTTCGTGTGCTCTCGATTGCTTCCCGGTCGCCGCCTTCGCCGATCATCACGCAGCGGAAATCCACGCCTCGATCTCTGAGAATCGAGCACGCGCGCAATAGAAGGACGAGATTCTTTACCGGCTCGTACCTGGCGACACACACGATCAGCGGAGGTATTCCGACACCGTTCGAATTGAACGATTCAGCGAAGTCATCCCCAGCGTGCCGAGGACGAAATCGAGACGTATCTACGCCTGGTGCAATGACATGGATCCGAGCGAGTGGTACATCGAAATTGTGCGAGATGTACCGCGCGTTTGCCTCTGACACCGTAATCAGGCCCGCAGAGGCACATATGCGATCCCTGAAATCCGGGGGTGGGTCGCGATAGATGTCATATCCATGCGAGGTAAACGTGAACGGCACCGCAAATCTCGCGGCCAATCGGCGTGCTTCCGCAGTTGCTTCGGTCGCGAAATGGGCGTGTATCAGATCGGGCCTGAACTTCTCCAGAACGTCGTCGAATTTTTCCACGCCGTAAGCGGTCGCTCGATCGAGGCCGGCATCAGTGATGAAATCGTGGCGTAGTGCGACCGTTGGCTCGCGAAAAGCAAGAATGCAGACTTGGATATCGCGCCGCTGCAACTCAACCAATTCGGACGCGATAAAGGTCTCGGAAAATTTTGGGAAGTACTTGACGACATACGCAACACGGCGCGGAATCATAGGTCCCGGCCTCGCGACGCCATGTCGCTCTGCTGTCTAAGCCTGGGATTAGTGGAGGCCAAATCGCTCTGGCTGCGATGCGTTCTATTTCGGAGCCGACGCGGTGAAGTTCAAATTCGTTGATGTGCCGTTAGCAGGACCGTCCTCGTTTCGGGAAAAGAAGTAGTCACAAACAAATTGATGCATTTGGGACTTTGGGCTGCTCCATCTCCATGCGCCGCCGCGACCTTGAGTAATATCTCTGAACGGATCGAATTCGAATCGCGCGAGATCAGAATGTCGAAGTCTATATCTTCGATTTTCCAAGTCGCCGTGCCGGAGATGTAACACGCGGCCGTCAATTCGCGCAATGGGGATCCGAGATCACCCTACGGCGCCACGCTCGCCGTGGCGGCGGGCAGTTTGAGCGGCTGATCGGATCGATACGTCGCGAATCACTTGACCACCTCGTCGTGTTCGGCGAAGCGCACCTGCGCGATGTCCTGAAGGCATACGCTTCGTATTACAACAAAGTCCGGCCGCATCTCTCACTGGACAAAGATGCTCCGGATTTTCGCGGGACGCAGAAGATCGGCCGTATCGCAGCTATTCCAATCCTCGGCGGGCTCCATCACCAATACGTCCGGGTTTAGGTTTTGACTAGGGACAACTCACTTGTGATGACTCGCTGGTCGTGAAAGTCGAGGGCTCGCCTATTTCACGACGGCGCCTGAGGACGGCTGCTGCCGCTGGCTGCGAGGCCACCACGCCAAGTCGCCGGTCATCACATAGGTAAGCAGGGCTACCAGCATCAAACTCACAGCGACCCACAAACGCCAGTCATGATGCGCATGCTTCCAGTAAGGACGATGGAAGCCATGGTTTACACCGTCGCCATCTGGGCCTTCGTGCTCGTGGTGGCTGTGCTTCGTCTTACTCATGGGCTCCCTGCCTTCCTGATTCCATCTCGAATGATCTCGGGACGGCGTCGTCACTGCTTGGCGTCTGGTCAACGCATTCGGCGCATTGTGATGTGGAAGTTTCCTCATGCCCGCAAAAAAGATTTATTCGGTGAGTATGCATTCCGATCATCAGATCAAAAAAGGTACGCGTTGGCTTCACTATGAGGGCATGTGGCCGAGCGTGCCTTCGGCTCTCGGGGGAGGCAGAGCCGACAATCTTTTTTAGTAACTACGCGCGATTAACGCTACCGGCGATACGTTACTAGAGGGACGACTGTGAACGTTCGCTGCGCAAACTAAGCGCGTTCAGCGTCGTATGTCAAGGCCGCTCAGAAAGTACATCAGTGGCCGCAGGGAAATTACATCAGTTTGAGGAGCGGAGGGAATGGTGGTTTGGCTTCTGGCAGGGGGAGCGCGAGGGGGAA
>Ga0097691_1001343_pt1 | contig 18346 bp, 19 predicted proteins | sample NGESurdeep072012_8_FD_72858 | JGI IMG/M metagenome (GOLD analysis project Ga0097691, IMG submission 72858) | Arctic peat soil microbial communities from Barrow, Alaska - NGEE Surface sample 210-1 deep-072012 | ecosystem: Environmental > Terrestrial > Soil > Wetlands > Peat ... | reverse complement strand
GCCGACCATCAGGAACAGCTCGCGCATGTCGGCTGCCGTCAGCGGCGCCACCGTGACCCGTCCCGACCGCGTCGCACCCGTCGTCTCGACCAGCCCCTCCTGCTGCAGCCGGAGGAGGGCCGCGCGTACGGGCGTCCGGCTGATGCCGAGCCGCCGGCACAGTTCCGCCTCTGTCAGCGGCGCCCCTGGCGCGAGCCGCAGCGTGACGATGCTGTCGCGCAGCCGAGTGTAGGCGGCATCGGCCAGCGTGCGTGTGGTGGGCCGACGCGAACCGGACCGGGACTTGCCCGTCGAAGCCATTGCTCCCCCGAGCCCTGTCAAATCGCGGGCCTGAAGGCCCGCATGACCTCAGTCAACATACCCTACTTCAGCCCGGGCCGGGCTCGAGCGTGAAAATCGGTTGAGCCGTCCTATCGCCAGGAACAGCGTCGCCGATGCCGCGAACGGCAGCGCGGCGATGATCGAATCTCGCGTGCAGCCAACAACGGTGCGCAAGACTATACGCTGCGAACCGCTGCAGCGTATAAGGAGAGAGCGGCTGGCAAGGCCGCGCATGATCTGGCTATAATCTAGCCAGAATGAGATTCGAGATACTCCTGGCCCCTGAAGCCATCGAAGACCTGCGCAAATTGAAGGCCGGCGAACGTACAGCGGTAAAGGAAGCCCTCGAAACCCATTTGAGGCACGAACCAACTAAAACTAGCCGTAGCCGGATCAAGCGCTTGCGCGGCGTGGCGCGACCACAATACCGGCTCCGCGTCGAAGAGGTCCGTGTGTTCTACGATGTTTCGGGCTCGACCGTCGAGGTACTGGCGATCGTGCCCAAACCGGAGGCAGAGTCATGGCTGGCGCAGTTCGGAAGTCCAAAGTGAAAGAAGTCCCTCTTGCCGAGGTTAAGGATGACCTGTCTCGCTTTCTTAGGGAAGCAGAGACGCAGGACGTCGTCATCACACGCCACGGCAAGCCGGCCGGAGTACTGATCGGGTTCAAGTCGGAGGATGACTGGTTCGACTACCGACTCGAACACGACCCTCGGTTTATACAGCGCGTCGAGCAGGCTCGCGCAAGCTTCCGTGTGGGCCGAGGCGTCAAACTCGAAGACATCAAGTAACGGTGCGCTCTAACAGCCCAGTCAACGCGGACGCGCGCGCCAACGCCGTGCCTTGCGGCGGTTGGTGGGCGCGCGCCGGTTACTGGGAACGTTAGGACTCAAACATGCCAGCCTGGCTCATTCCCGCACTCAAAGCTGTTCTTCCGCATGTCGGAACTATCGTTTCTGCGGCTGCGCCAGCATTTACCAAGAAAAGTGCTGATGTTGTCGCCAATCAGACGATGTTGCTACAACAGCAGATAACGGAATTGCAGGCCACGGCATCTGAGAACGATGCACACATTAAGGAACTGGCAGCACAAATCAAAAATACTCTAGAGGTTTTGGAGAAGGGAGCGTCACTTGCCGAAAGAAGGCATCAGCGAATTGTTGTTCTCTGTATCGCGGCAATAGTCTTATCCGTAATCTCGCTGTTTATTGCATTGTTCATTCTTTTTGCACGATGAGTCCTAACTTTAGCTGCTGCGGACGGGCCGCCAGCGTCGTGCATATTCAACAGGCAGCGCGGGCCCGCCGCAGAGCAAGACGTTAGACATCACGGGAGACATTAGTGCCGGCCCCTCATCTTCCAAATAGGAGAAATTACATGCGTGCCATGCTTAGAGTTTTGCTGGTTTTCTTGTCGGCATCGTTTGTGCCACTCACCAGTCAAGCGCAAGTCGAGGTCAAGGAGATAACTACGCGCCCGGGCGTCACCGTGCGTTTCGTCTATGCAAAGGCAGACAATCCTGTTGCCAGTGCTGTCCTGTTCCAAGGCGGCTCTGGCAATATCGGAATCTTCCCCAATAGCTCAACGCGTGTCCAAAGTTTTCTTTCCGGTGGTGCCCATAGATTCACCCAGAACGGTATCAGCGTCGTGATCCCTGATGTTCCATCGGATCGACGCACCCTCGACAACTTTCGCGATACGCCCGAGCATGCGCAGGACAACGCCGCACTGATTGAATTTCTCAGACAGCAATCCAAGGTGCCCGTATGGGCGATCGGCACCAGCAACGGCTCGCTGTCGGCTGCAGCGGCCTCGACCCACCTGAAGGAAAAGGGGCCGGACGGCATTGTACTTACCTCATCCGTGACCAAAGCCCCTGTTGCAGCAGCGCATCCGGTCACGGCGGCGCCGCTGAATGAAGTGAAGGTGCCGGTACTGCTTGTTCATCACAAATACGATGGCTGCTCGATCACGCCCTACGACGCGATGCCGGGACTCATCGCGGCCTTCAAATCGGCGAAAACAATTGAGCTCATTTCTGTGGAGGGAGGATCGTCGACCGGCAATCCTTGCTACACCGGCTACCATCAGTTCCTGGGGATCGAAGCTGCTGTCACCAAAGACATTGCCGACTGGATCAAGCGTTATCAGTCAGGACTTGCTCAGTGAGGAGTTGAAACGCACAGTCTGCCCAACTCTGCGCTCCAGAGGGACGCGCCGGAAGCGCCCGTGGTTTTTCGCACGCCGCGGCCGGAGCACCGATAGGCGTGGGCGTTTGGGGCAAAGGAATCCATGTCGTCTTTTGACGTACTCGCGGCTCAGTCCGCGCCCATGAAGGCATGGCTCGCATGGATGTTCGCGGCCAACGTCTCCAGCGTATTTTTTCTGCGCCACATCCCGGCTCGCTGGGTTCTGGCCGCCACGGCGGCAAATGTCATATCCATGCAGCTTTTGTTGAGACTCTACGGTACGGGGCACCATCTCAGCCTGCCGCACGTCGTGTTCTGGACTCCGCTTCTGATCTATCTTTTCTCCCGGCGGAACTCCCTCCTCGGGTGGTCGCCGTTTGGCGTATGGTGCGTCGTTCTGTTTTTAACCGACATCGCGTCGCTGGTCCTGGATTATGCAGCGGTCGTGAAGCTGCTGCTGCGGTAGTGAAATGAATTCGTCGGACCCGGGCTCCGGCAGGACACCGGGCACCACCAACTAGCACTCATAACGGAGGCACAAGATATACCCTGGAGACCGATGACGGCGCGCTGATTTACATTACCAATTGGGGCTTGCGCCATGGTCCGCCGGGCGTGATCGCGAGACTCAGCGCGGGCGACAAGGTCGATCCCAGTGAATACTATTTCCGCACCACGCCGGTGTTCGAGACCGGCGCACCCGAATATGCCTGGCTGAACGGCATTATCGCGGTTGCAGTGGGCGAAAGACGCGCCGATGCGGTGATCATCACCGCCTACGAGGTCAAGTAGCCGGCCCGGAGTCAGGATTGGTGGCCGACCTGCATCGCCTCGAGGAACCGCGACACCAGGTTGTAGCCGGCGACGGTGGCGGTCAATTCCACCAGGTCTTGTGTATCGAAATGCTTGCGCACTTCGGCAAACAGCTCGTCGGGAACCTGGATCTCTTTGGTCATGGTGTCGGTGTAGGCGAGCACCGCGCGCTCGGCCGCGTCGAACGAGGACGACACCTGCCACGCCCTGAGCGCGGCGATCTGCTCCGCGGTGGCACCTTCCTTCAGCGCAAACGGCAGGTGCGCCTGGTACTCGTAATCGGCGCCGTTGAGGATGGCCACGCGCATGATCGCGAGCTCGCGATAGCGCCCGCCGAGCTTCGTCTTCTGGCGAATCGCGGTGAAAAAACTCAGCCAGCCCTCCATTACCGCCGGACTGTGGAGCAGGACTTTGTACAGGTCGACCACCTTGCCGCGCTCGGCCTTGATGCGCGCGATGAGCGGCGCGAGCTCGGGATGGTCTTTTTCTTCGATATACGGAACGCGTGCCATTGATCGCATCCTTGATTTGACCCAAGACAGGGCAAAAAGCAGATTCTTCGGCCCGCGGCCTCAGAATGACAATTCTTGGAGATTCCCTTCAGAACGGCAGTTGCGCGCCGGGCTTGGCCGCCTGCAGCACTGCGCGAAATTCGGCCTGGATGCGCGCGATCGCAGCCTGCGTGTCGCCCTCGAAGCGCAGCACGATCACCGGCGTGGTGTTGGAGGCGCGCGCCAGGCCGAAGCCGTCGGCGTATTCCACGCGCAGGCCGTCGAGCTTGATGATTTCGCGCGCGCCGGGAAAGCGCGCGCTTTGCTGCAGCCCCTCGATCAGCCGGTGCGGCTCGCCTTCGGCCAGCTTCCAGTTGAGCTCGGGCGTGTTGATCGAGTCGGGCAGCGCATCGAGCACCGCGTCCGCGTCGGCAGAACGGCTGAGTATTTCCAGCAGCCGCGCGCCCACGTACTGCGCGTCGTCGAAGCCGTACCAGCGCTCGCCGAAGAAAATGTGTCCGCTCATCTCCCCCGCCAGGGGCGAATGGCGCTCCTTCATCTTCGCCTTGACCAGCGAATGCCCGGTCTTCCACATCACCGGCTTGCCGCCGCGCTCAGCAATCCAGGAGGCGAGCCTGCGCGTGCATTTGACGTCGTAGATGATCTCCGCGCCCGGGTTGCGCTTGAGCACGTCGTCCGCAAACAGCATCAACTGGCGGTCGGGATAGATGATGTTGCCGCGCTTGGTGACCACGCCGAGGCGATCGCCGTCGCCGTCGAAAGCCAGGCCCAGCTCCGCGTCCGAGCTGCCGAGCGCCGCGATCACGTCCTGCAGGTTCTCCGGCTTGGACGGATCGGGATGGTGGTTGGGAAAGGTGCCGTCGACGTCGCAATAGAGCGGCGTCACGTCGCAACCCAGGCGGCGGAACAGCTCGGGCGCGGTTGCGCCGGCCACGCCGTTGCCGCAGTCGATGACGATTTTCATGCGCCGCGAGAGCTTGGCGTCGGACGCAATGCGCGCCAGATACGCTTCGCGCACGTCGGCAGTCGAGTATTTGCCCGCGCCCTGCGCCAGATCGCCGCCTTCGATGCGAAGGCGCAGGCGCTGAATGTCTTCGCCCGCCAGCGTAACTCCGCCGAGCACCATTTTCAGGCCGTTGTAATCGGGTGGGTTATGGCTGCCCGTGACCATGACCACGCTGCCGCAGCCCAGGTGATGCGCGGCGAAATAGCCCATGGGCGTGGCGGCCATGCCGATGTCGATGACGTCGACGCCGGCGGTGCGCAGCCCCTGCGCCAGCGCGCCACACAGCTCGGGGCCGGACAGCCTGCCGTCGCGGCCGATGGCCACGGCCGATTGCGCGCGCGCGCGCGCCTCAGAGCCGATCGCCTGGCCGATGGCGGTAACGATTTCCGGGGTGAGCGTGCGGCCGACGATGCCGCGGATGTCGTAGGCCTTGAAAATCTCTGCGGGAACGGAGGTCATAGGGGCTTGCAGTCTTGCCGGACGGAGGACCGCCATTTTACCGCGGAGGACGCGGAGGACGCAGAGGAAAATCCGGAATGATAAGCGCGCAGCCAACGCGGCGCCTGGTAGGCTCGGGCGGCAAGATCAATGCAGTACTTTGGGCGCTTCCACCGGAATGTCGCGGCGGACAGCCGGCGCGGGCACGGGCGAACCGTGGTGCAGCACCATGCGCCAGCCGCCGCCTGCGCGCAGGAACACATTGGTTGCGACCACCACGCTGCGCGCGCCCGCCATCCCGCCCTCGCCGCGCACCAGTATGTTCTCGTGCAGGCTATGGACGGAAAACATCATGCCGGAGACGATTACTTGATCGCTCAAGTGCACCTGCAGGCGTTGCCCGGACTTGAAAATCTGCGCCCAGTTTTCGCGCACCTGTTCATAACCCGTGAGGCGCGGACCGCCGGGATGGATGCAGCTCACCTCGTCGTCGTCGGACCAGACTTCCATCATGGCGTCGAGATCGGCGCGCTCGAGCGCCTCGTAGAACGCAGCTTCGGCGTCCTGCGGCGTGGGAAAGGTAGTCTTCTTCAACAGGCGGCTCCGGGACGGCGCTGCTAGGCAGAAGCCGTACGCAACACCCAGTCGGCGATGGCCTGCAGGATCTCGGGCGCATCGCCGATAGCGGGCAGGACTTGCAGTTCCAGTTGCGGGTGTCGCCGACGTACCTGCTCCACCAGCAGCGGCAAGTCGCGCTTCAGATGGCCACCCTGCGCCATGAACAGCGGCACCAGAACGATGCGCTGCGCGCCCTGCGCCGCCGACTGCGCCACTGCCGCATCCAGCGAGGGTGCCATGAACTCCTGGAACGCGACCAGGACCAGAACATCCGGCCGCGCCGCCTGCAGCTGCTGTTGAATGAGGCCGAACGGCGCCGCCCATTCCGGGTCGCGCGCGCCGTGGGCGAACAAGATAATGGCCTGATCGCTCATTTCGACTTAGTCACCCCTTGCGGTGGAATCACCTTCGTGAGCCCTGGCGCTGCACCCGGACTCGCTCATGCTTGCTCCCGATAAATATTGCGGCAGCGCGTTTCCGTGATCATGAAAGTGCACAGCCAGCCGAACAGCGCAAAGACGAAGAGTACCGCAAGGGCCCGGCGCCAGTCATCCGTGCTGTGCGCCGCGCCGCGGCTGGAGAGATCCAGCACCAAGCCTACCACCGGCTGCAACAGGGCGGGGCCAAGAAAGCCGCCGGTATTGACCACGCTGGTGGAGGTGCCGGAGAACGCCGGCGGGTTGACCTCCTTGGCGCAAGCCCAGACCAGCGTGGTCCCGGAGATCGAGGTCCCCATGAGCGCGAACAACGCCAGCGTAGCCGCGAGCGGCAGCGGTCCGCCCCAGAGCAGGGGCAGCCAGCACAGCACATAGACGCCTCCGAGCACGCGCATCAGCGGCGTGCGCCGGCCGATGCGGTCGGACAGGGCACCCACGGCGAGCGAGGCCAGGGCAAAGCACACGATCATCAGGCTCGTGTGCCAGGCGGCGAGCTGCCGCGTCATGCCGTGCGCCTCGTGCAGATAGGGAATGGCCCACAGCCCGCCCCAGGAGAGATAGCCGCCGATCTGGCCGAAGTGCGTCAGGAATCCGGGCCAGGTGCGGGGATTGGCGAGCACCGTCTTCAGCGCCTCGCGCCAGTTCCCGTTCGCCGCCGGGTACTCGGGCTTGCCTTCCAACTGCTGCATCGACGGCAGCCCCAGCTCGCGCGGATTGTCGCGCAGGAACAGCCAGGTCAAAACGGCGAGCAATATCGATATCGCGCCGGTGGCGAGAAAAACGTGGCGCCACGAGGTCTGCGCAACGACCCAGGCCAGCGGCGCGGCCGACAGCAACCCGCCCATGTTGCCGATCAACATCAGCAGCCCGGTCATGGTCGCGAACTGGCGCTCGCGGAACCAGGCCGCATTCAGTTTCAGCACCGAGATGAACGCCACCGACACGCCCAGCCCGACCAGGAAGCGCCCGAGCATGGCGAGGCCTAAATCCGGCGCCAGGCCGAACAGAACGGACCCCGCTCCTGCCACCAGCGCCCCGGCAGTGAACAGCCGGCGCGGCCCGAGCGTGTCGGCGAGGATGCCCGAGGGCACCTGCATCGCGAAGTAGACGTAAAAATAAGTCGCCGCCAACAGGCCCAGGGACGCGCTGGAGGTGCCGAATGCCTGCTGCAATTCGCCCGCTATCGCGCCCGGAGCGAGGCGGTGAAAGAACGCCAGCACGAAAGCCATTGCCCCTAGGGCAAAGGCGGTCCAGCGCAAGCGCTGGACGCGCTTCAAGGGATCGGGGATGATCGACTCCTGTTAAACAGCGGCGTAGGCGCGCCGCCGCCCGGGGTGGGCCGCACACACCGATTCACCCTTGCGGGTAGGCGCTTGCCGGCCTGCAAACGCAAGCTCGAAAACATTCTAGCATTGAGTCTTGCCCGATATAGCGACACAGACCGCCGCCGGGAACCTACCCGGGCGCCCCGGTCCTGTGCTTTAATTGACCCCTGCCTGTTTCGAATACTCCGAAGGAGAATCCATGACACATACCTACGAGGAACTGAAGCACAAGCCCCTGGCCGAGCTGCGCGAGATTGCCGCCGGCATCACCCACGAAGCGGTGCAGGGCTACACGCAGCTGAACAAGGACCACCTGCTCGTGGGCCTGTGCAAGGCGCTCGGCATCGACATGCACGCACATCACGAAATAAAGGGCATAGACAAGGCCGCGACCAAAGCCATGATCAAGGATTGGCAAAAGAAGCGCGACGAGGCGCTGGCTGCGCGGGATCGCAAGGCGCTGAAGGCGGCCATGGACCAGATACACCAGCTCAAGCGCAAAATGCGCAAGGCAATGGTGAAGAGCCCGGTAACGGTGAAGAGCCCGGTCCCACCTCCGGCCTGACATTTCCCCAGTGAGGCCAGGAGCGAGCAAAGTTGTTGCTTGAAGGGGAAGCCGCTCGCTCGAAGTCCATACCTGAGCCCCGCGCGTGGCGCCGCGCTCAGGTCGGCGTCAGTCCAGCCCCGCCAGCTGTTCGACTTCGCTCTGCGTCAGCCCGAGGAGCCCGGCCGCGCCGATGATCTCGGTCCAGGTGGTAGGATCGATGGGAATCCCCTTGGCGCCGCGCTCGCGCCGGTGGTCCTGCTCCGGCTCCCCCGGCAGCTTGATCCGGTCCACGCCCTGCGCCAGCGGCGACTCCTTCACCCAGGCCGCGAACTCCGCGGTTTCCGCCGAGAGGTTGGCGGCCGTGCCGAGGCGCTGCGGATCGATGATGATCGAGAACATGTTGTTGATGATCTCCCGCCCGGGAGAGCGCTCATGCAGGGTGCGCCCGCCGCTCAACGCGCCGCCGAGCAGTTCGCATACCACCGCCAGGCTGTAGCCCTTGTGCTCGCCGAACGGCAGGATCGCGCCGAACGGCTGCCGAAACATGACCCGCGGGTCCCGCGTCGCTTCGCCCTGATGGTCGAGCAGAGTGTTGGCGCCTAACTCCACCCCCTTGTTCATCGCGACGCGCACCTTGCCCATGGCGATGCGGCTGGTGGCGAAATCAAGCAAGATGGGCTCGTCACCCGGCCGCGGGATGCCGACGCAAAACGGATTGGTGACGAAGCGCGCGTCGCGCCCGCCGAAAGGCGCCACCACCGGCTGGGAAATGACATTGACGTAATGCATCGAAACCATGCCGGCGGCGATGCATTGCTCGGCCCAGTGGCCGATGCGGCCGATGTGATGGCTATTGGACAGGCCGACCACCGCCGCGCCGTGCTCTGTGGCGCGCTCGATGCCCATCTGCATCGCCTCATACGCCATCACCTGGCCATAACCCATGTTGCCGTCGAGGGTCAGCAGCGCGCCGCCGTCGAGCACCACGCTGACGTGCTGGTTCACCTTGAGCCGGCCGAGGCGGAACACCTCCACATAGCGCGGCAGCATGCCCACGCCGTGCGAGTCGTGCCCGGTGAGGTTCGCCTCGACCAGCTGGTCTGCCACCAGGCCGGCTTCGCGCTCGCTTGAACCGGTGCGGCCAATGATCGCGCGCGTCACCGCTTTAAGCGGCGCAGCGTGAACGGTGAGGTAGGAAGTGTTTTCGTTCATGATCCATTCCAGAATGAGCGGTTGGGCGGGCAGGTGCTTTGCGCATACGCTGGATGGGCACCGCTTTTTAGCGGACATTATACCTGCGCCGCCCCAGCCATAGCGGCCAGGCGGTTTGTTCGCGCGGGTTTCGACGCCTCGGACAGCTGTTGCGCTTTACGGAGCCCGAGGCCTGCGTTCGCCAGTCCTGTCCTGCTATGATCGCATCATTGACCATTAAAAATGGTCAGAACAAGGGGGCCGGGTTGGTTATCGCGCTGCTTGCCGACGTTCACAGCAACCTGGAAGCGCTAAGCGCGTGCCTCGCGCATGCCAACGAAGGCGGGGCCGGGCGTTACGCCTTTCTCGGCGATCTGGTGGGGTATGGCGCAGACCCGCAGGGCGTCGTCGATATCGTTGCACGCTACGCCGCCCAAGGCGCAATCGTGGTGAAGGGCAACCACGACGCAGCCGTGGAAAAACGCGCCGGCTACATGAACGATACGACAACCGAAGCCATCGACTGGACGCGCAAGGTGCTGCCCGAAGACCGCAAGGCGTTTCTCGCTCGGCTGCCGCTGTGCCTGCGGGACGAGTCGATGTGTTTCGTACACGCCTCGGCCGCGTCGCCGGAGCGCTGGCACTACGTCGACAGCCCGGCGGCGGCGCAAAAAAGCGCCGAGGCCGCACAGACCCCTTACACCTTTTCCGGGCACGTACACGATCAGGTACTCTACTATCAAGGCACCAACGGCAAGATGAGCGCATTCCGGCCGCTGCAGGGCAGCCCCGTTTCCGTGCGCAATCATCGCCGCTGGCTCGCGCTCGTGGGCTCGGTGGGGCAGCCGCGCGACCGTAATCCGGCAGCGGCCTATGCACTGTTCGACACGAGTCGCGAGCAAATCACGTTCCACCGCGTCCCCTACGACCACCTGGCCGCGGCGCGCAAGATCCGACAGGCGGGCCTGCCCGCATCAATCGCCTATCGCGTCGAAATGGGCATCTGAGCGCCAGCATGCTGGAGCGACTGACTCCCGGGACCGAAATCGACGGCTACCGCTTGGGCGAGTGCATCCATTCCGGCGCCATGGGCCATATCTTCCGCGTCACCCGGCCGGACAGGTTCACCTCGATGATCATGAAGGTGCCGCGCCTCGGGCGGAACCAACCGGCGGAGGGCCTCATCAGCTTCGAGACCGAGGCGACCATCCTGCCGGCACTCTCCGGACCGCATGTGCCCCGCTTCGTCGCCGCCGGGGACCTCGAAACCACGCCCTATCTTGTCACCGAATGGATCGAAGGAGAGAGCCTGGATGAGGTGCTGAAGCGCGGTCTGCTGCGCGCCGACCAGATCCAGGGCATCGGCGCCGCGCTCGCCGATGCCCTGCACAGCCTGCACCGGCAGGACGCGATTCATCTCGATATCAAGCCCGACAACGTAATCCTCAAGCCCAACGGCGTAGCCGTGCTGATCGACTTCGGGCTCGCACACCACGCGCGCTATCCCGATCTGCTGGCGCAGGAAGAGCGCTTCGCCGCGGGGTCGGCGCCCTATATTTCCCCGGAACAGGTGCTCGGCACGCGCTCGGATCCGCGCAGCGACATTTTCGCGCTCGGCGTCGTGCTCTACGAGATGGTGACCGGGAAGCTCCCGTTCGGAATCCCGCGGACCATGGCGGGAATGCGCGACCGCCTGTGGCTGGACCCGGTTCCTCCGCGCGCGCGCGCGGCCGGTGTGCCGCCGTGGCTGCAGGAGATCATCCTGCGCTGCCTGGAACCGCACGCCGGGGCGCGTTACCAATCGGCGGCCCATGTTGCTTTCGACTTGCGCCATCCGGAGCAGGTCGCGCTCACCGAGCGCGCGGGCAAGTCCCGGCAAAACGGTTTTTTGGCGCAGGCCAGGCGCTGGTGGATTGCGCGCGGCGATCACAGCGTTCCGCGCCGCCTTCCCAACGTGCAGGTCGGCGCGGCGCCGGTCATCATGGTGGCGGTAGACACCACGCACCCGCACGACGAGCGCCTGCCTGCCCTGCAGCGGGTGACCGGGCAGGTGCTGTCGCTCTCGGCGGAGTTCCGGCTGGCGTGCGTGTCGGTGATCAGCGCCGGGCCGATGGTGGAGGGCAGGAGCGATGCCGCGACCACCTCGGGAATCCACCTCGAACACCTGGTCCGGCTGCGCCACTGGGTTGCGCCGCTGCACCTGCCGCCGCAACGGCTTGCGCTGCACGTGATCATGTCGGCGAATCCCGCAGACGCGCTGCTCGAGTTCGCGCACCGCAACCACGTCGACATGATTCTGCTTGGCGCGCCGCGCCCGTCGCAGCACGCGCTGGCATGGTGGCGCTCGGTGGCCTCGAGCGTCACCGCGCATGCGCATTGCAGCGTTCATGTGGTGCGCGTGCCCGGACAACGAGGCGATATCGAAGCCGCACCCGGGGGCGCATCGCAGGATGCGGCAGGCGACGAGGGACAGCCATAACGGGCGTGAGCCGGACTGCAAGATGGCAAGAGGCTTGCTACACTGAAATTTTGATGGCCATCGGATTGCACAGCAGCGATCCGATACGCAGTGAAGGAGATATTGCGGGTGCGCATTCTGATCGCCGAAGACGACGCGATTATCGCCGATGGCCTGACGCAGTCATTGCGTCACTCCGGCTACGCGGTCGACTGCGCAAGGACAGGATCGGAAGCCGATGCGGCGCTGGCATTTGGTCAGTACGACCTGGTCATACTCGATCTCGGTCTGCCCAAATTGAACGGTTTCGAGGTGCTGAAGCGCTTGCGCGGCCGGCATTCGAAAGTACCTGTGCTGATTCTGACCGCGCTCGACGCAGTGAGCGACCGCGTGCGCGGCCTCGACCTGGGCGCCGACGATTACCTGGCCAAACCATTTGCGCTGAGCGAATTGGAGGCCCGGGTGCGGGCGCTTACCCGCCGTGGTCCGGCTGGCGCTTCCAGCCTGCTGCAGCATGGCGATCTGACTTATGACCAAGTAAACAGGGTCGCGGAACTTAAAGGCGCGCTTCTGGACCTGTCGGCGCGTGAAATGGGCCTGCTGGAGATTTTGCTGCGGCGGGCCGGCAGGGTTGTCAGCAAGGAGCGACTGGTCGACCACATGTGCGAATGGGGCGAGGAAGTCAGCACCAACGCCATCGAAGTCTATATGCACCGCTTGCGCAAGAAGCTCGGGGGCAGTGACGTAAAAATCGTTACCGTGCGCGGCCTCGGGTACTGTCTCGAAAAAATTCACGGAGCCTGAATGTCTATATACGGCGTCTTAAGCAGCGTCGGATGCCACGAGCGGATTTGCGCGCTCGCGCGCGCCAACCGTGTTTTTGGGACGGATAAGAAAACATCCGTACCAAAAACACGGTTATGGATAAAAGCAAGGGCGGTTTGGCGTGGCTTTTATACAAGATCGCCGATTGCGCGCGGATAAGCTTTTCATCCGTGCGCAATCGACGATCCGCGCGGACGGCTTCTCGTCCGCGCAAAATCGAAACTCTGTAAAACGGAGTACATCTCCTTGTCACCGACCCGGGTTCCGGCACCAGCACTCACCATGAGCGTGCAATTCCCATGAAGCTGGCCCTGTTCGCTGACATTCACAGCAACCTCGAGGCAATTACCGCCTGCCTTGCCCATGCGCAAGCGCTGGGGGCGGATCGGTATGCATTCCTCGGCGACCTGGTCGGCTATGGGGCGGATCCCGTGGCCGTGCTCGACTTGATCGAGCGCCACGCGGCCAATGGCGCAGTGGTGGTGCTCGGCAACCACGATGCGGCAGCGATCGGCCGCCCCGCCGATCCGATGAACGCCAATGCGGAGGCCGCTATTGCGTGGACCCGGGCCCAGCTCGGGCCAAGACAGCGCGCGTTCCTCGAGACCCTGCCGCTGACAATCAAGGACGACAATATGCTGTTCGTGCATGCGAGTGCAGCCGCGCCCGGACAGTGGACCTACGTCACCGATCCGGCGGAGGCGGAACAAAGCATCGGTGCCGGCAATGCGAACTACATTTTTTGCGGACACGTGCACGAACAGAAGCTGTACTACATGGGCGCGGGCGGGCGACCTATGCCTTTCCGGCCGGTACCCGGGACCCCCATCCCTACAGGGCGGCACCGCCAATGGCTGGCCATTGTCGGCTCCGCCGGCCAGCCGCGCGACGGCTACAACGCGGCCTGCTACGCGTTTTTCGACCGGGAGCGGGAACGGCTCACGTTCTTTCGCGTTCCCTACGACCATCGGACTGCCGCGCAAAAGATCCGCGCCGCCGGACTTCCCGAACGGCTCGCCTTGCGGCTAGAACATGGGGCGTAAATGAGCGCCATTGATCACACCATTGGCACGGGCAGCGAGATCGACGGCTTTTGCCTGGGCGAGAGGATCCACCTCGGCAGCATGGCGTCGATCTATCGCCTGACCGGACCGCGGGGACCGCTTCCCCTGATCATCAAGATACCGCGCCTCGGTCCCGGGGAGCGTGCCGTGAACGTCATCGGCTTCGAAGTCTGCCGCATGGTCCTGGGCGCGCTCGCACAAAGCGTTCATCATCCGACGCTGGTGGCCTACGGCGATGTCGAAACCACTCCGTACCTGGTGATGGAGTTCATCGAGGGCGTCAGACTGAACGAATGGTTGCCCCGCGCTCCGCTGCGGCCGGAGGAGATCGCCCGCCTGGGTTCCGCGTTTGCCATCGCGCTGCACGATCTTCACCGGCAGGACGTGGTGCACCTCGATCTGAAACCGACCAACGTGGTGTATCGTGCGCGCGGCGAAGCGGTGCTCATCGATTTCGGCCTCTCCCACCACAGCCACTATCCCGATCTGCTTGCCGAGGAACTCCGCTTTCCGGTCGGCAACTGGGTCTATATGTCGCCCGAGCAGGTGCTGGGGGTGCGCTGCGATCCGCGCAGCGACATCTACGCGCTCGGCGGGATCCTGTATGAACTCGCCACCGGGCGATTGCCGTTCGGCCGGCCGCGTTCCATTGCCGAACTGCGCAAGCGGCTGTTTCGCGACCCGCTCCCGCCCCGAGCCATCGTCCCCGCGACGCCCGGGTGGCTGCAGGAGATCATCCTTCGTTGCCTCGAAGTCGACGCGCGCGAGCGCTACGCATCCGCCGAGCAGGTTGCCTTCGACCTGGCCAATCCCTCCCGGCTCGCGCTCACCGAGCGGGGTTCACGGCGGCGGCGCGCCCGCTGGTGGACCCTGTTGCGCCGCAGGGCGCGGGCGACGCGTTTTGAGCCCGCACCCTGCCCGCCGCCATCGAGTCAGCCACAAGCGGCGCAGGTCGTGGCCGTAGCGCTCGCCCTGCGGGAGACCGACGCAGCGCTACGCGCAGCGCTGCTCGACGCGGCGCGGCGCGTGCTGGCCGCGGACCCGGACTGCCGCATCGCCTGCGTCACCGTCGTGCCGCCCGCCGCCGCGCTGAGCGGCGAGGGCGACGAGAATTCGGCCACCGGCCGCCACATCAGTCGCCTGGTCGAGTTGCACCGCTGGGCCAAGCCGCTGGAACTGCCCGAGGAGCGTCTGACCTATCACGTGCTGGAGTCGGACAAGCCGGCGCTGGCGCTGGTCGATTACGTCAAGCTGAACGACGTCGACCAGATCCTGCTAGGCGCTTCCAGCCGCGGCGCGCCGCCGCGCCTGTTCGCGGGCGTTTGCGCCCATGTCGTTGCGGAAGTGCCGTGCAGCGTCACTGTTGTTCGCCCGCGGGTTGAAGATTTGGGGGCCGTTTCAGACTTTCCGAAACGGCCCCTGAACTAGCGGAGCATGAGGGGGAGTTATCCCCTCATTTTGTAATGTGCTCTAAACTCTTTACAATTGGTGCGAGGAGGCCCGATGAGTAATCTGGAAAGCAAGGGACAGCGCTTCGTCGCGTTGTGCATGCTCGGCATGCTGCTGTTCAACTTTCCGATCCTCACGCTGTTCAATGTCCCGGGCGCGCTATTCGGCGTGCCGGTGCTGTACGCCTACCTGTTCATCGCCTGGGCGGCGCTGATTGCCCTGATGGCGTACCTTGCAGAATCCAATGGCTAGCGCCTGATGCTGCACGGCACCACCATCTTCCTCATCTCGTTTGCCTACCTGGGCCTGCTGTTCGCTATCGCCTACTACGCCGACCAGCGCGCCGACGCCGGTCGAACGATTATCGCGAGTCCCTACATCTACAGCCTGTCGCTCGCGGTGTACGCCACCGCTTGGACCTTCTACGGCAGCGTCGGCCGCGCGGCAAGCGACGGCATCGGCTTCCTGCCGATCTACATCGGCCCGACGCTGATGATCGCGCTGTGGTGGGTGGTGTTGCGCAAGATGCTGCGCATCTCGAAGCAGAACCGCATCACATCCCTCGCGGACTTCATCGCTTCGCGCTACGGCAAGAGCGCGCTGCTCGGCGGCCTGGTCACGGTCATCGCGGTAATCGGCATTCTTCCCTACATCTCGCTGCAACTGAAAGCGGTGTCGAGCAGTTTCACCATCCTGGTGCAATATCCCCAGATCGTCATGCCCACCGAGATCGATGCGGCGCCGATGCGCCAGGACACGGCACTGTGGGTGGCTTTGATCCTCGCCGCCTTTACCATTGCCTTCGGCACGCGCCATCTCGATGCAGCCGAGCACCACCCGGGACTGGTGGCGGCAATCGCGTTCGAATCGCTGGTGAAGCTCCTGGCGTTTCTCGCGGTAGGGGTGTACGTCACCTTCGGCATGTACGACGGCTTCGGCGACGTGTTCGCGCGCGCGGCAGCCGTGCCCAAATTGCGCGCGATGATGACTCCGCTCGAGAGTGTCGCCGGCGGCTACGCGAGCTGGGTGTGGCTCACGATTCTGTCGATGATGGCGATCATGTTCCTGCCGCGGCAGTTCCAGGTGGCGGTAATCGAGAACGTCGACGAGAAGCACCTCAACAAGGCGATCTGGCTGTTCCCGCTCTACATGCTCGCGATAAACGTGTTCGTGTTGCCGATCGCCTTCGGCGGCCTGCTGCATTTTCCGGATGGAAGAGTGGATGCCGATACCTTCGTACTCACGCTGCCGATGGCGGAGAAACAGGAGCTGCTCGCCTTGCTGGTGTTCATAGGCGGACTGTCGGCCGCCACCGGCATGGTAATCGTCGAGACCATCGCGCTCTCCACGATGGTGTGCAACGACCTGGTGATGCCGGTGCTGCTCAGGTTGCGCCGCCTGCGACTGAACGAGCGCCGCGATCTCACCGGGCTGCTGCTCGGCATTAGGCGCGGCGCAATCGTGCTGATCCTGTTGCTCGGCTACCTGTACTTCAAGCTGGCCGGCGAGGCCTACGCGCTGGTGTCGATCGGACTGATTTCGTTCGCCGCGGTGGCGCAGTTCGCGCCGGCGATACTGGGGGGCATATTCTGGAAGGGCGGCACGCGTGCCGGAGCGCTGTGCGGTCTGCTGGCGGGTTTTGCGCTCTGGTTCTATACCCTGCTCCTGCCGGCGCTGGCGCGCTCCGGATGGCTTCCGATCGATCTGCTCGAGCACGGACCATTCGGCATCGGCCTGCTTAATCCGCAGCAACTGTTCGGGCTCACCCGCCTGGACAACATCACGCACGCGATGATCTGGAGCATGATCGCGAACATCGGCGCTTATGTCGGCGTGTCGCTGTCAGTCTCGCCGAGCGCGGACGAGCACCGGCAGGCGAGCCTGTTCGTCGATGTGTTCAGACAGACCGGCGAATCGGGCGGCGCGCGCTTCTGGCGCGGCACGGCGTCCGTACCCGATCTGTACAACCTGCTGGCGCGGTTTCTGGGGAGCACTGCAGCAGACAATGCTTTCGGCGTTTACGCGAACGCAAAGGGGCTGCGCTGGCCCGATAAGGGTCTGATCGCGGATGCGGAACTGGTGCACTACGTCGAGGTCCAGCTCGCCGGCGCGATCGGCGGCGCCTCCGCGCGCGTCATGGTGGCCTCGGTGGTCAAGGAAGAGGCGCTCACCATCGACGAGGTGCGCGAGATCCTCGACGAGGCCTCGCAGGTGGTGGTCTACAGTCACAGGCTCGAGCAGAAGTCGCGCGAGCTGGAGGCGGCTACGGCCGAGCTGCGCGGGGCCAATGAGCGGCTGAAGGAACTCGACCGCCTGAAGGACGACTTCGTCTCGACCGTGACGCACGAACTGCGCACGCCGCTCACCTCGATCCGCGCGTTCACCGAGATTCTGCTCGACGACCCGGACGTGGAACTCGGGCAGCGCAAGAAATTTCTCGGCATCATCACCAAGGAGACCGAGCGCCTCACACGGCTCATCAACCAGGTCCTGGACCTGGCCAAGATCGAGTCGGGCAAGGCCGAATGGATCGAGTCCCGGGTCGACATGAAGGAGGTCATCTCGGACACGCTGGCCGCAATGGGCCAACTGTTCAAGGAAAAGGCGATCGAGGTCGAGGCGCGGCTGCCGGATAAGGTTTCCGCCGTGACCGCCGACCTCGACCGCATGATCCAGGTCATGCTCAATCTGCTGTCCAACGCGATGAAGTTCTGCGACCCAAACGCCGGCTGGATATATATTGCTTTGGTTGAAATGGACGACCACCTCCAGATTGACGTGCGCGACAACGGCAGGGGAATCGGCCCGGAGGACCACGCCGCCATTTTCAGTAAATTCCGCCAGGTAGGCGATACGCTCACCGACAAGCCGCACGGCAGCGGCCTCGGACTGCATATCAGCCGCCAGATCGTCGAGCATTTCGGCGGAAGCATGTGGGTGGAAAGCCGGCTCGGGAGCGGCGCCTGCTTTTCGTTCACCCTGCCGGTAGAAGCGACGGCAGGCAAGCGCGCCGCGTGAGTCCTCAAATCCGATCCGGAATCCGAACGTGAGCAAGAAAATCCTGATTGCCGACGACGAACCGAACATCGTTGCGGCGATCGAGTTCCTGCTGCAGCAAAGCGGATACGAAGTGCACATCGCGCGCAACGGCGAG
>Ga0097691_1001342_pt1 | contig 18353 bp, 16 predicted proteins | sample NGESurdeep072012_8_FD_72858 | JGI IMG/M metagenome (GOLD analysis project Ga0097691, IMG submission 72858) | Arctic peat soil microbial communities from Barrow, Alaska - NGEE Surface sample 210-1 deep-072012 | ecosystem: Environmental > Terrestrial > Soil > Wetlands > Peat ... | reverse complement strand
TCTTTGATCTCCTCCTCGAGTTCGATGGCCCGACGCGCCAGCATCCGCAGTGTCAACTTGTTGATCGACACCAGGTCCCGTTTGGTGCCCGGTCGATAGGACGAGGCCCGCTCCAGCATCCGGTAGACGTTGAGGTGTCTGAGGTCGGCGCGGACGCAGTCGGGCCCGGTCGAGATCAGGCTGCGCATCTGGTTGAGGGCCTGGGTCCGGCCCTTGCGGGCCGAGGCTCGAGCGACCCGTAATACCCGCATGGCCTCGACGTTTCCGTCCCTGGTCTTGGCCTCACCGGTGGCATCGCCTCCTTGGGCGGCCCGGGCCGCCGAGATGGCGTCTTCGGGGTCGGACTTCCCGTGCCGGCGTCGGCGCTGGCGGTTGGGACGGTCGACCTCGACCACCCGGACGCCCTCCGAATGGAGGTGCCTGGTGAGCCCGGCACCATAAGACCCGGTGCCCTCGACGCCCAGCAGCTCGACGGTGCCGAAGCTCCGCAGCCAGGTCAGCAGCTTGTCGTAGCCCTTGGGCGTGGTCTCGAAGGACTCAACTCCGAGGAGCGCTCCTCGCTCGTCCAGGGCGGCTGCAACGTGCACGTCGAGGTGCGTGTCGACCCCGCCGGTGATCTGCCGTGCCAAAGTGGTCATTGTCATCCCTTCGTTCCAATCGGGTGGGGTGGCACCACATCAATCGGGACGATGGACAAGACAGCGACGGGCCTGTGCGGCAGGCTCCTATGAGGTCACTCCGTCCGACCGAGCGGTGTTGAGGATGGATGTCCGAGCCGGGCCGACGGATCGATCGCAAGACAGTCCGCAAAGACGTCAGCCGGTAAATGGAGTCAGACCTGGCTCGGGCATCCACCCTCACGCTGACCGGTTCCCCCGCCGAAGTGGTGGATCAGATCAACGCCCGGTTCAATCCTCGCTGCCGGTTCGAGGACGGTCGACGGCGCCCACCGCTTCGGCTGCCGAATGCGGATCTGTGTCCTCTGGGGCCAGGCCTGGCGGTGTCCGTGGTTGCTTGAGTTGCATGCGCCCACCAGTCTCAATCAGGCACGTCGGGGATACCCTTCGTCGGCCGTGTGACCCTCTCGTTCGTGCATTGCTGCGCTGGGTGTAGGGTCATACCTAAGCAGTACGCATGGTGCGTGCAAGACGCGTTGTCGTGAGCCAGACATGGCTGCGACGCTCGGCTCAGCACAATTCCCCAGCATTGACGTCTTTGATGCAGCGGCAGAGGTCACCGGTTCCATAGCGACCATCCCTGATGCGGTGCTGGCCAAGAGCCATTCACGTGAGTGCCCTCGATGCAGTTGATCTGCTGGCACGAGCTGAGTATCTCTAACCGTGGAACTCGTTGGTAGCCAGGCACCGAATCCGTCAATGGCGAGGTGCTAGGGCCACAGCGTGCCGGGAGAACCTGGACCCACGTTCTTGACAGACTCATCAACCCAGATAGGAAAGTTGTTCATGAATCACCAATCAGAAATGCTCACAGCCATTGGTCGAAGCCATGCCCGGCGCCTCGATGCAGAAACTCAATTGCGCTCGCTTCGCGGGACTGCTCTCAGCGCCCCTCTTGCCGAACTCGACAGCCTGCTCGTCTATGAGTTGCAATTGGAGATCCGCCTGGCGGAACTTCTGAATCGCCGTCACGCAATGGCGGTCTGCTAGTCGACCTCTGATGAGAGGGTCAGAGGTAGTTATTCAGGTACTCGTGGCCACCGGCGTGTAGCCATGAAGGCTCACTCAGGTCCGTTGCCCGTATGCAAAACTGTCCAGATGTCGCCCGGTCAGCGTGAAGAGGGTCCGAATCGACATGACATGCTGAAGAGGGCCCTCCTGCTCTCTTACATCTCGATCTGCTGGGGTGTACTGGCAGGAGCTGTGGCGATCACGTCGGGCCTGCTCGCAGGGAGCTTGGGTGTTCTCGGATTGGGATTGAATGTCCTGGCTGATGTCGGGGGTTCGATCGGCCTCGTATGGCGCTTTCGGGTTGAAAGAGGTGATCCCGAGAGGGGACACCGGGCGGAGGCTCGGGCCTCCATGATTGTTGCAGCCGCGTTGGGCATCGTTGCTGTGACGTTGGCGGTGGCTGCAGTCGATGAGTTGAGGGCAGGGTCGGCACCAAAGCAGTCCCTCCTAGCGATGATCACGGCAGGAGTTGCTGCCGTGGCTCTCGTTCCTCTGGGCATCGCCAAGCACAGGACTGGCGATGCGCTGAAGAGTCACGCGTTGAAGGGCGATGGAACCTTGAGTGGCATTGGAGCCGGCCTCGGCGTTATCGCGTTATTCGGGCTACTGGCGAACGAGTTCCTTGGCTGGTGGTGGGCTGATCGCGTTGCCGCCCTCGGCATCGCCGCCATTGCCGGAGCAGAGGCTGTTCGAGTCCTGCGAGAGCGACCGAGGGTGGTTTCGTCCGCGTTGACGCGGTCCACGCTTCTCAAGCGTCTTCTCAGCCAGGACCTTTCTCGATCCGATCAAGAGACATCGCCCTGGGGTCTCACTGCGAATCAGTTCTGTGTGATCGCGCTCATGCTCTGTCTTGCGGTCTCGATTGCAGATGCAGTTCTTGGCCACCGCATCATCTTGATCGGCCTTCTGATCGTGGGACCGTGTTGTGTCATCTTCGGAGGCAGATGGTTCCAGACGGCTATCGTTGGAGTCGCAGCCGTCGGTCTGGGCGTCGTCCTCAGTATCCCCGATGGCATCTGGGGATCCGCCGCCCAACTTGAGCTTGTTGGCGCCGTGTTCCTAGTGGCGCTGGTCAGCACGTTCGGAGCAGCCATCGTTGAGGCACGCGGTCCATCTCACTGATCCTGCACCACTGACCGGACCCCAATATCAAATCCGATCGGCTCATGCCACGAGCCGATCTTCGTGAACGGGACCGTCGAGCCTGTCGCTCCGTCGTCGTTGGGTCGCATCCGGATCGCTGGTCCGCAGTGGCTCATCCCCGCAGCGTGCGGCGCCTGCTGGCGAAGTGATCGATACGAGGGATGTTCGTTGACGTGGTCGATGAATTCGTTGAGGACCGTTTCGAGCCGGCGGTGAACTTGGCATCTCGGCCCCGGACCAACAACCCGGTCGGGCGGCCTTTTTCAGCCAGAGGTGCAGCTCAGATCGAGGGCCCGCTGAGTGACCCACTCCCCCACCCAGCCGTCCGTTGGTCAGCTGGACCGACGGATCGAGCAAGAGAGACGCTCACATGGTTGATGGCTGTGGCGCTTCAGGGTTCGAAGCGGTACCCCATGCCTGGCTCGGTGTGGAAATGCCGGGGGCGGGAATGGTCCACCTCGAGCTTCCGGCGCACCCGGCCCACCAGTACGCGCAGATACTCCGTTTCTGTCTCGTACCCGGGGCCCCACACGTCGTGGAGTAGCTGGCGTTGGGAAACCAACCGACCAGGGTTGCGGACCAACACTTCGACCATGTCCCACTCCTTGGGGGTGAGGTGCACATCGATGCCGTTGCGGGTCACCCGCTTGGCGGCCAGATCCACGGTGAAGCCCTCGGCCTCTACCCGCGGCTGCTCAGACCCGGCGGTGGTCCTGCGAAGGACAACACGGAGCCGGGCCAGGAGCTCGTCCATTCCGAACGGTTTGGTGATGTAGTCGTCGGCCCCGAGGTCGAGGGCCTCCACCTTGCTGATGCTCTGATGGCGGGCGGACAAGACGATGATCGGGATCGAGCTCCATCCCCGGATGCCCCGGATCACCTCGACGCCGTCTATCCCCGGCAGTCCGAGGTCGAGCAGGACGACGTCGGGATGCCGGTGGGCAACTCGGTCGAGCCCCTCCTCGCCGGTGCGCGCCCCCACCACTTCGTAACCCCGGGCGGTGAGGCTGATGGTCAGGGCCCGCAGCAGTGAGGCGTCATCGTCGATGACCAGCACCTTGGCACCGAACTCTCCCGACAGGGTGTCGTCACCGCCCGACCCGGGGGACGGAAGGCTCATGGTGGCGACCCTGCCCGCGACCCGTCTTTGGTGGCCGACGCTTTGCCGACGTCGTCAGGTGATGCGGGAGAGATCTCGGTGGCTGACACGGGAGAGGACTCGTCCACTTGACCGGTGACCGGGATGCGTATGACCATCGTGCAGCCGCCCCCCGGGGTGTCCTCGATGTCGAGTTCTGCGCCGACCGCCTCCACGAATCCCCGGGCCACGGCCAGGCCCAGACCGACACCGACCCGGCTTTCGGAGTCCCCCAGGCGTTGAAACGGCCGGAACACCGTGTCCCGATCCTCGCGACGGATCCCCGGCCCCCGGTCGATGACCCGGATGTCCACCCGACCGGCCACCGATCCTGCCTCGACGCGCAGCCCCCTTCCCCGGGCATGGATCAGGGAGTTGTCGACCAGATTGGCCACCGCCCGCTCGAGCAGCACCGGGTCTGTGCGGACACCGGGGAGAGAGGCGGGGATCTCGACGGTGACCTCGGTGCCACGAGGCCCCAGGCTTCCGACGGCGGCGGCGATCAGCTCATTGACATCGGTGGACTCATGGAGCACATCCATCGAGCCGGTCTCCAGCCGGCTCATGTCGAGCAGGTTCTCGACCAGGGTGCTCAGCCGGTCCGATTCGTCGTCAATGGTCTGGAGGAGGATGCGAGTCTCCTCGGGCCCGAAGGCGAGTTGGTCCGAGAGGAGGCTCGAGGAGGCCGCTTTGATGGCCGACAATGGCGTCCGGAGGTCGTGGCTCACTGCGGCCAGCAGCGCGGACCGGAGCTGATTTGCCCGGGCCAAGGAGTCCGCTCCGGCAGCTTCGGCATGGAGCCGGTCGCTCTCGAGCACCGTCGCCAGTTGGGCGGCGAAGGCGGCCAGGATGTCCCGGTCCTCGGCGGTGAGCCCCGGGCCCCGGAGGACCAGGACCTCCCGGTCGGTGAGCGGAAGGACCACGGTGGCTTCCTTGGGGGTCAGGGGTGGTCGTGGGCCGGCGGCCACCACGGTCGACCACGGTCCCGAGGTGATCTTGTCCCCTCCGGAAGTGGCGGGGGGGGCGGTGTGCTCGGGGCCGGAGCGCAGCACGGCGGCCGCTTCGAGGCGGAAGGCGACCAGGAGTTCCTCGAGGAGTGCCGGCAGGGGGTTGCCTTCGGGGGCGACCATCCGCCCGGCCACCCGGGCCAGCATCCGAGCGTCGGCCCGGGCTTGGATGGCGGTGGCGCTCTTTCGGGCCGCGACATCCACCAGCACGCTGACCACTCCGGCCGTGACCAGAAACATGATCAGCGCCGTCACGTCCCGCGTATCGGCGATGGTGAAGGTATGGACGGGTGGTGCGAAGTAGTAGTTGGAGAGGAGGAAGCCGGCCAACGCCGCCAGCATCGCCGGCCATACCCCGCCGGTGGCCGCCACCACGACGACCAGCACCAGGTAGCTGCTCAAGGCGGTGGCCAGGTCAACGTGGGCGCCGCTGGCGACCAGTACCAGGGTGAGCAACGGGAACCCGATGATGCCGATAGCAAGTGCGGCGAACCGCCGGCGAACCGAAAGTGGGGAGAGCAGGCCGCTCCGGTGGCGTTTGGCCCTGTTGCCGTCCGCTTTGGCGCCGCCGTTATGCCGGAGCCGACCCTCTGCCTGGTCGGTCTCTCCGTCCACATCCGCGTCGGTGGCGATGACATGGATGTCGAGCGCGCCGCCGGCCACCCGGATGACCGAGTTGATCACCGAGCCACGGAGGAACTCGGTCAGCCGGTTGCGATGGGTGGCCCCCAATACCAGCTGGGTGGCGTTTTCGGCTCGGGCCACCTGCACCAGGGCAGGGGCAACGTCGGCGCCGACCACTTCGACGTAACGCCCACCCAGATCGTCGAGCAACGCCCGGTTGTGGCCCAGCCCGCTCGAGCCCTCGCCGGACAATCCGTCGTCGGTGCGTACGTGGACGCCGACCAGTTCGGCGTTGGTCCGCATGGCCATGCGCGCTGCTCGGCGGATGAGGACCGCACTGCCGCTGGCGCCGGTCAAGGAGACCAGCACCCTCTCCTTGGTCTCCCACTGTCCGGCGATGCCGTGGCGTTCGCGGTAGGCGCTGAGCTCTTCGTCGACCCGGTCGGCAACCCACAACAAGGTCAGCTCTCGCAGCGCGGTGAGGTTCCCGGTCCGGAAGTAGTTCGCCAGTGCGGCATCGATGCGTTCGGGGGGATAGACGTTTCCATGGGCCAACCGCCTCTGGAGGGCCTCGGGAGCCATGTCGACCAACTCCAGTTGGTCAGCAGCCCTCACCACGCGATCGGGAACCGTCTCCTGTTGGGCGACACCGGTGATCCGCTCGACGACATCGTTGAGCGACTCGAGGTGCTGGAGGTTGACGGTGGAGATGACGTTGATACCGGCTTCGAGCAGCTCTTCGACGTCCTGCCACCGCTTGGCATTCTTCGACCCGGGCACATCGGTATGGGCCAACTCGTCGACCAGGACCAGCTCGGGATGGCGCTCGAGCAGGCCATCCAGGTCCATCTCCTCGAAGGTCTGACCCCGGTACTCGGTGGTCAGCCGGGGAAATTCGATCAGATCCCGAATCTGCGCATCAGTCTGGGGGCGACCGTGCCCTTGGACCCAGCCGATCACCACATCGGTGCCACGTTCTTTCCGGCGCCACCCCTCATTGAGCATGGCGTAGGTCTTGCCGACTCCAGGAGCAGCGCCGAGATACAACCGTAGCTTTCCTCGTGCCACCGTCGTTGCCCTCCCGGCCCTACTGTCGATCCAGCATCTACTTCTGCGTCAGGTTGTCGAGTGCGATGTTCAAGGTCAGCACGTTGACTCCCGGATCGCCGAGGACACCCAGGCTACGCCCCGTGGTGTTGGACTTGATCAGACCCGTCACGGTGGCCAGGGACAGTCCACGGGCCTTGGCCACCGTCGGGGCCTGGATGTCCGCGTTGGCGATGGAGATGTCGGGATCGAGTCCCGATCCCGATGCGGTCACCGCGTCCACCGGCACCTGGGCATCGGGGGCCAGGCCGAACTCCTGCCGATAGGCGATGGCCCGTTCGGGAACCGTGCTGGGGTCGCAGACGTAGGTGCCGTCACTGTTCGTGGCGTACTTCTGGCCGGGGGTGGGGCTGGTCACCGGAGCCGCGGCCTTGGTGGTGTCCACCGGTACGCAGAACGGATCTGCGGGGTTGGCGAAGGGGTTGGCGGCCGACTTGTTGCCGTTGAGGTCCACCGTGTTCACCCCGGGGACGAACCCGATGAGCAGCGGGTTGGAGGGGCCGTAGTTGGATGCCCCGGAGACGGTGATGTTGCCGGTGGCCGACGTGGTCACCGCGTCGGACGAACGGGCCTGGAAGTACTTGGGGATCGGATTGCCATTGCTATCGGTGAAGGACTGGCCGATGAGCGAGGAGCCGACGTCCTTGCCCCCCTTCTGGACGACCGATCCGTTGGCATGGTGCCCGAAGGCCAGCTCGCCGAGGCCGGTGAGGGCGAGCCCGTAGGCCAACCCGCAGACCAGGGTCATCACGATGACCATGCCGACGGCTGTGATCAGTTGGCGGCGCATTATTTGACTCCCAACGCAGTGATGATCAGGTCGATGAGTTTGATCCCCACGAAGGGGATGATGAAGCCACCGAGACCGTAGATGAGCAGGTTGCGTCGCAACACCGCAGCAGCCCCGGCGGCCCGGAACTTGACACCGCGGAGCGCCAGGGGGATCAACGCCACGATGATCAGGGCGTTGAAGATGACCGCCGACAGGATGGCGCTGTGCGGCGAGCTCAGGTGCATGATGTTGAGGGTGTGCAGGGCGGGGAACACGCCGAGGAACATGGCCGGGATGATGGCGAAGAACTTGGCTATGTCGTTGGTGATGGAGAACGTGGTGAGCGAACCCCGGGTGATCAGCAGCTGCTTGCCGATCTCCACGATGTCGATGAGCTTGGTCGGGGTGGAGTCGAGGTCGACCATGTTGCCGGCCTCTTTTGCGGCCTGGGTCCCACTGTTCATGGCCACCCCAACGTCGGCCTGGGCCAGGGCCGGCGCGTCGTTGGTGCCGTCCCCGGTCATGGCCACCAGGTGGCCACCCGCCTGCTCCTTCTTGATGAGGGCCATCTTGTCCTCGGGGGTGGCCTCGGCCAGGAAGTCGTCGACCCCGGCCTCGGCGGCGATGGCCGCGGCGGTGAGGGGGTTGTCGCCGGTGATCATCACGGTGCGGATACCCATCTTGCGCATCTCGACGAACTTCTCGGCGATGCCCGGCTTCACCACGTCCTTCAGGTGGATCACACCCAGTACCCGGGTGCCTTCGGCCACTACCAGCGGCGTGCCGCCTCCCTTGGAGATGGCCTCCACGATCGGGGCCAGTTCGACCGGGGAGGTCCCGCCCTGGCCCTCCACCCACCGCCGGACCGAGTCGGCCGCGCCCTTGCGGATCGATCGCCCCTCCATGTCGAGCCCGCTCATCCGGGTCTGGGCGGTGAACGGCACCAGATCGGCCGCAGGGACCTCTGGGGCAACCTGGCCGTAGTGGTTCTCGGCCAGCTCCACGATGGACCGGCCCTCGGGTGTCTCGTCGGACAGGCTCGAGAGCATTGCCGCGGCGGCCAGCTCGTGCTGCTCGACGCCGGGCATGGGCACGAAGACATCAGCCCGGCGGTTGCCGAACGTGATGGTGCCGGTCTTGTCGAGCAGAAGGGTGGAGACGTCCCCGGCCGCCTCGACGGCCCGCCCCGACATGGCCAGGACGTTGCGCTGCACCAGTCGGTCCATGCCGGCGATGCCGATGGCCGAGAGGAGTGCACCGATGGTGGTGGGGATCAGGCAGACCAGAAGCGCCACCAGCACGATGATCGACTGCGGGGCACCCGAGTAGATGGAGAAGGGCTGGAGCGACACCACCGTGAACATGAAGATGACGGTCAATCCGGCCAGCAGAATGTCCAGGGCGATCTCGTTGGGGGTCTTCTGGCGGCTGGCCCCCTCGACCAGGGCGATCATCCGGTCGAGGAAGGTCTCACCCGGCTTGGAGGTGATCCGCACCACGATGCGATCGGAGAGCACCCGGGTGCCGCCGGTCACCGACGAGCGGTCACCGCCGGACTCGCGGATGACCGGGGCCGACTCCCCGGTGATGGCCGACTCGTCGACGGTGGCGATCCCTTCGACGATGTCGCCGTCCCCGGGGATGAGCTGTCCGGCGACCACCACGCACAGGTCGCCGAGTTGCAGCTGGCTGGAGGCCACCTCGACCACGTCGTCATCGCGTTGCACGTAGGCGACGGTCTCGGCCCGGGTCTTGCGCAGGGTGTCGGCCTGGGCCTTGCCCCGGCCTTCGGCCACCGCTTCGGCGAAGTTGGCAAAGAGCACGGTGAACCACAGCCAGATGACCACACCGAGGGCGAAGACGTTCTCCGAGCTCGAGGCGGTGCCGAAATCCCGGATGAGGTAGAAGGTGGTGAGCACACTTCCCAGCTCGACCACGAACATCACCGGATTGCTGGCCATGTGCCGTGGACTGAGCTTGATCACCGAGTCGACCAGGGCCCGGCGGACCATGGAGCTGTTGAAGGTGGCCGAGCGCTTCTTGGTGCCGCCCGACTGGGTCTCCTGTTGGGCGGCCTCGGGTACTTCGAGGGTGGATGAGGGACTCATCACGGACTCCTTCTCAGAACTTTCCGACGAGATGTTCGATGATGGGGCCGAGGGCCAGCACGGGGAAGTAGGTGAGACCGACGACGATGACGGCGATTCCTCCGAGCAGCAGTGCGAAGAGGGGCGTGCCGGTGGGGAAGGTCCCCGATGTTGGTGGAACCTTCTGCTTGCGGCCCAGGGAGCCGGCAATAGCCAGGACCGGCACCATCAGGGCGAACCGACCGACCAGCATGCAGATGCCCAGTGTGGTGTTGTACCAATCGGTATTGCCACTGAGGCCGGCGAAGGCCGAGCCATTGTTGTTGGACGCCGAGGTGAAGGCGTAGGTGACCTCGGTGAGACCGTGGGGCCCTGGGTTCTCGATCGATGCCAAAGACGAGTGCATGACCACCGAGATGGCGGTGAACAGCAGGATCACGAACGGCACCATCAACAGGTAGAGGACCACCAGTTTCATCTCCGCGGCCTGGATCTTCTTGCCCAGGTATTCGGGCGTTCGCCCGACCATGAGCCCGGCGATGAACACCGCCAGCATGGCCATGATGAGCATGCCGTAGAGGCCGGAGCCGACACCGCCCGGACTGATCTCACCCAGCATCATGTTGAACAGGATCACCCCTCCGCCGAGTGGGGTGTAGCTGTCGTTGGCCGAGTCGATCGATCCGGTCGAGGTACCGGTCGACGCGGAGTTGAAGAGGGCGGAGAGGATGGGACCGTTGCGTATCTCCTTGCCCTCCATGTTGCCGCCCGGCGAAGTGGCGCTGATCGCCTGGGAGACGTTGGCCTGGGTGATGTGGATGTTCCCCGCACCTTCCAACGGCATGACCAGCAGGGCGCCGATGAGGAACAGGCCGCCCATGGCTCCGAGCACGGCATAGCCCTGCTTGCGGTCCTTGGCCATCTTCCCGAAGGTCCAGGCCAGGGCGAACGGAATGCTGAGCACCAACCAGATCAACAGCATGTTGGTCAGCCCGGTCGGGTTCTCGAAGGGATGGCCGGCATTGGCGTTGAAGAACCCGCCACCGTTGGTCCCGAGTTGCTTGATCACCTCTTGTGAGGCCACCGGGCCACCGGCGATCCCCTGGGACTGTCCCGAGACCGTGGTGAGCATGTGGGTGGCGTGCAGGTTCTGCTCGGCCCCCTGGGCGATCAGGATGACGGCGGCGACGGCGGCGATGGGAATGAGGACACGGAGGACGATCCGGGTCAGGTCGACCCAGAAGTTCCCCAGGGTGTTCGACCGGTTCCGGGTCAGCCCTCGGATGAGGGCCACGGCCACGGCGATGCCGGCGGCTGCCGACACGAAGTTCTGCACCGCCAACCCGGCCATCTGGGTGAACTGGGTCATGGTGTCCTCACCGGCGTAGTTCTGCCAGTTGGTGTTGGTGAGGAAGCTGACCGCGGTGTTGAACGACAACGGTGCGGGCACGTTGGCCATGTGGTCCGGGTTGAACAGGAGGTGCGCCTGGAGCCGCTGCATCCCGTAGAGGACCAAGACCGAGACCAAGGAGAAAGCCAACACCGAGATGGCGTAGGTGGTCCACCGCTGCTCGCCTTCGGGATTGACCCCGGTGATCCGGTAGATGAGGCGCTCGACCGGCTTGAAGAACCGGTCGCCCGGAGCCTTCTTGTTGGTGAACACCTTGGCCATGTACGACCCGAGGAGTGGGGTCGAGATCACCAACAGGACGATGAGGACGATGACCGCGATGACGTTCTGGGACATCAGAGCTTCTCCGGTGCCACCAGGGCGTAAATCAGGTAGCCGGTGACCACCACGGCGATGATCAGGGCAAGCAGATTGTCGTAACTCTTCATGAGGTGACTTCCTCTGGTGTCTTGGTGGTGGAAGTGGCGTCGGGTCGATCGGTGGCCGGTGCGCCATCGCCGGCATCAGCGCCATCATCGGCAAGGTCGACATCGATGGCGTCGTCCTTCCCGACCACGCGCTCGCACAGCCGCACGAAGCCGACCATCAACGCGAAGAAGGCGATGAGCCCGGCGATATAGAGGACGTCAACCATGGGAACCTCGCAATGGGTGGTCGTTGGGGGTGATGATGGGATTCGGTCCTTTCATGCTCGGGTCGCAGGCGTCGGGTGTTCGGCAGCCAGGGCCGCACCGACCTGATCAGCGATGGCCACCGCCACCAGAAGTTGCTGGTGGGACACGGGCTTGCCCGGTGTCGGTGTGAGCAGAAAGTGACCGAGCAGCCAACCGCTGCCCCGAACCGGAAGGTCGACCCGACGGGTGGGAAGGCCGAGGTCCCGGGTCGACCATGATGCGACACCGATGGCGAGCACTCCCTGCGGGGTGATCCGAGCCGCGATGGTCCCCGGGTCGCGTGGGGTGAAGTGACAGTCCCGGAGGGAGAGCAGTCGTTGGAGCCCGGTCAGGGCCGCGTCGATGACCAGGCGGGGTTGCTGGCCGGAGGCTGCCAACTCGATCACAGAGTGCAGCAGGGCCAGCTCATCGCTGCGCTCCGATGCGGCAACCCGATGGGTGCGGCCTCGAGCGGCCAACTCGCCCACCGCCAGCCCCACCACCAGCAGCAGGATCTCAGTGATCAGGTCCGCCTGCCGGGTGATGCGGAACGAGTTGTAGGGGCGGGTCAGGAAGAAGTCGAAGGCCAGGGCCGAGGTCAGGGCAGCGACGGCAGCTGCCAACCTTCGACCCGTGCTGGCCACCGCCACGATCACCACGACCAGGAACAGCGCGTTGTCCCCGGTGTCGAGGTGCCCACGCCAGGGCGTGAGAACCAAGGCGGTGGCGACCGGACCCGCCACCGCCACAAGGAGGATCCACGCGTCAATGTGCGTGGCGAAGACCCGCCGCACGGCGGAACCACGGTCTGCCGCGGTCTGCCCGCCGTCCTTGTTCAGCGTCTCGTCCGAATGGGCCACCGGGCCAATATCACACGGGCCGGACCGGTAGAGAAGTGCCTTTTCCGTCTTCTTTACGCACACACCCCGAATCTTCACGAGTCTGTTACGCGACTCCAGATTTAGCGCCTGTGGGTTCCGAGAAGCCCATCCAGTCGGCCCATGCGACTGACCGGACCTGTTGCGGCGTTCCCCGACCCAAGCGGTATCCGCAACGCAAACGCCATGCCGATCAGGAGCACCACGACAACGAGGACCAAGACTGTAATGAGAGTATTCATGGCACCATGCTGTGCCAACAGCCGATAGCCCAGTAGTGCCGAAGGTCCTCACCTCACCGTCCCCATCAGAACCGTAAGGGTGGCGAGCCACCCGATCCGATCCACCACTCCACCGCCTGGCGGAAGAAGCACCGCCGGGACAGGCCCTCAGTCCTCCTCGGTGTTCGGCTGTTCCCCGGTGTGCAGCTGGAGGATGATTCCATCGGGATCAGGTACCTCGAGATACCACCCCAGCTGTCCCTTCAGGGGCCCACTGTGGCTCATGCCCAGTCCGTCGAGCCGGCGAATCCACCATTCGAGATCGCTACGGTCATCGACCGTAAATCCAAGGATGGCGAAGCCTTGCATCGCTCTTGCCCTGGCCGGGTCGAGATGCAACCCGACCACAAAACCACTCGAGTGACGAAGGACGGCGCCGATGGGACCGGATTCCTCCTCATTGTAGAGAAGGGTTTCGAGTTCAAAGACCGTCACGTACCAATCTGTGCTGGTGCCTACGTCGCTGACAGGGAGGCGAACATGATTCAACCCAGTGATCGATGCCATCAGATCAATCGTGTCACCAAAAAGGGCGAAGGTCGGTTCCGGAGTTTCCTTGACGCTGACTCGGGGTGCCCCCGAGGCCCTTCGGCGGTGACACCGGGGGCACCCAGCCAGGGCCTCTGGTCCGCCACGGCGGACAGTCGGTCAAGGCCAGAGCTTCGGGCCAGGGCCTGAAGCTCTGGCCACGGGGCGATCGATCGCGGCTCGCACGAGACAAGGAAGCCATCGAAGTCCAAACGACGAATCTCTGGAATGCCGAGACGACATCGCCGGGCTCGGTAACGGAGCGGGACTGTCGAGAGGTCCAAGACCAGACGTACCAGTTGCGGCGGTCGGGAATGCAGATTCCTCAGATCGTGTACAACGCTCTCCGAAGTCAGAACGAGGACGCCATGCGAGCAGCCGTCGACCGGTACGTTGCGAACCACTCCTCGTCCTCTGGGCACGGCTCCTGAAACGCATGCGAGCGGCGACGATGTTGACCCGCAATCAGGCGTTCGAGGAGCTGCGTCGCAACCTGGAGCTCACCGGACTCCAGGAGAAGACGGTAGCGACACGACAGAGCAACGTTCGAGACGCCGTCGCCCGGCAACTGACGGTTGTCGATGACTTCCTGACCGGCTCGTATCGCCGTCACACGCTCATCGTTCCACTCAAGAAGGCCGACGTCGATGTTGTCGTCGTCCTCGACCGTGGCTACAAAGACCGAGGCCCCCGAGCAGTCCCTTTCTGTCAGCATGACCTGAGACACCTGAGGTACGTGAACCGGCCTGGGTTTCCTGGAGGCTCCAAACCTTGGAGTGTTTGGAGCCATGGAACCGAAGAGCCCATCCTCAAAGCGGTACCCGCCTGACCCACATTGGGGTGCATGCGCGGCCTGAAGCAATGTCCCTTCTAAACATGGCAGAGAAGGTAAGCGTTGATGCACCCCTGTACTGCACTCACCGTCCAAAGCCACGATCATGGCTCGGCGGACCGTGGTGATGGTGGTGTGCAGGCTGGCGAGCGACCATCTCCCGGATCGCGTCGGCTTGGCGGTCCTCGTAGAGCTTTTCGCCCGGCACGAGCTGGCGAGACGTACTCGTCCCGAAACGGTCGTGAAGCTCCCTCAGTTCGTCCGACAGCCGACCGCCGAGCGCCATTGCCATCTCGACCTCTCCTCGGACCTCGTGGGCGTCACCGATCGCACGGAGAGTCCTGCCCAGTTGGTCGATCAGCATGGCCCAGACGACAGGCGAATCGTTGTTCAGCTCCGACTGTGCCACCCTCATTGCCACTCCCCGGAGTTCCCGGACGGCTTCTCTGCTTGGAGGGGGTTCATCCGGACGGTGCTGGGCCGATCGAGCGAGAGCGTCCGAAGCATGCGCCATCGGCCCGGGACTGTCGCCCTCGAACCGTCTCGACCATGCGGCGAACACGCCGGCCGTCTCCCTCGCCGCCCCTCGCCACGTGGCAAGGTCGGATGCCGGGATCGCCATCAGTCGTTCCACCGACCTCTCGGCGTCGGCCACCGCCTGATGCCATTCGTTCGGACCGCCCAAGATGGCTTCCCTGCCCGGGGCCACCGCCTTGGTGGCTCTCCATTCCGCGATCGCTGGCCCCACGTTCTCCGGGGACTGGTCCCAGGACCGTCGGACGCTGGGCAGCGTCAGGTCCCGGGCCAGCTTCCCGCCGCCGAACCAGACGGGCAACTCGCCGTCCTTCGCCTTGAGTGCCACCGAGTAGCCGACCACGGTGTCCTGTCCCCCGGTCTCGAAGCGCGGCCGGATCAGCACACCACTCCCCCGCAGCCGCCGGACGAACTCGGCTTCGTCCTTCGAGGCGACCGATGCCTTCCGCACGATCCGGGCCAAGGTGACCCGTGGGGGCTCTGCTCGTTGCTCTCGTGTGGTTCGCTCCAGCTCGGCTCTGGACATCCCGGGCATCCCCCGTCCCGCACGTCCCTCGACGACGGTCAGGTCGTAGGTGGTCTCGATCTCGGCACAGACCCCAGAAAGCACCTTCTTGGACTGCCAGGTGTTGACCCGGCCGCCGTCGATCCGAACCAGCGACGCGGCGATGTGGACGTGCTGGTTGCCGCTCACACTGGTCCCGTGCCCGACCGCCACCCAGGCGCCGGGTTGCACGCCGTCGGACTCGAAGCCGAGTGCCGTCATCGCCACATTGGCGATCTCTCCCCACTGGTCGTCGCTCAGGTTGCGGTCATCGGGAGGCAGGGACAGCGACAAGTGGAGGATGTGGCCACCTTTGGGGTCGGTGCCGAAGAGCTCATGGGCCTCATTGAGGCCGGCACCGAGGTCCGCGATCTGCTGCTTGGACAGGTTGCCGCCGGCCAACGCCTCACCACCCAGCACGAGCCCCGAGGTGATGACGCGCTGGTCGGTGTGCTCGTTTGCCTTGCCTGGGCCGAACAGGTACCGAACGAGCCTCCGGCCCGACGAGCCCGTGGTGATCTTCCCGATCATCGGGGAGCCACGAACCCGGCTTGGAGCCGCTCGGTCGTCTCGGCCAGCACCGTCGTGGCCCGGCGGACCTCGTCGAGGGCGTCGTTGAACCCGTCAGGGAGAACGTGGTTGGTATTCGCCCACTTGGCCAACTGGTTCACGTTGTTCGCTACACCGGTCAGGACGATCCGGGCCCGCTGCGCATCCCCGGCAGCTTGGCGCCGTTGAGCGGACTGGGCTGCCGATCCGGACATCGCTGCTTCGAAGAGGAACCGCTGGAGCGACACGCACGCCCGCTCCGCTCTCTCGGTGAGCTGTCCGAGCTCCCGGTCGGACAGCCGCACCTTCACGACGTTGTGCCGGCCACCGGTCACCGTCGCCATCCTCGCCGTGCGTCTCGACGCCGGAGTCTTCGCCGTCCGGTCGGCCACCGGACGCTTCATGACGCCCAGCGCAGCGCACCGGAGGGAACCTCGGGGACCAGACCCGACTGGGGCCACCGGCAACGCCGTCTCGAACAGGGCACCTGTTCGACCATCTTGCTCCCGCTCTTCCACCACCCTGTGAGCGAGTGCAGTCCGAGCGACGGGACGTTGGAACGTGAGTCCTCCGGGCTCGCCGTTCTTCCTTGTCGTTCGGGTTCATTGTGACGCGAGGGCGCGACTGCTGAGCTGTGGCTGGATGCACGTGCTGGTGATCCGGTCGGCTTGTTCGCCCCGTGACCAGGCCGTATGTCGCAATCGACCACGGCGAAGACGAAGGCGGAACCTTTCGCCACTCGGTCGACCGTGCCGACTGGTGTCGGCCGCAAGTCGGAGCAGCGCGAGTTCGTTCGCACCGAAGGAGAGGAGCGGCACGGCGTCGATGGACTGATTCGGCAGTCGTGAACCCCCGGCACAGAAATGATGAACCCTCTGGGCTGGGACGATGTCGATTCAGGTGCCCTAGCGATCGAACGGGTCGATCCGGTTTGTGAACCCTGCCACGGACTCATGATCGGTCTCACGGACAAAGTGATGAACCCTCTGGGCTGGGCGTTCACCGCGCTGGTCTTCCTGGGCCCTTCGGTCGGATGGCGGGTGCTGCCTACGGCGCACGAGGCGCCCGGGTGGGATTTCGTTCGTTGGCTCATGAAAAGAACTGGGTCGGTGCGGCGCCACTTTGACGGGAAACCGGTAGAACTTCCGCGATAAAGCCAGCGGCGCACGGAGGGATCATGTGGTTCCAGACGGTCGGAACCGGCCGCGCTGAGACCACCTCGTCCGCGTCCTTGTCGACGACAATGTGGCGCCGGACGCCTTGACCTCAGCGGTGACCTGGTCGATGGCGGGTGGGGCGCCTCTTGCCCCGCCTGGTCCGCCATCAAACACTGGGAGCCGACCTCCCACACCGGAGCCGGCGGTCAAGGGACGGCCGGAGGCCGAACGAGGACATAAAGGCCGGCCCCGGCGCCGGCGTGCCGGTGATCTCCGGGGACGAGCCATATTCCGCAGTGACCTTTGACGGCTGGCGATGGCGTGAAACCGACCGACGGCTCGAACGGGTCACGAAGCGTGCTGTCGCACCGACTCCGATTACGGCGAGCCTTGGTGCGGTCATGAGGGGTTCATGATTACAATCATGAACCCCGTGAGCAGGTGTTTTGTCCGTCCTTATCGTGCGATCGGTACAGCCGCATGGACCAACCCCACAAACCTGCTCGCTCATCATGAACCCCTCATGACCGGATTCATGAACCCCCTGAGCAGGTGTTTTGTCCGGCCTCAGATTCACCAAGGCTCTGACCTGGTGTTTTGCCCGACGGCAAAGATTTCTTGAGTTTCTTTCCGTCATGAGGGGTTTCATGAGGGTTTTCATGAACCCTCCCCTTCATGGTGGTCAACATGAACTCCCCCACGATCTCCCGGCTCCGAACCGAATGGCAGGCCCTTGGGACTGCTCCGCCATCGAGTGCCGCCTGTCATCGCCTGGCTGAGATTGAACCGTTGGTCGCTCATCTCGAGGTGAACAACCTCGCCGAGTTGATATCGGCTCTCTCGCTCTCATCGGGCCGGCTGTCTTCCAGGGAGGCGGCAGCCGTGATCGCGGCCATGCTGAGAGGTGCAGACGCAGACGTGCTCATCCCCCGCGCCATCATCCAAGCGCTCATCCCTGGTGTCCTCGCCTTGCCCCAACGCATCGACACTGCTGTTGGTCCATGGTGCGATCTCGACGCGTTCTATGCCGACGCCATCTCTGCGCTCTGGGAGCTGACGACGAGCTGGTCAGGCACCCACCGCCCCTACGCCGCCGGTGACCTGTTGTCCGCGGTCCGCACCCGCCTGCGAACACTCCAGGCCACAGAACGTCGACACCGCTGTCGCCAGACCAGCACCCCTGACCCGTTGGACACCCTCCCGGCATCTATCGGTCGCACCGGCGAGGAACTATTGGCCGCTGCCCTCGTCGATGCGACCGGGCACGGCCTGACAATCGCCGATGCCGCCGTCCTCTACGCGACGAGGGTGCTCGGCATGTCCCTGGCCGAGGTCGCCGACCGCGCCGGAGTACCTACTGGCCATCTTCGGCGGCAGAGGCGAAACGCCATCGACCGGCTGGTGGCCTGACATGCACCCG
>Ga0097691_1001341_pt1 | contig 18355 bp, 13 predicted proteins | sample NGESurdeep072012_8_FD_72858 | JGI IMG/M metagenome (GOLD analysis project Ga0097691, IMG submission 72858) | Arctic peat soil microbial communities from Barrow, Alaska - NGEE Surface sample 210-1 deep-072012 | ecosystem: Environmental > Terrestrial > Soil > Wetlands > Peat ... | reverse complement strand
GTGCATCGAACCCTCGATTTCGTCACCCGCACGGCGACCTGTGGAGAACCTCCGCGGCACCGGTGCCTGTGGATTGTTCCCGTTCACGAAGTCGGGGATGATTCACGGTTCATCACGTTATCCCGGTGAGTCGGAGGTTCTCATGGCGAATTGGCCATGAGAAGCTCCGACTCACCTACCTATCATGATGAACCGACGAGTCGTCACCCCTCTGCTCCAACCGCGCCCAGCGTTCCTTGGTGGTGTCGAGACCATCGACGGGGAGGCGGGTGCCGTCCGGGGTGAAGCCGTGACGGCGGTAGAACGCCTGGGCGCGGTCGTTGCCCGAGAGGACCCACAGGTACGCGGGGGCGTCGCCGATCGCCGTCTGAAGGAGCGCGTCCGCGACGCCGCCCCCTTGTGCCGCCTCGCGCAGGTACATCATGGCGAGTTCCAACGATGTTGGTCCGTCGTCATCTCGTCCGATGCAGGCGTAGGCAATGCCCGCGATGTCCCTGCCATCGCCAACAACGAGCCAGAGGCATCCCCCGCCATCCAGCAGGGCACGCCAACGGTCAGCCGTCCGGACGAGCCACTCGGGCTCGAGCTGTCGAACGAGTGCCTCGTCGGGCACCACCCCGCGAAGCGACTCCGCCCAAGACAGAGCCTTTGCCCGCGCGGCCGCCTCCAGGTCCGCGTACCCCGCCTGACGGATACGCCAGGCCATCAGTCGAGGTAGTCGCGCAATACCTGCGAGCGTGACGGGTGGCGGAGCTTCGACATCGTCTTGCTCTCGATCTGGCGGATCCGCTCACGCGTGACGCCGTACACCTTGCCGATCTCGTCGAGCGTCTTCGGCTGACCATCTGTGAGGCCGAACCGCATGCTCACCACGCCGGCCTCGCGCTCCGAGAGCGTGTCGAGCACGTCGTGCAGCTGCTCCTGCAGGAGCGTGAAGTTCACCGCGTCCGCCGGGACGACCGCCTCGGAGTCCTCGATGAGGTCGCCGAACTCGGAGTCGCCGTCCTCGCCCAACGGGGTGTGCAAGGAGATCGGCTCGCGACCGTACTTCTGGACCTCGACGACCTTCTCAGGCGTCATGTCGAGCTCTTTGGCCAGCTCCTCAGGCGTCGGCTCGCGGCCGAGGTCCTGGAGCATCTGACGCTGCACCCTGGCCAGCTTGTTGATGACCTCGACCATGTGGACCGGGATACGGATGGTGCGCGCCTGGTCGGCCATGGCACGGGTGATGGCCTGCTTGATCCACCACGTCGCGTACGTGGAGAACTTGTAGCCCTTGGTGTAGTCGAACTTCTCGACCGCACGGATGAGGCCGAGGTTGCCCTCCTGGATGAGGTCCAGGAAGAGCATGCCGCGACCGGTGTAGCGCTTCGCGAGTGAGACGACGAGTCGGAGATTGGCCTCGAGGAGATGGTTCTTCGCACGACGCCCGTCGATGGCGATCCACTCGTAGTCCTCGACGTCGGCCGTCTTGACCGGGCTCGTGTCGTTGAGCCGCTCATCGGCGAACAGTCCGGCTTCGATCCGCTTGGCGAGCTCGACCTCTTGCTCCGCGTTGAGGAGCGCGACCTTGCCGATCTGCTTGAGGTAGTCCTTGACGGGATCGGCCGTGGCGCCCGCGGCCATGACCTGCTGCTCCGGCTCGTCGGCGTCGTCGGCGTCGGAGAGGCTGAACCCCTCGTCCTCGGTGATCTCCTTCTCGAGCACGGCCTCCTGGGCCGGTTCGAAGGTGGTGTCGTCGACGTCCTCGAGACCCCGCTTCTTGCCACCGACCGTCAGTACGACGTCGTTGCCGTCACGCACGAAGGCGACCGCCTTCTCGGTGCTTCCGGAGAGGGCTTCCACGATGGAGGGAGTCTCCTCGTCACCCTCGACGACCTCCTCGAGATCAACCGTGATGTCCTCGATCTCTGTGACGTCGACGTCCTCGAGCTCCTCGTCGACGTCGACGTCGTCCTCGGAGACCTCGTCGGCAGACGCTACCTCGGGCTCCGGAACAGCCTTCTTGCGACGCGACGTCGCGGGAACAGCTTCACCAGCCACCTTGGCCCGGCTGCGACGTGCTGCAGGGGCCTTGGCTGGTGTCGTCTCAAGCGCGTCGCCTGGAACCGCTTCGACGATGGTGACTCCCCGAGAATTCCGCTTGGGGGCAGACGTTGCGTCCGAGTCGTCGGAACGGGCTGCTGCGGATCGAACCACTGTGTGCCTCTCATGGGAGGGGTTCTCTGACAAGGAACCATCACGCCGGAAACCGCTACTAGAGCGCGCAGCGACCCGCTTGTGTCAATGGCCCAGGGACCAAGTCTGCCACGCCCCCCAGCCACCTCCAAGTCCGGGCTGGCCTAGAGTGACGCGGGTGCCAGCACCGATCCCTGACCGGATACCCAGCGTGACGACGGTCCATTCAGTGACGATCTCCGATCCTTATGCCTGGCTGGACGATCTCGAAGATCCTGCGGTGCTCGCCCACCTCGAGGCCGAGACGATCTACGCCGACGAGGAGACGTCCCATCTGGCCTCGCTGCGGGAGCGGATCGTGGCGGAGATCTCCGCCCGTACGTTGCAGACCGACCTCAGCGTTCCCGACCACGACGTCGACGGGTCTGGCCGCGCGTGGTGGTACTTCGTCCGGACCGTGGAAGGCCAGGACTACCCCTCGTACCGGCGCGCACCGGCGGCGTCGCGCGACGAGGTGCCTGACATCAGCAGCCCCATCCCGGGGGAAGAAGTCCTCATCGATCTCAACGCGGAGGCCGCGGGCCACGAGGTCTTCGCCGTGGGCGATGTCGACGTCTCGCCGTCCGGAGACCTCCTGCTCTGGAGCAGCGACACCAGCGGGGACGAGCTCTACCGGGCAGGCTTTCGCGACCTCACCACTGGCGAGGAGCTCCCGGACGTCCTCGACGACGTGGCGAGCGTCTGCTGGATCGACGACGAGCACGTCGCGTACACGCTGCTCGACGACTCCTGGCGTCCCCACCTGCTGCGACGCCACACGCTCGGCAGCCCGATCAGCGAAGACGTCGACATCCTGCGCGAGGAGGACGAGCGGTACTGGCTGTCCGCCGGACGATCGGGCGACGACCGCTGGCTCGTCATCGACAGCGCGAGCAAGGCATCGAGCGAGGTGCACCTCATCGACGTCCGTACGCCCACCGCCGCTCCCCTGCTCGTGGCGCCTCGGGCGGAGGGTGTCGAGTACAGCGTCGAGCCGGCGGGTGACGTGCTGTACGTCGTCCACAACTCCCACCATCCCGACTTCGAGCTCGCCGTGGCGCCCGCTCATCCTGACCGCTGGCGGGAATGGACGCCGGTCATCGCCGGTGAGGACGGCGTCAGGCTCCTCGACGTCACCGCGTACGACGATCACCTCGTCATCCATCTGCGACGCGACGGTCTTCCTCGCGTCATGGTGATGCCGAGATCCGAGGACGGTACGGCCGGTACTGGACGCCTGGTGGACGCGACCGCTGATCTCGAGTCCGTGCTCGCCGCCGACCAGGAGTACCGGGCCGACCGCCTGCGACTCCATCGTGAGTCCTTCGTCGATCCGGCCGCTGTCGTCGAAGTGGGGTGGGACGGCACCGGTGAGCGAGTGCTCAAGCGCCAGCCCGTGCTGCCAGATCCCGAGGGACGAACGTTCCGGTCCGAGGACTACATCCAGCAGCGGTTGTGGGCGACCGGCGACGACGGCGTACAGATCCCGGTCTCCGTGGTGAGCCGCCGGGACACGATCTGGCCCGCACCGTGCGTGCTGTACGGCTACGGGGCGTACGAGACGAGCCTCGACCCCGGCTTCTCCGTGGCGCGCCTCAGCCTGCTCGACCGGGGCGTCGTCGTCGCGTACGCCCATGTCCGCGGTGGCGGCGAGCTCGGCCGCGCCTGGTACACGCAGGGCCGGCTCGCGGCCAAGCCCACGACGTTCGCCGACTTCGTGGCGGTCGCGCGCCACCTCGTGAGCGCCGGCGTCGCCGCTGAAGGGCGCCTTGCCGCCCGAGGAGCATCCGCCGGCGGCCTGACCGTCGGGGCTGCCATCAACGTGGCCCCGGACCTCTTCTGCGCCGCACAGGTGGGCGTCGGCTTCCTCGACCCACTCACGGCGATGCTCGCCGCGGACCTGCCCCTCACGATCACCGAGCGCGACGAGTGGGGCGATCCGGTCGCCGATCCCGCGGCGTTCGCGACGATCGCCGGCTACAGCCCGTACGGCAACATCGGCGCCGGTCCGTACCCGGACATCCTCGCGACGGCGGCGCTCCACGACCAGCGCGTCTCCGCGTCCGAGCCGGCGAAGTGGGTGGCGGCGCTTCGCGCGAGACCGGACGCGTCGGGCCAGGTGCTGCTCCGCGTGGAGCTCGGCGGCCATCAGGGAGCGACGGGCCGCTACCAGGCGTGGCGGGACGAGGGATACGAGCTGGCGTGGCTCCTGGACCGTCTCGGCGCCGCACCAGGGTTACCCCGATACACCTCAGGGTAGGTTCAGGGTCCCTTTCCGGCGGTGGAGGGAAACCTTTCGGGGTACCTGAGCGTTGTGATGGTGACGACGAAAGGACTCCTCATGGCATTCACCACCGCCCGAAGGACCCGCACCACGGATGGAATCGATGGCAAGGATGCCGTCGGTCTCTACCTCGACGGCATCGCGAAGACCGCGCTGCTGAGCGCCGAGGAAGAGGTCGAGCTGGCACGTCGCATCGAGGCCGGGCTGTACGCGCAGGCGATCCTGGACGGCGACATCATCAACGAGTCCCGAGGCAAGAAGCCTGTGCGCGTGACCAGGAAAGAGCTCGAGGAGCTGGCACGGATCGGCGAAGAGGCGATGAACCGCTTCGTCACCGCGAACCTCCGGCTCGTCGTGTCAGTCGCCCGCAAGTACGGGCGCTCCGCGATGCCCCTGCTGGACCTCGTCCAGGAAGGGAACACCGGACTGATCCGCGCGGTCGAGAAGTTCGACTACACCAAGGGCTTCAAGTTCTCCACGTACGCCACGTGGTGGGTGCGGCAGTCGATCAGCCGCGGCATCGCGCAGCAGGGACGCATCGTCCGTCTCCCCGTCCACGTCGCCGAGCAGATCAACCAGGTCTCGGCTATCCGCCGCAACCTCGAGCGCAAGTTCGGGCGTGACCCGGATCTGCGGGAGATCGCCGAGGAGATGGGGATCCAGGAGGAGAAGGTCCTCGAGCTCATCCAGTTCTCGCGCGAGCACGTCTCACTCGACGCGCCCGTCGAGGAGGACGGCGACACGGCGCTCGGTGACCTGATCGCCCGTGAGCCCGCTCCGGGCCCCGACGAGTTGGTGCTCGACGCCGAGGAACGCGCTCGGCTCGAGCAGATGCTCTCCAAGCTCGACCCGCGGTCCGCCGACGTCGTACGTCGTCGCTACGGTCTCCTCGATGGCCGCCAGGCCAAGCTCGCCGACATCGGCGAGGTCTGGGGGATCACCGCGGAGCGCGTACGACAGATCGAACGCCACGCGATCGCGAAGCTCCGAAGCGGCGAACTGGCCGCCTGACACCTCACACACGCCGCCTCCCTCTCATCAGGGGGGCGGCGTTGTCATGCCCGGGGGGCGACGACGCGGATCAGCCCTTCCTGGGCGGTCGTGGCCGCAAGGCCGTCTGTTGAGAAGATCCGTCCCAGTGCGAAGCCTCGGGCGCCGGAGGCGGAGGGCGAGATCTGGTCGTACAGCACCCACTCGTCGGCGCGTACGGGCCGATGGAACCACATCGCGTGGTCCAGCGAGGCGGCGACCATCCCCGGCCCGTACGACAAGCCGTGCGGGATGAGGCTCACGCTGAGGATCGTCAGGTCGGACAGGTACGCCAGCACCGCCTGGTGAAGCACAGGATCGTCCGGCAGGCGGCCGTTGGCCCGTACCCACACGGCCAGCGACGCGCGGTGGTGCGGCGGCGCGTCCTCGAAGCCGGAGGCATAGCGCACCTCGAGCTCCTCCCACTCGCCGAACGTCCGCGCCGACGGGCCGAGGCGGCGCACGAGCTCCTCCGACATGCTCGGGCACTCGTCGGGGCCTGGCACATCGGGAACGGGGTCTTGGTGGTCCAAGCCGGTTTCGGGCGCCTGCGCCGAGCAGCCCATCGTGAAGATCCGACGCCCTCCCTGACGGGCGGTCACGAGGCGGGTCGAGAAGTGCTGGCCGTCCCGGGTCGGCAGCACGTCGTACAGGATCGGCGAGTCCGCACGGCCGGCCTCGAGGAACTGGGCGTGCAACGAGTGCAGGACGCGACCTGGTGGCAGCGTGCCGTACGCAGCAACGATGGACTGCGCCAGCACCTGGCCCCCGTACGTACGCTGCAGGCGGGTCTGCGCCGCCGGACCCCGGAACAGGTCGGGTTCGATCTGCTCCAGGTCGAGGACGGCGACCAGATCGTCGATGGTGCGCGGCACGGTTACGGGTTCTGGTCCTGCTCGCGGTCGGCGAGGAACTGCTCGAACTCGGCGGCGATCTCGTCGGCGGTGGGCACGGGTGCGGCTCTGTCGTGAGCCGTGTCGAACGCATCCTCCAGCGCGGCGACCAGCTCCATGGTCTCTGCCGACCCGGCGATCTCGGAGTCGATGAGCTGGTTGTTCTCGACGATCTCCTCCGGCAGATCGCCCATCGGCACATGCAGCCCCGTGTCGTCCATCAGCGACTCGAGCACGACCTTCACGGCCTGCGGGAACTGGACCTGGGACAGGTAGTGGGGGACGTGCGCGACGTAGCCCATCGCGACCCGTCCGGCCTCCCCCGCCCGTAGCTCGAGCATCGCCGACCACTGTCCGGGCACGTCCATCCGCTCGATGAGCGGTGGGTTGTCATGGGCGAGGTCCTGCTGCGTCGCGTGACGGGTGATCCCCGTCGGCCGCGTGTGCGGCACGGCGAGCGGGATGCCCGCCGCCGTGTAGAGGCGACCCACGCCTAGCTCGTCGCAGATCGACAGGGTCGCTTCCACCATGCGCTCCCACCGGGAGTCCGGCTCCTGGCCGTGCATCAGGAGGAACGGGCGCCCGGTCTCGTCGGTGAGCTTGTCGAGGACGAGGTGCGGCATCGTTATCGCGGTCCACTGGAAGGTGTCGAAGGTCATCATCGGCCGACGGCTCCGGTAGTCATGCAGCACGTCCACGTCGAACGTGGCGACGCGCTCGGGATTGCAGGTGCGCAGCAGATGGGCCGCCAGGCCGTGCGTGACCTTGCCGGCGTCGAGGAATCCGTCCAGCAGGTGGATGAGCGGCGCGTCGACGCCGCGCACCGACTCCCAAAGCTCGGGCACCACGTCGTACAGGTCTCGCGGTTCGTTCACGTGCTCGAGGCTACGGCCTAGCGACAACGGCGTCCTACGGAACGGGCAATCGATGCCATCAGTTTCAGGATCCGTCGTGGGAGGTACGCCGGGCCGGGAGCGCCTCACGGCGCGGGGCCGCTCGTAGCGGCTGAAGTTGGAGCCCGGGGCATCCGCGGACCGGCGTACCTACGGGTCAGTCTAGGTGCTCTGCGCAGCTCAAGCCGCTCAGATTAGGCGAGTCTCCCCGAGAGCTCGAGATGGCCGGCCCGCTCCAGCTCGTCGGCGAGTGTGATCATCCGGGCGCTCTCCCGTACGGCGCTCGAGCTGGTCTCTGTCAGCGCACGCCCCGCGCCCAGCACGTGGAGAACGGCTGCGGCGCGCCACAGCACGTCGGCGAAGTCGCTCCGGACGATCCCCCGCAGGACATCGTCGATCACGGCGCACAGCTCGTCAGGACCTGGCGGATCGGCGACCCCCGCGATCGCCCGCGCGACCTCGGCCGTGCTCTGCCCCGCGTCGTACGCCCTCGCGGCCCGTGCGGGGTCCGCGTGGATCCACTCGCGCACCACGTATAGCCGCCACAGCGCCCCGGCCAGCGAGTCGGACGTGGACGCCGACCACAGGCCTGCCAGTGTCTCCATGCCCTCGGTGTCGGCGAGGTGAAGGACGCGTTCGGCGAGGGCTGCGTCGCCGTCGGCACGTGCGCCACGTACGAGAACCGTGGCCGTGCGTTCCGCGATCTCGCGGACCTCATCCAGCGCCGGCCCGCCGGCGACCGACTCGAAGTACAGCGCGCCCGGGGTCACGGGACGGTGATGATTACGAGACGCCACGGGTCACCTCCTGCTCGATGGGCACCGGGCCAGGATAGGAGACGACGCCGAAGGCTCACCGACGACAGGCCGCCATCGCTGTCCGGACGCGCTTGGCCGACACCGGCTCGGCGGTCCGCAGCTGCTGGGCGAACAGGCTGACGCGCAGCTCCTCGAGCAGCCAGCCAACGCCCGCGACGTTCGCGGGCAGAGGCCCCTTGGGGAAGGAGTCCACGAGCGCCGCGTACTCGTCCTCGAGGTCGGAGATGATGTCGGCGGACTGGCGCTCCCTCGCGGGATTCGTCCCGAACGTCACCAGCCTCATGTCGGCCGCGTGCAGGTAGCGGGACAGTCGCTCGAACCACGGGTCCGGGGTGGCCAGGACGAAGCCCCGGTAGACCAGGTTGGCGATCTGCTCACGCACGTCGTCGGTGACGTACGAGGGGGGCATGTCCGCGAGCCGACGCACCACCTCCTGGTACCGGCTGAGGACCTCCCCCGTGTACGCGACGACGCTGCGCATGGTCTCCGCCTGCCGCTCCCGTACCGACACCTGCACCTCGGCGAAGCGGCCTGCGTCGCGAACCTGCCACCCCTCGACGCCCAGGGCGGCGAGCGCCATGTCGATGGCGCGCAGACGGGCGTCGGCGAGTAGGGCGGGGATCGTCGGGTACGGGCTCGCCCCGAGCTGCAGCTTCGTCGCGTTCGACATCCTTGAGACGACCCACGTCGTCGGGTCGGGCGCGGTGAGCTGGATCAGGCGCCGTAGGCCACGCGCATGGCTGGCGCGTGCGCGGTTCTCGGTGTCGACCACCACCACGCCGACTGTCGCTCCCTCGTCGCGCAGGGCCGGGAAGCCGATCACCTCGGTGGTGCCGGACATCGTCGTCAACCGCTCCTGAAGCGACGGGAACGACCACGTCGTGGCGCCCGTGGCGGTCGCGCGACGGTTGACCCTCGTCAACGTGTGGGTCACGGTCGTCGTGAGCTGGCGCTGAAGGGCCGCCAGGTCCTCGCCCCGCGCCACCTCCTTGCCGCCGTCCACGATCACCAGCGTCGGCCGCAGGTGCGCGGGCAGCTCCCGCTCACCCCACTGCCCTGCCGGATCCGTACCGGTCAGCACGCGCAGCGCGACGGCGAGCGCATCAGGGAACGCGATGGTGTCCGGGGCCGTGTCACCCTCTGGCGCGGATGCCACGTCCGGTCGCTGCCCCAGCCAGGCGAGCGCGGCCGCAGCATGGTTCGGTGCCGGTACGAACGACGTCCGCAGGCTCTTCGGCAGGGACCGGATCAGTTCGGTGGCGAGATCCTCGCGGTAACCCGGTACGTGCCAGGTGAACGCGGCCGGCGGCAGCTGGTTGAGCACCGTGATGGGGATCTCGATCGTCACCCCGTCATGGTGGGCACCCGGGTCGAACACGTACGTGATCTCGAGCTCGTGCCGACCGACACGCCACCAGTCCGGGAATCCCGCGGCCGAGATGTCGGTGTCGTCGCCCGCGACGAGGTCCTCCAGGGACAGGTCGAGGTAGGCCTCGTCCTGGAGCCGCTTCGTGCGCCACCACGTGTCGAAGTGGCGTTGGGAGACGACGTCAGCCGGTAGGCGCTGGTCGTAGAACGCGAAGATGGTCGCGTCGTCGACCACGAGGTCGCGGCGCCTCGTGCGCTCCTCGAGCTCGGCCGCCTGGTCGCGGACGGTCGTGTTCCGCTGTACGAAGTGGTGGCGGGTGCGCCATCTCCCCTCGACGAGCGCCGACTGGATGAAGATCCGGCGAGCCTCGACGGGGTCGATCCGCGCGTACTGGACGGCACGGCCGGCGATGATCGGGATGCCGTACAGGCTCACCGTCTCTGAGGCCACGACCGATCCCTGAGACTCCGACCAGTGCGGCTCGGCATAGTTGCGGCTCAGCACGTGCTCAGCCACCGCCTCGATCCACTCCGCCTCCACCGCGGCGACCGTCCGTGCCCAGAGGCGGGTCGTCTCGACGAGCTCGTACGCGACGGCCAGGGACGGAGAGGCCTTCGCGAGGGCTGACCCCGGCGCGATCGCCCACATGGCGCCGCGCGCCCCCCGGTACTCGCGGGGACCGAGCCGGGCGCGTTTGCGCGGAGGTAGGTCGGTGCGCTCGTTACGGTTGTCGAGCAGCCCGACGTGGCTGAGCAGTCCGGACAGGATCGCGGTGTGCACGAAGTCAGGCGGCGCCGGTTCGGCGTTGCGGTCGAGGCCGAGCTCCTCGCAGATCTGGCGCAGCTGCGTGTGGAGATCCTGCCACTCCCGTACGCGCAGGAAGTTGAGGAATTCGTCGCGGCACAGCCGGCGGAAGGCACTGTTCGAAACCGCCTTGCGGCGATCCCGCAGGTAGTTCCACAGCCGGAGGATCGCGACGAAGTCGGAGCCGTCTGGGGGCGCCTGTTCCCCGTCGGACCCAGGCGCCGGAGCCCAGAACCGGCGGTGCAACAGGTCGGCCGCCTCGCGCTTCTCCTGAGGCCTCTCCTTGACGTCCGGGATCGCGAGCGCTGCGACGATCACCTGGACCTCACGGAGGCAGCCTCGCGCCGAGGCTTCGACGAGCATCCTGGCCAGTCGCGGATCGACAGGGAGTCTGGCGAGCTGGTGCCCGACCGCTGTCAGGCGTGGGCTCGTGCCACGTCCTTCGAGGGCGCCCAGCTCGGTGAGCGTACGGATCCCGTCCGTGATCTGGGCGGCGTCCGGCGGCTCGACGAACGGGAAGTCGACGATGTCGCCGAGCTCGGCTTCGGCCATCTGGAGGATGACGGACGCGAGGTTCGTCCGCAGGATCTCGGGCTCGGTGTACTGGGGGCGCGACTCGTAGTCGGCCTCGCTGTACAGGCGGATGCAGATGCCGGGCGCGACGCGGCCGCACCGACCCGCGCGCTGGTTCGCGGAGGCCTTCGAGATCGGCTCGATGGGCAGCCGCTGGACCTTCGTACGCTTGGAGTAGCGGGAGATCCGGGCTGTGCCGCTGTCGACCACGTGCCGGATCCCCGGCACGGTCAACGACGTCTCTGCGACGTTCGTGGCGATCACGACGCGCCGTCCGGTATGCGGCGCGAACACGCGGTGCTGCTCGGCGACCGACAGCCGCGCGTACAGCGGCAGCACCTCGGTGAACCGCAGCTGGCGTGCGGCGATGGCCTCGGAGGCATCGCGGATCTCGCGCTCCCCCGAGCAGAACACGAGCACGTCGCCGTCCCCCGAGGTCTGCAGCTCGACGACCGCGTCGCAGATCGCGTCGGTGAGGTCGCGCTCGTCGGCAGGCGCGGCCGGTCGCGCGGGTCGCGCGTCGTCCTCATCGGCGACGGCGCCGTCGTCACGTACGGGCCGGTAGCGGATCTCCACCGGATACGTACGGCCCGACACCTCGACGATCGGGGCGTCGTCGAAGTGCTCGGCGAAGCGTGACGTGTCGATCGTGGCACTGGTGACGATGACCTTGAGGTCGGGCCGTCTCGGAAGGAGCTGCTTGAGGTAGCCGAGCAGGAAGTCGATGTTCAGGCTCCGCTCGTGCGCTTCGTCGATGATGATCGTGTCGTACGCGCGAAGCTCCTTGTCGTGGGTGATCTCCGCCAGGAGGATGCCGTCGGTCATCACCTTGACCCGGGTGGCGCGGCTCGCCTTGCGCGTGAACCGCACCTGGTAGCCGACGATGTCGCCCAGCTCGGTCCGGGTCTCCTCCGCGATCCGCTCGGCGAGGGTGCGCGCGGCGATGCGTCGGGGTTGGGTATGGCCGATGCTGCGCCGACCGGCCAGGAGGCAGATCTTCGGCAGCTGGGTCGTCTTGCCGGAACCCGTCTCGCCAGCGACCACCACGACCTGACTGCTCAGCAGCGCCGCCGCGATGTCAGGCACAGCGGCGGCGATGGGCAGGTCGGGATCGACGACGAGGTACGGCTCCATGGCCGTCACAGCCTACGGTCCCGCCGCACTGGTCTAGCGTTCGCATCATGGACGAGAGCCGAAGGTACGAAGTGCTGCCGGGCAGTCACGGGAACAGGATCCTGGTCCGTGCCAGGGGCAGTGAGGTGCTGCGCATTCCTCGGATCAACCGTGGCACCGCCTTCACGGAGCAGCAGCGGCTCGACTTGGGGCTTGTGGGACTGCTTCCCAGCGGGGTCACGCCGTTCGAGGGCCAGCTGCACCGGGCCTACCAGCAGTTCCAGTCAGCAAGCACCAACCTGGACAAGTTCACGTACCTCCAGGCCTTGAGGGACCGCAACACCGTGCTCTTCTACCGGCTACTCTCCGACCACTTGCCGGAGATGATGCCGATCGTCTACACCCCGACGATCGGCGAGGCGATCCAGAACTTCAGCTGGGCCTATCACCAACGGCTTCACGGCGTCTTTCTCTCCATCGACAAACCCGACGCCGTGGAGGCTTCGCTCCTAGCATTCGGTCGGAAGCCGGAGGATGTCGAGCTCGTCATCGTCACCGACAGCGAAGGCATCCTGGGCATCGGCGACCAGGGTGTGGGCGGGATCCAGATCTGCCTCGGCAAGAAGAGCCTCTACACCGCCGCGGCCGGAATCGACCCGAACCACGCGATCCCCGTGGTCATCGATGTCGGGACGGACAACCTCGCGCTGCTGAACGACGAGGTCTACCTCGGCGAGCGCCACTCGCGCGTGCGCGGCGAACGCTACGACGCCTTCATCGACCTGTTCGTCGACACCGTGACGCGCACCTTCCCTCACGCCATGATCCACTGGGAGGACTTCGGCGCCTCGAACGCTCACCGCATCCTGAAGCGCTATCGCGATCAGATCTGTACGTTCAACGACGACGTCCAGGGCACGGCAGCGGTCGTGGGCGCGGCAGCGCTCGCCGCTGTGCGGGCCAAGGACGAGCGGATGAGCGACCAGCGGGTCGTCATCTTCGGCGCCGGTACCGCCGGCGTCGGTATTGCCGACCTCATGGTCGACCTGATGGTGGCCGAGGGCGCTGACCGGGAGGAGAGCCGCTCCAGGTTCTGGTGCCTCAGCAGCCAAGGGCTGATCACCGCGGCCACGGCAAGGATCCGCGACTTCCAGCAGCCCTACGCCCGCCCTGCCGACGAGGTGGCCGGATGGGACGTCGCAAGCACGAACAAGATCGGACTCCTGGACGTGATTCGCGCCGTCGCGCCGACGATCCTTGTCGGCACCTCCGGACAGGCCGGTGCCTTTACCGAACGCGTCGTCAAAGAGATGGCGAGCCACGTGGAACGCCCCGTCATCATGCCCCTGTCCAATCCGACAGACCTTGCCGAGGCGCTGCCCGGCGACCTCCTGTCCTGGACCGACGGCCGCGCCCTCATCGCGACGGGATCGCCGTTCCCGCCAGTCAGGCACGGCGACGTGACGTACACCATCGCTCAGTCCAACAACGCGCTCGTCTTCCCTGGTCTGGGACTGGGCGTCGCCGTGAGCGGGGCGAAACGAGTCAGCGATCGGATGATCACAGCTGCCGCTCAGGCGCTTGCGTCGATCCCGCACCTCGCGACACCGGGCGCCTCGCTGCTCCCATCCGTCGACCGGCTGCGGATGGTCTCGGCGACCGTGGCCGTGGCCGTGGCACGCGCCGCTGTCGAGGACGGCGTGGCTGATGGCGATCTCGCCGACCCTATCCAGCAGGTGTACGACGCGATGTGGCTTCCGGTCTACCCGGAGCTCATCATCGAGCAGGTCACCTGACGAGGCAGACCGGGCACAACGAGTGGGCGAGAATCCCCCGCAGCGGGCCGCCGAAGGACATCCCGGTGACCGGATTCGGATGGATGCCCAGCACGAGCAGGTCGATGGTTCCCGTCTGGTTGACCAGCTCCGCGATCGGCATCCCTTCGAGGATCTCGCCTTCGATCTCCACGTCCGGGTACACCTTGCGCAATCCGGCGAGCATCTCCCCGAGCGCCGCTCGGGCCTTCGCTGTCGCCTCGGGCGTCGGCGCGGCCTTGAAGGCGGCGAAGAGACCGGTCGGCGCCGGCGCGACCACATGGGCGACGACCAGCGCGCAGTTGCGGTCACGAGCCTCCTGAAGCGCCCACTCGACTTGGTGCTTGGCCTTGTCGGGCACGGTGACCGCCACAGCGATGCGCTTGTGGGCGCCCGTCCGGCCAGGGGTCGATGCGGCCGAGATAACGACGACAGGGCAGTGCGCGGAGCCACCGAGGGAGAGGCTGGTGGAGCCGATGAACATCCGGTCGAGACCGCCGGCGGCGCGGCGGCCCACGACGCACAACTCGGCGCTCTCCGATAGGTCGGCGAGCACTGCGGTCGGATGCCCCATGAGCACCTCCGAGCGCACTCGCTCGGCTGGGAAGCCGTTGTCGGAGAGGAAGAGCTTCGCCACCGCAAGAGCCTCCTCGCCGACCGACGACAGGATGGTCGGGTCGTAGACGACCCCCCACCCGCTGGTCAGCACGCCGTCATCGACGGCATGGACGAGCCAGATGTCGTGCCCCGTTCGCTCCGCGGTGCCGAGCGCGTACATCACCGCCCGCATCGCGTCGTCGGAGCCGTCGACGCCTACGAGAATGCGCGGCGGCGACGGCTTCTGGTCCTCAGCGAACTCCTCGGTACCCATGCGGTCAGCCTAGTCTTCGCGACGCTCACGCGGTCGGCATTGGGTGCATGAGGTCGGCTCCCACGACCGCGAGGAGATCGGCCACGGTCCGTACCGCTCGACGCGCATAGTGGTCCGGCCTGGCGAGCGCGACGATGGATCTGTGGGCGTTCACCCCTGACAAGGGACGGAGCACGGTCTCCGGGTGCGGGCGCGTGGTGAAGCGCGGGAGGAGCGCCAGGCCTTCGCCCACGGCCACCATCGACTCGACGAGGCGGTTGTCCACGAGTCGCATGCGTCGCGTGAGCGGTTCACCCGTGACGGCCTCCACTGCCAGCAGGACGCTGTCGAACGGGAATCCAGCCGGTACGGCGATCCATGTGGTCCCTACGAGGTCCTCGGGATGGAGCTCAGCCTGGCTCGCGAGCGGATGACCCGCGGGCAGCGCGACGTCCAGCGGCTCGCGAGCCAGGACGCGGCACACCAGCCCTTCCGCACCGGAGGGCACGTCACCGGTGAGGCTGTGGGCGATGACGAGGTCGTGGTCGAGGGTCTGCTGCGCGTACGCCTCCTCCGCCAGGTCGAAGTCCCGGACGTCGACGGTGATCGCCGAGCCTCGCAGACGTGTCATGAGGTGCGGCAGAAGTGCCTCACCAGCGCTGGGCAGCGTGCCGATCGACACCTCTCCCCCAGGCTTCCCCAGCCGGGCCTGCAGGCGCCCCTCCACCTCAGCGAGTACGCGGCCCACCTCGTCGGCGCTCTCGGCGAGCAACAGGCCCTCGGCGGTCAGCCGCAGGCCACGCGATACCGGCTCGACGAGCTTGACGCCCAGCTCGCGCTCGGCCGTACGCAGCTGTTGGGACAGAGCCGATGGCGTACGGTGCGTCGCCTCGGCGACGGCTGCGAGGGTGCCGCGCACCGCGATCTCGCGCAGCAGGAACAGATGACGTACCTCCATGTAGGCATCCTACATATCGGCGTCACCAGAATTCGCTTGTCCTTCACTATCACCAGGCCGCAGGCTGGGCACGTGCCAATCCGCCATGTCCTTGCCGCCGTGTCCGTCGCCGTCATCTGGGGCGTCAACTTCCTGGCGATCCACTCCTCGCTGCAGCAGTTCCCACCGCTCTTCCTCGTCGCGCTCCGGTTCGGCCTGCTGGCGGTGCCCACGCTGCTCTTCGTGCCCCGCCCCAAAGTCCAGACACGGTGGCTCATCGGGTACGGGCTCGGCTTCGGCACGTTGCAGTTCATCGGGCTCTACCTCGGCATGGCTGCGGGCTTCCCGTCAGGTCTTGCGTCTCTCGTGCTCCAGTCAAGCGCGCCCTTCACCGTGGTACTCGGGGCGCTTCTGCTGCGCGAGAAGGTCTCGGCACGCAGTGTGGTCGGTATCGCGGTGGCCGTGGGCGTACTCGTACTCGTCGGGATCGCCCGTGGCTCGTCAGGGAGCTGGTGGCCCTTCCTGCTGGTCGTCTTCGGCGGTTTCGGCTGGGCGCTGGGAAACCTCGCGACCCGCAAGGCCGCTGCGCCGAACCCGCTCCACCTGACGCTGTGGATGTCGGTCGTCCCTCCGCTCCCGATGCTGGCGCTGTCGCTGGTCTTCGAGGGCCCGCACCGGATCGGCGCGGCGCTGGCCGGGTCGCTCTCCCCCGCCGCCGTACCTGCCTGGATCGGTCTCGCCTACACCGTGCTCATCGGCACGGTCGTGGGCTCGGGGATCTGGGTCTGGCTGATGAGCCGTCACCCCGCAGGGCGGGTGGCCCCGTTCTCGCTGCTGGTGCCCGTCACCGGGCTCTCCGCGGCATGGCTGGTGCTCGGTGAGACGCCGCAACCGCTCGAGCTGCTTGGAGGACTCGCCGTCATCGGCGGGGTGCTGTGGGCGAGCCTGCGTCGAACTCGTGCCGCAGGTCCGGACCCAACCACGGAGGATCAGCCGAACGCAGAGATCGCGCGGCCGGTCAGCCTGTCCACCGCGATCCCGATGACGACCTCGTCGTGGCCCGCGACCCAGGCCCGCGGGGAGGCGTCGCCCTCGTAGATCGTCGCGCGCCCGTGGGCGAGCACCGACCAGCCGTTGTGGAGCTCCTCCGAGACGTCGTCGACCTGTACGCTCACGCGCTCGCCGTGGGCGAGGCGCGCCAGAACGCCACTGCGTGACGTCTGGAAGACGAGCACGCCCGCATCGTCCACCTTGTACGACACGGGCAGTACGAGGACGTCGCCGGCCGTCGACACGAAGCCGAGACGCGCGACGCTCCGCGATGCGAGCAGGCGACGGCACTCCTCCGGCTCGATCGTCTCGTCGTACCCGGTGCTCACAGCGCGGGCACCTTCGCTCCGAGCTTCCAGTCGCGCACCTCGGGCAGATCCTCGAGGTGCTCGACGATGTACGCCTCATGCCTCTCCAGCTGCGACATGCAGTACTCGCGGAGGTCCTCCGCGCCGGCCGGGGCCACGTGCGCGTTGTTCAGCGCATCGAGCACCAGGTGGTAGCGCGAGGCACGGTTGCGGACGACCATGTCGAACGGCGTCGTGGTCGTACCCTCCTCGATGAAGCCGCGCACCCTGAACCGGTCCGCGTCCGGGCGACCGTGCATGAGCATGTGGATCGCGCCCGGATAGCCGTGGAACGCGAACACCACGTCCTTCGTGTCGGTGAACAGCTCACGGAAGTAGGTCTCGGTCATGCCGTGCGGGTGGTCCTTGGGGCGGCGGAGGGCCATGAGGTCGACGACGTTCACGACACGTACGCGCAGGGCCGGCAGCCTGGTGCGGAGGATCTCCGCGGCCGCGACGGTCTCCATCGTCATGATGTCGCCGGCACACGCCAGCACGATGTCGGGGTCACCGGGACCTTCGGGCGTGCCGGCCCACTGCCAGATCGAGGCGCCGCGGGTGCAGTGCTCGATCGCCTCGTCCATGGACAGCCACTGTGGCTGAGGCTGCTTGTCGATGACGATGAGGTTGACGTACGACTTCGATCGGAAGCAGTGGTCGGCGACCGACAGCAGGCAGTTCGCGTCCGGCGGCAGGTAGATCCGGACGACGTCGCTGCGCTGGTTGAGGACCACCTGGATGAGGCCCGGTCCCTGATGGCTGAACCCGTTGTGGTCGTTGCGCCACGCGGTGGAGCTCAGCAGGATGTTGAGGCTGGGTACCTTGGCACGCCACGGGAGAACCGACGCCTCCTGGAGCCACTTGGCGTGCTGCACGGTCTGCGAGGCCGACACCATCGAGAACGCCTCGTACGTGGCGAACAGCCCGTGACGTCCGGTCAGTGTGTACGCCTCGAGCCACCCGTGGCAGTTGTGCTCGCTGAGCACCTCCATCACGCGGCCCGACTGGCTGAGCTTCACATCGCCTGGCTCCAGGCCCTCCATCCAGGCGCGGTCGGAGACGTCGAAGACCGCGCCGAGCCGGTTCGAGTTCGCCTCGTCCGGGGAGAACAGCCGGAAGTTGTCCGGGTTCCGCTCGTACGCAGCCTTCATCAGCTCGCCGAGCTTGCGCGTCGACTCGATCAGTTCCGTCGCCCGCTTCTCGACCGGCACGGCAAGGTCGCGGAAGTCCGGTAGGTCGAGAGGCTGGCTCAAGAGGCCGCCGTTGGCGTGGGACGTGCCAGACATCGACATCGGCTTCTCGGGGTTCGCCTGGTGGACCAGGTCGACGAAGTGTCCGTCGTCGTCGAACAGCTCCTCGGGGCG
>Ga0097691_1001340_pt1 | contig 18358 bp, 22 predicted proteins | sample NGESurdeep072012_8_FD_72858 | JGI IMG/M metagenome (GOLD analysis project Ga0097691, IMG submission 72858) | Arctic peat soil microbial communities from Barrow, Alaska - NGEE Surface sample 210-1 deep-072012 | ecosystem: Environmental > Terrestrial > Soil > Wetlands > Peat ... | reverse complement strand
CGTACGGTGCTGCGGGAGAGGCTGGCCACGCATTGCGACGGCTCGACGAAGGGGTCAAGCCGGTCTACCTCCAGTGGTGCGTTGAGCTCGGCAAGAAGTCCGTTCATGAGCCCAAGATGGATCGAGCACACTACCTCCGGATGTTCCTGTGCCACCTCTCGGAACGGGCAGCGGTTCAGCAACATCTGGCGCCGGCGGCCCTTAGTGACCGTACCGGGCGCGAATCCGATGTCCTCCATCGCGCTGACCAGGCGCCGAGTCGCCTCGTCGGCATCCACTCGTTTGAACGGCGGCGGGCCCTCGCCGAGGTAGCGACCCCATTCCTGACCCGCATTGATGGCTACCTCGCGCGGGTGTGATGTCTGAGCCGCCATCGAGCTGGCGAGGATCTCCGCGAGGAGCCGGTAGTTCCGCCTCCCGGCGCTGGCGCTGTTGGCATTGGCGCTGTACAGCATCCGCGGGCGTCCACGCAGGTCACTTTCCTCGGCCTCGCTGTCGACGAGCCCGGACGCGACCAAGGCGTCAAGATGGAAGCGGACGGTATTGGGGTGCAGGCTCAACCTGGCGGCCACCTCGTTTACGCCCAGCCGCGCCCCCGTGTCCTGGAGGATCTCCAAGACCCGCGATCTGCTCTCTCCCAGCATGCCGGATGCTGGGTCAGGCTCAGTGAGATGCTGCCGCTTCATGGCCCAAATCTACATGGCGGATGCTCGTCACACGTCTGGAGGCTGCCGGGAGATACGCCCGGGCTGCCAGTGTGTCATCGGGAAAACCATAATCAACCGAAACAATAAAGAAATGGCTCATCAGCTGCACGGAGAGCCGTCGAACCAACTGTTCCATGGGTGGTCCCAAGGCGTGCACCCGTCTGGCCACTGTCCCCTAGCTCAAAGCAGGTATTCTGTAGTAGCGGTTCATGGACATTGGTGATAGTGAAAATATGGCAATCGCCTTCGTAACGCAATAAGGAGCCTCCGGCACCGCGGCTCGCCTGGTCTGACGATGCCTGTGCGCAGTTCATTGCGGTTGTTGCGTGTATGTAGCGAGTGGTCATGGCCGGGCCGAGCTCAGGTGACCGGCAGCGCGGTAGCGAGCAGGACGACCACGAACGACCCGGCCAGGGATGACACCGCAAGGGATCGGGCCAGGGTGCGGCGCCCCGCGGCAACGGCCCATCCGTGCAGCCCCGCGGCCAGCATGACCAGCGCGAACGCGACCAGTTTTCCGGCGAGCATGCGCCCGTACCCGGGTTGGGCCAGGGATGCCATGGTGACCCCTTTGTGCCGGGCCAGGGCTACTCCTGTCGCCACCTGCAGCGGGATCAGCACTGCGACGGTGGCGATGCCGAAACGCATCCCGAGGACGCGCATCAGACTCGCGCGAGCCTCCTCGGAGAGGCGGTCGCGTGCGACCGGCATCACCAACGCGGAGAGCGTGAGCTGTCCGCCGAGCCACACGACCGCACCCACCACGTGCAGGAAGCGCACCAGGGACCATAGATCGAGCATCTAGAACGCCTGGAAGATGCCGTGGGCACCGCGGGCACCGTCAACCATGGCGTGGTCGGTGAAGGGGTAGTGGCCGGCCTGCGGCAGGACGAACTCGACGAACCCTCCCTGGGCGGGAGCCAGATCTAGCACCTGTGACGCGCCGTGCTCTGCATTGCCGGCCTTGAGCAGGTAGGCGCCTTCCTTGAATACCGTGTCGAACTGGGCTCCGACCACGTGGAAGGCTGTCGCGCGCTGCGGCCCCGCGTCCACGACCCACACCCGCACCCGCTGCCCGACCCGGACGCGGATCGGAGCGTGGTCGTACTGGTTGACATAGCCGTTGAACAGCACGGCGTCGGGTTTCTCGGCCGCGATCTTGGCCTCGTCGGCTGTGCCGTTCTGGGGCCCGAGGTAGAGCTCGGACTGCACGACGACAAACTCGTGGGCGACGGCCGGCAGATCGGGGGGGTCGATGATGACTGCGCCGTACATGCCGTTGGCGATGTGCAGGGCCATCGGCATCGTGCTGCAGTGGTAGAGCCAGGCGCCTGAGTAGTTCGCGACGAACTGGTAGGTCAGCGACTTCCCAGGCTCGATCGTGCGCATCGGCAGGTCCGGTGACAGGGAGCCCGCGTGGAAGTCGACGCCATGCCCCATGCTCGCGTCGTTGACAAACGTGATGATGAAGACGTCACCGACCTTGCCGTGCAGGGTGGGCCCGGGCGCGGTCCCGTTGAAGGTCCACAGCTTCTGACGCACGCCGGGAGCGACCTCAACGACTGTGTCGCGCACGGTCATGGTCAGGCGGTGCTGGGTGGCACCAGGCGCCGGTTGCAGGGCAGGGTCGTACGCCTTCCAACCCGGTCCCGGGGAGGCGTGGAAGTCGATGACCGGTTCGGACTCGCCAGAGGTCGCGCCATGGGCGACGGACCCCATGTTGGCCGCATTGCCATTGCCGGCCACAACGATACGCAGGGTCATCCCTGCGGCCTTGTGTCCGGGGACGCTGCACCAGCCCGCAATAGCGGCGTTGACAACGCCGACCGTGACGGTCGCGGACTGCCCACCGGTGAGCAGCGCAGTGTGTTGCCCGGTGGCCAGGACCAAGTCGTGACGCATGGCGTCGGCGTTGGTGACCTTCAGGACAAGCCGGGTTCCCCTTGTCACCTCGATCACCGAGGGCGTGATCCGCATCCCGGCGAGGCTGACCGCGACGCTCTGGGTCCCGCCCGCGGTGAGGACGGTCCGTGCGTCGACGCCAGAACCAGCACTACCACCGGTCAACGCGACCACGAGGGCGACGACGAGCATGACGGCGCCCAGCGCCAGACCCCCCAGCAGACCGGCTCTATCCTGTCCCGGACCGGGCCCTGTTCTCGGGTTGACCCGCTGGTCGGTGGTGGTCATGCTGACCGTCCCTTCCTGCGCGCCTGTCGCACGGCGATCACGGAGGCGGCGAGGAAGCCGAGTACGGCAAGCTCGGTGCCCACCCCACCGACTCGCCACCAGAGGACCGATCCGAGCCCGTCACCGAGAATCACCCGGGCCAGAAGGGACACGTGAAGCAACCCCACGTGCCCGTAGAACCACGGGCGAAACGGAAGCCGGACCCGCAGGACCGCCGGCACGATGACAGGTGCATGCCCAAAGATCATCGACATCACAAAGCCCAGGAACACCGTGTGCAGGGCCGCGTCGTAGATCGCGACACTCGCGCCGAGGTTGCCCGCGAGCAGCCAGATCGCGCCACCGATGAACAGCCAGACGTACCCCGCGAGCAGGCAGACCGCCATGAAACGGGTCACGCCGGGAATCTTGACGGTGCGGCGTGCGACATCGTGCACGAAACCCCACACGGCCAGCGCGATCATGCCGGCGCCCGCCAGGCGGACCCCCGTGGACCCGGTCGTGGCCGTCGTCGTGAGGATGAGCCCAACACCGAAGATGACCGCCCCCGCGACGAACTGGCGCACCGAGCTTCGCGTCAGAAACGCGACCCGGGCCAGCTCCAGGCGTTCGCCGATGATCGTCAGGACGAGGAACCCGGCGATCCAGGGCACCAGCCGCGGCAGCGACCAGCCCATCAGCCAGAGCAGGGTCGCCACGTACCAGCACACGGCCCCCGCAGCCATCACTTTCAAATGCAGGGCGGGTTGGATGCGGTGCACCACGACGTACACGACCACCAGGACGATCGACGCCGCGCACAGCAACAGGCGTCCCACCATGGGTGGCAGGCTCACCAGGACGGCAATGCCGCCCGCGCCAGCGAGGGCGGGGGCGGCGAAGGCCCACGGGCGACCGAGCGCGACCGCCCGCTCGAGCGAGATCACCGTCCCGAGGAACCCGAGGGCCATCAGGACTCCGTGCTCTTCGGCGGTCGTCGCGAGCACGGTCGGCACGGGCAGGCCCAGCAGGATGAGCCCGCCCCACAGTCCCGCGAGCAGACAGACGAGAGCGGCGATGAACAGCGGAAGCCGGGTGCGCGGGATCGTCGGCAACGTGCGCCCACTGGCAGGCACGGCTGTGTCGGCGGAGCCCGTCGAGGTCACCATCCGAACGCCTGCTTCGTATCGTCGGCCATCATCTCGGGAGTCCAGGCGGGTTCGTGGGTGATGACCACCTCGACCCGGTCGACCGCGCCACCGGCCAGCAGCACCCGGCGCACCTCGTCGGTGATGTATTCCCCCAGGGGGCACGCCGGCGTGGTCGTGGTCAGCACCACCGCCGCCACCCGGTTGTTGACCTCGAGGCCATAGACCAGGCCCAGGGAGACGATGTCGATCCCGAGCTCGGGGTCGATCACGTCCCGGAGGGCGTCCCGCAGCTGCTCCGTCTCGCTTCCCGGGCGCAGGAGCCGGGTCACGGACAGCGGGTCGCGGCTCACCTCCGCGCACCGGCGCCATGGATCACGGCGGGGGCGATGTGCGCCAGGCACAGGTCCGGGCGCACGAAGGGCTCGATGCGAACCGTGCTGGGTGGGGCTTGCATCTGGTCCAGCGCCCCCTGGATGAGGCCCAGGTGCACCGCGCAGACGACGTCGGTGTGCTCGCGTGCGATGTCGTAGAAGGGGCACTGATGCAGCTCGATCACCGTCGCGTTCCCGGCGGCGTTCCCCGTGGCGCCGCTGAGGGTCCTGGCTGCGGTGGCGTTGCTGACTCGCGGTGCGAACCCCACCTCGTCCAGCAGCGCGACGACACGGTCAACCGCGCGTCCGGAGTCGAGCGGCTCGGCGCTCTCGCCACCCTGCTGCGCAAGGCGCTGACCCCACCGCCGGCCGGCCTGCGCAGCCACCGCCCCAGGTGCCGGCTCGCCGTCTCGGATGCCGCTGGCGAGGATCTCGGCGAGGACCTTGTAGGAGTCCTCCGGTCCGTCGCGGCCCGGCGTAGGGGTGGCGCGAAAGAGAAGTCGCGGGCGCCCGGGCGTCGTCCGTTCCTGAACGGCACTTTCAACAAGACCGGCTTCGATCAGCTGGTCTAGGTGCGTGCGCACCGTGTTGGTGTGCAACCCGACCTGCTCAGCGATGGTCTGTACGTCGAGCAGTCCGGCGTTCAGACGCAGTGCCTGCAGGACGGCAACCCGACTAACGCCGGCGAGCACACGGTGCGTGCGGGAGTCGATCGGTTCAGGGGGCATGGACATAGTTTTCCCTTGACTTGTCAGCAAAATCCGTGGGTCTGGCTTCAGCCCGAGGTTCGTGACCGCTTGCGGCGATGACCATGAGTAAGCGCGCCACCGTGTCTCAGCCCTGCACGCGCGGGTCGAGCATGGTGAGCTGGAGCCGCGAGGGCTCGACAGCCTCGAGGGCATGCGGCAGACGCGCCGCCAGGTGGACCAGCCTGCCCGGGACCAGGTCGACGGTGCGTCCGTCGGCGGTGATCCGCAGGTGCCCATCGAGCACCTGGAGCAGCGCGGGCACTGCTGCGGTGTGCTCGGTCAGGACCTGGCCGGCGTCGAACGAGAAGAGCACGACTCGTGCACCCTCGGCCTGCAGAACCGTCCAGGAGACCGTCGCGTCCGGCTGGATCTCAACCAGGCTCGCGACGTCCGTCAGGTCGTGCATCCCAGGCTTCGCGGCGGCCCCGGACGGAGTGTCTTCGGTCATGAGGTTGCCTCTTTCGATGGGAGATCGGGTGGTGGGCATGATTGTAGTTTTTACTAACAGTATAGTAAAAACGAATCATACTCGATGGTCCAGAGCCCACGACATGTCAGGAGACCCAGATGTCGCTCGATACCCACCAGTCCTCCCCCACGCCGCCTGCACCCGAAGAGCTGGACGTCCGGAGCCTGCCGCACGGCGGGCGCCACGACATCATCTTCGCCAAGCTCGACCAGCTCCGGCCGGGCGGCACCTTCGTCATCCTCAACGACCACGATCCCAAGCCGCTGCGATACCAGACAGAGGCACTGTGGCCCGGACGCTTCGCGTGGAGCTATCTCGAAGCCGGACCGCTCCAGTGGCGGGTCGAGATCACCCGTGCCGACTGAAACCACAGGTTACGAGACCATCGACGGACTCACCCGAGTTCTGGCACGTGCCTGCCGCCAGCTCGCCCACGCCGGGCAACCCGAGGAAGCGGGCCGGCTCGCGGCGAATGCGTGGGCCCTGCTGCGCCACACCAACCCTGTTCAGGCCCAGCGGCTGGACGGCACCATGCACCACGTCGCGCTCCTGGAACCCAAGCCCGAGGCGACGCCCTTGCCCCACCGAGAGGAACCCACCATGCCCGCCGCCGACAGCATCGTCGATGTCCGTACCGAGATCCCCCGTATCCGCCACCAGCTGATCTTCGAGACCTTTGCGTCGCTGGAAGCCGGCACGGCCTTCGTGCTGGTCAACGACCACGACCCCAAGCCGCTGTACTACCAGCTCGCGGCGGAGAACGCCGGCGAGTTCTCCTGGGACTACCTCGAGGAGGGACCGGAGGTCTGGCGGGTGCGGATAGGCCGGCTTGCCTCGGCGTAAGCCAGAACACTGGCCCCCGCACGGAGCCTGACCTCGACAAAGGAGAAACCGATGAGCAAGTCCATGTACCACCCCACCACCCCCGAGCAGGCCCAGCGTCGCAAGGAGCTGGCGCCCGGCGTCCATGACGCTTTCCAGAGCTTCAGCAAGGCCGTCTTCGCCGACGGCGCGCTGCCCGAGAAAACCAAGCAGCTCATCGCGGTAGCCGTCGCGCACGTGACCCAGTGCCCGTACTGCATCAACGGCCACACCAAGCTGGCCATCCGCAAGGGCAACACCCCCGAGGAGATCATGGAGGCGATCTGGGTGGCCGCAGAGATGCGAGCCGGGGGTGCTTTCGCCCACTCGACCCTGGCCCTGGATGCCATCGAGGCCGCGAAGCCACACGTCATGACCTAACGAGTGTCGGCCTGGCCAGGGACCGTGGACAATGGCCACCACATCTGATCACAGCCAGGAGGACTCGTGTCGGTTCGACCACCGTTGCCACCCTTTGACAGGGATTCAGCCGCACAGAAGGTTCAAAGCGCGGAGGACGCCTGGAACACCCGTGACCCCGAAAGGGTCGCCTCCGCGTATACCCGGGACTCCCTCTGGCGCAACCGCGACCTGTTCATTGCGGGTCACGAGGCGATCGTGGAGTTCCTGTGGGGCAAGTGGGAACGGGAGCTGGACTACGTGCTGCGCAAGTCCCTGTGGGCGTTCGACGCCGACCGCATCGCCGTGCGTTTCCAGTACGAATGGCATGACCGCGCGGGCGACTGGTTTCGTAGTTACGGCAACGAGCTATGGGAGTTCGACTCCGATGGTTTGATGAGACGTCGTGAAGCCAGCATCAACGATGTGGCAATCGCCGCGTCGGATCGCCGTTACCTCGCACCTCGTCGCGAGGACGAGATGGGGGTGGACATCCCGCTCCACTAGCCGGGCAGTCTGACGGCCAGCTGAGAGCAGACCGGACCGCGCCGGAAGGCTCGGCGGTCTCGGTGATCCCGAAGTGCCGCTGATCCTCGATCGCGCCGTGGTAATCGTTGGCGTCTATTGGTCAAGGTCCCCAGACGTGTCGCGGAGCGCGAGTGCAGCCTGGACGAGCGCGGCGTGGGTGAGGGCCTGCGGGAAGTTCCCGAGATGGGCTCCCGTCGCCGGGTCCATCTCTTCGCCATACAGGCCCAGGGGGTTGGCCTTGTCGAGCAGGGCCTCGAACAGCTCGACGGCTTCTGGGCGGCGGCCAGTGTGGGCCAGGGCCTGGACGAGCCAGAACGAGCACGGCAGGAATGCGCCTTCGGTGCCGGGCAGGCCGTCGCGTCCTGGCGGGTATCGGTACAGCAGGGGACCTCCAGCGGACAACCCATCTCTGACGGCGTTGATCGTGTCATCCACCCGGGGAGAGCCTGGGTCCTCGATGCCGAGCAGCGGCAGGATCAGAAGGGCTGCGTCCAGATCAGTGGAGCCATAGCTGCGGGTGTAGCTGCCGACGGCCGGGTCGAAGCCGCGCATCTTGACCTCGGCGGCGAGGGCGTCTCTGGCGCGCTGCCAGCGCCGGCGTTTCCGGGCGGACAGTCGATGAGTCTGTCCGATGCGTAAGGCACGGTCGAGGGCGAGCCAGCCCATCAGCTTGGAGTGCACATGGTGGGCGGCATCGTCACGGATCTCCCAGATGCCGGCGTCCGGGTCACGCCACCGGGAGGCGACCATGTCGGCGAAACCGCGCATGGCTCGCCAGGTCTCGGAGTACAGGGGGTGTCCGGCCTGCTCGAGCACCCAGGCGGCGTCCAGGACCCAGCCGTAACCGTCGAGCTGGTGCTGGCCGGCAGCGCCGTTGCCCACTCGTACCGGTGCGCTGTCGGCGTAGCCGGACCAGCCGTCCAGGTCGCGCTCAGCTGGTACGTGGCGCCCGTCGACGGTTAGCAGTGCCGGCAGACGTGGTCGCTGCAGGCGGCTGGCGTGGAGCAGCCACCAGAGGAACCCGCGGGCCTCGTCGAGCTTGCCGACCCCGAGGAACGCGGCAACGCCGATGCTGGCGTCCCGGGGCCAGGCGTAGCGGTAGTCCCAGTTGCGCATACCGCCGGGATTCTCCGGCAACGACGTGGTGGGCGCGGCGACCGGTGCTCCCGAGGGCGAGTAGGTCAGGAGGCGCAAGGTCAGCAGGCTGCGCACTGCGACGTCACGATACGGAAGGCTGTCGTCGATCTGCGCGCTCCACGCCCGCCAACGGGCCTCGTCCTCGACGATCAGGTCCCAGGCCGCGCCGGGATCGACGTGGATGAGCGGTTCGCGCTGGGCCACGGCCAGAACCAGCGTGACGGGGCAGTCCTGAGTGACCGTGATCGATGTCGGCCTGCCTGGTTCGATCGCCAGCTCAGGGCCACAGACCAGGAAAAGCGCGAGCGACCCCCACTCGCACACCAGGTCCGGGCCGCGGTGTGAGACCCGCGGCCTGCGGTGGTGCTCGCCGAGGCGGGGATCGAACTCGACCACCGCCTCAACAGGTCCGCCCTCAACAGAAAGCCGCCGGACCAACAGCGTGGCGGGTAAGAGGCGCCCAGCAACCTCGGCCACCATCGCCTCGGTCAGGACGAGCCGACCCTGGCCGACCGTCCAGGTTGTTTCCAGGGTCGCACTGTCATTCCGGTAATGGCGCTCGACGACCGTGGCTGGCAGGAGCGGTCCGACCCTGAACGTTCCCGCCGCCGGCCCGCCGACCATCCGGCCGAATACGGGCTCCCCATCAAAGCGGGGCAGGCACAGCCAGTCGATCGCTCCGTCGCTGGAAACCATGGCCGCGGTTCGAGTGTCGCCCAGCAGCCCATAGTCGCCGATCGGCGCAGGACCGTGGGCGGGTGAATCGTCGGGCAGGATCTGAGGTCGGTTCACGTCAGCGAGCCTGGAAGAGCAGACCGAGAACGATCCCGTAGACCAGGTGAGCCACGATCGCCACCGCAGGGGTCTGGGCGCCGTAGTTGAGGGCGAGCAGGCCAGGCGGCTCCAGCACGGCCGTGCTGGCCGGGCCGGCGCGGTGTGAAGCCATCCGCGGGTGGACACCCGGGAGCAGCGGCAGGAGCACCATCAAGGCCACCGCCACGTGCAGGAGCCCCAGGAGCGCGCCGAACCACCAGGTGGCACTGTGCACCAAGTCGAACATGGCCGCGTAGCCGAGGGCGAAGCCCATGCCAACGGCGAGGTGGATGAAGAACCCGGCGACCCGGGCCCGGTCCGGGTCCGCGGTGACGACGGTGCCCAGCACGAGGGGAAGGTCGAGGCGGGTCAGCCCAGCCATCTGGGCGGCGATCATCACGGCGGTGAGGGCCGTGGTGGCGACCACCCCGAAAAGTGCCCAGCCTGCCCAGTCCATCTCAGCCCCGACTGGGCCCGTCGGCCTTGGCTGCGGGGCTGGCGAGCAGGTCGGCCAGGGGGACCGACGGGTCGGCGAGGCGGTCCGGGTCGATGCTGGCGCCGCTTCGGATGAGGGCCTTGATGTCGTCACCCTGGTCCCAGATGTTGGCGTTCATGCCGGCCAGCACTCGCCCGTCCTTGAGCCAGAAAGCCAGGAACTCCCGCCCTGACCTGTCGCCGCGGACCACGACGCGGTCCCAGTCGTCGGCGTAGCCGTTGTACTCCACTCCCAAGTCGTACTGGTCGGAGTAGAAGTACGGAAGCTTCTCGTATGCCGTGTGCTGGCCCAGCATGTTGCGCGCCGCGACCGGACCCTGGTTCAGGGCGTTGGCCCAGTGCTCCATCCGGATCCGCTTGTTGTACCTGGTGTTCCAGGTTGCTGCCACGTCGCCGGCGGCGAAGACATCGGGGACGCTGGTAGCCAGGAACTCATCGACGACGATGCCGTTCTCAACGGTCAGACCGGCAAGTTTGGCCAGTTCGACCCGGGGCGTTACACCGACTCCCACGACCACCAGGTCACCCTCGATGACCACACCATCCGTGGTGCGCACCCCACTTGCGGCGCCGTCGCCCACGATGGCCTCGATCTGGGTGGACAGGTGCAGGTCGACCCCGTGCCCGGCGTGCAGGTCGCGGTAGACGCCGCCGACCTCCGGGCCCAGGACCCGCACGAGTGGCACGGCCTCGGGCGCGACGATCGCGACCTCGGCGCCCAGGTGGCGCGCCGAGGCGGCAACCTCGGACCCGATCCAGCCGGCGCCGATGACCACGACCCGGCTCGCCGCCGTGATCGCCGCCCGAAGAGCATCGGACTCACCCATGGCCCGCAGGTAAGCGACCCCCGGCAGGTCCGCGCCCGGCAGCGGAAGGCGCCGCGGGGCCGCGCCGGTGGACAGCAGCAGCCGGCTGTACGACATACGGGCGCCACCGGCCAGGGTGATCTCGTGGGCGCCCGGATCCAGGGACTGCACCCGGGTGCCGGTCATCAGCTCGATGCCGTTGTCGGCGTAGAAGCCCTCGTCGTGGACATAGAGCTTGGCGGCCGGCTTCTCGCCGCGCAGGTACTCCTTGGACAGCATCGGGCGCTCGTACGGGCGCTCGGCCTCCTCACCGATCAGCACCAACCGCCCGTCGAAACCCTCGGCCCGCAGCGTCTCGGCAGCCTTGGCTCCGGCCAGGCTCGCGCCGACGATAACGAATGTCTGGTCTGTGGCCATGTGGCACTTCCTCTTATAGTCGTCAGGCTCTGATAGTGGTCAGGCGCTGCATCGTGGGTGGATGAACATGCAGGTGCGAGCCTGGCGCGAAGACTCAGGCAGAGCGTGTCAGCGCGAAGAACTCCTGGCGCGAACGTGCGTCCTCGCGTAGCACGCCATGCACGGCAGACGTAATCGTCTTCGATCCCCCGGCCTTGACCCCCCGCATGGACATGCACATGTGCTCGGCCTCAATCACGACACCGACTCCCTTGGGGGCGAGGTTCTCCTGAAGCCAGTTCGCCACCTGGACCGTCAGACGTTCCTGCACCTGAAGGTCGCGGGCGAACAGCTCGACAACGCGGGCCAGCTTCGACAGGCCGAGGATGCGTTCGCCCGGCAGGTAGCCGACGTGGGCGACGCCGGTGAACGGCAGCATGTGGTGCTCGCACAGTGACTGGACCGGGATGCTCCTGGCCAGGACCAGCTCGTCGTAGTGCTCATCGTTGGGGAAGGTCGTCAGATCGAACTCACGCGGCGTGAGCATCTCGGTGAGCGACTTGGCCACCCGCAGCGGAGTGTCAGCCAGGTGCGGCGAGGACGGATCGCGGCCGAGGGCGACAAGCAGGTCACGCACAGCCCGCTCGGCAGCCGGCAGGTTGACCCCCTGACGGCCATGCACGACCCGCAGATGCCGACTCCCGTCCGCAGCCCGGCTCGGTACGGCGATCTCATGCTCGAGCTTGGCAATGCTCATGCTTGATCCCTTCTAAGAACACTATTCATTGACATTAGAAGGTATAGTGAGGTGAGTCAAGAGATGATTGGACGCAGGTCGACCAGAAAAGGGGCGGAGGCGTGGGACGAAAAACGCATACGGGGACCTCTGACGAAACCGTCGGCAAGAGCTCGGCCGAGTCATCCGCAGATGTCGCGGCGGTGGCCAGCCTGGATGAGCCAACCCGACGGCGCATCTATGACCATGTATGTGCTCGCGCCCTGCCGCTCAGTCGAGACGAGGTAGCTGAGGCGCTCGGCATACCGCGGCGGACCACGGCCTTCCATCTCGATCGTCTGGCCGAGCTGGGACTGCTATCAGTCTCGTTCGCACGTCGCACCGGGCGCAGCGGTCCGGGCGCCGGACGTCCAGCCAAGCTTTACCAGCGCTCCGTTGATGAGGTCTCAGTCTCGCTGCCCCCGCGACACTACGACCTCGCCGGACATCTTCTTGCCGGTGCCGTGGCCCAGGCCCAACAGTCAGGCGAGCCTCCGCGCCAGGTCCTTGACCAGCGGGCGCGGGACTTCGGTCGGGCCATGGCGCGCGAACAGTCATGCTGGCGTGAGCAGCCAGAGCAACGAGAGCAGTCCGGCCCGGCCGAAACCGGCGCCTTGATGAGCCTGCTCGAAGTCCACGGCTTCGAGCCACGGCTCACGGGCAGCTCCATCGTCCTGAACAACTGCCCGTTCCATGCTCTGGCCCAGGAACACCCCGAGCTGGTCTGCGGGATGAACCTGCACCTGCTCGAGGGAGTTCTGGAGGGGCTGGGCCAGACGGGAGTACGCGCCTGCCTTGACCCGGGACCGTTGCGCTGCTGCGTCCGTATGGAAACTTCCGACCACGGATGAACAGCTCACGCTGCACTACCTGCGGGGGAGCCGCACCCGGTCGGGTCGACCGGACTGGGCCGGCGTCAGCGTCTCGAGGGCGCGACGTGCCACTACCTGCTGACGGGTGATGGCACGTTCGGCACGCCCGCGGCCGATGAAGCTGATCGTCCAGTGCAGCAACGTGGTGACCCGCTGTTTGAAGCCGATCAGGTAGAGCAGGTGGATGACCAGCCAGAACAGCCAGGCGATGAACCCGGAGAACCGGAACCTGCCGACGCTGGCTACGGCGGCGAACCGCGAGATCGTCGCCATGCTCCCTTGTCGACATACTTGAAGGGTTCGTGTAGGTCCCGACCGGCGGCCCGGGCCGCAATCACCTTGGCAGCGTGTTTGCCCGACTGCATTGCCACCTGCGCCACACCCGGCACTCCCGCATCCATCATGTCGCCGATGACGAAGACCTCCGGGAACCCCGGCAGTGAGCAGTCGTCCTCCACGGATACCCGGCCAGCGCGGTCGACCTGCAGACCGGCCTGGTTGGCGAGGTGTTTGGCCAGCGGCGAGGCTGCGACGCCGGCTGCCCACACCTTGGTGCGGCTCGCGATGCGCCGGGTGCTGCCGTCGGCGTCCTTGACGTCGATGCCGTATTCATCGATGTCGACGACCACCGCGCCGAGCTGCACCTCGACCCCGAGCTGCTCCAGCTTCTTGGTGGCCTTGGCCGCGAGGTGTTCCCCGAACGTGCCGAGCACCGTAGGGGCACCTTCGAGCAGCACGACCCGCGCCTGTTGAGGGTCGATGCGGCGGTAGTCCTTGCGCAGGGTGCGGTGGGCGAGCTCGGCGATCTGCCCGGCCATCTCAACACCAGTGGGGCCCGCGCCGACCACGACGAAGGTCAGCCAGGGTGCCGTGGCATCAGCCTCGGTCTCGATCTCGGCGAACTCGAACGCGCTGAGGATGCGGCCGCGCAGCTCGAGCGCGTCGTCCAGGGATTTCATGCCCGGTGCGTGCTCGGCGAAGTGGTCATGACCGAAGTAGGACGCACTGGAGCCTGCGGCCACGATCAGGCTGTCGTATGGCGTCTCTTGCGTGCCCCTCGGAGTCCAGGACGTTACCGTCCTGGACTCGATGTCGATGTCGATCACCTCACCGAGCCGCACCTGGGCATTGCGTTGGCCACGAAGGATTTCCCGCGTCGGCGGGGCGATCGCACCTTCGGAGAGGATCCCGGTGGCCACCTGGTAGAGCAGCGGCTGGAACAGGTGATGGTTCGTCTTCGCGATCACTGTGACGTCCACCGATGCATCCCTCAGCGCCTTGGCGGCGAAGAGCCCCCCGAAACCCGAGCCGATGATCACCACGTGGTGGCGCTGCCTGGTGTTCTGGTTCATGACCATCGCCCTCGACTCAGCGTGCACATGTCACCTCGGGGTGCTGACCACCACGTCACGAGCACCCCGGCAGGAGGAACACGATGCATCTCAGTCAACTTCATGAAGGCTTTCCGAGGCTCCTTGCACTGGCCGGACGGTGCCGCGTTTGAGGCCGCGACGCTCGTCCTCGGTCAGGCCGCCCCACACGCCGATGTCGTGCCCGAATTCCAGGGCGAAACTCAGGCAGGCGTCGATGACCGGGGAGCGGCTGCACACCGCCTTGGCCTCCTCGATCTGCACCAGGGCCGGGCCGATGTTGCCGATCGGAAAGAACAGCTCCGGCTCCTCGCTCAGGCATGCAGCGCGGTCAGACCAGTCCATCGCACTCACCTTTGGGGCACCTCGGGCCACCTGCGAAGAGGCAAGAGCGTTACCGCTGCTACGGCAACGCGAACCGACCCTGTGCTTGGGCCGGCTTCGGCGGAGCCGTTCGGGCTCTTCCTATACATACTTGTATTTACAGTCAAAGTTGTGAAAAATGCAAGGGTAATGGTGATCGCTGGCCCGGGGCCGCCGTCGCACTGATCACCCTGGTGGTGGACGAAACCAACGCCTCAGGCCAGTTCAACGAAGGAGAACCCCCATGACGTACGTGATCGCCCAGCCATGTGTTGACGTCAAGGACAAGGCCTGCGTCGAGGAATGCCCGGTCGACTGCATCTATGAGGGTGAGCGTTCGCTCTACATCCACCCCGACGAGTGCGTCGACTGCGGTGCCTGCGAACCGGTCTGCCCGGTGGAAGCCATCTTCTACGAGGACGACACCCCCGAGCAGTGGAAGGACGACTACTACAAGGCCAACGTCGAGTTCTTCGACGACCTTGGCAGCCCCGGCGGCGCGGCCAAACTCGGCCTGATCCACAAGGACCACCCGCTGATCGACGCCCTCCCCCCGCAGGCCTGACGCGGTCTCAGTGGTACTGACCTGCACCTGTGACCGAACGGCAACTCTGCAGGACGCCGAGGCCTGGCAACGATGTCGACCGGGTCGTGGAGCGTGGACCGTGATGGCCGCGTCCGTTCGCAATGGGGAAGACCCGGGTCCTTCGCCCGCGTTGACCACCCCTGACGAAGACTCAGCCAGGCAGAAGGACCAGCTGTCGCGCACCGGCAGGGCCCTGAGTCGGTGCTGTCGACGTGTTGTGGTCGTGTTTGCGACGCAGTAGACGCATCGGCGTTGAGGATGACCACCAGGACAGAGACCTCGTGGACAAGCATCCCGACGGCCATGGTGGCCCCGCCTAGGAGCACCCCGAGCATGAGAAGGGAAACGGTGATCAGGGCGATGGCGATGTTCTGGCGCATGTTGGCCACGGTGCGCCTCGCCAGGGAAATGGCCTCGGGGAGCTTGAGCAGGTTGTCACCCATCAGGGCGATGTCAGCGGTCTCCACGGCAACGGCCGACCCGGCAGCGCCCATCGCCACGCCAATGTTGGCGGCGGCCTGGGCGGGGCCGTCGCTGAAGGTCCTGAACGACGACGAGCTTGCCCTCGGGGAGCAGCCCAGCGTGGACTTCGTCAACCCCGGTGGCCTCGCCGATGGCGTTCGCGACCAGCGGGGCGTCACCGGTCAGCATGACAACCTTCTTCACGCCGGCTCTGTGCAGGTTGGCCACCATGTGTGCGGCGTCCAGACGCATCTCGTCGGCCACCGCCAGCACACCAAGCACGGCGTCATCGACAGCAACGATCATCGGGGTGCGCCCGGCTGAGGCAAGCTCCTGTGCGGCCCGGGCCGCACCGACGGTGTCAGCGACGCCATACTGCTCAAGCAGGACCAGGTTGCCGATCAGGACCGGGCGGCCGACGGTGGTGGCGGCAATGCCGTTGCCCGGGACGGGTTCGGTGTGCTCGGGCAGTCCCGTGAAGGAAAGGCCCTCGGCGGCTGCGGCGGCCAAGATTGGACGGGCCAGAGGGTGCTCGGAGCCGGCCTCAGCCCGGGCGGCCAAGGTGAGGACCTGGGCCCGGTCCATACTCGGATCGAGCACGACGACGTCGGTCAGCTGCGGGCGTCCCTTGGTCAGGGTGCCGGTCTTGTCCACTGCCACGGTGGTGATCTTCGCCGAAGTCTCCAGGAACTCCCCGCCCTTGATCAGAATGCCGTCCTTGGCAGCGCGGCCAATGCTGGCCACGATCGAGACCGGGATGGAGATGACCAACGCCCCCGGGCAGCCAATGACCAGCAAGGTCAGAGCGAGAACCACGTCGCCGCTGATCAGGGCGACGACCATGGCCAGGATCATGATGGCTGGGGTGTAAAAGGCGGAGAACCGGTCCATGAACTGCTGAGTACTGGCCTTGGCGTCCTCAGCCACCTCCACGCGGTGGATGATCCTGGCCAGGGTCGTGTCCGGCCCGACGCCGGTGGCCCTGAACTGCAGGAAGCCACCCGTGGAGACGGTGCCGGCGAAGACCTTGTCCCCCGTGCTCTTCTCAGCAGGGATCGACTCGCCTGTGGTGGAGGCCTCATCCAGCCCGCCGGTGCCGGCAATGACCTCTCCGTCGACGGGAACCTTGGCCCCGTTCTTGACCAGCAGCGTCTCATCCATGACGACGCCTGCAGCGGGGACCTTGAGCTGCTGGCCGTCGCGGACGACCACCGCGACATCCGGGGCGACGGTGACTAGCTCGGCCAGCGCCGACCGGGTCTTGTTCAATGTGGCCGTCTCAAGGGCGTGGCCGACCCCGAACAGAAACGTGACCGCGGCGGCCTCCCAGTACTGACCGATGATCACCGCGGCGATGGTGGCCACACTGACCAGCAGGTCGATGCCGACCACTCTCGCCGCCAGCGCCCGGGCAGCCTTGAGCGCGATCGGGGTGCCGGCCAGCGCCGCTGCGGCCACCATGAAGATGTTGCGCCACCTCGTCCGAGCCGAACACCTGGGCCACGACGAAGGAGGCGACGATCAGCAAACCGGAGCTCATCGGTATCCCCCACGGCCCCCCCAGCTGCGGAGCATGCCCATTTCCCTGTCCTTCCGTCAGCGTTCCTGAACCCCGCTTCCGAGGTACCGATATGGACGCTACGAGGGCCACACGATCCCGACCATGACCCGCGTCAATCAGCGTGTTTCACGAACTGGTCGAAGGCGATCAGGCTAGAGTCCAGCTGGACTGCGTAGGCCACGACCGAGGCCGCGAGCGCCCGGCTCTGCTCTCCCGTGGCTTGGTTGCCCTGGTTGAACACGCGCAGCAGCTCGGGATGCGCGGCGAACATTGCGGGATAGAAGCAGGCAGTTATCTTCTCGGCGTTCTCGGTTACGATGGCCGCCGTCGCCTTCACCACGGCTTCGGACTGGGGAGACAGCAGGGACTGTGCTCTATCGGAGGGGGAAAACGACACGGTGACGTTCCAGAGGGTTCGAGGGGTGCATTGGTTGTTTTGGGACGTGCGAAATTCGGGCGCATGGAAGCGCGTCCGGCTGCGTTAGGAGTGCCAATCGTTAGAAGGGCCCCGTCACTTGACTTTCTCCCAGCCACGACGGGGTGTGCGACTGCCGAGTTGGTCGTCCCGGCTTCGGTAGACGATGTACGGGCGGGTGATGTATCCCAGGGGTGCGCTGAAGACGTGCACCAACCGGGTGAACGGCCAGAGGGCGAAGAGCGAGAACGCGGCGAGAGCGTGGAGCTTGAACCCGATCGGTGCCGCCGCCATCAGCTCGGGATGCGGCGAGAACAGGAAGATGCCGCGGAACCAGATGGAGACGCCCTCGCGGTAGTCGTAGTCGCTAAAGATGTTGGCGAAGACGGTGTTGGCCATGCCCAGCACGATGACCGTCCCGAGGAAGACGTACATCGTCTTGTCCATCCGGGTAGTGGCCGAGAACACGGCTCCGACGGTGCGCCGCCGGTATATCAGTATCGCCATCCCGACCACGGTGCAGATGCCTGCCACCGTCCCGACGCTGACCGCCATGAAGTGATAGAGGCCCTCGGAGATGCCGACGAAGTCGGTCCACGGTTTCGGGACGCCCAGGCCCATGACGTGTCCGGCCAGGACGAACAGGATGCCGAAGTGGAACAGCGGGCTGCCCAGCCGGAGCATCCGGCTTTCGTAGAGCTGCGAAGATCTCGTGGTCCAGCCGAACTTGTCGTAGCGGTAACGCCACCAGTGCCCGACGACGAACGTGGTCAGGCAGATGTAGGGGAAGATGACCCACAGGAAGGTGTCGAGCCCACTGGTGACGGTCGTCAGGCTCGTGAGCTTCATCCCCGGGCTCCGTTGGTGGCGGGAGGGCTGGCGGGCGCGCGGGTTGGCGAGTAG
>Ga0097691_1001339_pt1 | contig 18361 bp, 15 predicted proteins | sample NGESurdeep072012_8_FD_72858 | JGI IMG/M metagenome (GOLD analysis project Ga0097691, IMG submission 72858) | Arctic peat soil microbial communities from Barrow, Alaska - NGEE Surface sample 210-1 deep-072012 | ecosystem: Environmental > Terrestrial > Soil > Wetlands > Peat ... | reverse complement strand
CCAACTATTTCAGGCACGCAGGCTATGCGTGAAATCAATCGGAAAATGCTCTAAATGCTGGCGTTCGCCGTAATAGCGCGGCGAAATGCATGCTTCACGTTGATAGCATTCTCGTCGGCCATCTATTCCGACATTTCCCGGATAAACCCTGCATTGATTCTGACTGATCGCAAGAACTAATGTCTGGATGGGATTTTCGGAAAGGACACGCAATGGCCGCGCCGCGAGAGATGCCGGATATTCTTGTCAGTGAAGTGGGCCCACGTGACGGGCTACAAAGCGTGAAGCGAACGATGCCGACCGCAGTTAAGCACCGCTGGATCGCCGCGCTGGCGCAGGCGGGTTTGGGCGAAATCGAAGTCGGCTCCTTTGTCTCGCCGAAACGGCTTCCGCAGATGGCCGACACCGAGGTGGTCGTGCGCGAGGCCATCAAAATCCCGAGCCTTACCGTGCTCGCGTTGGTGCCGAATCTCAAAGGCGCGGAACGCGCCGTCGCCTCCGGCGCGCACAATCTCACCATCCCAGTTTCCGCCTCGCGTGCACACAGCCAATCCAATGTCGGTATGACGCCGGAACAATCGATCGAGCAGGTAGCAAAGATCTGCGCTCTCTGCGACGGCCTGCCGCCGGAGCGCCGCCCCGCCGTTGAAGCGGGCGTTTCCACCGCTTTCGGCTGCACAATGGAAGGGCCGGTGCCGGAGGATTGGGTGATGCGAATTGCCGTCCAGCTCGCCGAAGCCGGCGCGAACACAATCAATCTTTCCGACACGACCGGCTACGCCAATCCGGTTCAGGTGAAGCGCATGTTTATGCGTCTTAAGCGGGAGCTCGGCGACAGGGCAGGCGGTGCGCATTTCCATAACACCCGTGGTCAAGGCCTCGCCAATGTGGTGGCGGCACTCGATGCTGGCGTCACTGGCCGGCCTCGGCGGCTGCCCTTACGCGCCGGGTGCGACCGGCAACATCGTCACCGAAGATCTCGTGTTTTTGCTTGAATCGATGGGCCTATGTACCGGAATCGATATCGACCGGCTCATCGCTGCCCGCGCAATCATCCATGAGGGACTGCCGGGAGAACCGTTGTACGGCCATGTCGCAGATGCAGGTCTGCCCAAAGGCTTCGTGCCAGCTTCACGGGCTGCGGCATGAGTGAGCAGCTTCCCCTTCACGGCATTCGTGTCGTCGAGTTTTCGCACATGGTCATGGGCCCAAGCTGCGGACTAATCCTGGCCGATCTCGGTGCTGACGTGATCAAAATTGAGCCGCTGCCGGAAGGCGACAATACGCGCCGGCTGCAGGGCTCGGGCGCCGGATTCTTTCCGACGTTCAACCGTAACAAGCGCAGTGTTGCGCTCAATCTCAGAATGCCGGCAGGTCTGGAATTTGCCAAGCGCCTGATCAAGCGTGCCGACGTGGTGACGGAAAACTTCCGTCCCGGTGTAGACAATCCTGGCCTGATTTACTGTTCGCTGAAAGGCTTCCTCTCGGGGCCGTACGAGCACCGCGCCGCGCTTGATGAAGTCGTACAGATGATGGGCGGCCTTGCCTACATGACCGGTCCTCCGGGCCGGCCGCTACGCGCTGGCGCCTCCGTAAACGACATTATGGGGGGCATGTTCGCGGCTATCGGCATTCTCGCCGCGCTGCATGAGCGCGAGCGCACCGGCCACGGTCAGTTCGTGAAGAGCGCTTTGTTCGAAAGCAACATGTTCCTCGTCGCCCAGCACATGACGCAGTATGCGGTGACTGGGAAGCCGGCGGCGCCCATGCCGGCACGGCTCTCCGCCTGGGCCGTCTATGACGTGTTCGATACCGGCGACGGCCAGCAGGTGTTTGTCGGCGTCGTCACGGACACGCAGTGGCGCGCTTTCTGCGCCGAATTCGATATGCCGGCGCTTTTGTCCGACCCGGCGCTCGTGAGCAACGCCCAGCGCGTCATGGCGCGCGAGCGCTTCATGCCGATCTTGCGCGAGCTGTTTCTGGGCCTCAGCCGCGCGGAAATCGTGCATCGCTGCGAAAAAGCGCAGCTTCCGTTTGCACCGATCACCAAACCGGAAGAGCTGTTCGACGACCCTCATCTCGCCTGTCCCGGCGCGATGGTAGAGGTCACACTGGCCGATGGGCGAACATGTCCGGTGCCAGCCCTGCCGATCGAAATGAAAGGCCGCCGCTTTGGTCTGCGGCATGACGTCCCGCGCGTGGGGCAACACAGCACAACGATCGCAGAAGAACTCGGATACGAGCAGCCACGGATCGATCAACTTGTCACCGAGGGTGTGCTCGGCCCGAAGCGCCGAGACGCCTGAGCATCATCCACTTTCTGAGCAAGATCAGAAATGCGGCCTACGTCTTGCCCGCCGGCTTCGCCATCGACTCGACAAGCGGCCTGACATCGCTGGCTTCTTCGATCGCCCATAGGCGATTGGCCAGCTCCGCGGCGCGCGCGGCGCCGAGCACCGGTTCGACGAGCCCGTGGAACTTGCTCCGCAATCTCTCATCGTCGAGCGGCAGCAGGCGGGAGCCGAGCGCCTCGTCAACCTGGCGGGTGAAAACATGACGTCCGGTCATGACCGTGACCCGCGCCGGGCGCAGCCGGGGATAGAGCTTGTCGATCTCCGGCGGCGCGCTGACGGCGAGCTTGCGCGCGATGGCGGCGACGGCCGGATCGCGCCGCATCGCCTCGCTGAAATGCTCCAGCTTGATGCCGCCGAAGCGGACCGCCAGTCCGATCAGATACGGGAAGCTCAATTGCGCGCTGGCATAGTCGTTCCAGCCGGCATGCGCGTGCTCGGCGGCGATGCGGTAGGTCTCGACCTCGATGCGCGTGATATCGTCGGCCGAAATCTTCTGCTCGTCGATGAGCCCGATCAGCGCCTCGACCGCGGGCTGGATGTGCCGGCAGCAGGCATAGGGCTTGATGTAGCAATCGGTAATGCCGAAGGGCACCGCGGGCGGCAGTTGCAGCGCGCGCGTTTTGTCGAGGCGGCCGAAGGCGAAGGCCTGCATGAACCCGTCGCGCGCCTCGATCACCTGCGGCGGCCCCTCGATGCCTTGCTCCGCCAGCAGCGCGGCCTGCAATCCCTCGCGCGCGGCGTGGCCGGCGTGCAGGCGCTTGATGTCGGCGCCGCCATTGACGAAGGCGAACAGCCCGCCGGCGCTCGACGCGGCGATGCCGATGGCGTTCGCGACTTGCGGCGCGGAGAGCGCGCGCAATTTGGCGGTCGCGGCCGCGGCACCGAACACGGCGCAGGCGCCGGTCGGATGGAAGCCGCGCTGGCGCAAGTCGGGATGACAGGCGCGCGCGATGGCGATGGCGGTTTCGTAACCGGCGACCAGCGCCTCGATCGCCGACTTGCCGCTTAAGCCCCGTTCGTGGGCGACAGACAGTACGGCCGGCACCACGGCGCAACCAGGATGCACGGAGCCCTGGCGGTAGCCGTCGTCGAGCTCGATGCCATGGGCGGCGGTGCCGCCAAGAAAGGCGGCGTCGAGCAGATCGGCGCGCCGCGCGCGACCCGGGACCGGAATTCGCCCGTCTGCGCGCACCGAGGCGAGCACCGTTTCGGCGCGCGTGGCAACCTCGCCTCCCGCGCCCGCGATCATCACGCCGACGGTGTCGAGCAGATGGCGGCGGGCATAGTACCGCACGTCTTCCGGCAGGGCGTCGTAACGCAGCGCGCTGACGAATTTGACCAGCGCCTCAGTGGCGCCCGCGGCCGGATTGAGCGAGTGGATGTTTTCGGCCTGTGACATGCTTATAGCCTAGGCTTTCCCGGACAATCTCACTAGCGCATCGACGGCGACGACGCCTTGGCCCTTGGGCAGCATGATGAGCGGGTTGATCTCGGCCTCGGCCACTGCCGGATCGTCGATTATGGCGAGCTGCGAAAGCTTGACGATTGTGTGCGCGAGCGCGTCGAGATCGCTCGTGGCCCGGCCGCGAACGCCGGTGAGCGCTTGTAATGCGCGCACCTCGCCGATCATCGCGCGCGCCTCGGCGAGATCGACCGGCGCCAGCCGCAAGGCGCGGTCGCGTTGGATTTCGGTCAAAAGCCCGCCCGCCGCCACCATCACGAGCGGGCCGACGTCGCGATCGACGCGATAGCCGACGAGAACCTCGCCGAGCCCGCTGACCATCGGCTGCACCAGCACGCGATCGACCGCGGTGCTGTTGCGGATTTTTCGTATCGCAGCGAGCAGATTTTCGCTGTCGCGCACGCCCAGCGCCACGCCGCCCACGTCCGACTTGTGCGCGAGTCCCGCCGACAGCGCCTTGACGGCGACCGGATAGGGAAAAGGCAGGGTGGGGGCCTTGGTGATCTGCGCATCGAGCGCAACGGCGGATGCGCGCGCGATGCCGAGGCGGTCGAGCAGATCATAGGCCGCGAGCTCGTCGAGCGTTCGCCCGGGCCCGCGCGGCGCGGTGTGCGGGCGCGCAACCGGCGGCCTGGGCGCGCGCCGCGACAGGGTCGCTGCGATGGCGTCGGCGCAGGCCTCCGGCGTGCGGAAGTTCGGCACGCCACCGGTGCCGAGGCGTGCCAAAGCCTCCGGCGCCTCGGGCACCAGGAAGGCGGCGAGCGGCTTGCCGGCGCCGGCGCAGTCGATGATTGGCTGCACGGCAAGCTCGGGATGGAAACGTGCGGAGGAACCGACGACGGCGAGGATCAGATCGAATTCGGGGGCGGCGAGCAGAATGTCGAGCGCGCCCTTCATGACTTCGTAGCGCGTCCCGACCGTGGTGAGATCGACGAGCCGCGCGGGGGCGACCTCGATGCCAGCGGTCTTGAGCCGCGCGAGCGTCGCAGGACTTGGCGGTTCGACGGCGACGCCGCGTGAGGCGAGCGGATCGACCACCATGGCCGCGCCGCCGGTCGTGGTCGTCACGACGCCGACGACCGGATGTCGCGCATCGCGCGGCGCCATCGGCACCCGCGTCAGCAAGCGGGGGCTTTCGATCAGCCCCTCGAACGTATCGACGCGCGCAATCCCGCATGCGGCAAGAAAAACGTCGGCCACGTCGTCCTCGCCGGCGAGCGCGCCGGTATGCGAGACCGCCAGTTCGCGCGCGGCGAATGAGCGGCCGAGCTTGTAGGCGACGATCGGTTTGCCGCGTTCGGCGGCGGCGAGCGCGAAGGCGCGCAGTGCGTCGGCCCGCCGCATGGTTTCGAGGAACAGCACGTAGCCGTCGATATCCGGATCGTCGAGCGTCGCCGCGCAGATCTCGCCGATTGACAGATCGGCCTCGTTGCCGACCGAGACCAGGCCGGCAAAGCCGATATCGCGCGCCTTGCCGCGCGAGGCGAGCGCGCCGATCAAGCTGCCGCTGTGAGAGGCGGCGAAGATGCGGCCGACCGGAAAATCCGTTTCGGCGAAGGCGGCGTTGGCGGTGAGAAATGTCCGGTGCCGCAGGTCTACGACTCCGAGACTTGACGGCCCGACGATGCGGATGCCGGTCGCCGCCGCGATCTCGCGCAGCCGCGCCTCGCGCGCCGCGCCTTCCGCGCCCGCCTCGGCGAAGCCGTTGGCGAGCACGGTCGCCACCGCGACGCCGAGCCGGCCGCATTCCTCCACCGCCGCGATGACGGCTTGCGTCGGCGTCACGATATAAGCGTGCTCCGGCACCTCCGGCAGCGCCGCCAGCGAAGGCCAGGCGCGTTCGCCCTGCACGGTCTCGCGCCGGGCATTGACCGGATAGATGCGGCCGCGATAGCCGGCCTGGCGCAGATATTTGAGCGGCCGGCCAGCGGTCTTGCCGGCGTCGTCCGACTGGCCGACGAGCGCGACCGCGCGCGGCGAAAACAGCGCGCGGGCGAGCCGCGCTCCTTCACCTCCTCCCGCGGGCGGGGAGAGGTTATTCGACCGCATCGGCATGACGCCCGCGCTGTTCGAACCGGCGGTCGAAAATGTGTTCGGCGATGCGATTCTTCAAAATCTCGATCGAGCCGCCGGCGATCATCCAGCCGCGGCATCGCCGCATGCAATATTCCACCAGCGTCTCGCGGCTATAGCCGAGCGCGCCCATCACCTGCACCGCCTCGCTCGCCACATCGAAGCCAGTCTGGTTGCAGGCCGCCTTGGCGATGGCGGTCTCATAGGCCGAGGGAAAGCCGCGGTCGGCGTTGGCGGCGGCGCGGTAGAGCAGGAGTTGCGCGCTTTCGAGCTTGATCGCCATGTCGGAGAACTTCCACTGCAGGCCCTGGAATTCGCACAGCGGCCGGCCGAACTGCACGCGCGTGGCGGCGTGCTCGCGCGCCTTGCCGTAGGCGTAGCGACCGAGGGCGAGCGACCGCGCGGCGTTGCCGATGCGCTCGACGTTGAAGCCCGCCATCTGCTTCTTGAAACCGCCGGGCCCGAGCACGACGTTCTCCGCCGGAATGCGGCAATTGTCGAAATGCAGCTCGCACCATTCCTCGCCGCTCATGAAGCTCGACGGCTGGCCGATCTGGAAGTCCCTGGTGCCGCGCTCGACGATGACCGAGCCGATGCCGCTTAAGCCCGGTCCGAAGCGCACATAGATGAGAAAGATCTGCGCGTCGGGGCTGAAGGTAGAAAACACCTTGCTGCCGTTGATGACGTAATGCGCGCCGTCGCGCGTCGCCGTGGTCTTGAGATCGGTCACGGCCGAGCCGGCGTCGGGCTCGGTCATGCCGAGACTCATCACCACGCGGCCGGCAAGCAGATCCGGCAGCCAGCGCGCCTTCTGCGCCGCCGTGCCGTATTCCGCGAAGGTGCGGATCGGGCCGAAGCTACCGAACTGCACCACGTCGGCGCTGCGCGGGCACATTGCCGCGACCTGTTCGATGGCGATGACCGCGTCCATCAGCGTGCCGCGCTGGCCGCCGTCTGCTTCGGGAATCGTGATGCCCATCAGCCCTTGCGCGCTCATCAACCGCGCCACGTCGAACGGGAAGCGCGGATTGTGCGCGCGCTTGAGCGCGTCCTTTTCCAGTTGCGCTAGCGCAAAGCGGCGGACCGATTCCGCAAACAGCTTTTGCTCGTCGCAGAATTCGAAATTCATGCGCTCACTCCGCCTTTGCTCCCGCCTTGCGCACGATCGCCGACCATTTGGTCTCCTCGCGGTCGATGTCGGCAGCATATTCTTCCGGCGTGGTCGGCAGCGGCTCGGCGCCTTCCATGGCGAGGCGGCCGTATACGTCGGCGGCGCCGAGCGCCTCGCGCAGCGCCGCATTGAGCTTGTCGATGACCGGACGCGGCGTACCGGCCGGCGCCACGATGCCGTAGTGCAGGACCGCCTCGAAACCGGGTAGACCGGATTCGGCGACCGTAGGCACCTCTGGAAATGCCGCGGATCGCTTCAATCCGGTCACGGCGAGCGCGCGCAGCTTGCCCTGGTTGATAAAACCGATCGCGCCGGCGATGTTGGCGGCCGCCATGTTGATCTGATTGGCCACCAGGTCGGTCATGGCCGGATTCTCTCCCTTGTAGGGCACGCTGGTGATATTGAGGTTCGCGGCGGACAGGAAGTTCTCCGCGGCAAGATGGGTCTGGCTGCCGATGCCGGCGTGGCCGTAGTTGAGCACGCCGGGTTTCGCCCTCGCCAGGTCGATCAGTTGCTGCAGGTTCTTCGCCTCGAAATCCGGATAAACCACGACGACCTGCGGGCCGCTAGCCACATTGGTGATCGGTATCAGGTCCTTGGCCGGGTCGAATGGCATCTTTTTATAGATGTGCTGGTTGGCCGTGACGATGGAGCCTGAAGTCATGAACAGCGTATAGCCGTCCGGCGGGGAGTTGGCCGCCGCTTCGCCGCCGATGTTGCCGCCGGCGCCGCCGCGGTTCTCGACGATCACCGACTGGCCCCAGACTTCGGTCAGCTTCTGCGCCACGACGCGGGTCACGATATCGGTCGCGCCCCCGGGCGCAAACGGCACAATGATCCTGACGGGCTTGTTGGGATAGCCTTGGGCAAAGGCACCGCTGCAGACGAGTGCCAGCAGCAATGCCAGCGTTCTGAACAGGTTCATCTCGATCCCCTCGATAACGGTTTTTGAAATATTGTTTTTGTCTTGTCGCTGCCTTCCGGCTTCATTCTAATCCGGCGGCTGCAGCATCGCCATGAGTTAGAGCGCAAGGGCGAAGGCGAGCCCGGCGGCGAGCGCCGCGCCGGCGGCGAAGGCGAGCAGGCTTTTCTGCCAGTCGCGCCAGGGCAGGAACTCCAGCGCGAGCAGGCGCAACCCCCCGGTAAGATGCGCCGCCAGCAGCAGCACCAGCACGATTTCGGCGAATTTCACCAGCGGCTGCTCGGTCCAGCGCAGCAAACCGTCCAGCCTCGCCTCACCCTGCAGCGCTTGGCTGAGTGCCCAGAAATGGAAAGGCAGAAAAATCGACAGCGCCAGACCCGACAAACGGTGCACGAGGAACGCCCACCACGCCGGATGGTTTCTCGAGCGGTAGTCGTTTCTCATATTCATACAAATACGGCCCAGGCCGCGCGCAGGCCGAACGCAAACAGCGCGACCGCAACCGCGGCCATGAACCAGTTGAGAGACGCATTGCGCCAGCCCAGCCACTCCTGGCACAGGGTGCGCAAGCCTATGGGCGCATGCACCGCGATGGCCAGCACGTACAGCGAATAAAACGCCAGCCCGGCGGCGTTGCCCCTGGTGCGCTCGAGAATGGCCGCGCCGGACAAGCCGTGGCGCACCGCGTAAATGATGGTCAAGAGGTGCACCAGCACGCACAGGGCGAGCAGCGCGGCGCTCGCGCGCTGCGCGATCCACAGCCAGGTTTCCGACTTCGCGCCCATGCCTGACCCGGTCGAAGGCCGGGCAGCAAGGCCTTCCCCAGCGCCGCTCACAACTCTCCCTTCCATGCCGCCAGCGCCACCGCGCGCTTGAGTCCGGCGATCGCGGCGGTGGGCGCGATGCTCTTGGGGCAGCGCTCGCTGCAGTCGAGGTGCGTGTGGCAGGCGTGGCAGCCGGCGTCGCCCGCAACCGCGGCAAGGCGTTCCCGCCTCGCGCGATCACGCACGTCGTTGACCAGGGTCCAGGCGCGGTTCAAAGCCGCCGGGCCAAGATAGTCCGGGTTCCAGGAGACGACATCGCATGAGGCATAGCACACGCCGCAGCCTATGCATTCGATCCCGGCATTGGCCGCAACGCGCCCGGGTGAATCGGAGGCGACCCGCGCGAAATCGTCCTTGCGCGTGGCGCTGGGCACGAACTGGCCGCGCGCGCGCGCCCACTTGTCGAAAAACTCGCGCATGTCGGTCACGAGGTCCTTCACCACCGGCAGATTGGCGAGCGGCGCAATCTGGATGGCGTTGCCCTTGGCCACTTTCGTCACGTGGGTGCGGCAGGTCCAGCGCGCGACGCCGTTCACCGTCATGGCGCAGGCGCCGCACATGCCGACGCGGCAGGCGAAACGGTAGGCCAGGGTGGGATCGATGCTGCGCTGGATGTAAGTCACTACATCGAGCACGCTCTGGCTTTCCTGGCGCGGCACCTCGTAGGTGCGATAGCCGCCGGACGCGGCGCCGCGCCAGACCGAGACTTGCAGCATGTCCATGGCGTTATCCTGCGCTGGCCCCAATCGCCTGCTACGCGCTTTCATACAAACGCGTCAGCACGAACTCCCGGTGGCCGAGCGCCTCAGCCGCAGTCAGGCGGCCATTGACAGTGCGGAACAGGCAATCGAGCAGCGCGTCGCCCGCCTGATCCAGCGTCATTTCGCGGCGCAGTATCCCCGACACGTCCACGTCGATGTGCTCGGACATGGTGCGCACGGTGCGCGGGTTGGCCGAGAGCTTGATCACCGGCAGGATCGGGTTGCCGATGACGTTGCCCTGGCCGGTGGGAAAGAGGTGCACCACGAAGCCGCTCGCCGCCAGCAGCGTAACCATTTCCGCCGCGGCCGAGGACGAGTCCATGAACCACAGGCCGGGGCCGCTCGGCACTTCGCCTTTGTCGATCACGCCGTCCACCAGACATTTCTTGCCGATTTTCTGGATGTTGCCCAGCGCCTTTTCCTCGATGGTGGTCAGGCCGCCGAGAATGTTGCCCTTGGTCGGTTGCGAATCCATGAGGTCGCTGGTCTTGTGCAGGTTGATCACTTCCTGGTAGCGGTCGAACATGGCCATGAACTGCTTGCGCACCTCCGGCGTGCGGCAGCGCGCGGCCACCAACTGCTCGCCGCCGGTGATCTCGGTGGTCTCGCCGAACACCAGCGTAACCTGGTGCGGATAGAGCTTGTCGAAGACGTTGCCCGCGGTGGGGTTGGAGGCACAGCCTGAGGTGGTGTCGGACTCGCCGCACTTGGTCGAGACCCACAGGTCCTTCAGCGGACGTTCTTCGCGGCGCAGTTCCGAGGCCCACTGCACGTACTGCTTGGCCGCCTTGGACGCGCGCATGATGGTGTCATGGTCGCCGTGCTGCTCGATGCCGAAGCCGGCGACGGGCTTGCCCGTCTTGGCGATGCCGTCCACCACGCGCTTGGTCCACTCCTCCTCGATGCCGATCACCACCACCGCGGCGACGTTGGGGTTGGAACCGGTGCCGATGAGCGTGCGGAAATGCAGTTCCAGGTCGGCGCCGAACTGCAGGCGCCCGTAAGGATGCGGCAGGGCCATCGCGCCCTTGATGTTGTTGGCGACGGCCTCGCACGCCGCGTTGGAGAGATCATCGACCGGCAGGATGATGACGTGGTTGCGCACGCCGATGCGGCCATTCTCGCGCTTGTAGCCCCAAAATGTGGCCTTGTTCAGATTGATTGCCATTTTGAATCTCCGTCAGCTGTTCGTTTCGTTCGCGGCTGCGCATCGCAGGCACGAGCCTCTAAACAGGCCACGCTGGGTTTTTGCGTGGCCGGTCCCACTCACCACTTCTTGGTTTTAAGGTTGTGCACGTGGGTATGCTCGCCGACCTTGATCGGCGCCACGCTGCGGCCGATGTCCACGCCGTACTTGATCACCGTGTCGCTCGCTTTCAACGCCTTGATCGCCAGCTTGTGGCCGATCGGAATGTCGCTCTGCGCGCGCACCTTGATTTCCTTGTCCTGGTCCATGATCCAGCCGGTCAGTTCCTGGCCGGACTTGACCCCCTCGACGACGACCACGCCGACCGAATCGTGCTCGTCATGCACTACAAAGTGAATCATGCTTTCGCCTCCTTAGCCAAGTTCAAATGTTCGAATCCGCGCTGTCGGCGTCCGGCGGCAATCGCGGCCGGTCGCATCCCCGCGAAGCGGGGCCCCTGCTTCCTGCTCATGCCCCCTCCTCGTTTGCCCGCAGGCGGTTGCGGAAGGCAGATGGTAGGCGCGGCGGGAGCCAAAGTCAACTATATGACTTGTATGATATAGATGATGTGCTAAACTGAGTTGATGCAGGCAGCGCAGCGAATCATCGGAACTCCGAGCGCGGACACGGGCGGCCAGTTGCCGCTGTACAAGGAAGTGAAGCGCCTCCTGACCCAGAGCCTGGCCGAAGGCGAATGGCAGCCGGGCGTGGCCCTGCCTTCGGAGACCCGGCTCGGCGAGCGCTTCCGCGTTTCCATCGGCACCGTGCGCAAGGCCATCGACGAGCTGGTGGCCGAGCGCATCCTGGTGCGCCACCAGGGCCGCGGCACCTTCGTCGCCGGCCACGACGCGCGGCGCATGCTGTTCCACTTTTTTCACATCGTCCCGGCCGGCGGCGGAAAAGAGCACCCGGACACCGAACTCCTGTCCTTCGAGCGCGCCAAGGCCGATGCCGACAGCGCCGGGCGCCTGAACATCGCGCAGGGCGCGCCGGTGTTCCGCATCAGGAACCTGCTGCGGCTCGCGGGCAGGCCGGTGGTGCTCGACGAAATCACCCTGCCGGCAGAGCGCTTTCCCCGATTGAGCGAAAAGGTGTTCCGCGAGCGCGACACCACCATCTACCAGCTGTACCAGGAGCGCTACGGCATCAACGTGGTGAGAAGCGCCGAACGCCTGAGCGCGGCGCTCGCGGACCGGTCAAGCGCGAAGCTGCTGGGCATTCCCGCAGGATCGCCGCTGCTGCGCATCAAGCGCACCGCGCTGACCTATCACAACGTGCCGGTGGAACTGCGCACCAGCCTGGTCAACACCGCGGAGCACGAATACTTCAGCGACCTGGGCAAGAACTGAGACACCGCCGGGGCGCTATTCTTGGACTATGCTTTTGGGAGATTGGTGCGCCATATGGGTTAGCGCTAGATCATGATGCCAAATCAGGCAAGTGCGATAGGAGATATTCACTATGGCTAGACGATTATGCGAACCATCCAGACTGACATCCTGATTCTCGGCTCGGGCGGCGCGGGGCTGTTCGCCGCGCTGCACGCGCACCAGGCCGATCCCACGCTCGACATCACCATCGCGGTGAAGGGGCTGCTCGGCAAATGCGGCTGCACGCGCATGGTCCAGGGCGGCTACAACGTCGCGCTCGCGGCCGGCGATTCGGTGGAGCGCCACTTCATGGACACCATCGAGGGCGGAAAGTGGCTGCCCGACCAGGATCTGGCGTGGAAGTTGGTGACCCTGGCGGTGGAGCGCGTTCACGAGCTGGAGAACGAGCTGGGCTGTTTTTTCGACCGCAATCCGGACGGCAGCATCCACCAGAAGGCCTTCGCCGGCCAGACTTTCGATCGCACCGTGCACAAGGGCGACCTCACCGGCATCGAAATCATCAACCGCCTGGCCGAGCAGGTATGGGCGCGCAAGATCAAGCGGCTGGAAGAGCATCGCGCGGTAGCGCTCGTCAAGGCGAAGGACGGCAGCGCGCTCTCAGGCGTGCTGATGATCGACATGCGCACGGGCGAATTCGCTTTCGTCCAGGCCAAGGCGGTGCTGCTCGCCACCGGCGGCGGGCCGACCATGTACAAGTATCACACGCCCTCGGGCGACAAGAGTTGCGACGGACTGGCGATGGCGTTGCGCGCCGGTTTGCGCCTGCGCGACCTGGAGATGGTGCAGTTTCATCCCACCGGGCTGCTCGCGGGGACGAACACGCGCATGACCGGTACCGTGCTGGAAGAGGGGCTGCGCGGCTCGGGCGGCTATCTGCTCAATGGCGCCGGCGAGCGCTTCATGGGCAACTACGACGACAAACTCGAGCGCGCCACGCGCGACGTCGTCTCGCGCGGCATCTACGCCGAAATGCGGGCGGGCCGCACCACGCCCAATGGCGGCGTGCATATCAGCATGGCGCATCTGGGCCCGGAGAACGTCGTCAAACAGTTCAAAGGCATGGTCGATCGCTGCGCCGACAGCGGCTTCGATCTCGCCGGCGGCCTGGTCGAAGTGGTGCCGACCGCGCATTACATGATGGGCGGGGTCGAATTCAAGCCGGATTGTTCCACCGCCCTCCCCGGCCTGTTTGCCGCGGGCGAGGACACCGGCGGGGTCCACGGGGCCAACCGTTTGGGCGGCAACGGCGTCGCCAATTCAACGGTGTATGGCGGGGTGGCGGGTGAAGAAATGGCGGCATGGGTGAGAGCGCACGGCGCGCTGCATGAACCCGATGCCGAAGAGATCGCCGCAGTCGAGGCAGCCTGCCGCGCGCCGCTGGGCCGGCCGGCTGGAGGCCTGGAGGGCGTGCGCCAGGATCTATACGAATTGATGTGGGACGACGTCGGCATCGTGCGCGATGCCCAGGGTCTCCTGCGTGCGCGCGGCGCGCTCGCGGAGTTGGAGGCGCGCCTGAATGCAACCGGCGTGGATGCCAGCGATTTGCGCTACAACCTCGCCTGGCACGACTGGATGAATCTGAACAACCTGATCCTGGTGAGCCGCGCCATCTGCGAGGCGGCGCTGGTGCGCGAGAACTCGCGCGGCGCGCATTATCGCGAGGATTTCCCCGACGCGGGCGAGCTCGCGAGCTCGACCTTCAGCCTGGTGCAGGCAGCGGGCGCGGGTTTCAGCGTCAGCCGCCAGCCAGTGAAGTTCACGCGGGTGAAACCAGGCGAAAGCCTGATCGACTGACGGCGCCGCTGCCGCAGCAGGCGCTCTCGGGTCGGTCCCTGCAATTGGTCGTGCGTACCGAAAGCGCGCAATAGCCTAGCCAGCCGCGCGCGCTTCCAGCACTTCCACCGCCGGCAGTTTCTTGCCTTCGAGAAACTCAAGGAATGCCCCGCCCGCGGTCGAGATGTAGCCGATGTCCTTGGCCACGCCGAATTTGTTGATGGCGGCCACGGTATCGCCGCCGCCCGCAATCGAGAACCCCTTGGAGGCCGCGATCGCCAGCGCCAGCGTCTTCGTACCTTCGGCGAACTGATCGATTTCGAACACGCCCACCGGGCCGTTCCAGACGATGGTGCCGGCGCGCTTCAGGCTCTCGGCAAGCCGGGCCGAAGTCTCGGGGCCGATATCCAGGATCATCTCGTCGGCGGTGACGGCCGTGGCCGGTTTCACCGTCGCGGCCGCAGTCGCGGCCAATTCTTTGGCCACGACCACGTCGGTCGGAATCGGCACCGCGGCGCCGCGCGCCTTCATCGCCGCCATGATTTTCTTCGCCTCCTCCACCAGCTCCGCCTCGGCGAGCGACTTGCCGATCGGCAGGCCGGCCGCAAGCATGAAGGTGTTGGCGATGCCGCCGCCGACGATGAGTTGATCGACTTTCTCCGCCAGCGCCGCCAGGATGGTGAGCTTGGTCGACACCTTGGACCCGGCCACGATCGCGATCAGGGGGCGCGCCGGATGCGCCAGCGCCTTGCCCAGCGCCTCCAGCTCCGCCGACATCAGAGGCCCGGCGCAGGCGACGGGCGCATACCTGGCCGCGCCGTAGGTCGTGGCTTCGGCGCGGTGCGCGGTGCCGAAAGCGTCGTTGACATAAATGTCGCACAGCGCCGCGATGCGCTTGGCGAGGGCGTCGTCGTTCTTCTTCTCGCCCTTGTTGAAGCGGCAGTTCTCCAGCAGCACCACCTTGCCCGGTTCCACCTCCACCCCGTCGAGCCAGTCGCGCACCAGCGGCACCTCGACGCCGAGCAGGCCCGACAGGTGCCGCGCCACCGGCGCAAGCGATTCCGACTCGCTGAATTCGCCCTCCTTCGGGCGGCCGAAATGCGAGGTCAGCATCACCCGCGCGCCTGCGCCTAGCGCATGGCGGATGCCCGGCAGCGCCGCGCGGATGCGCGTGTCGTCCGTGATCTTGCCGTCCTTGGCGGGCACGTTGAAATCCACGCGGATCAGCACGCGCTTGCCGCGCAGGTCGAGGTCGGTCATTTTCAGGATTGCCATGTCATCCTCGCTACACGACCTCGGTCCGGCAGTTGCCAGAGCTTGGCCGAAACACAAAGGGACATCTAAGAATTGTCATTCTGAGGCCGTCCCCCAAGGGGACTTCCTCCGGGGCGCAGGTCCGAAGAATCTGCTTCTTGCTCCCTATGAAAAGCAGATTCCTCGCTATGCTCGGAATGACAATTTCTTGGAGGTCCCCGAAATCTATTTCGCGTTCATGAACGCAACCGCGGTATCGAGCATGCGATTGCTGAATCCCCACTCGTTGTCGTACCAGGCGGACGCCTTCACCAGCGTGCCGTTCGACACCTTGGTGAGCGTGGCGTCGAAAATGCTGGAATGCGGATTGTGGTTGAAGTCCACCGACACCAGCGGTTCCGTGTTGTAGGCGAGGATGCCCTTCAGGCTGCCTTCGGCCGCGTCCTTCATCACCCGGTTCACCTCATCCACGGTGGTCGCGCGCTTGGCGATGAAAGACAGATCGACGACGGAAACGTTGATCGTGGGCACGCGCATGGCGTAGCCGTCGAGCTTGCCGTTCAACTCCGGCAGCACCAGCCCCACCGCTGCCGCCGCGCCGGTCTTGGTCGGGATCATGGACATGGTGGCCGAGCGCGCGCGGCGCAGGTCTTCGTGGTAGACGTCGGTCAGCACCTGGTCGTTGGTGTAGGCGTGGATGGTGGTCATCAGGCCGCAGACGAGGCCGATCTTGTCGTGCAGGGGCTTCACCATCGGCGCCAGGCAGTTGGTGGTGCAGGAGGCATTCGAAATCACGGTGTGCGCCGCCTTCAGCACGTTGTGGTTCACGCCATAGACCACGGTGGCGTCGATGTCCTTGCCGCCGGGGGCGGAGAGGATGACCTTTTTCGCGCCCGCCTTGAGGTGAGCGCCCGCCTTCTCCTTGCTGTTGAACAGCCCGGTGCACTCCAGCACCACGTCCACGCCCATCTCGGCCCAGGGCAGTTCGGCCGGATTGCGAATGGCGCAAACGCGGATCTTGTCCCCGTTCACGACCATGAAGTCGCCCTCCACCGCCACCGTGCCCGGGAACTTGCCGTGCGTGGTGTCGTAGCGGGTCAGATGGGCGTTGGTCTGGGCATTGCCCAGGTCGTTGACGGCGACGATCTGGATATCGTGTTTCGACTTGCCGCCTTCACGCATTTTTTCCTCATACAGCGCGCGCACGATGTTGCGTCCGATGCGGCCGTAGCCGTTGATTGCGACCTTGATAGTCATGACTTGCTCCTAGCAGAAAATTGAAACCACGGGTTCACATGGATAGATGCAGGTATACACGGATAGTCGCGGACACAGTTTGAGCAAGATCAATCCGCGAGCACCCGCCCGGATCCGCTTTAGATCACGCCTTTCACCGCGGCCACCACGTTGTCCACGGTGAAGCCGAAGTATTTGAACAGTTCGGGACCCGGGGCGGACTCGCCATAGCGGTCGATGCCGATCACCGCGCCTTCCAGGCCCACGTATTTGCGCCAGTAGTCGGACACGCCCGCCTCCACCGCGACCCGCGGCACGCCGCGCGGCAATACGGTTTCGCGGTAAGCGGCGTCTTGGCGGTCGAATACGCTGGTCGAGGGCATGGACACCACGCGCACGCGCACGCCCTCTTCGGCGAGCTTCGCCTGCGCGCCCATGGCGAGCTGGACTTCCGAGCCGGTCGCCAGAATCAGCGCCTGCGGCGCACCCGCGCAGTCGGCGAGCACGTATGCGCCGCGCGCGATTCCCGCGAGCGCCTGCGCGCCGCGTTTCTGGAACGGCAGGTTCTGGCGCGAGAACACCAGCGCGCTCGGGCCATCGCGGCGCTCGACCGTCTTGATCCAGGCCAGCGCCGATTCGACGCTGTCGCACGGCCGCCATACGTCCAGGTTGGGCATCAGGCGCAGGCTCGAGACGTGCTCGACCGACTGGTGCGTCGGGCCGTCCTCGCCCAGGCCGATCGAATCGTGGGTGAACACGAAAATGTTGCGCAGTTTCATCAACGCCGCCATGCGCAGCGCGTTGCGGGCATAGTCGGAGAAGGTGAGGAAGGTGCCGCAAAAGGGAATGAGCCCGCCGTGCAGCGCCATGCCGTTCGCGATCGCCGCCATGCCGAATTCGCGCACGCCGTAAGAAACATAGTTGCCGCCGCCTGAAGCGCTCACCGGCTTCGCGCCGGACCAGTTGGTGAGGTTCGACCCGGTGAGGTCGGCCGAGCCGCCGACGAATTCGGGCAGAACCGGCGCCAGACCTTCGATCGCATTCTGCGAAGCCTTGCGCGTGGCGATGGTTTCGGCCTTGGCGTCGATCTTCGCCAGCAGCGCGTCGCAATGCGCTTTCCAACTCGCGGGCAACTCGCCCGCCATGCGCCGCCGGAACTCGCGCGCGGGCTCCGGATGCTGTTTCTCGTAGGCGCCGAAGCGCTCGTTCCATTCGCGCTCGAAGCCCGCGCCGCGCGCGTGCGCGTCCCAGCCGTCGTAGACGCTCTGCGGCACCTCGAACGGCGGGTAATTCCAGCCGAGCGCCGCGCGCGTGGCCGCGACCTCTTCGGCGCCGAGGGCCTCGCCGTGCGCCTTGGCAGTGCCGGCGCGCTTGGGCGAGCCCTTGCCGATGATCGTCTTGCAGCAGATGAGACTCGGCCGGTCCGTCACCGCCTTGGACGCTTGAATCGCGCGGTCGACCGCGTCCACGTCGTGGCCGTCCACTGCAGGAATGACGTGCCAGCCGTAGGCCTCGAAGCGCTTAGGCGTGTCGTCGGTAAACCAGCCCTGCACCTTGCCGTCGATGGAAATGCCGTTGTCGTCGTAGAGCGCGATCAGCTTCCCCAGCCGGAGCGTGCCGGCGAGCGAGCAGGCCTCGTGCGAAATGCCTTCCATCAGGCAACCGTCGCCGAGGAAAACGTAGGTATGATGGTCGACGATCGCGAGGCCCGGCCGGTTGAACTCGGCGGCGAGCAGCTTTTCCGCGAGCGCCATGCCGACTGCGTTGGCGATGCCCTGGCCCAGCGGCCCGGTGGTGGTTTCCACGCCCGGGGTCATGCCGACTTCCGGATGGCCCGGCGTCATCGAGTGCAGCTGGCGGAAGCGCCGCAGTTCATCCATCGGCAAGGCGTAGCCGGTGAGATGCAGCAGCGAATAGAGCAGCATCGAGCCGTGGCCGTTGGAGAGCACGAAGC
>Ga0097691_1001338_pt1 | contig 18376 bp, 16 predicted proteins | sample NGESurdeep072012_8_FD_72858 | JGI IMG/M metagenome (GOLD analysis project Ga0097691, IMG submission 72858) | Arctic peat soil microbial communities from Barrow, Alaska - NGEE Surface sample 210-1 deep-072012 | ecosystem: Environmental > Terrestrial > Soil > Wetlands > Peat ... | reverse complement strand
ATCTTCAAAAGACTGGTCGCGTCCTCATGGACGATATCGTGGCACGAGAGATTAAGGATGACGTGCGAGTAATTGCTCGCAATAAACATTGGGTAGCCTATGTGCCTTTCGCTGCCAGGTATCCATACGAGATTCACGTTGCGCCGTTGGTAGGCGTTGCAGATTTAGCAGCGTTGTCAGAAGAGCAAGCTGATGCATTCCCAGCGATTGCCCTCGAGGTATTGGCCCGATTAGAAGGAGTCTTCGGTCTTGCTATGCCTTACATTGCCGCGTGGCACCAAGCACCTGTGAATGTTGGCCGAGATCGCTTAAGACTGCACTGGCAGATCACATCGATACGCCGCGCACCCGGTAAGTTAAAATATCTTGCAGGTAGCGAAGCGGCAATGGGAGCTTTCATTATGGATATGGCACCTGAACAATCAGCAGATCAACTTAAGGCGGTAAAACATTGAGCACAGTTTTGGTCACGGGCGGGGCTGGTTACATCGGATCAATCGCCACCTCGATGTTATTAGATGCCGGTTATAACGTCAGCGTCCTAGACGATTGCTCGACCGGTCACGTCGATTCGGTAGATGCGCGCGCCCGCTTTACTCGAGGTTCGATCCTTGACCACTCAGCGTTGCACCATGCGATGACCAATTGCGATGCGGTTATCCACTTTGGCGGCAAATCTCTCGTCGGTGAATCAGTTCAGAAACCCGAGCTCTACATGCAGGTCAACATCGAAGGAACCACTTTGTTACTCGATGTTATGAAAGAGAGTGGCGTTAAGAAGATTGTCTTTTCCTCATCTGCTGCGGTTTATGGCGAGCCACCGAAGGTGCCCATCTTTGAAGACAGTGCCACCGTTCCAACGAATCCTTATGGGCTCTCAAAATTGCGAGTCGACCAATTACTTACACTGAGAAGCAAGGTCGACGGCATAGGCGCAATTTCACTTCGTTATTTCAATGTGGCTGGTGCACTACAAACGTCGCTTGGATGGCTACGCGAACGACACAACCCCGAAACGCATTTGATTCCGAATGTCCTTAACTCCACCGAACAGAATCCGCTCAAAATTTTTGGGACGAATTGGCCAACGCCAGACCACACCTGCGTTCGGGACTACGTCCATGTCGTTGATCTGGTGGAGGCGCATATGGCAGCGCTGGATGCTCTCGTATTAGGCAAACATGAAATCATCAACCTCGGTTCAGGCATTGGGTACTCGGTGCGCCAAGTAATTGATACTGCAGAGCTTGTACTCGGGCGCACAGTTCCCGCTGTTGATGTGGAAGCTCGCGCGGGTGATCCTGCAGTTTTGACGGCCTCAATTACAAAGGCAAAAGAATTGTTAAATTGGGAACCAACCCGTAACCTTGAAAAAATGATCGGTGATGCCTACGCATCCCATAAGTCTTAGCGGTTGCAGTCAGATTAGTGCAAGTAATTTAAGCAGGTGACTCGTTTCATCGGCAACTTTTGAACGGGCACTTTGAATGTATTTGCGCGGATCTACCAGTTCGGGGTTCGCCGCAAGAACGTGACGAATTTCGTTGGTAAATACCTGATTTAAGTGAGTTGCGATATTTATCTTCGACATACCTGCGCGAACTGCTCTCTGTAGATCCAATTCATTAACTCCCGATGATCCATGAAGGACGAGAGGAACTGAAACGGTTCTACTAATGGCCTGAATAAGATCAAGATCTAACGATGCGTCGCGGGCGGTCATCGCGTGCGATGTACCCACAGCAACGGCGAGCAGATCCACCCCAGTAGCTTCCGAAAATGCTTTGGCCTCTTGCGGATTTGTTCGAACTCCTGGCGCATGGACGCCATCCTTACCCCCCACTTCGCCAAGTTCGACTTCGATGGTTGCACCGTATTCATTACATAATTCGGCCATTCGAGAACTGGCTTCAATATTTACTTGGTACTCTAATTTCGAACCATCAAACATCACGCTATCAATTCCAAGATCTAGCGCTTCTTTTATCAGCGTTTCACTTTCGGCATGATCCAAATGGACGGAAACTTCTACTGTAGATGCCTCGGCAATTGCTAGCGTTGCGAGGGCAATTGGTTTTAATGCTCCATGGTACTCAACGCAATTCTGACTAATCTGAAGAATTATTGGAAGTTGCGCCGCCTCTGCCCCCGCCACGAGTGCTTCCGCGTGTTCGAGCAGAATCACATTAAAGGCGCCAACTGCGTGACCTTGATGCTTTGCTGCATATACCAATTTCTTTGATGTCGTTCTGGACATTGCTCTCCCTTAAGTGACTGAGATATTGTCGATTTCATTAATTGAGCGGAATAATCCAAAACTTACCACCCTGAGAGCAACCTGGCCGTCTTGTCCAGTTCTTGACTAAGTTCCTGAAAACCTCGCGGAAGAAGATGCTTATACAGGCCCCCGTCTCTTCCAGACCTATCTAACCCGCTTTCCTACTGATAGCCTGTTTAAATGGAACAAGAAAAAGTTATTACGATGTTACCGCTAATTTCCGCGCATGATGAAGTTGATAATGTCCGTACCTTTATTTTCGAAAAGGATTCCCTCACTTGGGTAGCCGGTCAGTTTCAAGCATATGTTCTGCCACAAGCTGGTGAAGGCGAGAAAGTGAATCAACATTGGTTCACCATTTCTTCTGCACCGTTTGAAGGAACGATACATATCACCACTCGGGTATCGACAAGCCCGTTCAAGCAAGCTCTAAATGCCCTAAGGCCCGGCGATCAAATAAAATCACACAGCCTGGGAGGACCATTTATTTGGGATGATAGCGCTCCAGTAGTACTGGTTGCTGCTGGTATTGGAATAACACCGTATCGAAGCATCCTGCTTCAACGAAAGGCTCTTAATAAGCCACTCAACGCAACTCTCTTATATTTCAACCGTACAAATGCAATTCCATTTGAAGAAGAATTAAAGAAACTGCGGGATGAACATCCAGAATTTAAACTGAAGATAGTCATTGGTGAATTAATAACCGCGGAAAGAATTCTTGAGTTAGCTCCAACGGCTCATAAGGAAACTGTTTATCTGTCTGGCCCCGCTCCAGTGGTGTCGAGTCTTGGAACTGCTTTGAAAGAACGCGGAGTATCGATTATGCAGGATCGATTCCCGGGCTACGACGCAACGAACTTCTGATTCCTCCAATGCAGAAGCTTTCGCTGGATGCGCTCGCTCGTGAACAGCTCAAGATTGCCAAAGAGTCCACAAACGGACGCAGTTCGGGGACTATCTATGGCGGACATGAACACTCGCTGCGTCAGACTCTGATCGCACTTACCGCCGGAACTACTTTGGCCGAACACGAGAACCCCGGTGAGGCGACAGTGCAAATTTTGTCCGGTCGGGTGCGCCTTAACTCCGGCCAAGACTCATGGGATGGCCGTACCGGCGACTACATCATCGTCCCACTTGCTCGCCATGATCTACATGCAGTTGAAGATGCTGTTGTGTTGCTAACCGTGGTCAAACAAAGGTAAGGATTATCCGCGATAGAAAACTTATAAAAGTGAGAAGCGAGTATTAATTATCGGACTCATCGAAGAGCGCTTGACAAGGTTCTTGTTAACGATAACAATTTCTCATTGTTTGCGCGTTCACATTTGAGAGGTGCTGGCCCTAAATGATGCTGTCTGGAAATTCCAATGAACAAAGTGAAAAGTATGTAGTTGGGATCGATTACGGGACACTTTCTGGGCGGGCATTGATTGTTCGTGTTTCAGACGGGTTTGAGATCGCCACTTCCGTATACGAATATCCGAACGCGGTGATTGAAGATTACTTGCCTGGAAGTTCTACAAAATTACCGCCCGACTGGGCATTGCAATCCCCCGCTGATTACATTGGAGTTCTCAAAAATGCGGTTCCAGCGGCGTTGGCCCTTTCAGGAATCAATCCGAAAGACGTAATTGGAATTGGCACCGATTTCACCGCGTGCACAGTTTTGCCGGTGGATGCATCTGGAACCCCGTTATGCGAATTAGACGAATTTAGAGATCGACCTCATGCCTACGTCAAACTGTGGAAACATCATTCTGCGCAACCTCAGGCAGACCGTATTAACGAACTGGCTCATTCCCGTAACGAAAAATGGATTCATCGTTATGGTGGGAAGATTTCTTCGGAATGGGAATTTGCAAAGGCGTTACAACTTTTGGAGGAAGATCCAGAAGTTTATTCTGCGACCAAACATTGGGTCGAAGCGGCAGATTGGATCATTTGGCAACTCTGCGGCAACTATGTGAAGAACATTTGCACTGCCGGATATAAAGCAATCTACCAAGATGGCAACTATCCATCGCCCGAATTTTTAGAACTGCTTAATCCCCTCTTCAAAGATTTTGTTACCGAAAAAGTGGAACACCCGTTGGCGCAGTTGGGTGATCAGGCAGGAAAACTTTCCCCCATTGCTGCGCAATGGACTGGACTGCCTGTTGGTATCTGCGTTGCCGTGGGTAACGTTGACGCGCATGTCACTGCAGCCGCAGCCAACTCTGTAGCACCTGGACAGATGGTCGCGATTATGGGTACATCAACCTGCCATGTAATGGTCTCCGATGTGCTGGCCGAAGTCCCTGGAATGTGCGGCGTTGTTTTCGGTGGAATCGTTCCCAAGCAATGGGGGTATGAGGCAGGCCAAAGTGGCGTAGGAGATATCTTTGCTTGGTTCATCAGCTCTTTTGTAAATGAGCAATACCAGGCGCAAGCCAAAGAACGTGGCGTTGACATTCATACTCTCCTCTCGGATCTCTCCTCCGAAATGCCAGTTGGGTCGCACGGACTAGTTGCATTGGATTGGGAAAGTGGCAACCGCTCCACGCTAGTAGACCATCAACTCTCGGGGTTGATTGTTGGACTCACACTTGCCACAAAACCAGAAGAGGTTTATCGCGCTCTTGTCGAGTCAACGGCGTTCGGTGCGAGAAAGATAGTAGAAACCTTCGACAACTCGAACGTCAAAGTAATTGATTTCGTTGCAGCCGGAGGTTTGATTAAAAATCAATTCGTTATGCAAATTTATGCAAATATCTTAAATCGACCAATTCACGTTATTAAATCGGCACAGGGCCCGGCCCTTGGTTCCGCCATACATGCTGCGGTTGCAGCAGGCGCGTATAGTGATATTAACAGTGCTAGCGCAGCGATGGGTCGGATGGAACGTGATGCATATCTTCCAGAGGCAAAGGCAGTTAGTGTCTACGACATGCTTTACGCAAAGTACAGCGCGCTCTATGAAAGTTTTGGTTTAAATGGAATGATGCATGATCTACGTGACATTCGAGATCAAGCGATTGCGAGCGTGAATTAAAAATGGAAATTGATTTCGGTATCCGACAACGAGTGACCAAACTCAATGTTGACTTGCAACTCTATGGTTTAGTTGCATGGACCTCTGGCAACGTCTCAGAACGATTGCCAGATGGCAAGAGTTTTATAATTAAACCCAGTGGAATAAGTTATAACGACCTCTTGCCTTCAATGTTGGTGGTCTGTGACCTTGATGGCAATGTCATTGAAGGAACTTACGCGCCCTCTAGTGATACCGCTGCCCATGCATATGTGTATCGGAATATGCCGACAGTAGGTGGCGTAGTCCACACTCATTCAAATTACGCCACCGCATGGGCAGCAATTCATAGCCCAATCCCATGTGCATTGACGGCGATGGCAGATGAATTTGGCGGTGCGATACCGTTAGGCGCCTTTGCGTTGATTGGAAATGACGATATCGGCAAAGCAATTGTTGAAACCCTGCGAGATAGTCGATCACCTGCAGTGATCATGAAAAATCATGGAGTTTTCACGATAGGAAAAGATGCCCAAGCTGCTGTGAAGGCAGCTGTAATGTGTGAAGACGTAGCAAAAACGACCTGGATCGCAAAGACCATGGGCGTTATTCACGAAATCGACTCGGAAGACATCGACCGACTTTATAACCGCTATCAAAATGTTTATGGTCAAAAACAAGGAGAAGAAAAGTGACATTGCAATCGAATCCAAATGCCGAGGTCTGGCTTCTTACCGGCAGCCAATCGCTATACGGCGATGACACCCTGCGCCAAGTCGCCGAGCAATCCCAAGAAGTCGCTCGCACACTCGACCAGGCCGGATCTATACCAGTCAAGATCGTTTGGAAGCCAGTGCTTAAAACACCTGAGGCAATAAAACAGATTTGCTTGGAAGCATCCTCAAACCAAAACTGCATTGGCGTCATCACATGGATGCACACTTTTTCACCGTCAAAAATGTGGATTGGAGGCTTAATAAATTTGAGTAAGCCGCTACTCCATTTGCATACTCAAGCAAATGCGCAACTGCCATGGGATTCCATTGACATGGACTTTATGAATCTCAATCAAGCAGCCCATGGTGACCGCGAGCACGGTCATATTCAATCTCGTATCAATAACGGACGAAAAATAGTTGTCGGTCATTTCGCCGATCCTGTTGTTATCAATCGAATCGCCAACTGGGTACGTGCTGCAATTGGTTGGGATACTTCACAGAATCTCAAGATGGCGCGCTTTGGTGACAACATGCGAAGTGTTGCAGTCACAGATGGCGATAAGACAAGTGCGCAAATGCGCTTTGGCTTTTCGGTTGAGGCTTATGGCATTAACGATCTCGCAGCGGAAATCTCTCAAGTAACAGAACAAGAGATAGATGTGCTGGTTTTAGATTATTTGAAAACCTACGCTGTGGTTGAGTCGCTACAACCAAACGGCGCCCAGCACGATTCGCTCCGATATGCGGCAAGCATTGAAATCGCAATGCGAAAATTCCTTACTAGAGGTGGATTTTCGGCCTTCACGACTAACTTTGAAGATCTTGGCGCCCTGCGCCAACTTCCAGGAATAGCTGTGCAACGGCTCATGGCAGATGGGTATGGTTTCGGTGGTGAAGGCGATTGGAAAACATCGGCGCTACTACGCATTGTGAAATCGATGTCCGTTGGTCTACCTGGGGGAACATCATTCATGGAGGACTACACCTATCATTTTGGGCCCGGGGAACCAAAAGTATTAGGTGCGCATATGTTAGAAGTTTGCCCAACTATCACGTCAAAAAAAGCAAAATGCGAAATTCATCCGCTTGGAATTGGAGGTAAGGAAGATCCGGTGCGCTTGGTCTTTGATGCCACTCCAGCTCCAGGATTGGTTATCAGTTTAACCGACATGGGCGAACGTTTCCGTTTGATAGCAAATGAAATTGAAATCGTAGAATCAGATCAACCATTACCGAAATTACCCGTAGCTCACGCAGTTTGGAAACCGCTTCCATCCCTATCTACCTCTGCTGAATGCTGGATTTATGCTGGTGGCTCACATCACACAGTCTTGACGACCACTGTCGGAGCGGAAGTTCTTCGAGACTTTGCCGAAATAGCGGGCGTAGAACTACTGAGTATCGGTATTAAAACTGATCCGATTGAGTTTCGAAAAGAAGTTCGTTGGAATGCTTCGTACTTTAAACTTACGTCAGGAATTTAATTGGTTCCCCCGATTAACATTTCTGCCGGAGACTACCGAGCAGAAATTCGCACTAACGGTGGTGGATTATCTGAGCTGAAATTTCAGGGCCGCAACCTCATTGAACCGTATGATGAAACAGATACGAATGAACGCTATCGTGGTGATCTGTTAGCACCCTGGCCCAATCGTATTCGAGATGGTCGTTATTCAGTCGATGATCGTGAATTTCAATTACCAATCAATGAGATCGATCGAAATAATGCGCTACATGGGCTGGTAAATCGGCTCCAATGGAAAGTAATCGAGAGTTCGACTTCGAAAGCAATATTGGAATCCACTTTGCCTTCCTCCTCCTGCTACCCCACGACATTACAGATGTGGGTCAGTTACGAACTCGATCAGAACGGCTTGACGTGGAAACTGAGTGCTAAAAATGTGGGAGTTACAAAAGTTCCTTATGGTGCATCCATCCATCCTTATCTCATCGCTCAACCGGATCAACAAGTAGATGATTGGGCGCTTCGACTACCTGCAGAGGAGGTGCTTGATATTGACCCATATCGTCTACTTCCTCTCAATTTGGTATCCGTTGCGCGGAAAGATTTCGATTTCCGAAACGGGGCTGCGATCGATCAACGTTTTATCGATCACGCATTCAAAGTCAAGAGTTCGACTTTGGACAGAAGCGTGGATGTAATAGCTAAAAATGGCCGCGGAGTGAGGATGGAATTTGATTCTTCCTCGTCATGGATTCAAATCCATACTGCAGACCGTAGCGGTGCAAAGAACGGCAGAATGTGTCTTGCAGTTGAACCAATGAGTTGCCCACCCGACGCATTTAACTCCGGGATAGATCTCATCTGGTTGCAACCTGGCGCTGAACACACAATGACGTGGAAGATTTGCGCCATTTAGTTTTAATAAAAATTAATAAATAGCATTGATCATGCAGTCGTGCCAAGGCTGATTGCGGTCCATGAAATTGGAGGCAGCGTCACGGTAACAATTCCGACTCCAATGGAAACCGAATTGTTGCGTTGTGGCTTAACTTTCTCCGGCTGCGCAAGAGTGTTGGCGAGATACGGATCGTCAGCGTTCAAAGTATGTGTTTCCAAGATGGAAACGGCACCGAAAGTCGATACGTCAATCGCAACATCACGACTTTCAGTAGAAGATCTGTTAACTAGAAATATCGAAACTTTCCCACTTGCCGTGTCATGCGTAGCGACTGCATCAACTTGTGGCACCGAGCCATAATCCATCGTTTCATACGTTGGACTGCGAACGTCAACGTCTAGGGCGGTGCCAATGGCCAGTCGCGACGTAAGTGCAAATGGGAAATAGATAGTCTGCCGCCATGCTGCACCACCGGGTTCCGTCATAATTGGCGCAATGACGTTCACAAGTTGAGCCAATGAAGCGCTGGTGACTCTGTCAGCATGTTTAAGCAGAGATATGAGCAGACTACCCACAACAACAGCATCGGCCACGGTATAAACGTCTTCGAGAATTCGTGGGGCGTGCGGCCAGTTCTGGGCGCCCGTGATCTTGTCGACTGCATTAAAACGTTGCAGGTACCAAACGTTCCATTCGTCGAAGGAAATGTTAATCGTCTTTGTGCCACCTAGAGTGGCCCGGACATTATCAATTGTCGAGATCACCGAGTCGATGAAGTGGTCCATGTTGACGGCTGACGCCAAAAAACTTTTAAGGTCGTTATTCTTCTCTTCGTAATATGCATGGCAGGAAATGAAGTCAACATCCTCAAATGCATGAGTAAGAACAACTCGCTCCCATTCTCCGAAGGTTGGCATCTGTGCACTCGATGATCCGCAGATCACCAGTTCAAGGTCGGGATCCAACTGCCGAAGAGCTTTCGCTGTTTGAGAAGCGAGTTTTCCGTAGTCGTCAGCTGACCGATGACCAAGTTGCCAGGGTCCGTCCATCTCATTTCCGAGGCACCACATTCTCACATTGAAGGACTGTGGACGGCCATTAACCGCACGCTGATCTGCAAGGTGAGTGCCGGAGTCAATATTTGTATATTCGAGCAGTTCCAGCGCTTCAGCAACTCCGCGAGTTCCAAGGTTGATCGCGAGCATTAGTTCGCTATCAATTTTTTCCAGCCACCGGCTAAATTCATGGAGGCCAACTTCATTCGATTCCGTGGAATGCCAAGCGAGGTTTAAACGAGCAGGGCGTTGTTCTCGTGGCCCGACACTGTCCTCCCATTTAAAGCCGGAGACAAAATTGCCACCTGGATAGCGGATCGCGGAGACACCGAGTTCTCGCACCAATTCAATAACGTCGGTCCTAAAGCCATCCTCGTCTGCGGTGGGGTGCATCGGCTCATAAATTCCGTCGTAGACGCTTCGTCCGAGATGCTCGACGAACGAACCGAAAAGGCGGCGATTAACTTGACCAATTATCCGTTGCGCATTTACGATGATTGAAGTATCGGTCATCAAGTTTTCCACTTTCTCTTTGAATCGGTTCTGTCGAACCAACCATAATCTCGTGGCTGCCAAGAGAGATCTCCTCAGAATTCAATCTCGTAATGCGCGATTCTATGATGCAGTAATCTCGGCGCGTTCAAGCCTAGGAGAAAAACTTCCGAATTAGGTCATGGTTCGGAACGGAAATCCATCACGGAAACATTTCAATGTGATCCCTAACATTTTGACCCGCAATCGAAAATCCTGGAAGCTTCGCCGGTAAGTACCACCTTTAAGGGAATTTTCGTTACAAAATCGTTACCATAAAAAGGGTATGCGGTACTAAATGTGAAGGCTAACATCATCACACCGTCCGCACACCAGTGCAACGGTGTGCGGAAGAGTAACCCGACTCTATTCGGGCCCCAGCCAAGGAGGACTAGGAAATGAAGCGTATTCTGAAAGGTGTTGCGGCGGCAGGGATACTTGCCCTCGCAGTAACCGGTATTACTGCAGGTAGCAGTTCTGCAGCAAGCAAAAAATTGATCGTAGTTGGATTTGCTCAAACTGGATCCGAGAGTGGATGGCGCGCTGCCAACACGCTGTCGATGAAGGCTGCATTCTCGAAGGCGAACGGTTTCAAATTGATCTTCAACGCCGCTGACAACAAGCCAGAGGCGCAGATCGCTGCTGTGCACAGTTTCATTAACCAACGCGTTAATGCAATCGTCATCGCCGCAGTAGTAGTCACCGGATGGGACAACGTTCTCAAGGAGGCAAAAGCCGCCAAGATACCCGTATTCCTTGAAGACCGAACCATCAACGCATCCAAAAGCCTTTACGCTACTTGGCTCGGAGATAATTTCTTGAAGGAAGGCACAACTGCCGGACTATGGGCCAAGCAAATGGTAGGCAGCACGCCAACCAACATGGTCGTCCTTGAGGGTACGACCGGCTCAGCTCCTGCCATTGATCGTGCGAAAGGTTTTAACGCCGCAATCGCAGGCAGCCCTATAAAGCTGTTGGACTCCCAGACCGGTAACTTTACTCGGGCGGGTGGAAAGACTGTCATGGAGGGCTTCCTTCAGAAATATGGAAAGACGATTAACCTCCTGTTTGCTCAGAATGACGACATGGGTCTCGGTGCCCTTGACGCCATTAAAGCTGCCGGCTTGACGCCGGGCAAGGACATCAAGATCGTATCTATCGACGGTACGCATGACGGGTTGACCGCTCTTTCACAAGGCGAGTTCAACTACGTCGTAGAGTGCAACCCGCTGCTTGGAGCAGGCGTGGCTACACTCGTCAAGGCTGTCCTAGCGGGTAAATCCGTTCCAAAAGCGAACACCGCCCATGATGGCGCGTTCAATCAGGCGCAGGCAACTGCAGCTTTGCCTACTCGCAAATACTGATAGCTCGGGACAAAAAAGTAACATCGACCAGTGGGACGAGCCTGTACTCGTTCCACTGGTTCGCTTAACCCCCCAATCATGCTAGAGAGGATTTTGTAAATCGTGAGCGACAATGCCGTAGTCGTCGAGATGCGGAGCATCTCGATTGAGTTTCCAGGGGTTAAAGCCCTAGATGATGTCGACTTCACGCTACGTAGCGGTGAGATCCATTCTCTATTAGGCGAAAACGGCGCCGGGAAATCAACTCTCATCAAAGCCCTCACTGGGGTCTATTCGATCGACTCCGGAACAATCCAAGTCTCTGGAAAAGAACGCACCTTCGCGGGAACCGCCGACGCACAGTCCGCGGGCATCGCAACGGTTTATCAAGAAATTAATTTATGCACAAATTTAACTGTCGGGGAAAATGTGATGTTGGGTCACGAAGTACGTGGCAGGTTTGGAATCAACTGGCGAGCCACTCATGCCAAGGCAACTACATATTTGCGTCAACTCGGTGTAGATGTTGACCCGCGCTCTCAACTGTCGGGCCATTCCCTTGCAATCCAACAACTGATCGCGATCAGTCGCGCCATGGTCGTAGACTGCCGCGTTCTCGTCCTCGACGAGCCGACTTCGAGCCTGGACCGATCCGAGGTTGAACAACTTTTCGCTGTCATGCGTCGATTGCGATCACGCGACGTCGCCATCTTATTCGTATCCCATTTCCTTGATCAGGTCTACGAAATTTCTGACCAAATGACGGTGCTTCGCAATGGCAAACTGGTGGGCGAGTATCACGTCGGGGAACTCAGCCGATCCGAATTAATTTCTAAAATGCTCGGCCATGAACTGGACGAACTTGAATCAATTGCGCGCACCGCATCGCGCACAATTGACCGTACCGGAAACCCGATCCTTAAAATTACTGCCCTAGGCCGTAAGGGATCGATTGAACCTACCGACCTCGATATATATGATGGCGAAATTGTCGGTTTCGCCGGGCTCCTTGGTTCTGGAAGAACGGAGTTGGTGCGCATCATTTATGGCGCCGACCGATCAGACCACGGCGCGGTCGAGGTACGCGGAAAATCGGTTCGACTTAGCAGCCCGCGCCATTCTTCCAATCACAGGATCGCCTTCTCCTCTGAGGACAGACGCGCCGAAGGGATTATTGGTGATCTCACAGTGGCCGAAAATATAGTTCTAGGCATCCAAGCCAAACGCGGATGGCTTCGCCGAGTAAACAAGGCACAGAGTGATGAGGTCGTCGCGCAATATATCGAATCCTTGGATATCAGACCGGTCAGCCCTCACATTCTCATGAGCAATCTCTCCGGTGGAAATCAACAGAAGGTGCTGTTAGCCCGCTGGTTGGCAACCGCGCCACAACTACTTATTCTGGATGAACCTACCCGCGGAATCGATGTCGGGGCAAAGGCAGAGATTCAACGCGAAATCGCTAAACTTGCAACAGCGGGACTTGGAGTTATCTTCATTTCTTCCGAACTTGATGAGGTGTTACGGCTTTCGCAACGCGTTGTCGTTCTGCGGGACCGACGCAAGATCGCTGAGTTCGACAACCACGAAAGTTTCGACATTGGTGACATCGTGGCACTGATCGCCAAGGAGGGCGCAGCATGACCAGGTTCTTTCGAAGTCGCTTGATATGGCCTATGGGTGCCCTTTTCGCCCTGGTGTTACTCAATACAATTTCCAGACCTAGCTTCCTCAGCATCACGGTAAAAAATGGACAGTTATACGGATCAATTATCGACATCCTCCGAGATAGCGCCCCTCTTATGCTTGTTGCGCTCGGCATGACACTTGTCATTGCTACACGAGGAATCGATCTTTCGGTGGGGGCTGTAATGGCGATCTCTGGAGCGGTCGCCTTGCAAATTATTTCCAAGTCCACATCACCAAACCGCATCGGAACTGTTCTGATCGCGATTGGTATCGGGGTCTTCATCACATTGTTATTCGGTCTGTGGAACGGATTCTTGGTTGCGGTCGTCGGTATTCAACCAATTATTGCAACGCTCGTACTCATGCTCGGTGGTCGAGGAATCGCCCTTCTGATAACAGGGGGCTTCATCACAACTATCACCAGCTCCCCTTATGCCCAGATGGCGCAAGGACATCTACTGGGCCTTCCACTCGCCTTCTTCTTTTCGGTCGGGGCAATTGCCATCATCGGTCTATTAGTCCGCAGAACCGCTCTCGGTGTTCTTACCGAATCGGTAGGTATAAATCCATCAGCTAGTCGACTTGCAGGTGTCAGATCACGTGGGATCATCTGGAGTATCTACGGCATTAGCGGACTACTCGCAGGCTTAGCCGGAATCCTTTACAGCTCAAACATCATGGCTGCTGACTCAAATAATGCCGGTTTTCTTATTGAACTCGATGCAATCTTGGCGGTTGTGCTCGGTGGAACCTCCCTCCGAGGTGGCAAATTCACCCTCTCCGGCACTGTCATCGGAGTATTTATTATCCAAACCCTGACTTCTACCATCACCTTCCTAGGTGTTCCACCAGCGGTTACCCCCGTCTTCAAAGCGATCGTGGTTATCCTCGTCTGCCTCTCGCAATCGAGCCGAGTTCGCCAATGGTTAGGTCGAATACGACACTTACGAGGGGCCAAACCGCCTATACGATTATCCGGACTAGAGACTGAGGTTCTCGCAGAACGGAAGTCAGTATGAGAAATACCAACACTGTGGATGTCACACCAACAGGTACCATCAAAAGTGGAATGCGACGGAAAATGAAGGCGCGACTTTCATGGATTCCAGTTTTGGCAGCTCTGGCAATTCTCATCCTCATGTTGATCGGTGGCCAGGTGCATTTTGGGTCGTTCGTCACTCCGGGCATGCTCTCCTCTTTACTCGTCGACAACGCCTACCTTGTTGTACTCGCTGCTGGCATGACATTTGTAATTCTGACCGGCGGAATCGACTTGTCAGTGGGATCGGTAATGGCTTTCACGGGCATGCTCGCTGCCAAATTGCTTTCCGTTGGCGTGCCAGTTGCGGTGGTGATTCCGTTGATGCTTGTTGCCGGAGCGTTATTCGGCACCATGATCGGTGTGCTGGTCCACTTCTTTGATGTGCAACCATTCATTGCATCGCTTGCTGGAATGTTCCTCGCGCGCGGTCTTTGCTTCGTCGTTAGTTTGGAAGCAATACAAGTTAAGGATCCGTTCGTACTAGGACTCGAATCTGCCAGACTTGGTTCTGGCGATTGGTATATAACTCCGACCGGAATAATTGCATTGATAGTTATAGCCATTGCAGCTTGGGTATTGGCATACACGCGCTTTGGCCGCACGGTTTACGCGATCGGCGGTAATGAACAATCAGCTCGTTTGATGGGTCTAGCTGTCGCTCGCTCTAAAATCCTCGTCTATGTTGTAAGCGGTGTCTGCGCCGGGATCGCAGGACTCATCTTTACTTCTTATACCGCAGCCGGTTACAGCCTTAACGGTATAGGTACTGAGTTGGACACCATTGCGGCGGTCGTCATCGGCGGCACGCTCTTGACTGGCGGCAGCGGCTACATGGTCGGTTCATTGATCGGGGTATTTGTATATGGCGTGATCAAAACTGCGATCACATATCTTGGCGCTGATGCATCATGGGAGCGAATCTCTATTGGTATTCTGCTGCTCGCCTTCGTAGTGGTTCAGCGGTTCATCGTGGCCAGAGCCAACCGAAACTGACCCGAGCCATTAGGGTGAGTTCCTGACTACACCAAGCAAGGAGCGGGAGGTGGCCGTGGATGGAGACCCTGTTTTAGAAGTCACGGCGGCCGAACTTCGCTTTGCAGGAGAATTCGCTCTCGATGCGGTCAACTTTCGTATGTTCGCGGGCGAAGTTCATTCTTTAATGGGTGAGAATGGCGCTGGTAAATCGACACTTATCCGAGCATTTACAGGTGCGCTTCGCCTTGAATCCGGAAAAATACGATTATTTGGTCAACTGGTCGATTTCCCTAACCCCGCGGCTGCGCAACGGGCGGGTATTAGCACCGTCTATCAGGAAATTGATGTCCTACCCAACCTAACAGTGGCTGAGAACATCATGCTTGGTCGTGAACCCAGGCGATGGGGATTCATTGACTGGAAACAAATGCGTACCTCTGCCGCTGAGGCGTTGTCTATTCTAGGAGTTGAAATTGACCCAGCCTCCAGGCTTTCGAGTCATCGACTCGCAACGCAACAGATCGTTGCAATCGCCCGAGCCATATCAGCTGATGTAAAAGTGCTCGTGCTAGACGAGCCAACATCAAGTTTGGACCAAGATGAGGTAGCCGAACTCTTTCGAGTAATTCGAGAACTCAAAGCACGTGGCGTTGCAATTTTATTCGTCTCACATTTCCTTGAACAGGTCTACGAGATATGTGACCGCATAACAGTCCTGCGCAACGGAAAGCTCGTCGGGGAATATCTTACTCCGCAGCTTCTGCGCATCGATCTTGTTCAAAAGATGCTGGGTAGCGACGCAGATCGCATTGATATTCTCAATGCGAAGCAGTCTCCGCCAATGAACCGCGATGGCAAAACCGTAATTCTGCGGGCGCGTGGAATCGCTAAGCGCGCCCAACTTCCGGCCACCGACGTAGAAGTATTTGAAGGAGAATTACTCGGCTTCGCCGGACTTCTTGGGTCAGGTCGAACTGAACTCGCGCGTCTACTCGTCGGTGTCGATGCGATCGAGGCTGGCGAATTGACGATTGATGGAGTGCGCAGGCGGTTTCGAAAGCCGCGCCAAGCACTCAATATCGGCCTTGCTTACTCTTCAGAAAACCGAAGGTCTGAAGGCATCATCCCCGAATTGACGCTGCGTGAGAATATTAATCTTGCACTTCAAGCCGAACGTGGTTGGCTTCGTCGCATTCCGCAACGCCGGCAAGAAGAACTCACAGCTAGTTGGATCGAGGCGCTAGATATCAGGCCAACCAATCCTGAAGGTTCCGCGCGGCATCTCTCTGGCGGAAATCAACAGAAATTAATTCTTGCCCGGTTGTTGGCGCTGGCGCCACGACTAATCGCTCTTGACGAACCAACCAGAGGCATCGACATTGGCGCAAAGGTTGAAATCCAACATCTCATTACTGATCTAGTAAATGCTGGCCTGACGGTCATCTTTATTTCGGCCGAACTCGAGGAAGTGCTTCGAGTGTCGCATCGCATCTTGGTACTTCGGGATCGTCAAATTGTCGCGACGGTCGACCCCAACGTCGCGACAATTGAGAGGTTACTTTCTCTTGTGGCGAAAGTGGAGGATGACGAATGACCCCGAGGTACCCATGAGTCCTTCGAAGAAACCCGCGCGACCAGCGAACATTTTCGATGTCGCCCGGCTCGCTGGTGTTTCGCATCAGACAGTTTCCCGAGTCATAAACGATTCGCCGAACGTACGTCCTGCGACCAGACAACGAGTGGAACAGGCAATAACTCAACTTCGATATACCCCTTCGCCAGCCGCGCGCGCGTTGGTCACCCGACGAACACGAATGATTGGGCTCATCGCTCCAGGTACCGCAGATTTTGGGCCAACGTCGATCGCGCTTCATTTCAGTAATGCGGCACGAGACGCACGCTATGGAGTTCTGACCGTAACTTCCGTTGATGCCGGAGCCACCTCGATTCGTCCGTCAATCGAATCACTTCTTAGCCAACGTGTAGAAGCAATCGTTCTCATCGTCGCAGACATCAACGTCTTGAACGCGGTTCGCAGCCAGGACGTTGGAGTGCCCGTCATCGCAGTCGCTGCTGGCGCGCGGCCTCGGCCCATGACAATATCGATCGATCAGTACCGTGGTGCTCGGACGGCTGTCCGACACCTCATTGAACTTGGTCATCGTCAAATCGCCCACCTCGCAGGTCCGCCATCCGCGCCCGATGCGATCGAACGATGCCGAGGGTGGCGCGATGAACTTGCCGCAGCCAGCCTCGTTGCACAAGAGCCTGTGTATGGTGATTGGTCCGCTGCAAGTGGTTACCAATTTGGTCAATCACTCCGCAGCGACGCGATGCCATCAGCCATATTTGCCGGAAACGACCAAATGGCGCTGGGGATAATCGCGGCGCTCAAAGCGCGCCGCCTGAAAGTGCCACAGGACGTTAGTGTCATCGGATTCGATGACATCCCGGAGGCTGCATTTTTTGAACCGCCGTTGACGACTGTCAATCAAGACTTCGCCACTCTCGGGGAACTAACAATGCAACAAGTTCTCATTGCGATTGAGGAACCCACTAGCACGACAGAGGCCACGCCAATCCCTACGCGATTAGTCGTTCGACGTTCAACCGCTTCCCCACGTAGCTAAATAATATTCGGAACAAATAAATCATTCACTCCGCACCGCAACTTTAAATACTCTTAGTCAATGAGGATATTTGTTGCGGGTGCTAGTGGTGTAATCGGATTACAACTTCTACCGCTTCTCCATACCGGTGGCTACGAGATTGCAGGAATGACTCGCACTAATTCCAAAGTTGATCAGTTAAAAAGTTTGGGTGTTGAACCCGTAGTATGTAATGTTTTCAATCTTGAAGCTCTTAGCAAAGCGCTGATGAAATTCCGACCCAATCTAGTCCTACACGAACTCACTGATCTGCCTGACGAAATTTCGCGAATATCCGAATTTAGTTCGGCCAATTCACAAATACGTCGTCTGGGTACTCGCAATCTATTAACAGCGTCAGATGCGGCCGGGGTCGAACGGTTCGTAGCACAGAGCGTCGCTTGGTCCATACCAGGTGACGGCGGCGTAGCAGTGGCCGAGCACGAACAAGCGGTGCTGAATTTTGGCGGGGTAGTTCTTCGTTATGGTCAATTTTACGGACCTGGAACGTACTTTGAATCTGAACCACCTTCACATCCGCGGATTCATATAGTCGAAGCTGCCCGTCGAACTTTAGATTGGTTAGATGCGCCCAGCGGCATAATCAACATCACGGAAGATTAAATGAATCTCCGCATCTTGCAATTTCATTGGCCCACGTCACTATTTCGCGGCCATCACGTTGTCGACCGTTTGGGACCGTTTGGGACCGTTTGG
>Ga0097691_1001337_pt1 | contig 18377 bp, 10 predicted proteins | sample NGESurdeep072012_8_FD_72858 | JGI IMG/M metagenome (GOLD analysis project Ga0097691, IMG submission 72858) | Arctic peat soil microbial communities from Barrow, Alaska - NGEE Surface sample 210-1 deep-072012 | ecosystem: Environmental > Terrestrial > Soil > Wetlands > Peat ... | reverse complement strand
ACTCCTTGCGACCTCCTTACTCAAGTGTCCACGGCAAGTTTGTTGCGAAACACCGTCCGAGACCAAAAAGATTGGAAAACCGTCGCCTTCGCTCAATTTCAATTTTTTGACCCTACGCCAGTTCCGCTCGGCTATGGCACCGACGGCAAGAAGCTGCTGGTGATGCCAGCGGAGGCTAAAATCGTCCGTACGATCTTTGCTCTCTATCTCGAAGTCGGCTCGATCGCAGTTCTTGCTGAAATCCTAGAGCGCAAGGGAATCCGAACCAAAGTCAGGCGCCTTTCCAATGGAGAAACCCGGGGCGGGATACCCTTTGGGGTCGGCGCCCTCGCCCACCTGCTTCGCAATCGGTTTTACGTCGGCGAGGTTGACTATCGCGGCGAGGTCCACGCCGGCGAGCACGAAGCCATCCTGGACCGTTCCGTCTTCGATAAGGTGCAGGCCAAATTGAAGAAGAACGCCGTCGATCGCGCGATTCGCCTCAAAGGTTCGCCGGCGCTCCTGATGGGGCGAATTTTTGATGACGTCGGCAATCGCATGACGCCGAGCCACTCCAACAAACGCGGTGTGCGCTACCGCTACTACGTCTCACATGCATTGATTCAGGGACGCAGGCATCAGTCAGGCTCCGTCAGCCGCGTTCCCGCAGTCGAGATCGAAGACCTCGTATTGCAGGCGGTTCGACAGGATTTGTCGAGCCGAATTCCGGAAAACGTTCCCTCGGATCAGAATGCCATCATTGCGCGGATCGATAAGATCATCGTGAAGCGGGAGGCCATTGAGATCAAGCTTCTTAAAACTGAACCTACGTCAACGAACGCTATTCCAGGAAAACGGAAAAGCAAGGAAGCTCAATCAGCAAACTCAAACACGATCTCGGTTCCCTGGACCGCCCCCGCATTCGTCGCGGTCAAAGGGATTATTCACGCGCTTCCCGAGAACGGTCCCACATTGACTCCGGACACGCGTGATACGCTGCTCAATGCAATCGCCAAGGCGCGACGCTGGATCGACGACATCACTTCAGGACGGGTGAAATCATTCGCCTATATTGCCAAAAATGAGAAAAAGGTCGAACGTCATATTCGCCTTCTGGCACCGCTCGCCTTCGCGGCGCCGTCTATCGTGCATTCCATCATCGAGGGAACAGCGCTCGCCAATCTTACGGTCACCGAACTTGCAAAATCGTCCGTGCATTCATGGCGCCAACAACATCACCTACTCAAGGTAAGTCGGAAGCGTTGACTTAGCATCGTTATCGCGAGGCCTCGATTCTTGCGGTCAATTGAATCATCACAAACGCAACTATTTCTTGGCTATCTGGAGATTGCTTTTGCGCAAGCGCGAGCGGTCAGTGATCTTTCGGCGCGAATTCCATTTTGGCTAGATAGCCGCCTTTCAATTCGCAATCGTCACTTCGAACCTGGTCTCCGCCGAACTCGAACCGGTCTCTGCAGTTAAACGACCGGAAATTCGGATATTGAAAATCGGCCACCTGAGATTCACCGGACAAAATACCGACCACGCCCCCGGGAAACGGCGAAATCAGCCGCAGAGACCGCGTGTGGCTGAGCTAACCCGCGGTAAAGTCACACATTCTCAAATCGGGTTAACTTCCCCTACAGAGACTGGACTGCGTGGCTGGCGACGCAGTGTTGATAGCACCCGTCTCCATGCAAATTCCCTGCTAACAGGGAATTTTACAGGGAATTCTATGATCCTGGGGCTTTGAGAGCCGATTTCCCAGCAACAAACCGCTGTGCTGCAGTGACTTCTCACGCAATTCCCTATGAAAATTAACAGGGAAAATATTTCAAGAAACAGGGAATTTTTAGCGGGTAACAGGGAATTTTGATGCATGCAGGCCGCGTTCTGGTCACGGACAAGCCCGCAGCCCTGGTCGAGAAGCGCGGAGTCAAGACACTGGAGGACGCCTTCATCGCCTATCTCGACCAGAGGATTGACCTCCCTCAATACCGGGCAGATCCGGCCTGATTTACTGGTGCTATGGCAAAATATATCAGATCTTTTCTCGAAATTGGCTTGGGCGACGTCGGACTTGTCGGCGGCAAGACCGCGTCGCTTGGCGAACTGTATTCGGCTCTCGCGTCCGAAGGGGTCGCTGTCCCCAATGGATTTGCCGTCACGGCAGACGCCTATCGCGACGCGCTGACGCAACCCGGCATCGCGGACGAGCTTCATCGGCTGCTCGACGGTCTTGACAAGCGCAACATCAAGCAGCTTGCGGCCCGGGCCGCCAAAGCTCGCGAAGTCATCTACATGGCGATGGATACCGGGCCTATCCACGAACAGATCGTGGAAGCGTATCGGCAGCTGGAACGGGAGGCCGGGACCGGCGTCGCTGTCGCCGTGCGAAGTTCCGCGACGGCGGAAGATCTGCCGACCGCGAGCTTTGCCGGCCAGCACGAAAGCTTCCTCAATGTGCGCGGCGCGAAGGATCTGTTCGAAGCCTGCCGGCGCTGCTTTGCCTCGATTTTCACCGATCGCGCGATTTCCTACCGCATCGACAACGGCTTCGACCACTTCAAAGTCTTCCTCTCTGTTGCGGTGATGAAAATGGTCCGCTCGGATATTGGAGCCAGTGGCGTCATCTTCACGCTCGACACCGAATCCGGATTTCGTGACGTGGTCTTCATCACGGGCTGTTACGGCCTCGGCGAGACCATCGTCCAGGGCCAGGTCGATCCTGACGAGTTCTACGTTCACAAGCCGACCCTGAGCCAAGGCTTTCGCCGCGTGCTGCGGCGCCGGCTCGGCGGCAAGCAGATCCGCATGATTTACGGCAAGCGCGGCGGCAAGCATGCCACGCTCACCCGGACGGTGCCTGAAGCCGAGCGGCGGAGATTTTGCATTTCCGATACCGAGGTGCTGAGCCTTGCGGACTTTGCCGTGCGGATCGAGGCGCATTATTCGAAACATGCCGGCGGGCCGATGCCGATGGATATCGAATGGGCCAAGGACGGCTCCGACGGCAAGCTCTATATTATTCAGGCGCGGCCGGAGACGGTTGCCTCGCAGCGCTCGCCGGACGTCTACGAAACCTACACGCTGAAGAGGCGCGGCTCCGTCGTCGTCGCCGGCCGCGCGGTGGGCGAAAAAATCGCCTCCGGGCGCACGCGCCGGATTGCGAGCGCGCGAGACCTCGCAGCCTTCAAGCCGGGAGAGATCCTGGTCGCGCCGGCTACCAGTCCGGATTGGGAGCCGGTCATGAAGATCGCTGCCGGCATCATCACCGACAAGGGCGGCCGGACCTGCCATGCGGCCATTGTGGCGCGGGAACTGGGCATCCCCGCCGTGGTGGGGGCGACGCATGCGACCGAGAAGCTCAAGACCGGGACCAATGTCACGATCTCCTGCGCCGAAGGCGATATTGGCAATGTCTATCAAGGAACGGTTGCTTTCGACGTTACGCGAACGCCCGTGAGCACGCTCAGGCAGCCGCACACGGCGATCATGGTGAATGTCGGCACCCCCGAAATGGCATTCCGGGTAGCGATGCAACCACAAGCCGGCGTCGGCCTCGCCCGCATGGAGTTCATCATCAGCGAGCATATCGGCGTGCACCCGATGGCGCTGCTCAAGCCGAAGAAGATCGCCTCGGCCAAGGCGAGAACTGCGATCGCCCGTCTGGTTGAAGGTTACAAAAGCCCCTCCGACTTCTTCATTCAGAAGCTCTCGGAAGGCGTCGGCACGATTGCCGCGGCATTCTATCCCAAGCCGGTGATCGTGCGGCTCTCCGACTTCAAGACCAACGAATACGCCAGCCTGCTCGGCGGCGAGGCCTTCGAGCCCAAGGAAGAGAATCCGATGCTGGGATTCCGGGGGGCTTCCCGTTACAGCCACCCGGCTTATGCCGAGGGATTTGCCCTCGAATGCGCCGCGCTCCGCCGGGTGCGCGAGGAAATGGGTCTCTCCAATCTGCGCATCATGGTGCCGTTCTGCCGAACCGTCGAGGAAGGCCGGCGCGTGATCGCGACGATGGCGGCCAACGGGCTGAAGCGCGGCGAGAACGGGCTTGAGATCTACGTGATGTGCGAGATTCCGAACAACGTCATTCAGATCGACGCGTTTTCGGAGTTGTTCGACGGCTTTTCGATCGGCTCGAACGATCTCACCCAGCTGACGCTGGGAGTCGACCGGGATTCCGATATTGTCGCCTTCGATTTCGATGAACGCGATCCCGGCATGCTGGAGATGTTCAGACAGGCCGTGGTGGGCGCCAAGCGTAACGGACGTCACGTTGGCATCTGCGGGGAAGCGCCTGCGAACTACCCGGAGATTGCGCGCTACCTGACGCAGCTTGGTATCGATTCGATCAGCGTCAATCCCGCAAGCGTGTTTCGCACCATGGCCGTGGTTCTCGAGGCCGAAGCCAATCCGGCGAACGCCAAGGCTTGAACGGAACCGGGCGCTTGCGACGCTCAGGCATCGACGGGAGTGCCGGCCTTCAACTTTCGGCCCGGTCTCTCCTGCGCCGCTCGCGAGGCTGGGCGGCCTTCGCTTGAAGTTGCTCCGCCGCGGCATTGATCCTGGTCATCGTCTCGGTCAGTTCGACATAGGGGTTATCTTCGATCGTCACCGTGCCGTAGTTCGAATTTTCACCGTCAAAACGTCCTTCGGCCGGCTGATCGGCATGCTCGAACCAGTGATAGCCGACCACTGACGGCTTCCGCAGGGCTGCGGAGATGTAGCGTTCGAAGCATTCTACCGGATAACAGGGAATTTCATCTTCGAGAAATGACCTATTCCTAAGCAGCTAATATTTAGCCCTGTCCGAGAACGATCCGCAGCCGATGTACCGCACCGTCGTCAACCAAAGGTATCCCCGCCGGGCGCAGCTGTAAGGCGGCGCCGTCGAGCTCCGCAAGGGCGACGCCGTGGCTGACGCCAGACGGATTTTCGACATCAATGTCATAGCGTGAAGTTCGGTATTGAAGCGTGATTCCAAACGCCGGCCAATCCTTCGGAATGCACGGGTCGAAGTGCAGTGAGGCCCCAATGATACGCAAGCCCAGAATGCTCTCAACGCCGGCGCGCTGCATCCATCCCGCGGAACCGGTGTACCATGTCCATCCGCCGCGCCCGACATGCGGCTCCAGCGCGTAGACATCCGCCGCGACAACGTAGGGCTCGACCTTATAGCGATGCGCATCCGCAGGGGCTCGTGCGTGATTGATCGGATTGAGAAGCGAAAACAAACTGGCCGCCTTGTCGCCCTCGCCCAGTTTCGCCAAAGCCATGACTGACCAAATCGCCGCATGGGTGTACTGGCCGCCATTCTCACGAATGCCCGGCGGATACCCCTTGATGTAACCCGGATCGAGCGAGCTCTTATCGAACGGAGGCCTAAACAACAGCGCGACGCCATCCCGGACACGGACCAACTCTCGCTCAACAGCCATCATCGCTCGCGCGGCACGTTCGGAATCGGCCGCGCCCGAGATGACTGCCCATGACTGGGCGATAGAATCGATCTGGCATTCATCGCTCGCTGCCGATCCCAATGGCGTGCCATCATCGAACCAGCCGCGCCGATACCAGTCACCGTCCCATGCCTCACGCTCGAGCGATCCCTGCAGGGCCATAGCATGCGCTCGCCATCCAATGGCGCGGCCAATTTCGCCGCGGGCATCCGCCAAAGGAACAAATGCATTCAACGTCGCATACAGCAACCAACCCAGCCAAACGCTTTCGCCCTTGCCTGCTTCGCCGACCCGGTTCATCCCGTCGTTCCAGTCGCCGGTTCCGATCAGCGGCAGACCATGACCACCCAGCGCAAGACTCTGATCGAGCCCCCGCGCGCAGTGCTCAAACAGAGTGGCTACCTCCTCCGAGACCGTCGGCTGAAAAAAGCTGTCGTGTTCACGCGCCGCGAGCGCCTGGCCTTCCAGGAAAGGCACCATTTCGTCCAGAACAGCAGTATCGCCACTCCCGTCGATATAGTGAGCGGTAGCATATGCAAGCCACGCGCGATCATCGGAGATTCGGGTCCGCACGCCTTGGCCCGAATGCGGCAGCCACCAATGCTGGACGTCGCCTTCGACAAATTGCCTTGCGGCCGCGCGCAGCAGATGTTCGCGCGTCATCGCAGGACGCGAGGCGACGAGTGCGGTGCCATCCTGAAGCTGGTCACGAAACCCGTACGCACCACTGGATTGATAGAATGCCGATCGCGCCCAGATGCGGCAAGCAAGCGTTTGATAGAGCAGCCAGCCGTTCAGCATGATGTCCATCGAGCGGTCCGGCGTCTTCACCTGAACGGCGCCGAGGAAATCATCCCAATATCGGGCAATTTCCGACTGCACGGCGTCCAGGTCGGCCGCCCGATATCGTTCGATCAGGGTCCGGGCATCCTCCGCACTTGCCGCCTGGCCGATGAAGGCGACGAGTTCGATGCTTTCCCCCGGAGCAAGCTTGATCGTGGTGGTCAGCGCGCTGCACGGATCGAGCCCGGCTCCCGTGATTTTTGACAATGGTGTTGCGACGCTCAACCCAGCGGGATTCACAAGCGTCCCGTTGCGACCGATAAATTCACGACGATCGCCGGTCCAGCCGCCCTGCCGGCCACCCAGATCGGCAAATGCAACCCGTGATCCGAAAGCATCGCTCCAGGGATTTCGCGCGAACATTGCGCCGGTCGCAACATCGATCTCGGTTGCGACAAATGCCGCAGACGCCTGGCGCGAGGGGCCAAGAACCCATTCCACATAGGCCGCAATCGAGAGGCCTCGCGTGCGCCCCGATCGATTGTGGAGCTTGAGCCGGGAGATCTTAACCGGATCGACGAGCGGCACGAATTGCACGAGATCGACTGCGATCTCCCGGCTCGCATGCGTAAATCGACTAAATCCCCGGCCATGACGTGCAACGTATGTTACGCCCTCGGTCGGGATCGGCAACGCGGTGGCGCTCCAGAGTTCGCCTGTCTCATTGTCGCGAAGATAGAACGCCTCGCCCGACCGATCGGTCACGGGATCGTTCGACCATGGCGTCAGCTGGTTTTCCCGGCTGTTCACCGACCAGGTGCTGCCGCCACCTTCGGTTCCCACATGGAATCCGAAATTGGGATTGGCGATGACATTAATCCAAGGCGCCGGCGTCGATTGTCCTGGTGCAAGGATGGTGACGTATTCCCGCCCCTCATCAGCGAATCCCCCAAGCCCATTGAAGAACTCGAGATCCTTCGATGACGGTAAGGCCTCCGTCGATGGCACCGTCGGCGGAGCGATGCGCTTCGGATGTAGCGCTACTGGCGCCATCCTGCTGTCCAGTACCCGATCAAGTTGGTCCGACAGGCGCCCGCGTTGGCCGACCAGAACTACTCGTGCAATCGATATCAGCAGCGCGCGGGTCTCCGACGACATCAAATCCGATCGCAAGACGAACACACGACCGCCAGATCGCTCGGCGACCAGCGACAGCCGCGACTGGCTTGTCCTGACCAAAGCCTCGATCCCAATTTGCAGATCCTGCACATAGGAGGACGCCCGTTCGTTCAGGATGACGAGATCCACCGACAACTGCTTCATCCGTAGATATTCGTGCGCTTGCAGGAGCTGATGTGCCAGACCCAGATTCTCCGTATCAGAAATGCGTAGGAGAAGAATTGGCAGGTCTCCAGAAATGCCGAGAGACCACAGCAGGGATTGGGCGCCCGCGCCTCGAAGAATCGAATCGGACGACGCACGCAGCGTTGGAGTCGCATATAGCAAGTGGCCGGCGAGGCGCTGGAAGAGTCCCGCTTCAGCAGGATCAATGCCGATGTGCCGAAGCTGCACCTGAGCCTGCGTCCAAGCGAGCGTCGAGGCCCGTTCGAAAGCAGTGGTGTCGCGATGCTTATCGATAAGATCAAGCAAGCCTTCACGCGAGCTGGCAACCAATGTCCAGAATGCGATGCGTGCTGTGACCCCCGGAGCAACACGGACGCAGCGTCGTAGGGAGAATATCGGATCCAGGACCGTACCGACCGTGCCGGACAATGGTCGGCCATCGATCGCCGCGATCGCTGTTCGAACGCTTCCGCCACGACCGATAAATCTAGCCCTATCGGTCTCGATCTGTATTTTGCCGACGGCCTCGCCATCAAGAACAGTAAGCTGTGCCGCCCACACTTCCGGTTCGTCCGGCGACCGCCGCCGTCGGGTCGCGAGGATCGCTCCCTCGCTGACGAGATACTCTGTTTCGACGAATAGCTTGGAGAAGGCCGGATGTGCGAGATCGGCCGCCGGCGGTGCCAGCACGATTTCGCAATACGACGTCAGTTCGATCTCCCGCGCCTGCCTTCCGGTGTTCGTCAGCGATATCCGACGCACTTCCGCGTCGTCCTCTGCCGAGACCACAATCTCCTGCGCGGTCGTCAGCCCGCCATCATAGCGAGTAAATTGGGCGCGGTCTTCATTGAAGACCACCTCATAGTCATCTGGCTCAATCCCGCTTGGTTGGAATCCTGTAGACCAGACCTTACCGCTCTCGACATCGCGCAGGAAGACGTAGGAGCCCCAATCATCACACGTCGAATCTTCCCGCCAGCGGGTGATGGCGAGCTCTCCCCAGCGGCTGTAGCCCGAACCGGCCGCGGTAACCATCACAGAATAGCGACCGTTTGACAGCAGTTGCGTTGCAGGAGTCGAGCTATGTGGCGACGCTAATCGTCGACCCCCGGAGGGGGTAACCTCGTAGCTCTTGGCAGCTGATTTTGCCTCGGATTCCCAAGCGATCGTGACGGCGACATCACGCGGCGTCCGCTCCTGCAGAAGCAGCTCGGTGGCCTGCACGATGGGATCGCTATGAAAACGCGTTCGCATTGCGCCGTCAAGCAGCGCATCGGCGATGGCAACGACCGTCATGCCCTGGTGGTGCGCCATGAAGACACGCACGATTGCAACATGCTCACCTTCGGGCACGCGGCTCGCCGTGTAATCAAGGGCTTCGTAAAAGCCGTAACGGCCCTTCGCGCCTACGTCGGTGAGACGGGCGAAATTCTCAGCGGCGGCTTGCGGGTCGACCATGGCGGCGAGCGCCGTCGCGTAGGGCGCAATGACCGTATTGGTGCCAAGCCCGCGCTTGAGGCCGAGTCCCGGCACACCGAAATTCGAATATTGATATGTCAGCTCGATGTCGCGCGCGTTGAAGGCTGATTCCGAAATGCCCCAGGGGACATCCAGGTTCGCGCCGTAGGTCATTTGCCGCCGAACGACCAGTCTGCTGGTTTGTTCGATCAGGCTTCCCGCTGGCGCGCGCATGACGAGCGACGGCATCAGATATTCAAACATCGAGCCCGACCAGGAAATTAGCGCTGCGCCGCTGTCGATCGGCGTCACCGCGCGTCCAAGCCGGAACCAGTGCCGCGCAGGAATGTCGCCTTTGGCGATGGCTAAAAAGCTCGCGAGCCGTGCCTCCGATGCAAGCAAATCATAGCAATTTGTATCGAGCTTGCCTTCAGATGCAAGGTAACCGATCGAGAGCAGCTTGCGATCCTCGTCGAGCAAGAATGTATACTGCATTTTGAGGGCTATCGTCCGCGCATGAATAGCGAGTGCGGACAAACGTGCGGCGGCATTTTCCGACCCTTTCTCTCCAACATCACGACTTTGGCTCTCGATCGCGTGACGCACGGCGTTGGCCCAGAACACCAGGTCGGTATCCACCCCCTTGCCGCTTTCGATTGAGAGGGCCGTCGATATATCTGCGATTGCGTCAGCGCTTCTTGCAAACTCCGCGAGCCGTTCGGCGACGTTCACTCGATCGGGTACAGGCTGCCGCAGATCGATAGCCAGCTTCGCAATGGCTTCCTCAAGTTGCCGCCATGTCATCGTTTGCGTGCGAGGTCCGTCGCTCATGCGGGCGGCTTCTTCTCGCGCCAGCTCCAGCGAGTCGGCGATGCCCGCAAATCGAAGGGCGTCATCCAAGGGAGCGCTGGCCCATTCCTGGCACGCGGCTGCCAGCGCGAGGAGGTGTCCGGCTAGATTTCCGCTATCGACCGTCGAAATGTAGGGCGGATCGAGCGCCCGCAGGTCTTGCGTGTCGTACCAATTGTAGAAGTGGCCGCGGAACCGTACGAGCCGGCCCATGGTGGATAACGTCGCTTCCAACCGCTCGATTGCGTCGATCGTTCCTATCCATCCAAAATCGCGGGCGCTTGCCGCGGACAAGAGATAGAGACCAATATTTGTGGGCGATGTTCGATGGGCGATTGCCGCGGGGTCTTCCTGAAAATTGTCCGGCGGTAACATGTTGTCTGCGGGCGTGACGAAGGCCTCAAAGAAACGCCATGTCCGCCGCGCGGTCAGTCGCAATCCGTCAGCGTCACTGCTGGACATCGCCAGGCGGCCTCCGACGAGGGGGGACTGGCTGGTCCAGCGCGCGAACGCAGGAGAGGCCAGCCAAAGCATCGCAGTGGGCAGCGCCAATGGCCAGGTTCCCTCGCCTGAAAGCGCGGATACAGCCAAAGCCAGACCGGCGATGACGATTGCGCCGGCCATTCGGCGATAGAAGCCTGCAAGGCCGGACTGCTGACCGACCGCCGCCTGCGCAGCAGTCGTCCATTCGAGGAGATGACGGCGCGTGACGAACAGCCGAACCAGCGTGCGCCCGACGGCATCGCACATCGACCACGCCTGGTGGGCAAGCAAGATCACGAGCAGCGCAGATTGAGCCAGCGCGAGACGCAGGTCCGCGCCGAGTGCGCCGAAATGGCTGCGCAGTGCGACCCCTCGTCGTGCCGGAATGATCGCAGTAGCCACCGGGATTAGCGTGGGCAACACGATGGTCGTGAGGACAAACAGCGTCCATACGGCTGCCCCTGGCAGCGGCAGCAACCACCCAATCAGCAGAGCCAGTACCGTCGACGGCGCAGACAACGTTCGTCGCAAATTGTCGAACATCTTCCAACGCCCCATCGCGGGAATTGCACTCCGTCTGCGATCAAGGTTGACGAAGGGGCCGCGACCGAACATCCACGGCAGCAGCTGCCAGTCGCCACGGGCCCAACGATGATGACGTGATGCCGCGACGTCGTAGCGGGCAGGAAATTCCTCGACGACCTCGACGTCGGAGGCAAGGCCGGCGCGAGCAAACACGCCCTCGAACAAATCATGGCTCAGCAGAGTCGAATCTGGCACTCGATTGGCCAGAGCTGCCTCGAAAGCATCGACGTCATAGATGCCCTTACCGGCGTAGGATCCTTCGCCGAACAGATCCTGATACACGTCCGATATCGCCGAGGCATAGGGATCAATACCATTCATGCTGGAGAAGATCCGCTGGAACAGTGAGCCCTCGCGACCCACCGGCAGCGATGGGGTCACCCGTGGCTGCAGTACCGCGTATCCTTCAACAACGCGCCCCAGAACTGCATCGAAGCGCGGCTTGTTGAGCGGATGGGCAATCTTCCCGATCAGACGCCGCACCGTGTCGCGCGGAAGTCGGGTATCCGCATCAAGCGTGATGACGTACCGCACATTGTTCGGAACATCCGGCATCGCTCCGTTCGTTGCCACGAAGGTGGTATCCGTCGCACCGCGCAACAATCGGTTCAATTCGTGGAGCTTGCCACGCTTACGCTCCCACCCAATCCAGAGTTGCTCGCTTTCATTCCAGACCCGGCGTCGGTGCAGCAGCAAAAAGCGGTTGCCGCCAGGCCCCGCGCCATAGCGCCGGTTCAAACGTGCAATGCCTTCGATGGCGACGGCAAGTAGCGACTCATCGTCGTTTCGATGCTCGCCGTCGCCGTCGGTCCAATCCGACAGCAACGCGAAATGTAGATCGCCTTCCGGGCTGGCAAGGTGGTGGATTTCCAGTCTTTCCACCTGTTCCTCAATTGCGGCACGCGTCGTCAACATTGTCGGAACCGCGATCAACGTCCGCAGATGCGACGGAACTCCACCGGTCAATTCAAGAGCAGGCAACAGCGTCGGGCCGAAGACGCGGGTGACCGCCCGGTTCACCAATGCGACCGATAGATCGATCGCGGGAATGACGCCGGCGATCCCGAGCAAGCTAAGCCATCGCCCTTCAATACCTGCAGCTGCGAGCAGAAATAACGGTATCGCCAAAACGATGCCCGCCACGATAATGCCGGCGCTCACATAACCCCGAATACCGAGTGCCCGGCCCGAGCGCTCGAACCAGGCTCGTGGCAGCGAATGGAAGCCAATCGCCTTTTCGAATGCTCGACGTCCGCCGCTCAAAAGGTGATATCCGGGATCGCCCGTCCGTTCGCTATCCGGCGCATCGCCGTCTGCCGACGGTTGTTGCGTAGCCAGAACAGCACGCTTGGCAATTTCTAGTTCGGCGCGGCTAGATCCCCGCGCGAGTTCTTCAATTGCGCTGCGGTATAAGTTGCGGGTTGGGAAATCCATTTCGGAAAATTTCCCGCCGACCGCAAGGACATCGTCGACGAAGCTCATCCGCTCGAACAATTCCGACCAGTCTGCTTCCAAGATTGCGCGCAAGCTGGTGATGATGTTGCGTACGGTGACTGCTGCGGAGCCTTGCCTCTGATGCTCGTCGCGGACCACGGTGTCGGCCGTCGTCCCTTGCGCAGTCAGCCGCTGATCGAGCCACGTGAGAACCGGGATAACTTTTGGATCCTGATCATGCAGCAGGTGAAGGAGTTCAACCGCGAAGGCATCCGGCAACGGTGTGCGCTCAAGATCGGCAAGCACCACCGACGCAGGTTCCGGTTCGCGCAAACCCGCGCCCAGCAATCGATCGGCGACCTGATCGGCGTCCTGGCGCGCCGAATAACTGTCGACGATCCGGCCGGCCAGCCGCCTCAGATTTTCGATAAGCACAATCCGCAGCGTAATTGATACCGCCCAGAGTTCACCGATCGTCAGCGGCTGCACCTCCTGATACGCACGCACGTATCGACATAACATCTCCGCGTCGAAGCGACTGTCAGCATGCGCAACAAACGCCCATGCGATGCCAAACACGCGCGGATACCCGGCGAACGGCCCGTCGGTGAGTTTGGGAAGTTGTCGATAATACCCAGTCGGCAGGTCGGTACGAATTTCGCGAATCTGCTTTTCGACAAGGTGGTAATTGTCGATTAGCCATTCTGCGGCGGGGGTGATCGCGCGGCCCTCGTCGGTTGCCCTGACAATCCTGCGATACGCGTCGTGCAGCGCCGCCGCGTTGTCACTGAGCCTGCCCGCCAGCGGATGCCCCCGCCGAGACTGCGGGGCGATCGGCTGCGCGATGGCAAGGCTTCGTGCATGCTCCTCAATGCGCTCAACGCTGAAAAGCTCTTCGCGAATTGGCGCGCGATTGTCCCATGGAACATTCGGCTTCGCACGTCCAAAGACGCGCCGAATAAAGTTGTTCAAGGCGCCCTTTCTTCCGCGCGACCACGCAGTGCGCACGCGATCAATTCCAGACCAGACAGTTCTACGATCGCGAGAAAATGAGACCGAAAAGCGGATGCCACAGCCGCAGCAGCGGATAGCGATAGCACAATCTCCGTCAGCATTACGGCTGGGCACTTACCGCGTTCCGACAGTCCGTACCCCGCACTCAGCTATGGATTTGGTAGACATTTCCGCAGGGACAATGCTCGACATTTTTCGAGCAAGCGGAAGCAGCCCACCCCGGTTTCCGTCTTCGGAATCGTGCTCGATTTCGGCGACCGGCATTGAATGAGAACCTGCGATAACGGAGCCTTTGTCCAGCGACATCATATTCCAGCCCCAATCCATGACCTCGATTTTTTGGACTGCTGATACGAATATCGATAGGGCGTACCGCTGGCCTCGTGTTGACCGAAGTCAAGACAGCCGCTGGGCATCGGAGGGGCGCTTCTGGACATACTGCCCCTGTCCGGGGCGTTTTCCGAGGCAAATGGTGGGTCACAGCTCTAAGGATGATCTTGGCTAGTAAACGTCCGCTTTGGACCGCATTACGGACTCAAGGCAGACATCGCACCCTGTCGGAGAAGTGCCCCACTTCCGGACTCATGCACCGCAGCAAACAGCGCCTTTACTCGATCACCTCGTCGGTGAGAGCTATGAGACATGGCGGACCTCAAGGCCGAAACCGAAGCGCCAAAACACCTACAGCGCTTCGATGACGACGTGCAGGACCTGCGCTAAAAGAGAGGCCCCCAATATTGCCACCAAGCCGTCAATGGCTACGTCTAACACAGTTTCGTCGGTTCCAACTATCCAATCAATCATCCGACGCATCGGAGCACCTGTAATCTTGACGGTTAAACTCGACCGTCTTTCATCGACGAGGCCGATGTCTTTTGATCCGATCGCGCCGGCCTTATTGGCTTTATGTTGACCAATCACGCAACCGGCAATGGCACCAATTTTTCCCGTGCCCAGAACGCCTTCATCCTTTTCCGATTGACCTGCGCTCGAGTTGAGATAGATCAACCTTGTGCAGTCTTTCCCGGTTTTATTTTTATGCCACCAGTGCGGGGTTTGTGCTTGCGCCAACTTTTTAATGCGCATTGCGTCCGAAAACGACGTGATGCGGCGCAACAGCGACACCACCGCAAGATTGCATCCAGCTCCAATTCCTAATGTCACTGGACACCAAACAATAAGACGCGCATGATTATCATAGCTGAGACGCCAACCCAAGGCGTTCAGCTTTCAACCAATCTTATTGACCCGGACCCGTTTGAGCGTCTCTTTTCCTTGCTCCGAAGCATATCGAGCGAAAGGAAATCACATGCGTAACCTTGTCCAGCCGCCACCCTCTTTGCACTGCGACCTCTGCAATGGCGAACTGCGGCTCAAGCTGATTGAGCCTGCCAACTCGGTCCTCGAACTGGATGCCGAGATATTCGTCTGCGCGAAATGCGGGCATGAGCAGTCGCACGTGGTGATTCACGACCATACCACGCCGCATCATGTTCGCCGCGGATTATCTGTTCGATGAACTCCCAGAGCTTGATGGCGAACCTCGGCCTCGATCGGATCAGACGAACTTCCACGGATCCGGATCGCAGTCTCGTGTTAAAATGGGTCCATCCTTCGAGCGATTGGCCTGACCGGGCGCTGGTAATGTGTCCGTTGAAGCTACGTTGGGAGGATTGAAGGCTGCTGCCGGTGTTCTCGGTGGGCAGTTCCTTTTCCAAAATGCATGCGGTTCTGGCTAATTTGACGGAGCCTTTGCCGCGCTCGTACGAGAAAGCGCGGCGCCCGTGCCATAAAAAGGGCCGCCGCCGATTCCACTAAAGCCGCCCAGCAACGCGATCACCAAAATTATCAGAATGATGGTCCAAAGGACCAGTTGAGGAAAATTGATTGTTACGATGGATGCGCCGTTCGCATGGCTGCGCAACTTCGACGATGTACCGGCACCCCTGATCGCTCCGAGACCTGGGTCCAGAGCGATCAAGAGGCGCGGCCCGGATACCCTAGTAAGGCCGATAATATCGGCGGCCATAATATGGCCCGCCGCCGTAATAATAAGGTCCGCCGCCGTAATAGCCCGGCCCATAGCCATAGCCGTAGCCGTAGCCATAGTTATTGTAATAGTCATTGCGCTGTTGCTGGGCGGCGATCGCACCGATCGTTCCGATCGCCATTCCCATGAAAGCGAGTCCTGCAGCGCTACCTCCACGGTAGTAGCGGCGACGGCGGACTGCGCTGAAATCCGTGGCATCGCTGGACGCCGTGGTGGCCGAGACACCCTTTGAGGCGGGGGTCGCCGGACCGGCGATGGCCAGCGGCGGCTCACTCACCGTGAAAACCAGCGCAGCAATCGTCGCTACTACGACGCCGCGGCCAGCCGAAGAAAGCAACATGCGCGGCAGGATCAGGAATACAAGCGGATATACGATAATCGTGTAAGGCAACGCGAAAAAGCCGATAGCTCCCGCGCCGAAAACAAGAGCCGGTACGGCAATAAAAGTGTAGGCGGTATAGATGTCGCCGCCGAGCAGAAACCAGATGACGACGGTTCCGAGGCGACGCCCTGCAAGACCCCATTCATCCAGCACGTCGAGATCGCCGCGGCGCCAATGGGCTGCAGCAAAGCCAATAATCGTCACGGCTCCGAACAGCAGCACGAAGACGATGATCGCGGTCCAGTTCATATTCGTCTCTTGATTCAACCGTGCGAGTACGAAGTGCCGATAGAGGTCAATCGTTCTTGTAATGCACCCAAATGATCAGAGCGGAGGTGAGAATCACCCAGAGGAACTGATACCAATAGAAAAACGGGATACCCCACAGAGCCGGTTCGACGGAATTATAGAACGGCACCCAGAGTAGGGCGATGAACGGTATCAGCAGCAACAAATTCCAAAGGCGTGAACCGCCGCCTGACCTAGTTGGATGCGTGTCCATCGAGTTTCCTCTTCGTTTTCGAGAGCAAATATAAGCGCCGTATCTAACCTGGGTCATCGTGGGCTTGCTGACCTAACGGATTTTGGACCAGCAACATAAAGACGGATTGATAAATCAAAATCTATGCTATAAAATACTTTTGACAAACGAATAATATCGACGCTTGATATCTGTATGATAGATATCAAAGGAACGTGCTAATGGACACCGAACTGGCCAGAACCTTCCTCACGGTTGTTACAGCGGGCAACTTCATTAGTGCCGCGGATCGACTTCACGTCAGCCAGTCGACGGTCAGCACGCGCATTCATAAACTTGAAGCGGAATGGCCAAAAGCCGCGCGCTACAGTTTGTAAAACTGGCGCTTGAAGCGCTGGCCCCGTGGCGGGGCCAAAAGCCCTGTCCTGATCCCAAAAAACGGCCCCAGTGCGGGGGAGCACTGAGGCCGGTTAGTCGGGGGTACCTCACGGTGCCGGGGGAGCCGGCACAATTCACAAACGCCCGGCTCCGAAAACGGTTCCCCTAAAATCGGCCCATGGTCAGGCTGACCACCGCCGCAACCGAGGCTCAATTTCGAGATGCGAGTGGCCTAATTTGGCCAGCACCCTACGGCGGGGCTCACTTGCGAATGGGTTCGTCTCACTCCATCAATTCCTGGAGTTCGATATGACGGTCGCCATGGCACCAGCCCTTCGAACGAGGTGTAGTCAAACGTGCTGCTCGGCATGAATCGGCTCCGGCAATTCAGGCGGCGGGCATAGACTTCCTGCTGCTTCTTATTTTTCTCATCCAGCAGCTTGAGCGGCGCCCGACGCATTCCACTGAACCACAAACATCGCAGTGAATATCTTGCGCTTCTCTGCTATCTTTGAACCATGACGATCGGGATCACCGGACCGAAGCGGCGAGAGCCATGGCGAGGCGCCGCCGTGGCGCTCCTGCGTGGTGCTATCGTTGTCGTGATCGGCCTAATCTTACTGGGGCTTGCGGACAACTTTCTGGTCGATTGGCTGTGGTTTTCCGCGATCGGCTATTCTCCCGTCTTTTGGACGACCATTGGAGCTGAAGCGACGGTGTTTTTCGCCGTCTTTGTGGCTACTGCGATCATCCTTTGGACAAATGGGTGGCTCGCGTTTAGCTTCGCCCGGCGCCAGTGGGCGCAGCTCCCCGCATTCGGCTCGAAACACAACGTCAATGCGACGCCGCTAAATCAGTTCAAATCGATACGCCATTGGCTACCATGGCCCCTCGTCATCGCTTGCGGTGCTGGCATTTTTGCCGCGCTTGTCGCCTGGGGAGAGCTTAGCAACTGGTATGTCTTCTTGAAGCTTCTCTATCACGTGCCATATGGCGCGAACGACCCGCTCTACGACAACGATATCGGATTTTATCTTTTTTCTTTACCCGCCTACGTCACCATCAAAAACTGGATGTTGCTCACGCTCTTCCTAAGCGCGCTCTTTGCCGCAGCGGTCTATTGGCTGTCCGATGACATCGAGTATGACGCCCAGCGCTGGTCGATTTCGCCAACAGCGATTGCCCACGGCTCAGTGCTTCTCGGCGTCCTTTTCGCTGTGAAGGCATGGTCCTACGGTCTCGATCGCTATTTGCTGCTATACGGCGATAACGGGGTGGTAGTCGGCGCCAGCTTTACCAACATCCATGTGGAGCTGCCTATCCTCTGGTTTCTGATGGGGCTTTCGATCGCCGCGGCAGTCGTCGCATGGGCGAACCTCTGGAGGCGTACCTACACACTGCCTGTCGTTGCGGCGGCGCTGGTCTTCGGCGCCTCCTTCGTGCTGTCCGGCGTGGTCCCCGCATTGTTTCAGCGCATATTCGTCAAACCTAACGAGCTTCAGTGGGAGAAACCCTACATCCAGTATAACATCGAGCTAACCCAGCAAGCGTACAATCTCCATCAGATCACGGTAAAGCCGTTTCCTGCCGAACAGGATCTTACCTTTAAGACGCTGGAGGACAACAAGGCGACCATCGGAAATATACGGTTGTGGGATTGGCAGCCGCTGATGAATACCTACGCGCAACTCC
>Ga0097691_1001336_pt1 | contig 18388 bp, 19 predicted proteins | sample NGESurdeep072012_8_FD_72858 | JGI IMG/M metagenome (GOLD analysis project Ga0097691, IMG submission 72858) | Arctic peat soil microbial communities from Barrow, Alaska - NGEE Surface sample 210-1 deep-072012 | ecosystem: Environmental > Terrestrial > Soil > Wetlands > Peat ... | reverse complement strand
CTCATCGCCATCACGACCGGCGATTTCGCAAGCCTCAACGCGCGCCTGAGGCGCACGAAGTGGCGGCTGATGCATCCACCGTCACACGCGCACTATTTTTCGATCGCCAGCATGACCACGATGCTCGACAGGTTTGGCTTCGACGTGGTCTATGCTCACCATTGCGGCTTTTACCGCAGCTTGCGCAGCATGGCCTACGGAGTATTCGTGCAGAAGCATGGCGACATGCGCGCGCTCGATCTCTTGAATCGGCTGGGTATCGGCGGTTGGCGTCTCTACCTGAACTTCTACGACATCATGTACGTGATCGGCCGCAAACGATGAGCCGCCACCTGCGAGGGCTCTCAGCCGCCGAGGCCCCAAAACCGGACGTACCAAACGCCCCACGTTATCATGAACACCGAAGCGGTTATCAGGATGCGCGACATCTGATCGAGTCGCCGGTGCACGCCAAGCGCCATGAGGACTAACAGAAACGGGAACGCCTGCAGGTAGTGGCGCGTGCCGAACTGCGCGCATCCATTGCCGACGTAAAAGAGGCTCGGCGTCACTACGATCAGCGTGCCCAGCGCGATCAGTACTGCCTCGATCCGCCGGCAGCTCGCCTTGAGCGCGAGCAGGAACGCCGGACTGGTAGTCAGGATCGACTGTCCCCCAAACGTCGGATGGATGTAAGGAAAGTTTCCGTCCAAACCGGGCGCCATGAAGAATACCGTGAAGAAGTTGCCGGGAAAGAATCTGAACGCGAACAGCGTCTGCTGGTCTTTCGGCATGTAGTAGGTAACCCCACGGTCAAAAGGGCTGTGATAGCGGACGAGGTTGAAGGTTACGTAAGCCATCACCGTCAGCGCGCATCCCGGAATGAACCAAAACAACTCGCGGATGCTGCGGCGGCGCCAGAATAGCAACAGCGCGAGATATACCGGCCATACGAACACGAGATCGTAACACGCCAACCCGGCAATTCCCGCGAAAAACCCGACCACCGCGGGACGCCCTTTGTCGAACGCCTCGTCGAGCGCGATCAACGTAACCAGGATCGCGACCACCATCGAGACTCCCCAGCTGCCACCGTTGATCGTCTCGTACCAGATGATTGTGCCAGCGCCGAAAAAAACCGTGAGCCATTTCCGAGCATTGAGCGTGACGCGGAAACGGCCCAGCAGCCGCCACGCCAGCGCTATGTCGAGCGCACCCACAACGATCGAAAAATAGTTCTGATTCGTGCTCATGCCCCAAATCGCCACAAATGGCATCAGGAGGAAGGCGGGCAATGATGGGTGGAGCTGGTAACTGTATGGGCCAACCTGCGCGTGCTCGATGTAATTCGGCGCGTCGATATAGGCGTGGCCGTGGATGAAAGCAAACGCCTGGCGCACATGGACATCGTAGGGACTAATGTCCGAGCCCGCCGTTATCGAATAGAAGGCCAGGAAGACCACGAAGACCGCGAACTGCGAAAGCAACTCGTCGCGCTTTATTGCCTCCTCGGTCATCGGCGCGGGATCGGCGAGCATGAATGAGTAGGGCAGCGCCCCGAGCGCAACGATTGCCGAAATGTAGTCGATGCGCGTCAGCACCTATCCGTGCTTGAGGATGACGGCGTATCCCACAAACACGATAACCGCTGCGATAGCGAGGAACTGGCAGCTCGTCGCCAGGGTCGGGCGCGTCGCGACTGCGCGCCCGTCAGTGCGACCCATGCTTTATCGCGACTTGCGCGCCTACCCAGTTGAAGAGTTGCGGAAAACTGAACTCCGTTTCCTCGGTGGTGCCGTTTTGACTCTGCCAGGTCGCGAGGATCCAGTATTCGTGCGGAGCCTTTTCCTGCGTCACGACCGCGCTCATATCACCCGGAGTCTGCGCGTGCAGCCCGCCGTTCGCAAAATCCGTCGCCTTGAAAATCAGGATTAGGTCGCCGTCTGCCGTCGTCGTCAGCGAGTCGGAATGCACCGTGCCGCCGCCGCCGGGCTTGCCGTTGCTCATATCCACTGGCGCGGTTGACGCGACATTGTCCAGCAACACGATCGCACCCTGCGCATCGACCGGCTCGCTGAACGTCCACGTCGCGGTGCTCGCGTCGCTCGCCTGGATTGCATGCCAGTACACCGACTGCCGCGTCGTTGGAGTGGAATCGTCGCGAATCTTCTGCCATCCGTCCGGCGCGGTGATCGTCACTTTCGAACCGCCATAGCTGATGACGTCAGCGATCGCGACCTGGCCGGCTTGCGCTTTCTTGCCCCAGTCCAGCGAAAGACTCGTCGTCGCCGTCGCCATCGGCGCTTGCGTGGAAGAAACCACGTTGGCGCCGCCCACCGTGTTCGTAGCGCTCCCCGGTGGCGGCCCGGAATTGCACGCGACTACAAAAACTGCGGCGGCCAGCATCAACGCACGTTTGATCATTTTCTCTCCTAACATAGTTCCCGCCCCGGCTATGGTCTCCGCTATGCTTTCTTCGCGAACGGCCGATCGCGGTCCGTCAGCGCGCTTTTGAGCCCTTTCTCGCGGCTCGCCTTCATCCAGTTCTTCACCGTATCCGTCTGATGCGCGATCACGTCGATGTCGGCCGCCGACTGCTCGGCCGCCCGAATCCCGAGACCCGGCCTTCCGGCTGATCGGCTCCAGGAAAGTCTGGGAGCGTGGAGCAGCGTTGACCTCCCGCTTACAGTCATTCGAGACGGAACTGCTGACGCAGGAGGAAAACCTCGCCGGTATGGCCGCGCTCAATCGGGAGCTGGTCGGCAGGGCCGAAGCCATCGATTCACCTCGCCGGGTAGTGCTGGACATGGACAGCACTGAGATCCCGGTTTATGGCGAGCAGGAGCAGAGCGCGTACAACGGCCACTGGAATTTCCAGTAGGGACAGGCGGCGATAAGGCCGAGTATATGGCGGCAATTCCATGGGCGCATAGACTCTCAGGGTCAGTCGCGCTATCGTCACCGCATGGTAAAGAGAGATTTGAGGTTCACCACCATGGCAAAAGAGTCGAGGAGCGTGGTCGTGGTCGCCCAAAGCGCGAAGGAAATCGATGGGTGCAGGCGCGACTCGCGTAGTCGGCACGCTTCGTCGGCGGGGCTGACCGTAACTGTGCTGAAGCCAGTGAAGCGCATCCTGCTAATTGCAGCGGTGGTTACGGCGCTCATGTCGCCCGTGCGGGCGTCCGCGCAGGTAGCTTGCGTGCCTGCCGCCGCAACAGACGGTGGGGGCGGTATTGCGTGCTTCCACCTGACTGACACCGGGAATGTGACGCCCGACGTAAGTATTAGTGGGAGCGACACCACGCTTACAACGGGCACCCGCACCGTGCGCTCGGTGTGGGTTGATAGCGCGGGCAATTACTATGCGAGCCTTGACGGTACCGACGCCTTTTTGTGGTTCGCCGCAGGCGCTGACGGGAACGTAGCACCAAGCTCGACGACTACAGGGTCGAATCTTACCAGCGGGCATCCATATCGCATCATCACCGATGCCAGCGGCAACATTTGGTCGGTCAGCTATACCAGCAGTACGGTTGCCAAATACGCGCCGTGTGCGAGTGGCACCTGCAACACCGCGCCGAGTGTCACACTCAGTGGCTCAAATACTCAATTGAGCGCGCCGGACGCGATAGCGTTCGACCCGGGCGGGAATCTTTGGGTAGCGAATGTCGGTTCCAACACGCTTATAGAATTTACCGCCGCACAGTTGGTGAGCGGCGGTAATGTCGCGCCAGCAGGTAACATTATTTCCGGCGGTGCCACGGACCTCGACTTTCCGTACGACATGGCCATAGACACCACTGGAAATATCTATGTAGCGAATTACTCCGGTAACAGCATCACTGTGTACGACGTTGGCAGCCAAAGTGGGAACGTCACGCCCAACCAGAATATCGTGGGCGCGGCAACTCTGCTTAGTTCCCCCGTTGGTGTCGCAGTTGACTCCGACTCGAATATCTACGTTGCCCAACCTGGCAACCTTTTATCTTTTGCGTCCGGCACGACCGGCAACGTAGCGCCTACTACTAATATCACCGGAGCCAGTTCGCTTCTAAACTGCGGTGTCGGTAGGATGGGAATTACGCAGCCGACGCAGGAGTGATTCGCGCCGTGCGCCAGATTCACGCTGTCGTGATACTTAGCGTGATGCAACAGCGGATAACGGCCGGAGGATAATCGCCGTTTAATGGTACTTGTCCAAGATACCTCTCCAGGCCCAGGCGAGGCCTTGGCGTCGGTCAGCAAAGCGCTTTTATTCTACAGTGGCGGTGCAGGCTATAGTTATGGTTGCAGGAGTACAGCCTGGCGACGGGGGAATGGTACATGCATTGTCAATCGCGAATGAATCACTTGTCGGCACTGTAACGCTACAGTACGGATTCTCATTGAGTCCAAAAAGGCAATTCACCGAGCAGCAGCGAGCGTCTCGGTAACCCGACGTTGGGGACAACTCTGCTCTACCCTGGAAGGTCAGAAACCTCAGAAAGGCCAGTATCCTGCCTGCCGCTTCTGCGGCTGACGTTTCTGGCCTTACTGACCTTCCTGAGGTTTCTGAGGTTTCTGCTACCGGTGCCAGAGGGTGCGTCTCAGTCGGTAATTCGTTTATTTCGTTCGTTAGTAGAGCGTGATTGCAAGCTACATCGCAGGGCTACCCGAGATGGTTGGCGCTCAGCCTAGCGCTCCAACGGGGTCGCCGGGATACGAACGTACGAATTTAACGAAATTATTATGGAATGGCGGTCGGCGCACCGCCTGGAACGAGAGAACCTTGAGGTGGCGCTTCGGCCTTCACGGTCACCACATACTTAACTTCTTCCCCCGTAGCGAGCGTCACGTTGATTTCCCAACTGCCGGTATCGGGCCCAGCTCCACTATCGCAGTTTTTCTCGCGCTGCACGAGGACTAACCTCTGGGTGTCGTGCTGGCGGCGGAATCAAGAAACTGCTCGGCCGCGATTTTCGGATCGGCCACTGTCCATTTGCCGGACCGGCGCCGGGAAAGATCCTTCGGACTCAAAACCGACTGGAACTTCGCATTTGCAAACCGTCCGGCGTCGGTGCGAGTCTGAATCGCGATTCAAAATGGATTCCGATCGATATCTCAACCGATGAGCGTAGCAATCCCACATCGCTGTGCGGATGTGAATCGTGGCCCGGTTACGTTATGGCGGGCTTACGATAAGTTTCGGCGTGGCGACTGATAACTCATCCGAGAGAGCCGGGGGGTCAATCGATTCGACCGGAGTCATCTTATGGTCTTCGAGGAGGCCGGAAATCTTCTTCGCCCGGAGAGAGATCAAGCAGCTCGTCCTCATATCGCTCGCGTTCGCCTTTGTCTTCCTTTACCCGGTTTTGTGCGATAGCAGCTTATCCGCCGGCCCGGGAGTCGGCGCCTGGCTAATCAGGCCCCAGCTCGGACACTTTATCGCAATCCCAGGCGACGGCTCAGACCGTGACATGTTCACGCAACTGCGCTGGGTTCCCTATTACACGCTGACACACTTTCGCCAATTCCCGTTTTGGAATCCGTACAAGTGCGGCGGGATGCCCATGCTCGGCAATCCAGAATCGGGAATCGTCACTCCGTTTCTATTGTTCTATCTGATATTCGGTCTGATACCGGGAATGCTGCTCGAGATTTACCTGCACGTCGCGATCATGTTCGCCGGCGGTTACGTACTCGGGCGGGAACTTGGACTCGTCCCGCTGGCCGCTCTTGTGCTCGCTGCAATGTTTCCTTCGAGCTCCTGGCTATCGCTGCATGTTGCCATGGGTCACCTCAACTTTCTTTCGATCGCCTATATTCCGTGGATTCTGGCCCTGCTGCTCGCGTCGTGCAGGTCGCGGCGATGGCATCTCGCGATGCTGGGCGGATTGTTGTGTGGGCTGACGCTGACGGAGGGGAATTACGGGTTCGTATTTGCCGCGATGCTGGTCGCGATCGTTGCAGTGTGGTACGCGATGATTCAACTGAGTATCCGGCCTCTCATGGCTGCGCTTCTGATCGGAATTTTCGCCCTTGCCTTCAGCATGCCAAAGCTCGCCCCTACAGCCGACCTGTTGGCGATAAATTCGCGCGATTGGGGATTGTCTTTTCTGACCTGGCCCGGCGTTCTTGTCTCACTTTTCTCGAGAGACCAGGAGGTTGGCCGCCCAATGGTCGCGTCATTCTTCTTCTCCGAGTACGCAGGCTACATCGGCGCACCCTTTGTTTTGCTCGCATTGGTCGGAACAATCGGTGATGTGCGCAAATCATTTCCGTGGGTGCTCGGGGCGATCTTTTTCCTCATGTTGTATCGCGGTGACACCGGCCCCGATGCGCCAACGATGTGGTTGCGGCATCTACCACTTGCCGGCAACATTGGCCTGTGCGGACGCTGGGTGATTCCGCTCTTTTTCTGTGTCTGTGTGCTGGCCGCGCTCGGTGCGCAATCATTGTGCGAGCGGCCACAACAGTGGGGTCGGCGCCTGGCCAAGATACTGTTCACGGTGGGCGTCGCTGATGCCTGGCTGGTATGCGCGCCAAACTACCGTTACCTCTTTCAACCGGCGTCTCCGGGTCCTGCTCCATCGCAGACGTTTCGGCAGTACTACAGCGGATTCCCCGTCGTGTTGACGGATATTGCCAGAGCCGGGATGGGCTCCGTCAATTGCGGAGGCGTCGGTTATACAGTGCCGAGGGGCAGCGTGCTCGGATACAACGAGAAAGGGTATAGGGGTGAGTACTACTTGCTCGACGCAGGCAGCGTGACCCAGACTCTATGGACGCCCAACCGACTGAGCTACGAGGTAAAGGCTTCCGAACCAACCTCGCTAGTGGTCAACCAGACTATGTATCCCGGCTGGCGTTTGACGCACGGCAATGGATTCGCTTACGCGGAGGATGGACTTATCGCTGTGCGTGTTCCATCCGGTCGCCAGGAAATCGAATTGGTATACACTCCGCATCACATCGTGGTGGCATGCGTGGTCGCGCTATTCACTTTGGCGGTGCTCATAGTAGTTTGGTGGATCGAAATGCGATCCATCGGCAAGATCTATTCAAAGAAACAGGGGCCCCGCTTCATAAGCAAGCAGGGACTGTCGTGACTCCCGCCGACCGGCCTTCGGAGCATGCGATCGAAGCGGCCCACACACCGAGTCATTCCGCACCCCGCTGTGCGGCGTGCAAAGCCTCAACCAACGAGCCGATCTTCGGCGGACTTCTGCGCTGCCTCCGATGTGGTCATGCGTTCGCTCCGCCCAATCGCAACCGACCAGGACCTCGCGGCTATATACTCCGAGAGCTACTTCGCCGGCGAGGAGTATCACGACTATCTTGCTGACAAGGACGTCGCCCAGCGCAACTTCCGATCTCGGTTGCGCGTGCTGAAATCGTTCATGGACCCGGCCCGTCACCGGCGTCTGTTCGAAGTCGGATGCGCCTACGGATTCTTTCTCGAGGTTGCCCAGGGTATCGACGTGTCCGCGGCCGCGGTGAATCACGCGAAAAACAACCTGGGACTCGACGCCACCTGCGCAGACCTGCTGCAGTACGACTTGGCCCGCCGCGAGTTCGACGTCGCATGCATGTGGGATACGATCGAGCATCTCGCGCACCCGGATTTGTACATCGCGAAGCTCGCCGACCACATGCGGACCGGCGCGCTCATCGCCATCACGACCGGCGATTTCGCAAGCCTCAACGCGCGCCTGAGGCGCACGAAGTGGCGGCTGATGCATCCACCGTCGCACGCGCACTATTTTTCGATCGCCAGCATGACCATGATGCTCGATAGATTCGGCTTCGACGTGCTCTATGCCCACCATTGCGGCTTTTACCGCAGCTTGCGCAGCATGGCTTACGGAGTATTCGTTCAAAAGCATGGCAATTCGTTTGTGTTCGACCTGGTACGGCGACTCGGTATCAGCGACTGGCCGCTTTATCTGAACTTTTACGACATGACATTATGTACGTCATCGGGCGCAAAGTGGCCGTTCTCGGTGAACGGCCGCGGGGAGCGAAATGCTGCGATTGTGCCCCCGAACTCTTGAAGCGGCGATGTGGCGTTACGAACGCCGGCGCGGAGGCAAACATTGAAGACCGGGAAGGCGGACAGCGGCAACCGGCTTGGCGGCATATCGTGGGCGACGATAGCTAGTTCTCGAACCGGCCGCGAAATTGCCTGGGTGGCGCTTGGCTCACTCGCATTCGCGCTTTGCTTCTTCTACCGGTTTTTTGGTCGTTTCTCCCGGTTATTTGTGTGGAGCGGTTTCGGCCGGCTCGACTGGGATTACCATATGCAACTTCACTGGGTCACTTGGTACACTATAACGCACTTTCATCAATTTCCGTTTTGGAATCCGTACAAATGCGGGGGAATGCCGCTGTTCGGTAATCCTCAGTCAGCCATCCTTACTCCATTTCTGCTTCTTGACCTGCTGTTTGGACCGGTGATCGGGCTGCACCTTGACAGCATCGTTCATGTCGCGCTGGCTTTCGGCGGCGCTTATTTTCTCGCCCGCGTGCTGGCGATCTCCAGGCTTGGGGCAGTCGCCTGTGCGGGTGCCTTCGCGGGCAATGCATCTTTCTACATGTGGTGGTCGTCAACCAGAATTACGATCCGGGATGGCATTTGGCGCAAGGGCAAGGGATGGTCGTTTCAAAATACAATCTTATTGGCGTAAAGATTCCCGCCGGCAAACAGCATATCGTTCTCGCCTATGGCAGCAGGCCGTTTCTGATCGGTCTTGGGATCACGCTAGCTACTTTCGTAATGATGCTACTACTCTGGCGTTGCGAACGCCTGCGGGGAGGAAAATTGGGGATTGCGGATTAAAGGCGCACCGCCCCGCAGAGCCTTCGGTGAAAGGTCATCGCGACGGAAAAGGCGAATCGTGTGACCGCCTCCGGCGCGGAAGCGAGGTTTGGCGTTGCGGATTGATTTTGAGACGTGGCAATATATCCAGTCGAACAACACCGCCGCTGGAAAGCCAAGAAAATAGGGGCACCAATACTCCTTGTACTTTTAAGGGTCGAGCCCAGGCTTGGACTATGCGACGCGATCATTGGCGGCGCAGCCGGCACTTGGATATTTGCGTATCTCGCCGGCAACCTCCTTGGCCCAATCGGGCTTTTTCGATCTTGGACGATTTGGCTGATCTTGGTCGCGGCAGTCGTCTGGATTGCGCGAAATTCGCCCAAGCTAGAAATTCCTTCTCCTTCTACCGGTCAGAAACTCGCACTATTGGCCTGCGTGATCATGGCGGTTAGTACGGTGCCGGTGGAACTGGGCTCACCGGTGCCTCCTTACATGGATGCTCTGAATGTCCCCGCCTCTGTCCAGCGTATTCTGACTTTCGGCAGATATCTGCCGTTCGACAACGACCCCTACGGCTATTGGAGTCCGACCAACCAGACTCCTGGTACGGAGTTGCTATATGCATTCCTTGGACTCGGCGCGCACATCTCGCTCGGGGTTCTGGCGGTGACGGCAGCGATGGTTCCGATGGCCGGTCTAATCATCCTCGCTACCTACCGGCTCGGCCGTGCGATGATGGGGGACGTGGCAGGTGGCATGGCTGCGGTGCTCTTGTTCGCGGGCACACTGCTGATGCGCGTTAAAATCATGCGTGGGACACCGGTGGCCTTTGCGCTCGTGGCAATTGGACTCGCTTTCTTTGTCGATCGCGGCCGACGGCCAATCCGGACCGCGATTGGGGCATTGGCGCTGGGAACCGCCATCGCTGCGCATGCGATCGACGGCGCGTTCGCCATTGCGACAGCCGGCAGCATCCTTTTCATCCGGTTGCTCGACGACGACCCGTTAAACGCCTTGCGCGAGGCAGCTTGCCTGGCAGGAGCCGTCTTAGCCCGCATTTCCACAAAGCCATCCGCTGATGGCCCGGCCCTGGATATCTGAATCGTAGGGCACCGGATAGAAAAAGACCAGGGCAAAGGCGCGCGAGCCGGCAATCAGCCAGATCGTTTCTTGCCGCGACACAAGGAAGACCTGAGGACGCGTCGGTGACGGCTTTAGGCCGCCCGTCGATCGGTTGGGATTCCCCAACCCGCCGGTTGCAACTCCCGATTCCATGGCGAGTCTTATGGTGAGGCCTCCGCTCGCCTCTGTATTGTCACAAGCCCCAAAACCGGACGTACCAGACGCCCCACGCTATCAAAAACACCGAAGCGGTTATCAGGATGCGCGACATCTGATCGAGTCGCCGGTGTACGCCAAGCGCCACGAGCAATAGAAGAAACGGGAACGCCTGCAGGTAGTGGCGCGTGCCGAACTGCGCCGATCCATTGCCAACGTAAAAGAGGCTCGGAGTCACCGCGATCAGGGCGCCCATTGCAATCAATACCGTCTCGATCCGCCGGCAGCTCGCCTTGAGCGCGAGCAGGAACGCCGGACTCGTCGTGAGGATCGACTGTCCGCCAAAGGTCGGATGGATGTAAGGAAAGTTGCCGTCCAAACCGGGCGCCATGAAGAACAGCGTGAAGAAGTTGCCTGGAAAAAATCTAAACGCGAACAGCCTCTGCTGATCCTTCGGCATGTAGTAAGTAACCCCCCGGTCAAAGGGGCTGTGATAGCGAACGTAGTTGAACGTTATGTAAATTGCCGCCGTCAGCGCGCATCCCGGAATGAACCAAAACAGCTCGCGGATGCTGCGCCGGCGCATGAAGAGCAGAATCGCGAGATATACCGGCCATACGAACACAAGATCGTAGCGCGCCAGCCCGGCGATCGCGGCAAAAAATCCAACCACTGCCGGACGCCCCTTGTTGAACGTCTCGTCAAGCGCGATCAACGTAACCATGATGGCGACCACCATCGAAACTCCCCAACTGCCGCCGTTGACCGTCTCGTACCAGATGATCGTGCCGGCGCCGAAAAATACCGTGAGCCATTTGCGCGCGTTGAGCGTCATCCGGAAACGCCCCAGCAGCCGCCACGCCAGCGCCATGTCCAGCGCACCTACAATGATCGAAAAATAATTCTGGTTGGTGTCCATCCCCCAGATTGCCACGAATGGCATCAGCAGGATCGCCGGCAGTATCGGATGAAGCTGGTAGCTGTATGGCCCAACCTGCGCATGCTCGATGTAATTCGGCGCGTCGATATAAGTGTGGCCGTGGATGAAAGCAACCGCCTGGCGCACATGAGCATCGAAGGGGCTGACGTCCGAGCCCGCCGTGATTGCATAAAACGCCAGGAAGACCACGAAGACCGCGACCTGTGAAAGCAACTCGTCGCGCTTCAAGGCCTCATCGGTCATCGGCGCGGGATCGGCGATCCTGAACGAGTACACCAGCGCCCCGAGCGCAACGATTCCTGAAATCCAGTCGAGACGCGTTACCACCCATCCGTGCTTGAGGATGACGACGTATCCCACGACTAAGATAACCACTGCAGCCGCGAAGAACCCGTGGCTCGTCGCCAGGGTTGGGCGCGTCGCGACTCCGCGCGCGTCAGTGCGACCCATGCTTTATCGCTACTTGCGCGGCTACCCAGTTGAAGAGTTGCGGAAAACTGAACTCCGTTTCCTCGGTGGTGCCGTTTTGACTCTGCCAGGTCGCGAGGATCCAGTATTCGTGCGGCGCCTTGTCCTGCGTCACGACCGCGCTCATATCGCCGGGAGTCTGCGCCAAGAGCGGCGAGTTCAAGAAATCAGTTGCCTTGAAAATCAGGACCACGTCCCCGTCTGCCGTCGTCGTCACGGAACTGGACTTAATCGAGCCGCCGCTGCCGGTCTTGACGTTGCTCATATCCACCGGCGCGGCTGCCGCGGCATTGTCCAGCAGCAGGATTGCGCCCTGCGCATCGACCGGCTCGCTGAATGTCCACGTCGGCGTGCTGGGGTCATTCGCCTCGATCGCATGCCAGTACAGCGACTGCCGCGTCGTTGGAGTGGAATCGTCGCGAATCAATTGCCAACCGGCGGGCGCGGTGATCCCCAGTTTCGAGCCGCCGTAGCTCAATACGTCAGCGATCGCGACCTGGCCGGCTTGCCCTTTTGAACCCCAATCGAGCGTGATGTCCGTAGTCCCCTTTTTCATCGGCGCCTTCGCGGAAGAAACTACGTTGGCGCCGCCAACCGTATTTTCGGGGGTTTGTAACGGCGACGAATTGCACGCGACTGCAAAAACGGCGGCAACCGCGATCAATGCGTACCTGATCATTCTCTCCTGCTCGCAGCCATCAACAATAGCACGATATTACATTTTCCAATCCACCAACAATCTTGTGCCGGCGATACGCGTCAGGCTTTCTTGGCGAATGGGCGGTCGCGATCCGTCAGCGCTCCCTTGAGGCCTTTCTCGCGGCTCGCCTTCATCAAGTTCTTCACCGTGTCGGTCTGATGCGCGATCACGTCGATGTCGGCCGCCGACTGCTCGGCCGCCCGAATCCCGATGATATCGAGATAGCGATTCACCGCCGCCTTGTGCAGCATCAGCAGCTCCGCCGGCACCATCGCGACCCGGCGCGCATAGTTCATCGTCTCTTCCTCGAGTTTGTCCTTGGGGAAAACGCGATTGACCAAGTGCCATTCGAGCGCTTCTTTCGCCGACATGTAGTCGCCGGTGAAAAAATACTCTTTCGTTTTGCGTGGACCCATCAGCACCGGCCACATCGACATCGTCGGCAGGATACCGAGCGAACGGCCCGCGGGATGCCCGAACTGCGCATCTTCGCTGGCGAACACGATATCGCAGTGGCCGACGAACTCCGTGCCGCCCGCCAGGCAGTAGCCGTGCACCTGCGCGATCGTGGGTTTGTTGATCGCCCACAGCCGCTGCCATCGCTCGATCGTCTTGTGCAGGCCCATCCGGTCGTTGGTGACGGTGAACGTCGCCCCGGGATGCTGCGTGCCCTGCAAGTCGTAGCCGGCTGAAAACGCGCGCCCCGCGCCGCGGATTATCAGCACGCTCGCGTCGGCATTCGACTCGTACTCGTCCATCACGGAATCGAGTTCCTTGAGCAGCTTTTGCGACAGCGCGTTGAGCTTCTCGGGACGGTTGAGCGTCAGCCGGTAGATTCTGTCTTCGGCTTTTTCGTAAATGACGGTTTCGTAGTTCGCCATCTGAGCCTCCCGCCGTTACTTCACCGCGGCCAGGAAGTCGCCGGCTACACGCGCGGTTTCGTCCGGCACTTCCCAGAAAAACGTGTGACCCGCGGCCTTGAGCGTATGCTTTTTCGACCCCGTTATCGCGCCATGCAGAACCTCTGCGTTCGGATACGGCACGATCCCGTCGTCGTCCCCTTGAATAATAAGTGTTGGCGACTTGATTTGTCCAAGCCGCGCGAAACTGTCAAATCCGCCAATCGCCTGTCCCTGCCGCATGAACGTATGCATCGGCGTCATCGGGTAGTTGCCCATCTCCACGATCGCCTGCGCCAATGTCGCTTGCCCCGCCGCCGAATTCAGAAACGTCTTTCCGCACGCCACTGAAAATGCGCGCCGCGCCTGCTCGAGCGGATCCATGCCCGGCACCGGCATCAGGTTCGCTATCGCCGCCGGATCGGCCGCGATCGAATGGCTCGCGCCGCAGTTGGTGCATCCAAGCACCAGCCCGCGCGTGCGCGCCGGATACGCGAGCACGAATTCCTGCGCGATCATCCCGCCCATCGAGATTCCGAAAATATGCGCGCGCGGAATCTTGGCATGGTCAAGTACCGCGGCGACGTCCGCCGCCATATCGCCGAGCGTGAACTCGGTGTCGGGCTTGTCGCTCTCGCCGGTGCCGCGATTATCGATGACGAAAAGCCTGAACCGCGCTTCCATCAGTTTCAGAAATGGCTCTCCCCATCCTCGCGCTGAGCCGCTGAATCCCATGATCAGCGCGACCGGCTCGCCCTCCCCTCTCACCTCGTAGCGAAGCTTGAGGCCGTCTTTGGTCTCGGCGAAATCGCGAACTACTGCCACGTTGGAAATCTCCTCCCCACTATAATCTTCGAAGATGAATAGAACTACGGCCGGGTATGGTTCAAGCCGCTGCCGTCTCGATCGCGGCTTCAGCAAGAATCGACCCGAGGATTCGATAGACCTCGCGATTGACTATCAGGCGCGCGTGCAGTCCCGAGACTTCGAAATTGGTTCCCGCGTCGTCGATGCACGCTTTCCATTGAACGATCTCGTCGCGGCGCGTGTAGATAGCGCTGAAGCGGCTGCGCTCCGGAGTCGGCGAACACCGCGTCGGCCAATCCGCATGAGCATTGCATCGTCCCGCAATCTTCAGGCACGCCGGAAAACGTCTGCCAAAACGACTGGATCGCCAGCAGCGCGGGACGGATTCGATCGTGCAGTCCGTCCATCCGTCGCGAACCAGCGAGCCCAGCGCGATCGCATGGCTTACCACCGTAAGGGTTTCCGCGGCGATTGCGCGGCCCAGTACGCCGCCCAGGCTATGCCCGATGATCGTCACTGGCCTGACTCGCGCGCTATTTTCTCGACGCGCCATCCCACCAGCCATCTTGCGTCGCGGGCAGCCGACGTTGAGAGGTGCCGCCCGTCAGACAATCGCGCCGCACAGGTGTCCCTCACCCGCGCCCGAGGGGATCCGGGTTCCTTCGCTAGGGTCAGGATGACACAAAAAAGTTCCAATAGGGCGAAGCCCGCATCCTCTCTTCTTCCTTATTAAGGTGCGGGGGTTACCCCTTTGAGTGCCACCTCGGCCGCCTCTTTGATCAACCGGATCGGATGGTTGGCAACCCTGCCGCACCCAACCTCGGCGGCCAAACCAGCACTGCTAATCCCAACTCGCTTCCTCCAAGATTGCAATGAAGCTGTGTAATCAAACCCTTTCCTCAACAACATGCTAGTCCGCGAATACGTCACGCAGACGCGCGAGTGTGGCTCGCAGGATTCTGCGCTCAATCGCTCCCAAGCGCCTCACGAGACGTTGCTTGTCGAGAGTGCGCATCTGATCGAGCAAGATCAGACCATTCTTTCCCCCGAAGCTGACCGGAATGCGAAAAGGTGCCGGACGGTTCCCGGTCGTCATCGGCGCCACTATCACGGTCCTCAAATAATCGTGGATCTCCGGCGGTGAGACGATGAGGCACGGGCGTGTCTTCCGGATTTCGCTGCCGACCGTGGGGTCAAGCCCTACAAGCCACACATCTCCGCGCGTGACGGCAAGGGACCCCGTCCTCGCCGGCTTTACCATTCCAAGTCCGCGTCGTCGGCGTTGCCAAACTCGGGCCAGACAAGGACGTCATCACCACGCTCTGCAATGCGCTTTGCCGCCTCGGCCCAGCCGGCACGCGGATGCCGTCGCGCGGGCGCTAGCACGATCCGGCCATCGTCGAGCGACAAGTCGAGGTCGTCTCCCGTCTCGACACCAATCTGGGTAAGGATCGGCTTGGGGATGATGACGCCCGAGGAATTGCCCATCTTTCGAAGCGGGGCACGCATAGCTAGCCTCCTCATCATGTAATAACAATATTATTACCCGACTGCGCTTACATTCGCAACAACATCGGTGACTCCGGACGTCAAAAATGCCTGTGCCCTTCGCCCGGGGCCGGGAGGGCGCGAAGCTTGCGCGTGCGCGATCTGCATCATGAAGACCGCTGCTCGGCTGCCCCGTCGCGCGCAGCGGCCGTCTGCGACCAGCCCGCACGCACAAAATCCTTTGGCAGAACTTGGGCAGATTCGGCCAAAAACCGGGGATACCATAATTCGTGACGATAAATCGGCAACCCTGGGTCAGTCCGCAGCGGCGGCTACCTCAGTGCGACTTTGTTTGCATGATGCCCTTGCCCTGGAGTTCCGCGTCGATCATCGCTTCGAACCCGGCAGTAGACACAATACCCGCGTGCGGATGGCCATTAACAAAGAAGGTCGGCGCGCTCCTGATTCCAAGGCGCACGCCCTCGTCGATGTCCTCTTCGATTGCGCTTGAGTACTTTCCGCTATCCAGGCAGGAATCGAACTTCGCGGAATCGAGTCCAAGCTGTCGCGCGGACGCTTTCAGATCAGTTGAAACGACGGTCTGCCGCTGACGGTCACCACGACCGGCTCGCCGTGGCATAGCCGACCGTATCGGCTCAGTTTGGCCTTAGCCTCGCTCAGTGGAACGACTTTCATGGGCGGTAATCCTCTTGCCCTGCACTTACAGCGAGTTCCCACGCTTCTCCCCGACCAGGACGATACTGACCGTCGCTTCAGCCTCGGCGACTGCAAACAACACCCGGCTCCGCCGCCTGCTTCGGTCGCAGTGTTTTGAGATGCCGCGTCTCAGCCAGCGGGTTTTCCGCCAAACGCGCGCTGGCCTCTTTCAGCACAGCGCGTCCTTGTTTGAAGCCGAGCGCTCGCCGAAGGATCCGCAATCAAACAGACCAACGAGGGGAGGTCCCCCTCGCGCTCACCCCTGAGTCAGATCGCTCCAAGTGGGTCAGTTTTACTTCGGCGACCTGCGGCTACGGTGGTCAACATTCAACCGGCGTTGACAGCAGCTTTGGAGTCCGCTTAAGAGGTTTCAACCGGCCACCGTTTCTAGGAATTATCGAGGTTTTTTATCCATTCGACATCATTTAAGCGCACCGCATTTGACCATCGAACCGGCACCAAAACCGGCACCAAGGCGCTACCCATTTGCGGTATGAATGACGGGCATCTCGGATTCTCTCTAACGCCGTGCCCAAGGGTCGACCAACTCAATCCTGAGATCCTGGAAGTGGCGAGCGTTACGGGTGGCGAGTGTCGCCCGCCTCGCGGAGACGATACCTGCGATCTCTATGTCGCGGAAGTCGACCGGCTTCCCGACTGCCCGCCGCTCTGCGGCGCGACTTGCCGCTTCCTGGGCAGCCTCGTGGTCGAAGGGAAGAATTCGCCCCCGGAAATCCTCATCGAGGACGCGACTGAAAGCGTGCTCGAGCTGCCGTCTGCGGCGTCCCGGCGCGAGCAGCTCTAGACCGAAACGGATCTCGAAGACGGTCACCGCTGTAGTCCAGACTGATTCGAATGGTTGGAGGTCGAGCCAGGCAACGACGGCCGGATCAGCCTCGCGTCGCATCAGCGCCGAGAGGACGTTGGTGTCGAGAACGATCATCTCTCGAAGACCATCGGCCTCGCCTTCTGCCCGTGAAGTTCCGGTATGTCCTCGTCCAGGCCGATGCGCGCGAACCGCTGCCGCAGGCGGCTGCCCAGCGGAACGGCGGCGCGTTCCTCAGCCCTCACGGCATTACGGAGAATATCGCGCACTTCTTCCTCCATGCTGTGGCCGCGACGATATGCCTGACGTTGGAGTCGAGCCTTGACGCCTTCTTCGAGATTTCTGACGACGAGCTGAGCCATGGGAATTCACCGCCCTTGATATCCTGATATCATTTCCGAGGTTGCCCTTCAAGTTTCGGTGAATGGGAAGGAGGTCAGGCTCGCGTGGCCACAGGCGCCTGTCAAATCCGGAGAAATGATACTTCGCAGCGAGGTAAGTATTACCGGAGGGAATCAGATTCTGCAGATTAGATAAAATGAAAAGGATAAGCGCAACAGAATTGGCCCGCAACCTACGTCGCGTTCTCGACCGCGTCGTAGCGGAAGGCGAAGAAATTGTGATCGAGCGCAACCATGAGCAAATCGCCCGGCTTGTCGCCGGGCCGGGTCGGCAGAATGCACCGGCGAATAGGAACGCGCGTATGATCTGTGCGCTGCTCACGCGAAGCGACCATCGGCCCCCGAGATTGTCGACGCGGTCGTGGCAGGTCTTCAGCTGCCGGAGCTTACCGCGGAGGCTCTGGCCGAACGTATGGAGCTTCCTTGTATGTTCGTCGAAGGGAACAGTTGGCGAGCGAAATTGGGAGCGCGCCACAGCTTTGCAAACGCAAGTGCGAGAGCATCCGCTTTCGCTTCCGGCCGGCCGGCGTTCTCTTGCGCTTGATGTCTTCTCGTATAGACGACGATATCTTTGCGACTACACAGGAGCGCTGCAGTGCCACTCAACATCCGCAACGAAGCAGTCAATCAGCTCGCCAAGAAACTGGCCGTGCGTAAGCACCTGAATAAGACCGCGGCCGTGAAGGTGGCCCTGGAGAATGAACTACGCCGCATCGAGGAGGCGCTGCCTCTCCGCGAAAGGCTTCGCCCTCTGCAGCAAAAGAGTGCTGGCCAGGCCGGTTACTGGACTCGAGGCGGACAAGGCTTTCTACGACGAGCTAAGCGGGGACCCCTGATGTTCGTCGATACCTCTACCATCGTAGCTATTCTCACTCGTGAGCCGGAAGCCGACGCGCTGGTCGATCTGTTGGACGCGGCAGGCGCACCCCTCACCTCGCCGATCACTCTCTTCGAGGCGGCGCTGGGCATCTGCCGTAAGCGACACGCCAGCGTCGAGGAGGCCGAAGAGGATGTTCGCGAATTTCTAGAAGTGGCTGGAGTCGAGCTCGTTCCGATCACTGCGAAGGAAGCAGAGACGGCACTCT
>Ga0097691_1001335_pt1 | contig 18390 bp, 15 predicted proteins | sample NGESurdeep072012_8_FD_72858 | JGI IMG/M metagenome (GOLD analysis project Ga0097691, IMG submission 72858) | Arctic peat soil microbial communities from Barrow, Alaska - NGEE Surface sample 210-1 deep-072012 | ecosystem: Environmental > Terrestrial > Soil > Wetlands > Peat ... | reverse complement strand
GGTTCTCCGCCGACATACCCAACGATCTCAGGACGCTGGGGGTCTCAGGTGAAATCCGGCAGGTGATTGCGAACTTGTTGGCGAATGCGATCGCCGCCGCACCGGTTGGCGGTGAGATCAAGGTGTTCGGGCGCGCGACGGAAACCGGCTGCGAGTTGGTCGTGAGTGACAACGGGGCGGGCGTGCCGCCGCTCCTGGCATCGCGGCTCTTCGAACCCTTCTTTACCACCAAAACAAATGTTGGCACGGGACTCGGCCTCTGGGTCAGTTCCCAGATCGCCGAGAAGCATGACGGCAATCTGCGCTACGAGCGCACCGAAACGGGCGAAACCCGCTTCGTGCTGGAACTGCCGTGCCTGGACCCTGAATCCCGGGACCTAAAGCCTGGAGCCCGGCGCCCGCAGTTATAATCGCGCTTTCGGAAACAATCATGCCCTTTGACGATATCCGCGAGTGGATCACCGCCTTGGAGCGCGCCGGCGAATTGAAGCGCGTGCGCGCCGAAGTGGACCCGGTCCTCGAGATCACTGAAATCGCTGACCGGGTCATGAAGAAGACTGGTCCCGCGCTGCTCTTCGAAAACGTCAAGGGACATCCCGGCGCGCGCGTCCTGATCAACCAATTCGGTTCCGTGCGCCGCATGAACCTGGCGCTGGGCGTCAATTCGCTCGACGAGATCGCCGAACGCCTGCGCATGTTCATGGACGTGAAGTCCCCGCAGGGGTTTCTCGAAAAGATCAAGATGCTGCCCATGCTCGCCGACCTCGGCAAATTCTTTCCGAAAACGGTGAGCAGCGGGCCGTGCAAGGAAGTCATCCAGCGCGATAGTTTCTCGCTGCTCGACTTTCCCATCCTTCAATGCTGGCCGCAGGACGCCGGCCGCTTTATCACCCTGCCCTGCGTCATCAGCAAGGACCCGCGCACCGGCAAGCGCAACGTCGGCATGTACCGCATGCAGGTGTACGACGCGCGCTCCACCGGCATGCACTGGCAGCGCCACAAGATTGGCGCGGAACATTACCGCAACGCCATGCGAGCGGCAGCCGCCGCTGATTCCGCGAGCCCGGAGCCCGAAGCCCGAAGCCGTTCTGTTGAAGTCATGGCCCGCACCTCCGGTGGCGCCCGCATTCCCGAGGGCGCAGCTCCCAAGGGCAAGCTCGAAGTTGCGGTCGCCATCGGCACCGACCCGGTATCCACGTTTTGCGCGATCGTTCCTGCCCCGCCCGACATTGACGAGTTCATGATTGCCGGCTTCCTGCGTCAGAAGCCGGTCGAACTGGTGAAGTGCGAGACCGTGGACCTGGAAGTTCCCGCGCAGTCCGAGATCGTGCTTGAAGGCTACGTCAATCTCGACGAGCTTCGCCCAGAAGGCCCCTTCGGCGACCATACCGGCTTCTACTCGCTCGACGATCTTTATCCTGTCTTCCACATCACTTGCATCACGCACCGCAAGGACCCGATCTACTCCACCACCATCGTCGGCAAGCCGCCCATGGAAGACGCGTGGATGGGCAAAGCCGTCGAGCGCATCTTCCTCCCGCTGATGAAGTTGACCATCCCGGAACTGGTGGACGTGAACCTGCCGATCGAAGGCGTCTTCCACAACCTGATGATCGTTTCCATTCGCAAGTCGTATCCCGGACAGGCGCGCAAGGTGATGAACGCCATCTGGTCGCTCGGCCAGGCCATGTTCACCAAGTGCATCGTCGTCGTGGATGAAGATTGCGACGTGCAGGACATCCGCGAAGTCGTGCTCCGCGCCTTCAACCACATCGACCCGGAACGCGATATCCAGTTCACGCTCGGCCCCGTCGATTCGCTCGACCACGCCTCGCGCCTGCCCGATTTCGGCTCCAAGATGGGCGTGGACGCCACCCGCAAGTGGCCCAGCGAAGGCTTCATCCGCCCCTGGCCTGACGAAATCACCATGAGCACGGAAGTGAAGGAGCGGGTCGACAGGATGTGGAAGAGCCTGGGGATTGACTGAGTTCCGCAGGTTTCTACTATCGAGTTAGGTATTAGCTTAATAACTACTACTCGCTGGTTATTTTGACGGCCTAATGGAATGAATAAACTAAGCCCAGGTAACCCGGGGAAAAACGGTTGAAAGTTGAACATAGTAGATTACAAGTTAGTAACCTAGTGCCGAGTGCTGAGTGCTGAATTCCGGTTGGCAAACCTCCGCGAGGATCCGCCCCCTCCACGCAGTTTATCCCAAGAGTCCCAAGAAAAAGCCCGGAAAAGCGCAAAGTCCCAAGAAGCGAAGGGTCTGAGGGAGCCTGCTTAAGGAATTCGGCGGGCAAAAGAGTTCTTGGCCGACATGGAAATTGATGCCTGTGAAACACACCACTCCCTCGATGTCACGAGGTGAGTTTAGATGGCTGCGGAAGGGCTGTCAGTGATGTGGAGCACGCGGGGATGTGACGAGCCATTTCTGATTTTCGCCTGGTTCGTTACGAACTTCGTCACAGCTTTTGGGCAACTTCGGTGCTACCATTTCGCCCCCTCGTTTGCCGGGGGAGTTAATGCATCGGGGGTAGTAATCAGACTCTGTACTTCAATTGCACTGATGCTTGCGGCTGCTGTGGCCTTAGTCGGCTGCGGTAACGCGCATTCCGCTGACGATGGTCCGAACGTCAACGCGAGTTTTGCGGCCGTCCAGCAATACGCCTCCACCACCCGTCCGATGCAAGCGAGTGCATCGACGCCTCCCGCTGGTTTGGTTTCCCGAAACAACTCTGAGATAGCAGAGGTGTTGGTAGCAAGCGGAGCCGCTAATTCCATCATTACGCTGCAGCGGCCTCAGCGGCCGGCGCGGCCCGTAGGATGTTGCTTGCCTCCCGTGGTAGTGCTCGCCTCGTTTTATATCAATATACTGGGCACGTCTGCCACAGCGGGAACTGCATCAATCACCGCCTCTGATCCGCAAGGAATGCCGCTCTCCTATGCCATATCGCAACCTGCGACTGTGGGTTCGGTGTCAATCAACAGCGTAACCGGAGTCTTTACATATTCAGTATCCGGGTATCCTTCGGCTACGACAGACAGTTTTTCGGTTAACGTCAGCAACGGCCAAACCTCCACGACAGCTCAGGTGTCAATGCAGCTGCGGACCGACCCCCTCTTACCCAATCAGTGGCACATCCAGAATATCGGTCAAAACGCTTTCTCCTCTACCTACCCCACCTATGGCAATGATATGAACGTCGCCGCCGTGTGGACCTCTGGCTATTCGGGACGAGGAATAAAGGTCGGCGTAGTTGACACTGGCCTAGAAGCCGCGCACGAGGACCTCGCCGCGAACGTCGATTTGTCGCACTCGTACAACTTCCTAACGGGTACGAACGACCCCACGCGCGCCACAAGCGACGTCGGATTCGACCATGGGACTTCAGTCGCAGGAATCATTGGAGCAGTCGCGTTCAACGGTAAAGGCGGTCGGGGCGTGGCATACAACGCGCGCCTGCGCGGGTACAACCTGCTCGCACCGACGCTTCCCTTCAGTGCTACGAATATGGCGAAGGCGATGGGAAGCGATCCCATTTCTGCCGACAACGACGTTTTTAACGGGAGTTTTCACCTCGGCAGCGCGCCGGGGCTTCCTCAATTCAGCGGCACCTACCAGCAGATCACATCGAATACCAAGACGTTGCGAAACGGCCTTGGCGCAGCCATCGTCATCTCCGCAGGCAACGATTTCCAGCACTGGCCCTCTTCGACCTATAACTACCTATGTCAAAGCGCGAACCAATACAACGTGAGCTGCGGCGACCCAGCTTCCGATGAACGGCGAGGCGGCTCGGTCCCGATCATAATTGGCACCTTAAATGCTGACGGAGTGCACGCCAGCTATTCAAATACAGGCTCATCGCTTTGGGTTTCTGCGCCGGGTGGCGAGTATGGGTTCAACAACACTTACGTTCCGGGCGCATCAGATCCGAACCTCTACAAGCCAGCAATTGTGACTACCGCGCGTTCCGGTTGCCAAAACTCAATGGTTTCACCATCTCAATATCCGAACGGTGTGAATGCATTGGATTCAAATGGCCAGAACGCTTCAGCCTCGAATTGCCAGTACACTGCGTTGATGAACGGCACAAGTTCAGCAACCCCCAACACCGCCGCCGTTGTCGCCCTGATGCTCGAAGCCAACCCAAACCTCAGCGTCCGGGACATAAAGCATATCTTGGCCAAGACCGCAAAACGGGTCGACCCGGCGTTCAGCGGAATCTCGCCAAACACGATCATTTCCGGATCCGCGATCGTGCTCGAACAAGGATGGGTGACCAATGCTGCGGGTTGGACCTTCAGCAACCGCTATGGCTTTGGCGGTGTTGATGCGAACGCTGCTGTGAACATGGCGAAAACTTACACGTCCTACCTGCCCGCACAACAGAGTAACCAAGGCAGCTACACTTATACGGCTCCGCCCCCGGGGACCATCACGCCGTATTCCGCGACCGGCAACTACCTGACCTTCCAAGTGTCTGAATCCTTCAGCACTGTGGAACAGGTCGTGGTATTTCTCAACATCACTTCTAGCCCCGGTTTATATTGCAATCAGGTCGACCTAACGTCTCCCTCTGGGACCAAATCCATACTGTTTCACGCGATGAACGGCTTCAATAATGCGAGCGTCGTGGACTCGCGAATACTGTCCAATACCTTTTACGGTGAACCGGTCAATGGCACATGGAAGCTCAGGTTCTTCGATTTTTGCGCGGCGTCCAGCACACCCACCCAGATATCCACTGACGTAAACCACCCGCAGCAACTGCTGATTACTGGCCACTGATTGGAGGCACGGTGAAGAACGCTCTCGTTATTCTGGCTCTCGCCTGCGCTGCGATAACATGTGTCGCACAGATACACCCAACGCCGCGCGTTTTCCAGAAAGTGCAGGATCCCGCCACGGTCATCAACGACCGCGGATCACAATTGGAAGTACTCGCTAACCAGCGTGCAATCGTAACGCCTGCGAAAACCGGCGGGCGTGGCTACCAGATCTCGCGTCAAGACGCGTCGGCCTCACTCGGTCCGAAACAGTTGGGCGTGGTATTCAATCATGCGATGCAGGTTCAGGGGTACATCACGGGTGAAATCGCCTTCAAATTCAAAAGAGACCAAGAACCAACTGGCGATTTCGATACAGATACCTATCCTGGGTTTGCGAAACTTACCAAGCCAAACGTCTACGTCGTCGTCGCACGCTCGCCACGAGAGTTCATCGACCTCGTCAAGCGCCTCCAGCGAAGGAATGACCTGGAATGGGTCGAACCAATAGTCCAATATGGCGAAATCATCGGCGAAAACAGCAAACAGTAACGTGTCATACGTAGCGAGGAGTAAATTTCGACGGTTCATACGGCTCTTAGTTCACCGCGTAGCAGGTCACCGACTCACCACTTTTTTTGCAGCGCCAGCGCCAACCTTCCATGGCTTCCGAATGCAGCGCCTGGAAGCGGTCGGGACGATGCGTTCGGCCCCAGAAGGTGACCTTAACGGGGCGCGCGTCGTCGAAGTTTTCCGCCCCCTCCACACAGCCCAGGAAAAAGATCGTCCCATCCTCGCGCGGGAGAGCAGAGCATTTGCGTTCCTCGTCCGCCGGCCAGGCCGCGGCGCCGGTATAGACACGGGTTTCCTCGCTGTGCGGCCAATACCCGGCGCGGTCGCAGGCACGCTGTCCGACGGCGAGCAACACGATGACGACAACCGCGGCGCCGGCGACGATCCTGGTCTTAGTCTGACTCACTCTCTCGAACGATAGCCGAAAGCTCAAAACGGCGCGAGTTTCCCGAAGGTCATGTACGTCAGGGTGAGCTAATTTTTCGTAACCGGAAGGCTCTTCTCTTGTCTGGATACAGGGAACCGACATTTGAGAAGCAGCTTACTTCCAAGCCGCCGCCAGATGTCCGGCCCTTTACGTAAACGCGGGATGCAACCCGTCGGCAGAGCGAAAGGAAAGACCTCGATGCGAACCCGGACCCTTCGACTGGCTACCCTTCCACTGATCTTGGCGTGTGTTCTAGCGCTGAATGCCAAGCGACCCATGACGGCAAGCGTGGATGTGGCGCCGAACCCCGTCCTGCCGGGTGATGCACTGGCCGTTACCTCATCGCTCACCAACAACACGTCCGACGTGCAAGTCTTCGCCGTGTCCGTACAGATGCGTGGTCCTTGCGGCGTTACCGCCAGCAAGGGATACAAGGTCCTGTTGAACGGCCATCAAACCGACACTTCGAAGGCCTCATTCCAGGCGCCCGCCTGTCCTGGCGGGTACCAGGCGACTCTGACGGTCTCCGGCAATGATGGCGCAGTCCTGGGCGCAGCCAGTGCGAGCTTTGAAATAATCGCGCGAGCGACCAGCGGCGGTAGCAAGTAAATCCACCATCCTTCTTTTGCTCGCCTTCCAGCTTGCAGCACGCCCAAAGTGCGCTGGGGGCGTGGCCCCGGTACGCCCCGCGATGTACACTGCACTGCTGTTTCCGTGGGGACCGACATTTAAGGAGCGAACAGATGCAATTCCGCAGCCTCGTGCTCGGACTGCTGTGCTGCGCCGCCGCCGCATCGGCACAGACCGCCGATGAACTCGTCGCCAAGAACCTCCAGGCCAAGGGCGGGGTCGACAAAATCAAGTCCATCAAATCGCTGCGCATGATTGGCAAGATGGACCAGGGCGGCTTCAAGCTCGACGTCGGCCAGGAAGCCAAGCTCCCCGGCCTGCTGCGCGAGACCTACACCTTCCAGGGCATGACCGGCATCGACGCCTACGACGGCAGCATCGGCTGGCGCATCTCGCCCTTCGAGGGCCGCAAGGACGCGGAGATGATGGGCGAAGACGATATGCGCCAGTTAGTGGAGGACGCCGATTTCTACGGCCCCCTCGTCGATTACCAGCAGAAGGGAAACAAGGTCGAGTACCTCGGGCACGACACCGTGGACGGCGACGACGCGCTCCGCCTCAAGGTCACACTGAAGAACGGCGACGTCATCTACTACCTGCTCGATCCCGACACGTTCCTGGAAATCCGCACCGAGCGCCAGACTTTCATCCGCGGCTCGATGCGCGAGAGCGTCCAGGAACTGGGCTCCTACAAGCAGGTCAACGGCGTGTACTTCCCGTTCTCGGTGGACAGCGGCCCCAAGAGTAATCCCAACGCGCGCGCCCGCGTTACCTACGACAAGATTGAGGCGAACACCGATATTCCCGACTCGCTCTTCAAGATGCCGGCGGCGCCCGCAACTCCGCCGGCGACGAAACCGCCGAAGAAGTAACGCAGCACCGGCGTCGCGCCGGTAAATCGGGCCCGCAGTAATTCGCAGCCGGTCACAATCCGGCCTGCCGAGGAAAATTCGAAGATGACGACCCGTGGCTTTTCTACCGTGAATTCCTGGATCCGCCGGATTGCACTCCTGGCGATGTTGACCGCTTTCGCAACCGCGCAACAGCCCGTGCGCTATGACGCCGGCACCGTCTCCGGTCTGAACGCGCGCAACATCGGTTCGGCCACCATGAGCGGCCGCATCTCCGCCGTGAACGCGGTCAACGAAAACGGGCGCCTCACCGTCTTTGTGGGCGCGGCCAGCGGCGGCGTGTGGAAGTCGCTCAACGGCGCCACCACCTTCCGGCCCATCTTCGATTCTCAGGATGCGCAATCCATTGGCGCCATCGCCATAGATCCCAGCAACACGAAGACCATATGGGTCGGCACGGGCGAAACCTGGGCGCGCAACAGCGTCAGCATCGGCACCGGAGTCTTCAAGTCCACCGATGGCGGCGACAACTGGACCAACGTCGGACTCAAGGACTCCGAGCGCATTGCCAGGATCATCGTCGATCCCAAGGACGGCAACTCGGTGCTCGTCTGCGCCACCGGCCATCTCTGGAACCACAACGACGAGCGCGGCGTCTTCAAGACCTCCGACGGCGGCAAGACCTGGCGCAAGGTTCTGGCCGGCGCGAACGCGTCCACCGGCTGCGGCATGATGTCCGCGGCCCCGTCCGAACCCAACACGGTTTACGCGACCCTGTGGGATTTCCAGCGCAAGGCGTGGACTTTCCGCTCCGGCGGCCCGGGTGGCGCGATTTTCAAATCGACGGACGGCGGCGAACACTGGACCGAACTCGCCCCCTCCGCTGCCAACGGCATGCCGGAAAAGCCCTACGGCCGCATCGCCATCGCCGTCGCGCCCTCGAAGCCGAGCGTCGTGTACGCGATGATCGAGTCGAAAAAGAGCGCGCTCTATCGCTCCGACGACGCCGGCGCCACGTGGAAGAAGCTTGACGCCAGCCAGTACATGGTCTGGCGCCCGTTCTACTTCGCCAACCTGATCGTCGATCCGAAGAATGAAAACAAAGTCTTCAAGGTCGACGGACCCTTGCTTCTCAGTGTGAATGGCGGCAAGAGTTTCAGTATCGTCTCCGGCGGCGCGCACGGCGACTTCCACGATGTGTGGATCGATCCCGGCAATCCCAACACTGTCTTCACCGGCGACGACGGCGGCTTATGGATTTCCAAGGATGGCGGCAACCGCTGGGAACACGTGATGAACCTGCCGATTTCGCAGTTCTACCACGTGAGCGTGGACAACGCCGATCCCTACCACGTGTACGGCGGGCTCCAGGACAACAGTTCCTGGGCGGGCGATTCTTCCTATCCCGGCGGCGTCACCAACTCGCGCTGGGAAAATATGTACGGCGGCGACGGCTTCTGGACCTGGGAAGATCCCGCCGATCCCAACTACATTTACGCCGAAGCGCAGGGCGGCGAAATTGGCCGCGTGAACCGCGTCACCCACGAGGTGCGCTCCATCAAGCCTTACGCGCTCTATGGTGAGAAGAAGCTGCGCTTCAACTGGAACACGCCCATCCAGATGAGCCCGAACGAGAAGGGCACTATCTACATCGGCTCGCAGTTCCTTTATCGTTCGCGCGATCACGGGCAGTCGTGGGACCGCATCTCCCCCGACCTCACCACCAACGATCCCGAGAAGCAGGAGCAGGAAAAGTCCGGCGGCGTCACCATCGACAACTCCGCGGCCGAGATGAACACCACCATTTACTCGATTTCCGAATCGCCAAAGAACGGCCAGATCATCTGGGTCGGCACCGACGACGGCAACGTGCAAATCACGCGCGACGGCGGCAAGAACTGGACCAACGTCACTTCGCACGTGCAGGGTATAGGCGCCGCATCGTGGACGTCGTGGGTCGAGGCCAGCCGATATAACGAAGGCACGGCCTATTCCACCTTCGACCGCCACATGAACGGCGACATGAATCCGTACCTTTATAAGACGACCGACTACGGCGCCACGTGGACGGCGCTACCGGTGCAAGAGCAGGGAATCCGCGGCTGGGCGCACGTCATCAAGGAAGACACGGTCAATCCGAACCTGCTCTTCCTCGGCACCGAGTTCGGTCTCTGGATCAGCATCGACGGCGGCCAGCGCTGGGCGCAGTACAAGGGCGCCAACTTCCCGGCCGTCGCGGTGGACGATCTCGTCGTCCACCCGCGCACCGCCGACCTCGTTCTCGCCACCCACGGCCGCGGCATCTGGATCATCGACGACATCACGCCCCTGCGCTCGCTCTCGGCTGACATCATGAGCAAGGAAGCCGCATTCCTGCCCGCTCCGCCCGCGGTTCAGTACGTCGAGGGCGGCGGCGGATGGTCCGAAGGCGACGCCACCTTCTTCGGACCCAACCGTCCCGGCGCCGCGCAAATTCCCTACTACCAGCGCAGCCGCCACATCTTCGGCGACCTGAAGATCGAAATCCTCGACGCGCAAGGCAAGTTCGTCGACACCGTGCCCAGCAGCAAACGCCGCGGCATCAATCGCGCCCAGTGGTCCATGCGACTGAAACCGCCGAAAGTTCCCCCCGCCGCCAGCGCGTTGGGCGGCGCCTCCGTCGGCCCGCGCGTGCTGCCCGGGACCTACACGGTCAAGATGACCAAGGGCGACCAGACTTACACCACGCAGATCAGCGTCGTGCTCGACCCGCGCGCCAAGTACACAGTCGAAGACCGCCGCGCGCAGTTCGAACTTGTGAACAAGCTCGGCGGCCTGCTCAATCACATGAGCTGGCTGGTGGACGCGATCATCGGCGTCCGCGACGGCGCAACCCGGGACGCCGCCAAGCTTCCGGCCAATGATCCACTGAAGCAGCGCTTAACCTCTCTCGCCGACGCCGCCGACAAAATGCGCGGCAGAATCGTCGCCACCACCGAAGGTGGCGCCATTACCGGCGAAGAACGCTTGCGCGAATTCCTCGGCGGACTCTACGGCGACGTGAATGGATACGACGGGCGTCCGACGGAAGAACAAGTGAAGCGCACCGACGCGCTCGGCCGCGAACTCGACGACGTGGTGAAAGAATTCAACTCGCTCGTCAGCCAGCAGGTGAATTCGGCCAACCAGCAACTGTCGGCCAAGAAACTTCCGGCTGTCCCCGTGATCTCCGAAGCCGACTGGCAGAAAGCGAACCCGGGCGACGGCGGCGCGGCGGGTGGGGCCAAGCCCGATTTGTCGTTCGTGCGTTTGGGACGATAGAACGATTGCAGAACTCCGATTGTCGATTGCCGGTTTATCGCACCAGGCAATCGACAATCGGTTTTCCTTTGCGTTCCTTCGCGGCCTTAGCGGTGAATGTTTTCCTCTGTGTACCTTCGTGTCCTTTGTGGTGAAATCTTCTTCTGAATGACCCGCACACCGATTGCATTCGTTCTGCTCAGTTCGCTTGCCCTCGCGCAGGCCTCTCCACCTGCCAAACAGAATCCCTCACCCATGACGGAGACCGTCCGCCGCCACGAGCGCGTCACCAAGACGGAAGTCAAAGGACAGCGCTGGACCCTGTCGATCGGCACGCTCCTGCTGCCCGATACTGCTCGCCTCCGCGACACGATTCCGCTCTACGTTCACTTCCACGGCGCGCCTTGGCTGGCCGAATCGAGCGTCCAGCAGCACGACCGCCACGCAGCCATCCTTACTGCGCAACTTGGTTCTGGTTCAGGCGTTTACGGTCAGCCCTTCAAGGACCTCGCGAAGTTCGCTGCGCTCCTCGACGAGGCCGCCAAAGTGCTTTCTCCCAACCGCCCGGTGCGTTTCTATCCCATCATTCTCAGCGGCTGGAGCGCGGGTTACGGCGCCATTCGCGAGATCGTCCGCAATCGCGACAATTGGCCGCGCATCGACGCCGTCCTCCTCGAAGACGGCATTCACACCAGCTACGTACCCGACGGCCAGCCCGGTCCGCTCGACCCCGCCGGCCTCCAACCCTTCATCGATTTCGCGCGCGAAGCGGTCGCCGGGCGCAAGACATTCCTCATCACCCACTCGGAAATTTATCCCGGGACGTTTGCCAGCACGACCGAATGCTCAGAATTCCTCCTGAAGGAACTCGGCATCACGGTGCGCCCGGTCATGAGGTGGGGACCGCTCGGCATGCAGCAGATCAGCGACGCGCGTTCCGGCAAACTCCGCGTGATGGGCTTCGCCGGCAACACCGCTCCCGACCACGTGGACCACATCCACGCGACTAAGAATTGGTTAAAGGTGCTGGGCAGAATGGGAAAGTAGAACCATTTGTGATTGTCGACTGATGATTGTCGATTGCAGCACGCATGAAATCATCAATCGAAAATCAAGAATCGAAAATGCCTTTGGTTTTCTTCGTGCTCCTTCGTGTCCTTTGTGGTGAGGTTCTTTCTTACGGCGCCAGCACAATCTTCCCGTACGCTCCGCTCTCCATCACTGCCTGGTGCGCGCGCGGCGCTTCCGACAGCGGCAACTCCTGTCCGACCACCGGCCGCAGCGTCCCCGCTTCCAGTCCCGCCACCAGCCCTGCGTGGATCGCCGCCATGTCCTGCTCGTTGACGTTGAACAGCGTCATGCCCAGGATCGCCGCGTCACGCGCCATCGTATCGCGAGGATTGATCTCGATCGTGCCGCGGTTCCCGATCACCACCACGCGCCCGCGCAGCGCCAGCAGGTTAAGGTCATTCGCCAGATTGACGTTCGCCAGCATTTCCAGGATGACGTCCGGCCCGCGTCCACCGGTCAGCTCTTTTACCTTGTCCAGATAATTCGCTGACTTGTGATCGAGCGCTTCATGCGCGCCTTCCTTCAACACCAGTTCGCGCCCGCGCTCGCTGCCCGCCGTACCGATTACCCGCATCCCGAACGCGCGCGCCAGTTGAACGGCCGCGATGCCCACACCTCCGCTCGCGCCGTGAATGAAAACCGTCTCGCCGGGCTGCGCATGTGCCCGCTGGAAGAGCGCGCGAAACGCCGTGGCGTAGGGCACTCCCAACGCCGCTCCCTGCGCATACGAAACTTTCCCCGGCAATGGATGCACGCCGCTCTCCGGACACACCGCCTTTTGCGCATACGTACCCGTCGTGGATTGATTCACGTACACGCGATCTCCCGCGCGCAATCGTGTGACGCCTTCGCCCACGCTCTCCACCACTCCTCCGCCGTCCAACCCCGGCGTGTAGGGAAGCGGCGGCTTGCGCGCGTAGGTGCCGGTGCGGATGTACGCATCCACTGGATTCACGCCCGCCGCATGAATGCGCACCACCACTTCGCCCCTGCCCGCTTTCGGATCGGGGACTTCTTCCACGCGCATCACTTCCGGCCCGCCAAATTCTCGTACCTGAATCGCCTTCATCTTTGTCTCCCCTCGTCATCTCGCATGTCGTCGCTCACGATGCCGCACGATGCTGCCGCTCCGAAGTCTCCAGCAGCGCGCGAACTTCCTCGTCGCTGGTCTGCCCGAAGTTCCGATACCACTGTCCAACCGCCCAGAACGGCTCGGGCGTCGCTCCGCACACCAACTCGTCCACCTCGCCCCGCAGACTCTCACACGACGCCGCCGCCGCCACCGGCACCGCCACCACGGTTTTCTTCGCGCCCTTCTGCCTTAGGGCTGCCGCCGCCGCACGCATCGTGGAGCCGGTGGCCAGCCCGTCGTCCACCACGATGACCGTTTTGCCAAGCACCTCCAGCGGCGGACGCGCACCCCGATACAGACGCTCGCGACGCTGCAACTCCTCCGCCTCGGCGCGCGCCACCTCCTCGATCATGTACTCGGGAACCCCAAGCGCTTCCACCACGTCGTGGTTGAGCACGCGCACGCCGCCCGGCGCGATTGCCCCCATCGCCAATTCCGGCTGCCCCGGCGTGCCCAGCTTGCGCACGACGAACACGTCCAGCGGCGCCCGCAGCGCGCTCGCTACTTCGTACGCCACCGGCACTCCGCCGCGCGGCAGCGCCAACACGATCACGTCGTCTCGGTCACGATATTCCGCCAGCTTCTTCGCCAGCTCCCGCCCCGCGTCAGCTCGATCGCGATAAAGCATGTGTGTTGACGTTAGACGCCCTGCCCACGTCTGCAGATGTCAGATGACCAGATCTCCATTTCCCTGATGGCTGACAACTGGCAACCGGCAACTGGCGACTGATAGATTACCCCTCGTGTCCACCCGCCCCACGCTGGCGCGCAAGCTGGGCCTGTTCGACGCCTCCATGATCGTCATGGGCGGCATCGTCGGCTCCGGCATTTTCATGAATCCCTACGTGGTGGCGCGCGCCGTGCACACGCCCATGCTCATCCTGGGCGCATGGATTGCGGGTGGGTTTGTCGCCATCGGTGGTGCTTTTATTTACGCCGAACTTGCCGCTCGCCTGCCCGACGTCGGCGGGCAATACGCCTACATCCGCGAGGCTTACCATCCGTCGGTTGCCTTCCTTTACGGCTGGGGGTTGCTGCTGGTGACGCAGACAGGAGGCATGGCCGCCGTCTCCATCACCTTTGCAAAATACATGCTGGTGCTCACCGGCGCGCATTGGCCCGACTGGATCGTCGCCGCCGTCGCGCTCGGCATCCTGACCATCATCAACTGTCTCGGCGTGAAGCAGGGAAGCGCGACGCAAAGCCTGCTGATGTTGCTGAAGATCGCCGCCATCGCCGCACTTGTTTTCTGCGGCGCGTTTCTTGTGCACACGACATTCCCGGTGTGGCCCCGGCCTGACGTAGCCCGGCCGCCCTCGGCCGGGATCATAGGCGAGCCCTTCTCCTTCGGACTCCTTTCCGCCTTCGGCGCCGCGATGATTCCCGTGCTCTTCGCATACGGCGGCTGGCAGACTTCCTGCTTCATCGCCGGCGAAATCCGCGAGCCGCGCAAGAACCTGCCGCGCGGGCTGCTCATCGGCGTCAGCGGCGTCATCGTGCTCTACGTCAGTGTCAGCTACGTCTGCCTGCGCACGCTGGGCGCCGTGGGACTGGCCGCCACCGAAACTCCCGCATCCACCGTCATGCAACTGGCGCTTGGCACGACCGGCGTAAAGCTGATTGCTCTCGGCATCGCCATCTCGACGCTTGGATTTCTCAGCCAGTCGATCCTGACCGCGCCACGGGTCTATTTCGCCATGGCCGAAGATGGACTCTTCTTTCGTTCCGTCGCTCGCATTCATCCGCGCACGCGCGTTCCCGTGGTCGCCATCCTGCTGCAAAGCGTTTGGACCATCATCATTACGCTCTCCGGCCGTTACGAGCAGATTCTGAACTACGTGGTCTCCATGGACTTCATCTTTTTCGGCTTGAGCGCAACCACACTCTTCGTCTTCCGCCGGCGCGGCACCGGCGATGAAGGAGGCTATCGCGTCCCCGGACATCCCTTCACCACCGCCCTCTTCGTAGCCGTCTGCTGGCTGGTGGTGGCGAACACGATCTATCGTTATCCTTCCAACAGCCTGATCGGCATGGCCATTCTTGCCGCCGGCGTGCCCGTTTATTTTCTTTGGTCGCGAAAGAGGGAAGCCGCCCGATGATCGAGCGCAGCACCATCCGTTCCCCGTACATGGAGTTCGCCAAGCTGCGCTCCGCCGCCAAGTACAATCTCGCCACCAGCGGCATCATGGGCTATCCCATGAGCGGCCTTCCGGTGCGCATCGAGGACCTGGAAATCAACGGCCCGGACTTCTACGGCTACGCTCCGCTGATCGAACGCATCGCGAAGAAGAATGACGTCGATACCGATTGCGTCGTTTACGCGCTCGGCACTTCGCTCGCCAATAACCTCGCCATTGCCGGTTGCACCGAGCCCGGCGACGAAGTCCTCACCGAAACGCCCGGCTACGAACTGATCGACACGACGCTCAAATTCCTCGGGCTCGAAGTCCGCTATTACCAGCGCCGCTTCGAGAAGGGCTACCGCATCGAACTCGACGAGATCGAGCGCAACCTCACGCCCCGCACCAGGCTCATCGTCATCACCAACCTGCACAACCCGTCCGGCGTGCTCACCGACAACGAGACCCTGCGCCGCGTTGGCGAATTGGCGCGCCGCGTTGGCGCCCGTGTGCTCGTGGACGAGGTGTACCTGGAGCTGATCTTCGACGCGAAACCGCGCTCGTCGTTCCATCTCGATCCCAAAACTTTCGTCGTCACCAACAGCCTGACCAAAGCCTATGGACTCAGCGGCATTCGCTGCGGCTGGATTTTGGCCGAGCCCGGCCTGGCGCAGCGCATCTGGAGAATCAAGGATTTGTACGACGGAATCTCGCCCTACCCGACCGAGCAGTTAGGCGTCATCGCGCTCGATAATCTTTCCCGTGTCGCCGACCGCGCCCGCACCCTGCTGCAAACCAACCGCGGCGCCCTCGACGATTTTCTCGACGCTCGCCTCGACATCGCCTGGGTTCCCAACCAGTACGCCACCATCGTCTTTCCCCGGTTGCGCGAGGGCACGGTCGAAAGACTTGCGGACCTGCTGCGCGAAAAATACGAAACCTCCATCGTTCCCGGCAGCTACTTCGGCCAGCCCCAGCACTTCCGCATCGGCGTCGGCGGCGACCCCGACATGACCCGCGAAGGATTGCGGCGGCTGGCGCTCGCGCTGGACGAACTGTGAACGGACGCGACAGGAGCCAGGGCCGGCAATCGCGCCCGACCGACGCCCAGGAAGCGCTAACTTACGATATGGGGATTTCACGCCAGTTGTCGCAAATGGCGATACCGTGCTGCTGTGGCAACGCATAAACCATTTGGGCAACGAGCTTCGATTGAAGCTCTTTCCGCAGACAGTAAGTACCGTTCCTTGCCATCGCAACTCCAGGACGGAGGGGTCCGCCCGAGGTTTACACCTGGTACTCGCCGGCCTCGAGGCGGGTGGCTAGGCCCCCGGGATCTGTTATTCATCGTCTATTCATCGTCGCTCCTATTGTCAGAATCGAACGTCAAACGGAAACAGTAACTCGCAAGAACGTGGCACGAATGGAAGTGCCGCCGTTCCTGCTCTGGTTCTGTGCTTCCGCCAGTTCCAGAAGCTGGCGGTGAAGTTCCTCCACCTTTCCGTCCTTTTCGGCGGCGTCGAAAGCGTTCATGGTCGGGCCATAGAATCGCCTGAATAGGTCGATGAAGTGTGCCGGGCTTTTGTCTGGCGATTTGAAGTGGAACGTATCCTTGACCATGGAGATTTTCTCCTGGGGCACTCCGGCCTGGCCAAAGCGTCCGACGACGTGAGTATCCACTCCCCAAGTCATCGGGCTGACGAAGCCTTCCGGAGGCAGAGGCGTGAACCCATATATTGAGCAATTCTGCACAGACCTGATGACGGTTGTGAGTGCAATATCCAATGCATGTCCCCCGTTACAGGCGATACTTCAATCAACCCCAAGAAAGCCTCGGCGGAAAACCTACTGGAAATCGCCGACTCGGCCTATTATCTGCGATCTCACCCGCCGATTCTCGGCAAACAAGTCGTGCGAGGCGCTGTTGAAGACACCCATTCAATCGCCGCGTAGTTTGACGCAGACGCCGTCGAGCGAGCAGCGGAGCTCACCGCGAAAGCTATTTACAGCCTCCCTTGATGTTCGTATCCCGATCGGCACTACTTGTCGTGGCGTAGCGCGTGATCTAAGCACTGCTGGTATAGGTGCCATCGTGTTTGTAGGTGACTTAAAGGTCGCAGACTTGCGGTTCGGGGATTCAGTCGTCATTGGCTACAAGCATCCGAGCGGACAAGGCACCGAACTCGTTGCGCGCCTTGCCCGCGTGACGGGGCGCTACGGTAACCGATATGGATTCCGGTTCGACAGGCCGATGGATGTGGCCTGAAGCCGCTCTCGCCGTCCATCGCCGCCGCTCAACATCCTGATCGCGATCGCGTTCGCGTTGCTGGTGGGCGGCGGGCCGGATGGGTGCCTAGACGGACCGAGACAGGGGTAACTTACGCTAAGAGGATTTATCACTCGTTATCGACTGATGCGTACGCATCATTGCAATGGAAATGCCCGGCTACTGCTCTGCGCGGGACATCCAGTCTGTACCGTGCGCTGTGACTTGCATCACGGCAGCGTAAGACGCAGAGACCTACCGTAACGCGTATGCGAAGCAAGGTGTGGTTGCTGGTGGCGTTATGTGTCGCAACAACTGCGGTCGGCGACAGCAAGAATCCGGCCGACTATCCGTTGCGCCTCCACATTTATAGCGTGTCGGGCGTGACGTTCTTCCATAACCGCGTAACGGAAGAAGTGAAGGGCGATGGGCGGGCGAGCCTGTTCGAGAACAGCGAACCGCGCGGCATGGAATTCAGCTTCGACTGCGCCCAGAAAATCAAGACGTCTTTTGAGTTCGAGACATATCCTGCGAAATGGAAGAAGAAACCCACTGAACTGCTGGTGCTGTTCCCCGTAACCGGCAAAGCCAATGCGCATTTCACCTGCGCTCTCAAGACGGATTTGAAGGCCTACGCGTACTTTGTGCGTAACGGGCGATTGGAATCCGAATCGCCAGCGCAGTTCAAGTCGTGGATGGTGAGCCACGCGTACGACCCGGAGCACGGCAAGAACACGCCGACAGCCGGAGCAGCGACAAGGCTCGATGAGGCGAGGTCATTGCTGACGGGTAGTCACAAGGACCCGGAGCAAGCGAGCAAGCTGCTGCGCACGATCATAGAAGCGAAGGGGGAAGGCAGCCCGGAGGAGCTGGTGTGGGCATACATCTATTTGGGCTACATCGAAGATAGAGCGAAGAACCGGCAGACGGCGGTGAGCCTGTATGAAAAAGCGGTGGCCGTGGATGGGGCATCGTCGGGCAGCCTCAACCTGGCGAAGTTCGGATTAAAACAGCCGCTGACGTGGATACGGCACTTGGACGCGGGGGAAAGGCCGTGATCAGGTCAACAGTCATCAGTTGACGAGTGATAACAGCCCTTATCGTAAGTTACTGCCCCCAAGCTCGGCCACACCCTGTTCACACCTCACAACCCGTTGTGACGCCCGTCATACTCCGCTCGCCCACCGCGGCGCAAAATGAACAACAGGTTGAGGATGCGCTTTATCCGGGGCCCCCAGCGTGCGCCGTTCTTCTGTGCGATGGGATGG
>Ga0097691_1001333_pt1 | contig 18417 bp, 15 predicted proteins | sample NGESurdeep072012_8_FD_72858 | JGI IMG/M metagenome (GOLD analysis project Ga0097691, IMG submission 72858) | Arctic peat soil microbial communities from Barrow, Alaska - NGEE Surface sample 210-1 deep-072012 | ecosystem: Environmental > Terrestrial > Soil > Wetlands > Peat ... | reverse complement strand
TCCGAGTTGACGCAGTTGCTCAGCGCGAAGTCGATGATCCGGTACTTGCCGCCGAACGGGACGGCCGGCTTGGCCCGCTTCTCGGAGAGGATCGAGAGGCGCGCTCCTTCGCCGCCCGCGAGGATCACCGCCAGGGTCCGTTTCATGCACGCATCCTCGTCACGAGGGAGAGGGGGTCCCGGCGATCGTAGCATGGCGCCCGTCCGCCACGACCGCGGGCGGCCAGCCAGCGGGCCATCCGCGGGCGGCATGTCGCCACTGCGCGAGCCTCACACGAAGAGGCGCGGGTTGACGAAGGTGTGGTTGTACTCGATGGCCCAGTGGAGGTGCGGCCCGGTCGTCCGGCCGGTCATCCCGACATACGCGATGACATCGCCCGCCTTCACCGCCTGCCCGGCTGAAACCGTCGGCCCATACGCGCCGTTGTCGACGTGGGCGTACCACGTGAGCAGGCTGTCGCTGTGGGCGATGATCACGATCCAGGCCTTGGGATACGGGTCGTAGGGGTTCGGGCCCGCGAAGACCACCACGCCGTCGCCGGCCGCGTGGATCGGCGTGTACATCGGCGCTGCGATGTCGATGCCCTGGTGGAAATGTGCGCAGTTGCCGATGGGCGGTTCCGAGGGGAACCCCGTGCAGCCGAACTCCTGGGTGATCACGCCGCTGACCGGCCAGATCAGCGTGCCGTTGAAGACCGACGGGATGTTCCCGAACTGGTGCTGCTGCTCCACGAGGGCGGCGATGTGGGCGGCGAGCTCGCGCTGCGCCGTGGCGTCCGCCGCCAGCGCCGCCTTGACGGCCGCGGCGTTCTTCGAGATCTTCGCCCAGCCGGCGCGCTGGATCGCAAGCTGGCGCGCCGTCTCCGCCTGGAGCGCCGCCTGGCGCAGCTTCGCCGCGCGGAGCTCGGCCAGCTGCCCATCGAGCGCGATCTTCTGGGCCAGCGTCTGCTGTCGCAGGTCGTCCTTGGCCGACCGCGTCTGCGCCAGCAGGGTGCCCAGCGCGTCCAGCGTCTGCTGGTCCGCCACGATCTGCGTGGAGATCGCCTGGTCGGCGCTGCCAAGGTCGAGGTAGGAGCCGACGTCCTGCAGGACGTCGGCGACGGAGCCCGCCGCGAGCAGCTGCTGGATGAGCGGCGTGCGGTCCGTCCGGTACGCCTCACGGATGTGCGCCGCCAGCAGCGCCTTCCGGTCCGCGAGAAGCTGGGCCTGGTCCGCCTGCTCCTGGCCGAGCGAGACCACCTCGCGGTCGAGGAGGTTCACCTGCTGCACGAGGTCCGCGTAGACGGCCTGGACCTGGCCGATCTTCGTGGTCATGCCGGTGATCTGCTTCTTCGTGGCCGCAAGGTCCGCGTTGATGCCGCCGAGCGCGGCCGTGGTGGCGGCGATGTCCGAGGCGAGGCCGACCTGGAGCGCCCGCAGGCGGGCAACCTCGGCCTTCTGGCTCGCGATCTTCTGCTGGAGCGCCTTCTGGCGAGCCTGCGCGCTGGCGAGGTCGTCACCGCTGACGCGCGGCGGCGCCGCCACCCCGACGACGAGCGGGATCACCAGGAGGAACACCAGCAGGCGCCAGGCGACCCGGGGCCGGGAGCGAGCCGCCGCGCGGACGAAGGCAGCCGGCCCGTGGCGCGGGCTCCAGCCGATCGCGCGCGCCGTCGCGGGCAGGATCGCACGGTCCTCGGACGGCTCAGCGTCCATGCGGGGGGCGTCTCGATGGCGTCGCATCCAGGCGGGCGTCGGCATCTTCGCGCGGGTTGCTCCAGGTGGCGGGCCTCACCACGTGCCCCGGTGGGCCTCGCGGCACGCCGTGGCAGGGTGCGAACCCGCCGGGGATGTTGCCGTCCGAAGCGGGCACAACCTCGAGGACGACCCGGCTGCCTCATGGTACTCCCGTCGCGCCAACGTGCCGGCGGGTCGGTGGTCCCGCCGCGGAAGGGCGGGAGGTCCGGATCTGCCTCAGAGGTGGACCAGCACCGCCCAGAAGGCGCCGGCGATCAGGAACGGGCCGAAGGGGATGTACGTTCGAAGGGTCACGCGGCGCAGCACCAGGAGGACGCCGATGACCGCCCCGGCGGCGAGCGCCCCGACCACGAGGCCCGCGATCGAGCGTGCGAGCCCGGTCAGCAGGCCCACGGAGACCAGCAGCTTGAGGTCCCCCATCCCGATGGCGCCCGACCCGAACGGGATCGAGACGACGAACAGGAAGCCCGGGATCGCGAAGGCCGCAAGCAACGCGGAGCCGAGATTCCCGGCGACGAGCGGGCTCCAGCCGGCGGCGGCGGCGGCCAGGCTGATGGCGATCAACGGCAGCGTCACCAGGTCGGGCAGGAGGCGCTGGTCCAGGTCCGTCGCGAGCAGGAGCACCAGCGCCAGGAAGTACGCGCCGAAGAGGGGCACCTGGCCGGCGTCCGCGACGCGCAGCGGCAACGCCGCCAGCGAGGCCGCGCCAAGCAGCGCGACGACAACCGTCCGCCAGTCGACGGCCCGCACGCTGCCGTCCTCGTGGGCAGGCCAGCGAGCCCCGATCCGGTCGGCGACGAGGCCCCACGCCCCGCCGACGAACCCGAGGATGACCGCCAGCGAGCGCTCGTCGACCGTGAGCCCGGCGACCGTGAGCGGCGTCATCGCCGCGGCCGCCGCGTGGAGCTCGGCAGCACGCCCGGGACGCCCGTCGTCACCCAGGCTGCCTGCAGGTCAGCGTGCGCCCGCCAGGGCAAGCTCGACGAGCGTCGCGGTCGCGACACCGGTCGCGCCGTGCGGCGCCCAGGCGGTGGGCTTGCGGTAGAAGGATGACCCGGCGATGTCGACGTGGATCCACGGCACCGACACGAACTGGCGGAGGAACAGCGCGCTCTTGAGGAGCCCGGCCTCGGGCGAGCTGGTGTTGGTCATGTCGGCGGTCATGCTGTCCATCTCGGGCCAGTACCCCTCGACGAGGGGCAGCTGCCAGAATCGCTCGCCAGCCCGCACGGCAGCGGCCGCGAGCTCGTCGTACCAGGGCTGCGGGTCACCGAAGGCGCCCGTGACGAGGTGCCCGAACGCGCGTGCGACCGCGCCAGTGAGCGTCGCGACGTCCACGACGTGCGTCGCGCCGAGGTGCTCCGCGTAGGTCATCGCGTCGCCCAGGATGAGCCGGCCCTCCGCGTCGGTGTTGATGATGTCGACCGTCTTCCCGTTCATCGCCCGCACCACGTCCCCGGGGCGGGTGGCGCCCGGGCCCGGCATGTTCTCGACCGCGGGAGCGATGGCAAGGAGCGGGACGCCCGGGGCCAGCCGGGCGGCGGTCACGGCGGCCGCGATCACGGTGCACGCACCGGTCTTATCCGTCTTCATCTCTTCCATCCGGTCGGCGGGCTTGATGCTGATGCCGCCGGAGTCGAAGCACACGCCCTTGCCCACGAACGCGAGCCGCCGCCCGCGCGCATCCGCCTCGCGCTCCCCGCCGGAGCGGAGGACGATCATCCGGGGCGGGTTCGCGCTCCCCTGCCCGACCGCGAGGAACATCCCCATCCCGAGCTCGGCCGCGCGCTTCTCGTCGAGCACGTCCACCCAGAGTCCGTGGGCGGCGGCAAGGGCCCGGGCCTCGTCGGCAAGGACCTGCGGGCTGACGTCGTTCGCCGACCGGTTGGCGAGGCGCCGGGTGAGGTTCGTGCCTTCGCCGATCACCGCGCCGCGCTCGGCCGCGCGCGTGGCAGCGGCCGTTTCGGCTGTCCCGAGCATCACAAGGACCAGCTCGTCGAGGACCGGCGGCAGGGCCTTCGCGGCTGCGTCGCCTGTCTGGTAGAGCCCGGCGGGGTCGTAGCTGCCCTCCACGATGCCGCGGGTGATCAGCTCCGCGGCTGCCTCGGCCCCTCCGTCCAGCGAGGTCGAGATCGCCCCGAGCCAGATGGCAAGGCGATGCACGGGTCGGCCGGCCAGGCGCCGCTGGATCGCGGCGCCCAGGCGCACGACGGTCTCTCGATCCAGCTCCGGCGCGGGCCCCGCGGCGATCGCAAGGACGCGCCCGACGGGCAGCTCTCCGGGCGCCGCCAGCGCGCTCGCGTAGCGCTCGGACCGCAGCTCGCGGAAGGCTGCCAGCACGTGCAGCTCGCCGCCGGTCCGGCGATCGATCTCGCCCAGCTCGCCCTCGAAGGCGGCCTCGCCGGCAAAGGGAACGACGAGGACGTCGGCGGCAACGGTCCACGGCTGGTCTGAGACGACGCGCAGCTGCATCGAGGCGGACTCCTGCGGGGCGCGAATGGATCGACGCCGTGGCGTCGGGGATCGGCGTCAGTCTAGCGCGGGCGAGGCGTCCGGCGTGGCCGGGGCGGTTGCGGCGGCCAGCGCGTCGAACAGCCGGCCGCGGGCCACCTCGATCGCGATCACGGCCTGGTTGAGGCCGCCACGGGCGACGTCGCCCAGGATCACGACGAGCGCGCTCGTGTCGGCCGGCAGCTGGGCCTTCGCCGCCTGCTCTCGTGTGGCCGCCGCCCGGACCGCGGCCGTCACCCGGGTCGGGGAGGCGAGGACCGCCGCCCAGAGGTCGCCGACCGCGGTGTCGTAGGTCGCGTTGCGATCGATCCACGTGTCCAGGGTGCTCGTGTCGATCAGCGTCGCCAGCTGGTCCCGGACCTTCCGCGCCGCCGCGAGCTCCGCCTTGGCGCTCGCAAGCATCTTGATCGCGGCCGCGTACTTCCCGGCGGCCCCCAGCTGGACGGCCTGGCCGGCGATCCGATCGTGGGCAGCCAGGTGCCCGGTCAGCTCGACCGCCGGCACCGAGCCGGCAGCCAGCCGCGCCCAGTCGTCACCGAGCGCATCGACGGCGGGCAGGGCGGCCACGAGGGTCGCGTAGCGGGCGATCGTCGCCGGGCTGTACCGGGCGGACGCCGCCGCGTCCATGGCCGGCAGCGCCGCGAGTCGCTGGCTGAGCGCACGCGCGGACGCCGCGATCGTGCCGACCTGCGCGTCGCCCGCGCTGATCGCCGCCTGGAGCCCCGGCGTGTCGCTCGACACCAGCGCGGTGAGCGCGTCGCGCCCTTGGCCGGCCAGCGCGTCCACCTGGCTCGAGAGCACTCGAAGGTCGGCGGTCGCCGCGTCGAGGCCGGGCGCGATCTCACGGTCCGCGCTGTACGTGAGCTCCGGCCGGGCCCCGGTCGCAGGCAGGTGGTCCAGGCCGCCGACGATCCCCGCCGAGCCGAGCGCGATGACGACCGCCGCCACGGTCCAGGCAAGCGAGACGAACGCCCGGCGGAGGAACGGGCCTCCCAGCCACGACCGGACCGCCGACGTCACGCCACCTCCGTCGGCCTCTGCTGCGCCCTCCGGCGGCGCAGGTAGCGGAGCTCGCCCTCCATTCTGCGCGGAACGAAGCCGAATGCGGCGTGCACGCCGTCGATCGGCCCGACGTTGTCGAGGGCGAGCTGGCGGAGCTGGTCCGTGGCCACCGGGAACGGCAGGTGCACCGCCTCCGCGACGCCGGCGACGAGCTTGATGAGAGGAACCGGCACAGGGACGATCGCTCGCCGCCGGCCCATGGCGCGGCAGACCTCGGCCGTGATCTCGCGGTAGGTCCACGTGCGCGGCCCGCCCAGCTCGTAGGCGTGTCCAGCGGTCTCCGGCCGCTCGAGCGAGAGGCGCAGGCAGAGGGCGAGGTCGGCGACGTGGAGCGGCTGGAAGCGACTCTTCCCGTCGCCTGGAACCGGGACGATCCCGGGCGAGAGGCGGACGAGGTCGGCGACGATGTTGAAGAAGCCGTCGCCCGGGCCGAAGAGCAGCGAGGGCTTGAGGATGGTCCAGTCCAGGCCGCTCTCCGCCACCGCGCGCTCGGCGCGCGCCTTCGACTTCCCGTAATGCAGCTCCTCGCGGTCCGCCACCCCCAGCGCGCCGAGGTGGACGAGGCGGCGGACGCCGGACGCCTGCATGGCCGCGATGAGGTTGCGCGTCCCGTCCAGGTTGACCGCGAGGAGCTGCCGTCCGCCGTTCGAGTCGCGCGCGATCGCGACGAGATGGATCACGGCCTCGACGCCAACGAGCGCTGGGGCAAGCGTGGCGGGACGGTCGACGTCGCCGGTCCGCAGCTCCACGTTCGCGACCAGCTCGGCGGGAAGCCGCCGCGTGACCTTCGCCCCGGCCTCCGTCGAGCGGACGAGCGCGACGACCCGATGCCCCGCCCCGAGCAGCTCGGGGAGCAGGTGGCTGCCCACGAAGCCCGACGCCCCGGTGACGAGAATGGTGGTCACGACGGTGCACCTCCTGTGGCTGCGGGGCGGGCCGCGGCCGGGCGGAGCGCAGCGAGGGCCGCGGCGAGTCCGGCGGCATCGGCCGCGACGGCGACCGGCCGTCGCTCCGGCGGGAGCGCATCGACGTCGGCGCGCGACGAGACGCCGGTCAGCATGAGGATGCACGGGATCCCGATCGCGGTGGCCGCGGCGAGGTCCGTGGCGATGCCGTCGCCGATCATCACGGCGTCGCCCACCGGGATCCCCGCGGCCCGGGCGGCCATCTCGAGGAGCAGCGGTGCGGGCTTGCCGATCGAGATGGGGACGACCTCGGCGCCGGCCTCGACGGCGGCCACGATGCTGCCGGCCCCGGGACGGGTGCCCCGTTCGCTGGGATAGACCGGGTCGCGGTTCGTGGCCACGAACCGGGCTCCGCGCCGGATGCAGTCCACGGCGACCGTCAGCTTCTGGTAGGTGAACTGCGGGTCCAGCCCGACGACGACCGCGTCCGGGGCGCTCGCGGCATCCCATCCGTCGAGCCCCTCGCGGGCGTGCAGGCCGGCCGCGTGGGCGGCGGTGACGACGTCGAGCCCTGCGTCGCGGCACTCGCGCTCCAGGCCGCCGGCGCCCACGACCAGCACGCGGCGGACCCCGTCCAGGCCGGCGAGGTAGAGCGCCGTGGCGCGCGCCGAGCTGACCACGCGGTCGGGGGTCACCGGCGCGCCCATCCCCCCGAGACGGGCGACGTAGTCGGCGCGGTAGTGCATGGAGTTGTTGGTCACGTAGACCACGGAGTCGCCGGCTGCGGCGCGCGCAGCCAGGACGTCGGCGACGCCGGGAATGGGCGCCGCACCCCGGTAGAGGACGCCATCGAGATCGACGAGGAGGAGCATCAGGGCACAGGGTAGCGGGTCCGGCGCCGGGCCTCCGTCGGCGTTCCTTCGCCCCGGCGTACCATCAGCGGATGCCGCGCCCGCCCGATCCGCTCACCGGGATCACCCGTCTCCTCGTGGACGGGACGAACCTCCTCCATGCGCTGGGTCGGGCCGACGGCCCGCTTCCGCCGGCGGCGGTGATCGGGCGGCTTCGTGCGCTCGTCCCGGCCGGGGTTGACGCGACCGTGGTGCTCGATGGGACGCCCGCGCCCGGCGCGATCGATCGCCGCGTGACCTCGGGGATCGAGGTCCGCTATTCGGGTCGGCGTCCCGCCGACGCGCTCCTCGTGGACCTGGCCGGCATGGCTCCCGAGACTAGCCTCGTCGTGACGGACGACAACGAGCTGGCGACGTCACTCCGCCGGTTCGGGGCGCGCACCGTCCGGACGGGCTGGCTTGCCGACCGACTTGGGCGCCAGCGCCTCGAGTCACCCTCGGCCGGCCGCCCGAAGCCTCCCGCGGGACGGCCGCCGGAGACGACCGGCGACGAGGAGCCGCAGCGATCCGGCTGGAATCCCGGCCGCGGGGCAACCAAGAAGACGGGCAACCCGAAACGGGGCCGGCCCGCGGGCTGACGGGACGCCGCACCGGCCGGGCCGTGCCAGCCACGGGGAACGGCTGGCCACCCGGCTGTGGCGCCTTCCGGCGGCCGGCGGATAGAATGCCGCCCGTGAGCGGCGACCTTGCGACCAGCGTCCAGCAGGCGTGGACCGGCTTCCTCGGCCTGGTCAACAAGGTCGTCAGCCCCGACTGGGGGGCGCTGGTCGCGTTGATCCCGCTGGTGGTGGCGCCGCTCGTCGCCCTGCTGCTGCTCGCGATGCTCGGCCGGTGGACCGTCTTCGGGCTCCTGAAGCCGCGCACGAAGGTCCGTCGCGTGGAGGGGGCACGGGCGATGGAGCGCGACGCGGACGGCGCCCTCGTACCGCCGGTCGGGGCGCCATTCAGCCTGCGGACCGGGCTCGTCTATCCATTCGGCACGCCGCGCACGGACGATGGTGAGGATCTCGCCGTGATCTGCCCGATGTGCCGGGTCGAGCGGCTCGCCCAGGTCGGCACGTGCGGCAACTGCGGCCTGGTCCTGACCATGAAGCGCAGCATCGAGATCGCGCGGCCCGCGGGCCCGCCGCCCGGCGGCGCGGCGATCGCCTGAGATGGCCACCGGCTCGTACTACCTCTACGTCGTCGCCGGCATCGTGCTGGTCGGGGCCTTCGCGGCGCACGTGGCCCACACCGTCCTCCTCGCCGGTGGCCGCCGGCTGGCGGCCGCCCTCGCTCCCCGCAGCGCACCGGCGTTCGCGGGGGCGGTCAGCGGCAGCTTCGTGGAGACGATGGAGGTCGGCGAGGGCGAGGACGCCGCACGCACGGCGGCCGGCCCGTTCGCAATCGGCCTGGCGTGGGCCGCGTTCGCGCTCCTCGCCGGCGCGCTCCTGCTACGCGGCATCGTGGTGGGCCGCGGGCCGTGGGGCAACCTGTACGAGTTCAGCGTCGCGTTCACGACCGCAATCGTCGGCGCCTACCTCTTCCTCGCGCGCCGCTACCCCGTCCGCGCACTGGGCTTCCTCCCCCTTGGCGTGGCGGTCGTGCTCTACCTCTACAGCGCGACACTGCCGAACGCGATCGAGACGCTGGTGCCGGCGCTCCAGAACCCGCCGCTGCTGACGATCCACGTCGGCTTCGCGATGCTCAGCTACGGGATCTTCGCGATGAGCTTCGCGGCGGGAGTTGGCTACCTGGTCCAGGAGAAGCGGCTGGCGGGCGGCGGGACGGTCGATCGGTTCGCCTGGCTGCCGTCACGGGAGGTCCTCGACGCGGTCGCCTACCGGGCCGTGATCATCGGCTTCCCGGTGTTCGCCATCATGATCGTGCTCGGCAGCTGGTGGGCGTCGATCGCCTGGAGCAGCTACTGGGGCTGGGACCCGAAGGAGACGAGCGCGCTCGTGACGTGGCTCGTGTACGCCGTCTTCCTGCACCTCCGCAACCAGAAGGGCTGGCGCGGCCGGCCGGCCGCGATCGTCCTGGTCGTCGGCTTCGGGATGGTCCTGTTCACGCTCTTCGGGAACCTCTGGTTCAGCGGCCTCCACTCCTACAGCGGCCTCAGCTGACCCCGGCCGGGTCGCCGGCTCGCCGCCGCGCTACCCTGTGAGCATGTGGCTCGCCCTCGAAGACCTCCGGTGCGCGCACTGCGGTGCGTTCGCCCATCCACTCCTCGACGCGTGCCCGGCGTGTGACGACCCGCGCACCGCGCGACGAGCCGAGGCGGCGGCAGGCCCGATCGGGGCCGTGCGGCTGGCGGAGGCCCCGGAGACGCTGCGCCTCGCGCAGAACCTCACGCTCCGCTACACCATCAAGGTCAACTCCATGGGCAGGTCCGAGGCCGAGGCGACCCTGCTGACCGCGGTCGCCCACCTCGCAGAGGCGCTGACCTACCGGATCTCCGGCGACGCGGTGCTGACCGCCGAGGACGCCAGCCTCGTGCTCCGCGACGGCACCGTCATCGCCCAGAGCCGGCCGTCGAGGTCCCTCGTGGCGGAGATCCCGCTTGCGGCCATCGTCGGCAGCGCCTCGCGGCACGGCGAAGTCACGCTGCACTACGCCGCCGGGCCGGCCGCCGCGCATGTCGGCAGCGCTCCCGGGTCGCCCGGCTCGGCGGGCCCGCTGCGCCTGACCGTCTCGAACCGGCGTGCCCTCCTGGCATCGAAGGCGCGGGACGAGCACTACGCGAATCTCGCCCGCTGGCTGGGCGTCCTGGCTGCGGCCGCCGCCGAGCAGCGCTGGACCGAGGTCGGCCTGCCCGCCTACCTGGCGGAGCTGGGGCCGGCGGCGTGGGGGCCTGCTGGACCGCCGTCGGCCCTCGCCGACGCCATCGTCGATCCCGGATCGCTGCCGGCGGCGGCGGCGCCGTCCGTCCAGGCGCGGCTCGTCGAGCTGGAGAGCCTCCGGGCGGCCGGCCTCATCGCCGGCGACGAATACGCGGACAAGCGGCGGGAGATCCTCGCCAGCCTCTGACCGACCGAGGCTATACCGAACGCCCGTTCTGTTATCGTTGCCCGCGGTGGGGCCCCCGGCCATCCGGCGGATCCGGGCCCCGGCCGTCCACACGACGTCCCCCGCGCGTCCACCACGGCGGGTGGTGTTGTCGCACGTTCAAATGCCCAAACCGCAACATGCTGTGGTGGGGGTCCCGGCGGTACCACAAGATGTAGTGGTTTGGGCATTGACGCGACCCCGGCTTCGACGTACAGTCGGGGGACCGCTCGCCGCCCGGCGGGCCCCCTCGAGCAGCACTCGGGGAGGCGCGATCCGGGGCACACGGCGAGGAGAAGAATGGTCGATCGGCATTCCACGCCGGGGCCGTCGCAGCTACGAACGTGCGCCGGCTGCACTGCCGGCAGGACCCGAGGCGGGGGGACCGCCGAGCCGGTGAGGGAGCAGCGCAGAGATGGCACGAGCCGCACACGAGATCGTCCCGGTGATGGCGCAGGACGCGAACCCCCGGAAGGGCCGCAGGGCCGTCGCCGCGCCGGCAGACGCGTCCGCCGGCACCTCGGCCGGTGCCGCCGGCACGGCGGTGAAGGCCCGGGCAGAGGCGGCGTTCAGCACCGCCCGGGCGCTCAGAGACGACGCGGACCGCGCCGCGCGCGCGGCGATGGACGCGCTGCGCTTCACGGGCGAGGGCGTCCGGGGCCTCACCTTCGAGCGCCGCTGGACCCGGCCCGGCGTCCACCCCTACGACGAGATCGCGTGGGAGATCCGGACGGCCTCCATCGGCAACGAGTCCGGCAAGCTCGTCTTCGAGCAGAAGGACGTGGAGGTCCCCGCTTTCTGGAGCCAGCTGGCCACGAACGTCGTCGTGAGCAAGTACTTCCGCGGCCACCTCGGCACGCCGGAGCGCGAGACGTCGGTCCGGCAGCTGATCGACCGCGTCGTACTGTCGATCACCGCATGGGCGGAGACGCAGCACTACTTCGCCACGGACGAGGACCTCGCCACGTTCGGCGCGGAACTCACCCACCTCCTGGTCCACCAGAAGATGAGCTTCAACTCGCCCGTCTGGTTCAACGTCGGGATCGAGGCGAAGCCGCAGTGCTCGGCCTGCTTCATCAACTCGGTACAGGACTCGATGACCAGCATCATGGACCTGGCCAAGACGGAGGCGATGCTCTTCAAGTTCGGCTCGGGCGCCGGCAGCAACCTCTCCACGATCCGCTCGTCGCGGGAGAAGATGGCCGGCGGCGGCACGGCCAGCGGCCCGGTCAGCTTCATGAAGGGCTACGACGCGTTCGCCGGCGTCGTCAAATCGGGCGGAAAGACCCGGCGCGCGGCGAAGATGGTCATCCTCGACGTCGGACACCCGGACATCCTCGACTTCATCGACAGCAAGAAGCTCGAGGAGAAGAAGGCCTGGGCGCTCATCGAGCAGGGCTACGACCCGTCCTTCACCGGCGAGGCCTACGGGAGCGTCTCGTTCCAGAACGCGAACCACTCGGTCCGCGTGACCGACGAGTTCATGCGCGCGGTGGAGGCGGACACGGACTGGACCACGCACGCGGTGGTCGGTGGCGAGCCCATGGGCACCCACAAGGCCCGCGCGATCTTCCGCCGGATGGCGGACGCCGCCCACGTCTGCGGGGACCCGGGGATCCAGTACGACACCACCATCAATGCCTGGAATCCCGTCTCCGCCTCTGACCGCCAGTACGCCACGAACCCCTGCAGCGAGTTCTCGTTCCTCAACGACACCAGCTGCAACCTCGCCTCGCTCAACCTCATGAAGTTCGTGGGCGCGGACGCGGAGCTCGACGTCGACGACTACCGGTACGCCTGCCGCCTGACGATCACGGCGCAGGAGATCCTCGTGGACAACGCGAGCTATCCCACGCCGAAGATCGACGAGAACAGCCACCGCTTCCGGCCGCTCGGCCTTGGCTACGCGAACCTCGGGGCGCTCCTGATGAGCCGCGGGCTCGCCTACGACTCGCCCTCGGGGCAGGCCTACGCCGCCGCGATCACGTCGATCACGACCGCCGAGGCCTACCGCCAGAGCGCCGTCATCGCCCGCGACCACGGCGGCCCGTTCATCGAGTTCGAGAAGAACCGCGTCCCGTTCATGCACGTCATCGGCATGCATCGCGACGCCGCCAGGCGGATCCCTGCCGAGGGCGTGCCGGAGAGTCTGGGCGCCGCCGCCCGGTCCCTATGGGACGAGACGTACGAGCTGGGCGAACGGCACGGCTACCGCAACGCGCAGACAACGCTCCTGGCGCCCACGGGCACGATTTCTTTCATGCTCGACTGCGATACCACCGGCATCGAGCCGGACATTGCGCTCATCAAGTACAAGAAGCTGGTCGGCGAGGGCTACCTGAAGATCGTCAACAACATGATCCCGAGCGCCCTTCGCAAGCTCGGCTACACGCCGGACCAGGTGGAGGAGATCGTCGCCTACGTCGACGAGCGCGAGACGATCGAGGGCGCCCCAAACCTCAATCCGGAGCACCTCACCGTCTTTGACTGCGCCTTCAAGCCACGCAACGGCGTCCGCAGCATCCTGCCGATGGGCCACGTCCGGATGATGGCCGCGGTCCAGCCGTTCCTCTCCGGGGCGATCAGCAAGACGGTCAACATGCCCGAGGCGGCCACCGTCGAGGAGATCGAGCAGATCTACCTCGAGGGCTGGAAGCTGGGCCTCAAGGCCATCGCGATCTACCGCGACAACAGCAAGCGGAGCCAGCCGCTCAGCACCAGCAAGCTCAAGAGCGACGACGAGACGAAGGCGGCCTCCGAGGTCGTCGAGGAGCTCCGCCGCAAGCTCGCCACCGCCCAGGCGGAGGCGCTCAAGCCGCATCGCCGGCGGCTCCCGGCCGAGCGGAGCGCGCTCACTCACAAGTTCGACATCTCCGGGCACGAGGGCTACATCACGGTGGGCCTCTATCCGGACGGGCAGCCCGGCGAGATCTTCCTGAAGATGGCGAAGGAAGGCTCCACGGTGTCAGGCCTCATGGACACCTTCGCCACCGCGATCAGCCTCTCGCTCCAGTACGGCGTGCCGCTCCGCGACCTGGTCAACAAGTTCGCCCACGTCCGCTTCGAGCCGTCCGGCTTCACCGGCAACCCGGAGATCCCGATCGCGAAGTCCGTGATCGACTACATCTTCCGCTGGCTCGGCAGCCGCTTCCTCGTCGGGGACGACAAGGCGGCCCTCGGGCTCCAGGACCGGGGCTCCGCCGTTGGGGCGGCCCCGTTCGCCTTCGGTGGGCCGCCGGCCCTCGGAGGCGCGGCGACCCCGCAACCGGAGGAGGGCCCATCGGCGATCGAGGAGGCCAAGGAGCCACCGGCCACCACGGCCACGGCGACGGCCGTCGCGTCAGCCCAGGCGGACCCGCCGACGGCCTCCGCGAAGGCGGACCTGCCGATCGTCGAGGCCAAGAACGGCCACGCCAACGGCAACGGCAAGGCCGGCGCGGCGTCGGCGCTGGCAGCCTCGCTGAGCGCGGAGCGAACCGCGTTCAAGATCCAGGAGGATGCGCCGTCCTGCGCCGACTGCGGCTCGATCATGGTCCGCAACGGCAGCTGCTACAAGTGCCTCAACTGCGGCTCCACGAGCGGCTGCAGCTGAGAGTCGCGCAGCCTCGCGAGGCTCAACCGGAAGCCGGGCCGCGAGGTCCGGCCTCCTCGCATCCGGCGTCGGCCAACGGCGTCTTTCCCGGCGTCGCCCACGGCGAACAGATCGCGCGGATGCAGGCGCCGGCTTCCCGCGCATCGCGGGGAACGCCCGGAATGTTCGCCCTGCGCAACTAGGCGGCGTGGATCGAGCCGCCCCGCGGTCCGCGACGCCGGAATTCGCGCTCTCTGTTCTCCCCAGGCGACCTGCGGGAGCCCCAGGTGGTCGGACCGGCGGGCCGTCAAGCCTGTCTCGACGCGCGCGGCGTCCGCCAGCATTCCGTTCGTGGCCGCGCTCGAATCCCACGCCAGTGTTGCGCTCATCGACCCCGCCCTCCATGCCGCCGGCTGGACCGAGGAGCTGATCCGGCGCGAGGAGACGCCGGGGGCGATCGCGCGGCTTCGGGCATTGCTGGCGGCCGAACCGGTTCCCTGAAGGACGCGCCCGCCACACCTGATGGGGACGCCCCTCCCGTCAGCCCGGGATCGCGGCTTGACGGCGCAGCTCGCCGAGATACGCGCCCAGGCCGGCGTAGTCCGGCAGCGAGGAAGGGCTGTCGTCCGGCGCGTATGTCTCGCGGGTCTCGCGGGTCTCGAGCGCGTCGCGCATCCCGGGCGCGTCGCGCCGCGCGGCGTCGGGGCGGACCGCGTCCGGAGCGCCGATGAGCAGCCCGAGTGGTCCCGCGGCGGCCGCGAGGTTCCGATCCAGCGTCGCGATCGGGGCACCCAGCACCTGCGCCAGGACGAGGTAGCCGGCGTCGTACGCGCTCATCCGGTGTCGCTCGACGGCATCCGCGATCAGCAGGTGGCCGGCCCGGTCGGCCTCGATGGTCTCGAGCCCGATCTCGTCGAGCTGGTGGAGCGCCTCTGCGGCCTGTGCCGCCGTGTACCGGTGGCGCCTGCAGAGCACGTTGAGGATCTCGATCCAGAAGATCGCGGGCACGACGAGCGACGCCCCGGCGCCGCTCCACGCCAGCAGGGCAGCATCGACGGCGACGGTGCCGACTTCGTCGCGCAGGTGTGCGATGCCGACGGGCGCATCGATGACGATCCGCTCAGCCATGGTCGACATCACGTGCCGACGCGTCCTCGCGCTCCCGTTCGATCCGATATCGCTCGCGCCACCCGGCGGCGCGCTCTGGATCATCCTCCTCGTGCTCGGGGTAGCCGTCGGCGTCGTCCTTCGAGCGCATCTGCCGGATCAGCTCGACGGCATCGGGTTCGCCGGGGACCTGCGGGTGCGCGATTGCCATCCGGCGCCGGAAGTCATCGATCCGGTCGAGCGCGGCCAGGCGGCGCTCGCGGAGCGCCACGACGTCCGGGTCCAGTCGGCGGCCGTCCTCGACCGAGACGAGCATTGCCAGGGGCCGGCCGTTCCTCTCGATGACGAGACGCTCGCCCGCGGAGGCGGCATCGAGGATGGTCCCGAGGCGCTTGCGCAGATCGAGCGGTGTCACGACTCTCATGGCCTGCCATCATAGCCCGGTATACGACTGTCGTCGACGGACGTTCCGGGCTCGCCCGAGGGGCCATCCGGCGATTCCGGGTATGCTCCAGTTGTACGTGTTCGATAGGCGCTCCGGTCAGCGCCACGGTTTCCCAGCCGCGATCCCGATCCATCCAGCGCCCTGACCGGGCCCCGCCATCGCGCGGGAGGGCCTCGCCAGGAGCGTCATTTCCATGTCATTCGATCAACTCGGGCTGACGCCCGAGCTCCTCCGCGCCGTCGCGGACCAGGGCTACACCGAGCCCACGCCCGTCCAGGCGGCCGCGATCCCGCTCGTGCTCGCGGGCCGCGACGTCCTCGCGGGTGCCCAGACCGGGACCGGCAAGACGGCCGCGTTCGTCCTCCCGATCCTCCAGATCCTCGGGGCCGCCACGCCGGCGAGCGACCGGCGGGCGCCGATCCGCGTCCTCGTCGTCGTCCCGACGCGCGAGCTGGCGCTCCAGGTCGAGGAGAGCTTCCGGACGTACGGTGCCCGCCACCGGTTCCGCTCGACCACGATCTACGGTGGCGTGGGATTCGACCCCCAGGTCCGCGCCCTGCGCGCGGGCCCGGAGATCGTCGTGGCAACGCCGGGACGCCTGCTGGACCACGTGGGCCAGCGCACCATCGACCTCTCGCGGGTCGAGATCCTGGTCCTCGACGAGGCGGACCGGATGCTGGACATGGGCTTCATCCGGGACATCCGGAAGATCCTTGCCCTGCTTCCGCCCAAGCGCCAGAACCTCCTCTTCTCGGCCACGTTCTCCGACGAGATCCGGCGCCTGGCCGACGGCTTCCTCGACCGGCCGGCCTCCGTGGAGGTGGCGCGACGCAACACGCCGGCCGAGCTGGTCCGCCAGGTCGTCCACCCGGTGGACCGCGAACGGAAGCGCGAGCTGCTGAGCCAGCTCATCCGGACCGGCGTGATCCGCCAGGCCCTGATCTTCACTCGGACGAAGCACGGCGCCAGCCGACTCTCCGACCAGCTGATCCGCGACGGCATCGCCGCGGCCGCGATCCACGGCAACAAGAGCCAGCCGCAGCGCGTTCGCGCCCTCAACGACTTCAAGGCGGGCCGGGTGGACATCCTCGTCGCCACCGACATCGCGGCCCGGGGACTGGACATCGAGGCGCTCCCGCACGTCGTCAACTACGAGCTTCCGATGGTCCCGGAGGACTACGTCCACCGGATCGGCCGGACGGGGCGCGCGGGCATCGACGGGATCGCGCTCTCGCTGGTCTGCGTGGACGAGGCGAAGCTGCTGCGCGACATCGAGGGCCTGCTCGGGCGCAGAGTCGAGACACAGGAGATCCCGGGCTTCACCCCCGATCGCAACCTCCGCCCCGAGCCGATCCGCCTCCGGTCGGGCGAGCTCGGCCACGGCCACGCGGCAGGCGCTGCCCGGGCGGCCGGGTCGGCCGGCCCCAGCCGTGCGGCGGCGCCCCGGTTCGCCGCCGGCGGACGATCAGCGGTCGCGGGACGTTCGCCCGCCGCGGCGCCAGCCCGGATGTCGATCGGCCGGCCGATGCCGGTCAGGCCGGCAGCCACCGGCCGCCAGGCACCGGCGCGTCCGATGCTCGGGCGCCACGACCCGCGCCATGACCCGCGCCACCCAGGCGTCGTTCGATCCGAGGTCCCCGGGGAACGCCCGCCGTGGGCCCGCGACGCCGGCCGCGTGAACGGTGAGCGCGTCTCGCTTCCCCGATCGCTCCCCGGCGAGCGGCTCGCCCGGCTCGCCCCCGGCGAGTAGCCGGCAGGGACGGGCAGCGCCTTCGCCCCGGGTCGTGCGACGGATCGGCGATCGGGGAGCGCGCGGCCCCCGAGATCAGGGCCCTCGCTTTGCCCGTCCGGAGCACCGATCTGGACGAATGAATAGGATGACCGTACCCCGCCACGGAGACTCGCATGGGCATCCTCGACTTCCTGTTCGCCGACCCCGCGAAGCTGCAGCTGCCCTCCCCCGCTGATGCGCTGCCCGGCCGCCCCGCGCCGATCATGGCGCCGGGGCGCCACACGGTCCTCGGGACGCCGATCGACGGGCCATGGCCGGCCGGCACTCGGACCGTGACCTTCGGGATGGGCTGTTTCTGGGGCGCCGAGAAGGGCTTCTGGGCGATCCCCGGCGTCGCGACCACCGCGGTGGGGTACGCGGGCGGCAGCACGCCGAACCCGACCTACGAGGAAGTCTGCAGCGGCCGAACCGGGCACGCGGAGGTGGTCCGGGTCGCCTACGATCCGGCGCGCGTCTCGTTCGAGACCCTGCTGCGAGCCTTCTGGGAGGCGCATGACCCGACGCAGGGAATGCGCCAGGGCAACGACACCGGCACCCAGTACCGCTCGATGATCCAGGTCGCCGATGCCGGGGAGCTGGCGCTCGCGCAGGCGTCCAGGGACATGTACGAGGAGCGCCTGACCGCGGCCAGCTTCGGCCGCATCACGACGGAGATTGCGCTCGCCGGCCCGTTCTACTTCGCCGAGGACTACCACCAGCAGTACCTGGACAAGAACCCGAACGGCTACTGCCCGGACCACGGGACGGGGGTGGCGTGCCCGCTGCCCAGCGGGGTGCCGTTCGGGGAGTAGAAGCAGGGCGACCCCCGACCCCGGCCGACTGCCCATCCCGGCGAGCCGGAGCGGCGACGAACGAGCGGAGCGGGGGCCGTGCCGCTCGCCCGGCACCCCTTAGTCGAGGCCTGTCGACCGGTCCACAGGCGCTCTCGATCCTGCCGCGAAGCCCGCTCAGCGCCCCGCGGCGTGGATCAGGTTCGCGCCAGCAGCTCGTCGAGCATCTCCCCCTCGCCGTCGTCGGCCACCAGGTGGCCGCCACCGTCCTCGATGATGAGCCGGGCATTGGGCAGGCGACCGACGAGACGCTGCGCGCTCGAGAGGGGGCAGTTGCGGTCGGTGGTGCTGTGCCACCAGGTGACGCTGTACGTCACCGAAGCGAGGTCGACGTCGTGCCAGTCGCCGTCGATCGCGAGCACCTCGTCGACCCAGCCGTCGACCCCCGGCGCGAGTGCCTCGCGCATGGCGCGGGCGTGGGCAGCCTGCCAGGCCGGGTCGGCCATGATCGCCTGGTCCGCGGCCGGGGCCGTGTCCATGATGGCCCGGAAGCCAACGAGGGGATCGGCCAGGATCGCCG
>Ga0097691_1001332_pt1 | contig 18418 bp, 16 predicted proteins | sample NGESurdeep072012_8_FD_72858 | JGI IMG/M metagenome (GOLD analysis project Ga0097691, IMG submission 72858) | Arctic peat soil microbial communities from Barrow, Alaska - NGEE Surface sample 210-1 deep-072012 | ecosystem: Environmental > Terrestrial > Soil > Wetlands > Peat ... | reverse complement strand
ACGCCGCACTCATCGACCCCGTGCGCCTGGAACACATGCTTCGCGAGGTCCAACCCGATCGTGCTAATCTTTATCCATGGACGGCTCCTCTCTATGTGGCGTTCTAACCAACGACCACGCTATGGCACTCCGATGCCGCTGAGCAGGGGCCGTCCACCCCATCAAACAGCATTGTTTGCAGACACAACTTCGCGATCTCGCCGCGCATCCACGCGAGTTTTGGCCGAAACGTCCTGCCCTCCTGATATCAGAGGGCGCAGGGAATGCCGGGCGCCCGCCGCGCCCGCAGCCTCGCGTGCGAAATGAAAAAGCACACGAGCATAGTCACCACGGTCACGCCGGTTCACCCGGCATTCCCCGCGCAATGGTTTTAACGGTTTCCTTCGTGCTCTCCCCGGTGATCGGGCTTGTTTGTCACCGTCGCCGGCGAAGTTGCCTCCGCCGACTTGACGCCGGCGTCGAGGCGTCAGGACCACACGACTTCGCCGTCCGCGAAAAGCGCCGTTCGTCAGCAGCGCCGCCACGTCCACCGCATCCCGCGCCCTACGTCCGTGACGATCGCGAAACGCCCCTCTCGAGGGGGCGGGACGGCTGCGGATATAGATTTGATTTCGGGTAAGCGGGAACGGAAATATTTTTTCGAAAAGGGCTGGACAGGCAAATCGCCTGACAGCCCGTCGGGCAAATCAATCAACTAGTCCGGCGAAACCGTGGCGTGATAGGAGCGTTTCCCGACCGTGAGTTCTGGAGGCGGTGGCAGCGGATGACGAGCGACAGACCTCATCCTGAGGAGCGGCCTCTTGGCCGCGTCTCGAAGGATGAGGAGAAAGGAGCGACCCTGTCGCCATCCTTCGAGACGCCGCTTCGCGGCTCCTCAGGATGAGGTCGGAGGCAATCCTACCGCTCGACTCGTCTGCCATCGTTTCGGCTCCCTCAGAGACCGGATTGCTTCGTCGCTCCTCGCATTGATGGCGGAGGAATTCTCACAGCGTCTCTTGCTTGTGCCCGCATTCCTTGCAGGCGAATTTGACGCGGGTCGCGCCCTTTGCCGCCGAGACGCGATTCGGCGCGCCGCATTTGCCGCAGGTGGTCTCGATGCGGGTATTGCCCTGCTTAACGACAATGGTCTTGCGCTCCATTGTCTCGCGGATCAGGCGCTCGGCCTCTTCGCGCATCGACTGCTTCGACATCTGCCTGCACCTGTCATGAGAAACGCCACCGAAACAGCCTTATAGCACCGGCATCGCATTTTTTGAGGCCGGACACCAAAAATCGTCCTGGCAACCACGGACGGCTGCGGGGCCCGACAATATAAGGCCTTTACCATTTCGGGCCGGGATTGCGACCTCCCCAGGTCTTGACCAACGCCGATCTGACCCGAGCCGAGAAACGTGGTATTCTCGAGATCGGGAAGTCTGTTAGATTTTCCCGTTTCAACCTGGCGGCAACAATGCCCTCGTCCGACGATTTTAGCGAAACCAAAGATGTGTCTGGCCGGCGCCGGAAAAGGAGGAACTCTTTACTGCTCCTGCTGGCTGCCGGATTGCTTCTTTTTGGTGTAGCCGCAGGCGCACTGTATTACGTGTTGCGGCCGGTAACGCTTCGGATTGCCGTCGGACCGCCAGGAAGCGACGATCAGAAGCTGATCCAGGCGATGGCCCAAGCCTTCGCCCGCGACCGTAGTGCCGTCAGGCTGTTTCCGATAACAACCGACGGAGCGGTGGAAAGCCTCGCCCTTCTTGGTGCTTCCAAAGCCGATCTCGCGGTCGCTCGCGCCGATCTGGACGTGCCGGGCGACGCCGAAACCGTCGCCATCGTGCGCAAGAACGTCGTTGTTCTGTGGTCGCCTTCCGGCCTTCCGGGCAAGGGCTCCAAAAAACAGCCGGCACCGAAAATCAAGGCGATCGACGATCTCGCAGGGCACAGGGTTGGCATTATCGGCAAAACGCAGGCAAATGTCTCATTGCTGCGTGTGATCCTGACTGAATCGGGCGTCGATCCCGGCAAGGTTGCGGTCACGCAGTTTGGCACCAACCAGATCGAGGAGCTGGCGCGCGATCCGACCATCGATGCGTTCATGGCGGTTGGCCCGCTGGACAGCAAGATCACCTCCGAAGCGCTCGCCGCGACCGCACGTGCCAGAGGCGAGCCAAAGTTTCTCCCGGTTGACGTGTCGGAAGCGATCGCCCTGAGGCATCCGCTTTATGAAAGCGAGGAAATTCCGGGCAGCATCTTCAATGCGTCGCCGGCCTGGCCGGATGACAAAGTCGAGACGATCAGCGTGAATCACCTGATCGTCGCGCGAAAGGCTTTGTCTGAAACGACGGTGGCTGCATTCGCCCGCCAACTGTTTGCCATTCGCCAGTCGCTTGCCAAGGAAGTGTCCGGTGCTGCACACATTAAAAAGCCGGACACCGATAAAGACGCCGAGCTGCCGGTTCACCGGGGAGCGGCAGCCTACATCGATGGCACCGAACGCACGTTCCTCGAGAGGTACAGCGATTACTTCTGGTTCGCGCTCCTGGTTCTCTCCGGGCTTGGTTCGGCCGGCGCCTGGTTGCGTCACTTTTGGCGACGAGACGAAAGGGAGCTAAACACCGTACATCGGGACAAGGTTTTGGACCTGATTTCCAAGGTGCGCGTGGCAGAAACTCCGGAAGAATTGCTGGCCATGGAACGCGAGGTGGATCGCGTCCTCCATGAGACGCTCGACGCTTACGATGACGGTGCGATCGAAGAGGAAGATCTGTCGGCCCTTGGCCTCGTGCTTGAGCAGTTTCATTATGCCGTTGCCGACAGACGCGCGGCGACGGGTGCGAGCGCGCCCGAGCTGCCTCGCTTGCGCGCCGGATAGGCCGCTTCAGAGCGAACCGACGTGAGTGTTGTTCTGGCGGGAGCCGCTTCGAACGGTCTGTACCCCCGCCTCACGTCTCCACAATGACGTAACTGTCCTCGACATGCACCGGAAAGGTCTCGGCCACATAGGGGCCCTTGGCCAGCGTCTCGCCATCCTCGATGACAACCGGATAGGTCCGGACCTTGACCCGCTTCGGATCGAACCAGGATTGCCCGGTGCGCATGTCGAATTCCCATCCGTGCCAGGCGCAGCGGAGCTGTTCGCCGACCCGCGACCGCTGATAGACGCCGGGCTCGCTGGACGTGAGCCGCGCCACGCACGCCGCCTTGTCGAGCGGCGCACCTGCATGCGGACAGCGATTGAGCAGCGCGAAGAACTCGCCGTTGACGTGGAACACGACGATGTCGCGGCCGTCGATGCCGACCACCTTGTTGCCGCCGGGCGGAATCTCCGTGGTGCGGGCGACGATGTGGCGGGTCATGCACTGGTGCCCCGAAGTTCGTGTTCTGTCGCGGCACCCTCTGACACGAACTTCGGAAACAGAGGGGCACTAGCAAACGTTTTTGCCAGTGCCGCTTATCGATTTGAAGTTCCTGATACGATTTTGCGGCAACCGGTGCAGGAACTTCAAATCGGCGGCACTAGAGCTTGTAAAGCGCGCGGGCGTTGCCGCTGAAGATCCTGGCCCGTTCGGCTTCGCTCAGCGGCGTCTTGAAGGCGAAACGCGGGTCGTCGAAATCCCAATGCGGATAATCCGACGAGAACAACAGACGGTCCACGCCGACCCATTCGATCAGGGATCGCAGGTGCCTCGCCTCGTCCGGCTCGTCGATCGGCTGCGTCGTGAACCAGAAGTGCTCCCGCACATATTCGGACGGACGCCGCTTGAGGTGGGGGACTTCGTCGCGGAAGCGTTCGAAATGCTGGTCCATTCGCCACATCGCCGGTGCAATCCAGCCGAACCCGCCTTCGATGAACACGATCTTGAGCCGCGGAAAACGCTCGGGCACGCCTTCGATCACCAAGCTCGTCAGCGTGGCTGCCATCGAATGCGCATTCGACTGGTGCTCCTCGGTGTAATAGGACGGCCAGCCGCCGCCGGTCGGCGCGTGACCGCCATAACCGCCGACATGGATACCGAGCGGCAGGCCAAGCTCCTGGGCGCGGGCATAGATCGGCCAATAGCGGTGACGGCCGAGCGGCTCGTTGGCGCGCGGCGAGACGTTGATCTGCACATATTTCCCGATCCTGGCGCAGCGCTCGATCTCGGCGACCGCGGCCTCGGTATCGTCCTGCCCGACCAGGATAGAGGCTTTCAGCCGCGGCTCGCGGCTGGTCCAGTGTGCGAGCTGCCAGTCGTTGACGGCGCGCTGGATCGCGGCGCCGAAATCGAGGTTCTGCTGCGAGAAGATAAAGAGATCGAGCACCTGCAGGATGCCGAACTCGATGTCGAGCGGATCGAGGTGCTGCTTGCGCATGAAGGCAAGATCGGATCCGGGCGGGCCGCCGGTCGGCGGCCACGCATCGCGGCGCGCGATCAGCGGCGAGGACCGCGGATAGGGCGTGGTGCCGATATAGGGCGTGCGCAGATGATCGCCGTAGGTCTTGAGATGCTCCTGCCAGCGCTTCGACAGGAACGGGTTGAGGTCGGAGCGCGCATGCAGGCTCGGATGCACATCGCAGTCGATGATCCGGAGCCGGCTCTTGGCGGAGGCTTCCTGTTCGAGCACGGGGCGGTCGATGACGTCGCTCATGCGATCCTCCTATGCGGCGAGAGAGAGCCGCGGAAAGGTTTCAAGCGGATTGTCGGCGCACATGCGCGAAACAATACTGGCGGGCAGATGCGGCGGTATCGCGTCGTCGCCGTCGAATTGCCAGTGCGGATAATCCGACGCGAACAGGAACATCTTGTCCGAGCCGATCATATCGATGATGTCGGCCACGCCGGCCGCATCGGGCGGACTGTCGAACGGTTGCGTGGTCAGCCTGATGTGGTCGCGCATAATCGCCGCCGGCTCGCGATCGATCCAGGGTACCTCGACGCGCACGCCGCGCCAAGTCTTGTTGGCGCGCCACATGAAGGCCGGCAGCCAGCTCACGCCCGACTCCATCAGCACGGCCTTGAGGCCGGGGAATTTGACGAACACGCCCTCGTAAATCAGACTGAGCACCTGGGCCTGAAACGCCTGGGCCTCGGCCAGATAATATTCGTAGCGATAGGAAGGCCAGCCGATCGAGCTCGGCGCCATGGGGTACTGGCTGCCGGCGTGGATCGCGATCGGCAGTTTGTATTTTTCCGCGGCCTGCCAGACCGGCCAGTAATGCCGCCGCCCCAGCAGACTCTCGCCTTGCGCCAGCACCAGGACGGATACGAACCTGTTATCGTCAGCGCGGCGCTCGATTTCCTCGATCGCGAGATCCGGCGCCTGCAAGGGAATCACGATCGAGGCGCGCAGCCGCGGATCGCGCGCCAGCCATTCGGCTGCGATCCAGTCGTTGATCGCCTTGCAGAATGCCGCCGCCATGTAGGGATCGTACACCGCCTGCGCGCCGTAGAGCACATTGCAGATCGCGTGGCTTGCCCCGAGCTGGTCGAACGCCCCGCGCTGCACCATCGCGAGGTCGCTGCCGGGCTTGCCATTGGCCGGCCGCCAGTCGGACCGGCCGGACAACGGCATGTTCGGGGGATAGCTGGTGAGATCGAGACCATCGATGGCCCGGCTGACGACCTGTTCTTTCCAGTGATCGTCCAGATAGGGCAGCAGCGTCGTGCGCGTTCCGCCCACGGCCGGATGGATATCGCAGTCGATCCGCGTGGCCGCCATGGACCTTCGCTGGGTAGCGTTTTTGGCGGCCATTGCATGCCGCGCGTCAAATGTGCCGCCGACGGTGCCCCAACGCAAGGGTTAACCGTCATACCGCCCACGTGGTTGGCTGCCGCGCACGCTCCCGGTCAGAACCCTGACATTCGATCTTCGCGCACGAAGGTGGCGAGGGGCCGGCGGTGCCGGCCCCGAAGCGCTTATTTCTTCTTCCCGTCGGCATCGAACTGCTTGAGGAAGGCAACCAGGTCATTGGTCTTCTGTTCGTCCTTCAGGCCGGCATAGATCATCTTGGTGCCCGGGACTTTCGCCTTGGGGTCCTTGATGTACTCGCGGAAGGTCGCCTCATCCCAGGTGATACCCGAATTCTTGTTCGCGTCCGAATAGGAATAGCCGGCAACGCTGCCCGCCTTGCGGCCAATTACGCCATTGAGGGCGGGTCCAACGGCATTTTTCGCGCCCTCGCCGATCTGATGGCACATCTTGCAGACGCCAAAAACCTTCTCGCCGGCAGCGGCATCCTGGGCTCTGGCTTCGCCGGCGCCTGCGACCGCCAAAAGTGCAACAAATACAAATCCTCGCATCCTGTTCTCCTGTTTGGGTTGGCCCCTTTCGGAGCATAACTCTTCATCTTGTCAGGGAAATCGGCGAAACCGGCTGATCAGACTGCCGGCAGACCAGCCTCTCTCAAGTACCATATACGATCAAAGTTCCATCTGCTTCGACGATGCGAGCCTGCACGTTCGGGCGGGTCGACACGATATCCTGGATCCGCGACACCGGCATCAGGCTGAACGCGGTCGAAAGCGCATCCGCTTCGGTGGCAGTTGGCGCAATGACGCTCACCGTGCTGTAGCGCGACGGGCTGCGCCCTGTCGAGGGATCGAACAGGTGCGTAAACCGGCCTTTGGAGTCGAACCGGAATCCGGCGCCGGCCGATGTCGCGACCGCACGATCGACCAGGTCGACGGTTTCGGTGAGCGCGCCGGGTCGGTCGGGATCGGCGAGGCCCACGCGCCACGGCGTGCCCTCGGGTCTGGCGCCGATCGCCCGTATCTCGCCCATATCGACCAGCGTCGTCGACAGGCCCGCGCGGCGCAGCCTGTCGACGACGCGGTCGGTGGCATATCCCTGCGCGATGCCGTTCAGCGTGATGGCAGCGCCGCGCCTGGTTAGTGCGACGCGGTCTGCGCTCGCAAGCAGGCCGCTGTGCCCCACTTTCGCCAGCGTTTCGGCCAGCTTCTGCGGCGATGGTCCTTCCGGATCGGGCCTCTCTGAAGAAAAATGATCCGCATAAAGCTGCCACAGCGGCTGCACCGTCGGATCGAAGGCGCCGCCGGTCAGATCGGCAAAAAGCAGCGAAGCTTTCAGCAGCGCCACCATATCGGCTTCAGGCGAGACAAGGATACCGGTGCGGTTGAGGGCGCAGATCGCGGAGTCGGCCCGGTACAGACTGAATTGCTGCTCCAGCCGCCGCACGTCCAGGACACATCGCTCGACGAGCCGTTCGGCCGCGGCTCGGTCCGGATGATAGATCTCGATCGAGACTTGTGCGCCGAGCGCCGATCCGTGCCACCGCACGGGATCGCCAGCCTGGGCAGTCCGGCCACCGGTCAGCAATGCCGACCCGGCTGCGGTCGCAGCAATGGCGATCATGCGCCGGCGCGTGAGATTTCGATTTGACATCGGTCGCTCCTCGTCAGTCAAGACGCACATCAGAGTGGTCGGTCTGGTCGCCGGCAGCGTCACTGCCCAGCACATAGGCGCTCGGAATTTCCGCGAATGTCACGACGCGACCGCCATTCGCCGTGGCAAAGGCGGCGGCGGCGGCGCGATTGCCGAACGGCACCGCTTCGGCCGCGCCCATTCCGCCCTGCTTGCGGCTTTCGATCACGAAAAACGCCTTGCGCGCGTCGATCCAGTTGGTCGCGCCGGGATCTTCCCAGCTCGTCGCTTGCGCCATATCGGAGACGTAGATCGCCCGGATGTCGCGGGGCTGGTCGGGCATCAACGTGAAGGCCACGGTGTCGCGCACCGATGTGAACCAGAACGGGTCGATCCTGCTCGCCGTGATGATCTGGCCTTTCGGTCCGGGATGTTCGACCAGGTTCATGCCGCAGAACACGCCCATCGCGTCAGCATTGAGCGCGACCGGCGGCGGGGCGACCGAGTTGGCCGCATCCTGGTTGCAGCCGGCAAGAAGGATAGCGCCCATAAGGGCGCACACGATCCGCAGGGTCATAATTCCCTCCGTGCAAAGAACAAGGTCGCAAGTCCGAGCGGGGCGGCGATCCAGACCAGCAAACCCAGCAACAGCGCGCCAATCCCCGCGCTCGCCGTGCCGGCCAGTCCGGCCATCCCGGAAAACTGGCTGACATTGAATCCGGTCAGATTTGTCAGCCGGTAAAGATCGGTTGGATTGAGAAACAGAAGTCCCTCGAGCACAGGCGCCGAGATCACCCGCCCCTGATCGACCACCAGGATGCCGAGCAGTGCCATGTCGAACACCAGCACCATCAGCAGCCAGACGCCCACCGAGAGGCCTGCCGCGGTGCCGCGGTCGCGGACCAGGCTGCTGATCAGATATCCGATCGCCACAAAGACCGCGCCGAGCAGGATCGAGGTCCCGAGCATGGACGCAAAGGCGTACCAGCTCGCCGCCAGCACCGCGGCCCCGGTGATGGCAAGGGCGACCGCCGCCGCGCCATAGCCGATGACGGTGGCGAAGGCGAGGATCAGAACATGGCCGCAGAATTTTCCGAGGATGACCTGATAGCGGCCGACGGGATAGCTGAGCAGCAGGATCATGGTGCCCCGCTCCATCTCGCCGACCACAGCGTCGTGGGAAATCAGCAGCGCGATCAGCGGCAGCAGAAAGATCGTGAGACTGGAGAGGCTGACGACGACCACATCGAGCGCGCCGGCGCCGACATTGCCGGTCGGTGCGCTGCCGAGGAATGTCAGGGACAGCGCCAGCGCGGCCAACAGCAGCGTGGTTGCCAGAACCCAGCGGTTTCGCAACCCTTCCTGGATTTCCTTGCCGGCGATGATGATGACGGTCCTCACGCGGCCTGCTCCTGCGCGCGAAGGAAATGGGCATAGAGATCGTCCAGCGTCGGCGCCGCGATTTCGATGTTGGTGACGCGCGGGTCTCCCGCTGCATCCCGCAGCAATGCCATCTTTCGCGCCTGGTTCGGGACCAGCACGACACGGCCGTGCGGGGTCGCGATCGACTCGCCTGTCATCCAGGCACACGGAACGTCATCGCTACCGGGCGCGAGGTCGAGCGAGACCCGGATCGGCAGTTGCGAGATCGAGCGCAGCTCCGCCAATGTCCCCTGCGCCACCAGCACGCCACGGTTCATGATCAGGACGTGTTCGGCGCGATCCTCGAGCTCGTTGAGGGCGTGCGACGAGATCAAGACGGTTGCGCCGTCGTCGCGCAATTCGTTCAGGATTTCATAGAAGGTCTGGCGCAGCGCAGGGTCGAGACCCGTTGTCGGCTCGTCGAGCAACAGCACCCGCGGCCGTCCCAGCAGAGCCTGGGCCAAACCCAAACGTTGCCGCATGCCCTTGGAATAGGTACCGACCCGGCGATCGGCGGCTTCCATCAGACCGACGCGGTCGAGCAGCGCCCATGCCGTGGCTGGCCTGATCTGCTTCAGCCGCGCGTAGAACGTCAGGGTCTCGCGCCCGGTCAGGGCGGCGTTGAAGGCGACATTCTCGGGCAGATATCCGAGCTGCCGGCGCGCCGAGAACTCGCCGGCCGCCGGGTCCTCGTTGAGCACGCGGATCGCGCCGCGATCGGCGCGGATCAGGCCCAGCATCAATTTGATCAGCGTGGTCTTGCCGGCGCCGTTGTGGCCGACCAGGGCACTGAGCCGTCCCGGACCGAGGTCGAACGAAACGTTGCGCAGCGCCCGCACCGAGCCGTAGCTTTTCTCCACGCCGTTCACGCAGACGGTGACGGTCATCTCAGGCTCCGGCTGGACGATGGTTTCGGCGGCGGGACGATCAGGGGATGCGTATCAACGACCCCGCCGGGATAGAGCGCCGGAAACTGAGCCTGGGCCCAGCGCAGCACCTGCACCGCGGGACTGTTGATCAAGACCTTCGCGGCCGGCGCGGTCCACAATACCCGATCGACCAGATCGTTGGGGCGGTAGGCTGTATCGGCGATGCCGTCGCCATTGAGGTCGAACGCCGGATTATCGCTCCAGTAGTTGCCGCGACCGCCCGCCGACCAGTCGAGGTCGCGCGTCCCGACATATTTCACCTGGTTGCGGTTGCCGACAAAGGCGTTGCCGGTGATCTCGTTGCCTTCGGAGCCGGCCGTGAAATGGACCCCGATCCCGCAACCCTCGAACCAGTTGTTCCGGAATTTGTTGTGGTTGGCATTGTAGATGAAGACGCATTTCTCCGGACCGCTGCGAAGACTCTGCGCCGGCTTTGCCTCCGGCACCATGCCACGCTCTTCGTCCGGACCTTCGTCCCGATTGCTCGCAATGTTATCGAGCGGGCCACCGGCAACCCAATTGCCGTCGATCACGGAATAGTTGGCGTAGTTGAACAAAAGACCATAGTCGCGGTCGCGATCCGAGATGTTGTTGCGGATCACGAGCCGGGTCGAATACATGATGGCGTAACCGCCGTGGTTGCCGACGGAGAAATTGCCGCTCACTTCGCTGTCGTTGGTGTACATGTAATGGACCGCAAACCGCACCTGTTCGAAGCGATTGTTGATGAAGCGATCCTTGCGGCTGGAAATCGTGAAGATGCCGTCGCGGCCGTAGCGGAACGTATTCTCGGCGATGGTGACATCGGGCGCATTCCACAGCGATACGCCGTTGCCGGCCTCGTTGCGGCGCCCGCCGCGCAGACCCTCGACAATGTTGCGCTCGACCCGCGAACCGGCGGCGCCATGGACGTAAATTCCGAACAGGTTTTCTTCGAGGCGATTGTTTTCGATCAGCGCGCGTTCCGCTGATTTCTCGAGGAAAATTCCTGAATCCATCGTTTGCAGATCGCGGCCCGATCCCGTGATGGTCACGCCGCGGATCGTGACGTCGGGAGAATTCACCGTGACAACGTTGCCGGCGCCGCCACCGACGAGTACCGCGCCCGGCTGCCCGGTCAACACAACGCTTCGATCGATCCTGATCGCGCCCTTGTATTCGCCTGGGGCAAGTTCGATGACGTCGCCAGCCTGCGCACGGTCCAGCGCAGCCTGAAGCGGCTGTGCCGGAGCAATCTTCAGCGTCTCCGCGCCGGCGAAACCCGAGACTCCGGCGGCGAAGATCGCCGCCGGAACAATGCGTGGAAGAAAAGACACGTGTCGTTCCTGTCTTAAGCCGACGGCTTGGGCTCGACGAACATGCGGCCCTTCATTTCCATGTGCATGGCGTGACAGAACCACGAGCAGTAGTACCAGTAGACGCCGGCCTTATCCGCCGAGAACGACACCGAGGCCGTCGCCATTGGCGCGACTTCCATCTGGATGCCGTAATTCACGATCGAGAAGCCGTGGGTCAGATCCTCCACCGCATCGATATTGGTAACGTAGACCGTGACCTGATCGCCCTGCTTGACCTGGAATTGCTCAAGACCGAACGCGGGCGCGGTCGACGTCATGTAGACGCGGACCTTGTTGCCGTCCCGGATGATCTTGGAGTCGGCTTCGAGGTTGACCCCGTCGGCCTTGGCCTGCTTGACCGCATCCGAAAACATCGGATCGGCGCGATCCCAGATCGAAATCGGATTGATCTTGGAACGATGGACGATGGTGGCGTCATGCGGTTCGGCGAAGCTCGGACCGTCATGAATCAGCACCATCTTGTCGCCGGAGATGTCGATGAGCTGATCGTTCTCAGGCTTCAGCGGGCCGACATTAAGGAATCGATCCTTCGAGAACTTGTTCAGCGAGATCAGCCACTTTCCGTCAGCCTCCTTGGTCTGTCCCATCGAGGTGTGGTTATGGCCGGGCTGATAGTGGACGTCGATCTTCTGGATGATCGGGTCGACTTTCTCGCCCTTGAACGCGCGTTTTGCGAGATCGATGTTCCATTTGCAGACCTGGCTGTCGAGGAACAGCGTCGTGTAGGCGTTGCCCTTGCCGTCATAGGCCGTATGCAAAGGACCCAGACCAAGTTCCGGCTCCGCCACCACGACGTCACGCGGCTTGATCTTGTCGTCGAACAGCTGATCGAACAGGCGGACGTCCATCACCGTGACCGTCGGCGACAGCTTTCCGGCCGCAACGATATGGATGCCGTCGGGCGCGGTGTTCATGCCGTGCGGATTGTTGGAGACCGGGACATAGCGCGTATAGGGCGAACCATGACGGCCATTGATCACCGGCACGCCGTTCATTTCCTTGAAGTCGCCCTTCTTCACCGCTTCTTCGATGCGCTTGATGTTGAAGATCACGACCCAATCCTGTTCATTGGCGGTCATCTCGGTCAGGGTGACGCCCTCTTCCGAGTTGTAGCAGGTCGAGAAGGCGTATTTGCCCTGGTAGTCGGCATCGACGTTGTCGAGATTGCCATCAACCATCACCTGCCAGGCAACTTTCATGGTGTCGCCATCGACCGCGGTAAAGATCGCGTGATACTGCTTCTTGTCGTCGAGGATCTTGCCGTCGTTCGGCAGCGGCACGCCGTCCTCACCGTTGCAGAACACATAGCCGGTGCGCGGGTATTTCTGCACGCGCAGGCCGTGCACCGTATGCTGGTTCGGAAGCTCGATGATCTTGTCGCATCTCATGACGTCGAGGCGGACGCGCGCGACGCGGGTATTGGCCTTGTCGTTCATGAAGACGTAGCGGCCGTCATAGGTGCCGTCGGTGAAGGACAGATGCGGATGATGCAGGTCGCCGTTCATGTAGGTGCCGCCGCGGGTCTTGAGAAACTCCCGGGTCTCGGGACGAAGTCCCTCGGTGAGGACCTTCAGGCTTTCGTTGGTCAATCCCCAGCCGGTGGCGCTGCAGCGGTTGAACACCGGCACGCGGATCAACTCTCGCATCGACGGCAGGCCGACAATGCGCATTTCGCCAGACTGGCCGCTGGAGAAGAAGGCGTAATATTCGTCGAGCTCGCCCGGCGCAACTTCAGTTTTCTGGACCGCGGGTCGCGCGGCGGGGGCCTTCGGCGCGGCGGTCTTGGTCTGCGCGTCGGCAGCCGTGACCAAACCCTTACCGTCCGTGCTGAGCGCAACTCCGCCCGCAAGACCCACACCAGCGGCCACCGCTGTTGTTCCGAGCAAGGTGCGTCGGCTGACGCCCTTTCCGTTTTCGTTGTCGCTCATAATAGCCTCCTAGGCTTTCAGGTTGCAGGTGGTGTGATGACGTCGACAGGCGGCAGACCAATAGGCTTGCCGCCCGCGGTGATGATTGTGTTCGGACCTTTGCCGCTGCGCATCGAAGGTGACGACAGTGCCTCGCGTTTCTCGCGCTTCAACCGCACCTGGATCATGTGCGGGCAGCGATGGTCGTCGAAATACAGTTCCTGGCAGTGCATGCAGTAGATGCACTCATTGACGTTGATATGACCCTCCGGATGAATGGCCTGCACCGGACACTCATTGGCGCAGCGCTGGCACGGCGAGCCGCATTCGGGCCAGCGCCGCAGCCATTCGAACATCCGGATGCGGCCCGGAATGGCGAGCGCGGCGCCAAGCGGGCACATGTAGCGACAGAAGAACCGCTCGACGAACAGGCCGGCTGACAGCACCGTCAGCGCGTAGATGACGAACGGCCATTCGCGCGCAAATTTCAGGACGATGGCAGTCTTGAAGGGCTCGACCTCAGCCAACTGTTCCGCGAACGCGGTCGAGTAAAGCGACATGCCGAACAGGCCGAGAAAGATGATGTATTTGATCGGCCACAGCCGCTCATGAAGGCCCCACGGCAATCTGTATTGCGGGATCTTCACCGCCTTGGCGATGTTGCTAAGTAATTCCTGCAGCGCGCCGAACGGGCATAACCAGCCGCAGAATGGCCCGCGCCCCCAGAACAGAAGTGCTGCGGCGATCGAAGCCCAGAGCAGGAAGATCAGCGGGGCTGACAGGAAGTATTCCCAGCTGAAGCCGGTCAGCAGCGAATTGGCGAAGGTCAGGACATTGACCACCGAGAGCTGGGCGTTGGCATACCAGCCGAGCCAAACCAGAATGAAAAGCAAATAGCCGCGGCGGACCCACGTATAGACCGTGGGGCGGCGCACCAGGGTATTCTGAAAGAAGAAGATCAGAGTGAGCGCGCCCAGCGCGGCAATCGTCGTGCCGATCTTGACGACGTTGCCACGCCAGATTTTCATCCACAGCGGTTCATCTTCGGCGGCGGCGGGTGCTGCGGCGTCGCGTTTTCTCGTCGCTGGTGCTGCCGACGACACCGCAGGAGACGTGGCTGTCTGTTGCTTTACCGGCGGGGCCGGCTCACGCTTCATGTAGGCATCCGGAAGCGTGTAGCCGAGATCGAAGGTGAGCCACGCCTTTTCCCGTGCGGCGACGACGCGCTGGACCAGCAGTTGCAGCATCCAGGGTTCGGTCGGATCGAGCGCGAATTCCGGGGGCACCACGAACAACGCAATCTCGGGAAAGTCAGGTGCGCCTTCGGCCGCGAGATTCCCCAGCCGCGTGTGGTCGCGGTCGCGGAAACGGATGCTGTTGGTGTCCTGGATCAATTCGATGCGGTCGAACAGGCCGCCGCGGACGTAAGCAGCCCCCTTGAACGAATACCGGCCCGATCCCGCGACGATCAGGGCCTGCTGACCTGGCTTCAGCCTGCCGGCCAGCCGATTGTAGACATCGTCGCCGAGCAGGCTGCGGCCGATCGTCGGCACCGCGACATCCGCGACATACAGGTCGATGAAGGTGTCGTCCGGATCGCCCTCTTCCGGATGCGCGGCCGCGCCTGCATTGCCGGATTTTTCGAAGGCCTTGTTCACGTCGGCAATTGTGAGGATCAGCCGGCCGACGGAACCGTCACCGACGAGGCTCTGCCAGTCGCGAATCTCGCTCTTGCCGGGATCGATCGTCTTGCTGGCCTGCGGCGCCGCGCTGGCGATCGCGTTGCCCTGAGTGCCGAGCCGGCCGCTCCTGATGAGCTTGGTCGCGGAGCGGACGATGCTGTCGCCCATCACCAGCACGGTTACCGTCGCGCCGCTGACGATATCGACCTGCGGCGCGGGCGCGGCTCCGCGCACGACGCGGTCCATATCGGTGCCAATCAGCTTGTTGACCGCTTCCAGAATACGTTTTTCCGGAATGCCCACCAGCACAATGGGCTCCTTATGCTCGACGAGCTTGAGACCCGTCAGCACGCCCTTGGGATCAATGCCGATCAGAACCTGGATCGGTTTGCCGGAGTAGCCCGTCGCGTTGGAAAAATCGGAGTTCAGGTAAACGAAACCGAGGAGTTGATCATCCTTGTATGCACCCACAATCGCGGGATCGCCTTGCAGCGGTCCAAAGCGATTCGCGCCTGCCACCAGTTCGGCCGGCTCGGCCTTGCCAAGGTAATCGTTCAGCCGGCCTGCGGCGCGCGCCTCTCCAAGGATCGCAATCCAGCCGAAAAGGGCCAGAGTTCCCAAAAGGACATAGATCTTGACGGGTTTTCGCAAAATGCATGTTCCAGATTTCAGCAGAACGCCGTTGTTCTGGATCGCAGGCTCCGCTTAGAGCACCGAAGCAGGATAGTTGTTGCGCTGGATCAAACTGACGGCACTCTGATCAAGTCAGACTTGCGACCGGAGGGAACCCGACATGCGCAAAGAGCCGCTTCTGACCGCAGTGCCGCCAGTTCCTGTGCAAAGCCTTAGCGAGCTCTACGCGATTGCGTTTGATCTGGCGCAAAAGGCGGCCCAGCGATACGGCGGGCTTGCCACGCAGATGGATGAGCGCTTCTGGCCGGTGCGCTCTGTCTTCGAGGTCCTTGCGACGCGCGAGCGCGATCGCGCCGACCGCTTGTCCGCTGCGTGTCTTGCCGACTGCGGCAGGCGTCCCGATATTGCCGATTTGCGCTGGACGCCGATCGATCTCGTGCCTGCGGCGGAAATCGCCGATATCAAAGATTCCAGTTTGTCGACACCTTACATCGCGTGGGCGCTTGCGACCCGCCACCGCCAGCGCGCCTTCGTGTTCTGGACCTACGTCATCGCGCTTGCCGAAGATCCACGCGTCCGGCTGACGGCGGAAAAGCTGGCGCGCGAAGCGCTGTCCGACGGCAATCTGCTGCGCCACGAGCGGCGGCTGGCCTGGAGGGCCGAGCGGAAGATTGCGGCCGATGAGACCGCGGCTCCCGATGGAACCGGCGAGCCCGCATCGGCAGCACTTCTGGAAAGTCTTCTCCTCAAGGACATCATCGCCTGGTCGCAAGGATTGAGCCCCGCCCAGCGCGACTATGTCCTGAGCATGGATCCTTCCCGCCTGCCGCCGCATTTCCTGACGCCACCTGACGAAGGCGGCGTCGATCCCGCCTCCGGAGAGATCGAGCAGATCAAGCGCCGCGCGCTGCGCCGCGCCGAACAACTGTCGAACATCTATTTGGACGATGCTGACAGCGCCACTGACCAAAGCAGCATGGAATTGGCGCAAAAACTTGCCGCCCAATCCATTATACGGCTCGCCGGTCTGCGCAATATCGCTTCAGCATCGAGGACTTAGGGCGCGGACTCATAAGCACGTAGCCAGATGCGGATAGCTGCGAGCTTGATGAAGGCGAGATAGTTGGCTGCGAGTTTGTCGTAGCGGGTGGCGATACGCCGACACTGCTTGATCTTGTTGAAGAACCGTTCGACGAGATTGCGCGCGCGATACAGGTAGGGGCTGGGACCCAAAAAATGCCGTTGAGTATGCGACGGTCATTTACACGCGGAACGCCGCGCGGCTTGTTCGGCAGCATCGGTTTGATGGCGGCCCATTCAAATTCGCTGAGTTCGTAGCGCATGATTCGAGGCTCCAGTTGGCCTGCTTTGTGGACGAAGCCGTCCAGCGCGATTTCTCACTGCCTTGGGGGCGAGATGCTATAGCTTCCTCCGATATTTTGGGGGACGGGCGCATGAGGCGAGGTGGCCTCAGTGCTGCCTGAAAGATGGCTAGCCGTTAGCAAACAACGGGCGAATGATCGCCCAAAATGGCATCCAAGCGGTCAACTAATGGTGCGCTGCCGCGACGAATGATTGTTACCTATCCGTATTAATCCGGTCTTTTCGAACGCTCCCGACTCAATGCAAATCTTGCGCACGCTTTTTGACGGGAGCATCACCATGACGACGAGTGTATGGATTTATGTCGCGTTGTGGCTTGGATTGAACGCTGCTTTTGTCGCACTGCGCTTTTACGTAACTCGGCAAGTCAAAACGACCTCTATATTAGGCCAGGCTATCTTCGCCACGGCTGACCGTGCAAGGCACTCTCCCCGAAGCACTTGCCAGCTTCCAATTCCGCTACCGCTGCCATCTGGTGACCAAGAAACGGTCCATGGGTCCTGGCGCCACGCTGGGTAGGTCGCAAAACACGAGATCAAGCGACACACAGCGCCGTGTCAACGGTCTGCGCGGGGGCAAAAATGGGCTGGAAAAGCCGAAACTTAAACCATTTTCAGAATCTTAAGGCGAGAATTCGGAGCACAGAATGTTTCGAATGGTTCAGGTTGCGAGTCTCAGTCTCTTTTAAACGAAGCTTCAGTGTCCTGGTGATTTTGCCCGTCACCATCATGGGCGTTGCGATCATGTGCGCGGCCATGCTGTTGATGTGCCTTTCTTCCCTGACTGTGCTCTCTAACGCTCTCAAAGTTAGCGACCACCATTATGCGGAATCCCGTCTCCTAAGCGCGCAACTGCTGCTGCGGGGCGACCTCCGCTATGATACGACAGCCAGTCTCGCGAGCGTCCCCAGTGTGCTGCAGCGTGGCATTCACTTCATTGAGTTCGATGCACCGACCTTAGCTCCGATGGCATTTACGCAGTTCTGCCTAAAATACGTCAATGAGTGCAAACCGCAGCGGCTGGTGTTCAGGGGCGGCCGGCTCAAGTTGAGCAATCAGCGCTGGGCAGAGCTTGAGAACGTCAATCGCACCGTCAATTCATCGATCCTTCCCCAGCGAAATAAAGAAGGCCTCGCTGGTGAAAAATGGTTGCTCGGCCCAGTTCTCGGCGATTGCAACGATTACGCCGTTACAAAGCGTCACCAACTGACCGCCAGGGGTTGGCCGGCTCGCGCCGTTTTGTTGAGCGAGGTTGTGACTGTCTCGGGTGAGCACCACATCGTTGCCGTTGTCCGCACCAGCGGCGGTGATTTGGTACTCGACAATCTAACCGACCGCATCATGCCTTGGTTCTACAAGCCCTATCAATGGGTGCGCATGCAGACGCCCAAAAACCCAAACTACTGGACATCGATTTCCAAACAAAACGCCTGACGAGTAATCGCACGAAGGCAAGCGCTGCAGCGGTTCACGGCCTCGCTCAGATCCGGCGTGATCTGATCAGCTCGCGCTGGTTCGCCTGATCGATAGCTGCGCCCATCCTTGCTTATTAGTGGTAATGTTAATTGGAAGCTAGCTGCATTCCATTCTGCTCTTGTGCGATTAAGCTCGTGGCTCAGAATTTTAGTCACAGGTGCCAAAAAGCAATCCGGGGACCGTGGTCACTTCCGTTATTGGCAGATAGTGTTGAAAAAGTCTTTTTCGGGTGAAGAACGAAAATTTTAAAGACCGCTGATACGTTTCGTACGCGGCGACGTGAGG
>Ga0097691_1001330_pt1 | contig 18448 bp, 14 predicted proteins | sample NGESurdeep072012_8_FD_72858 | JGI IMG/M metagenome (GOLD analysis project Ga0097691, IMG submission 72858) | Arctic peat soil microbial communities from Barrow, Alaska - NGEE Surface sample 210-1 deep-072012 | ecosystem: Environmental > Terrestrial > Soil > Wetlands > Peat ... | reverse complement strand
CCGAACCGACGTGCCGCCTCCCGCCGGCTCATCCCCTCCACATACACCGCTCGCCGCACCTGCACGTACAGTTCCACGCCTTTCATCCCTCCGCCCTCTGCCCATCTTGGCAGAAGACCTTCTGCTGCCGGATTTTTGCTCCGGCCCTGCCGGCCTATCCGGCCGCTCTATGAGGGATTATCTCTCCGGCGCTCTCAAGTGCCCGTGGACACAGTGCCTTCAAGACCGGCAGGCGTTCCTATAGCATACACTTCATCGCCGACCCGGAGCTTGTCAGAATCGCCGAGTGCCTTCACCGAAGGCGTGTCGGTCGCATCGAATTGCAAAACCGCGATGTCAGCTTTTTCATCAGCAGCGCGAATTCCTTTGAAGACATAATAGGCACCCGACGGAAGGTGCGCGCGAATCGTCGCGGCTCCCTTGAGTACGTGATACGCAGTTACTAAGACGCCGTTGTTTGTGACGAAAAATCCGGTCCCCTGCTCGACCGCATGACCGCTTGCATCGTAAGTTGTGAGGGTCGCGACTGCCTTACGATTGTTCCGCATCGTCTCCGAGCGCTCCCACTTGTAGTATCGGTCAATCGCGATTGCTGCGACCACAGCGAGAACGAACGCAATGGCAATTTCTTTGGTGTAGTGACGGGCGACCCGAATGATGGCTCGTAACACCACAAGCGCGCGCGCGGCGGCGTGTCAGCGCCGACCACTTTCACCACGGGCTGCTAGGGCTGGGTCCTGGTATTCCCACACGTGCAGAGACAGTCCTCGTAGCTACGAAGTTTCTATCGCTGTAGGCGCTTCTGCAATTTCAGGGGGACTGGACTCTAGGGTGCTTAAACCAACGAGTTTTCCCGTCGCGCAGGGGTATAATCCAGGGGTACTTTCGCCCCCGCCGCGTGGAACTTGCTGGCGGCGTGCTGGTGGGGCGCTGTATTCGGTTTCCGGTCGCGCCGCCCCTCGCATTCACGGCGCCGTAATATCCTTCCTCGCGCGCCCGAAACACGCCGGACACCGCCGTAACCGTGGCTTCGGGGCTTCGCGCGTCTTCCGTCTAACTGAATTCGCTGGACCTGCTCCCTTTTCTGAAGGCGATTATGCCGACCTTGACTAGCGGGGCCGAGGGGTCTATTCTCTGCCTCATGGCAGACGAAAAACCCAAAGAACCATTGAGCCTCCCAACGAGCCTCTTCTCGGAGTATCTCAAGCGTTTGAGGACGCCCCATCTCGGAGCGGGTACAAAAATTTTAATGGAGGGAGAACGAGATCCCAAACTGGACGAAGTGATCAAACTGCTCGCGGAGAAGGGCAGGACGGTCAACGCGCAGCAATTGGCGGACTTTCTGGAAGCACTCGGCGTGCCGCGCCTCGACTCGTCGCAGACACGGGCGGAGGAAACCGCCGGTCAGGTGGAAACAGCGGTAGGCCCGCCGATTCCAATTGACCCTTCTATGACGGTGGACAAAACGAAGGTCGCCCAATGGCTGGACGCGCATTGGCAATCTCCGACGCGCACGGCAAAGGCCTGTCTTGTCTGTGGCCAGACGAAATGGGCGATTGCAGATGCCTTTACGTGGATGGCGATGGTTGGGAGCGGTGGCAGTCTACAGATAGGCGGAGACTACTATCCATTTGTTCCGCTCGCCTGCACCATTTGCGGGAACACTTTATTTTTCAACGCGAGAGTAATGGGTCTGCTCCCCCTCAAAAAGCGGGAAGGGGAGTAAGTCCACCATGGAGGACACGCAACCATCAGGGGAGTTCGCGTATTCATCACGGATTACTCTTTCGAGTCGAACGGAGCAGGGAGTAGTCATGTCGGCGGCACGGTGGACGCGGCTAAAGAGTCGCATTCGGAAATGCAAACGAGACATGAATGTCTGGGCTGGATTTGCTTTCACCCTACTCGGGATAGGCCTTCCCTGTGCCATTCAGGAAATCGCAAACTATCAGGCAGCGGCTCATGCCCATCCGCCTCAAACCTGGTCACTTTCAATTTGGGGAGTCGCCGCCGTTCTGTCTTTCGCGTTGGCGATCTGTTGCTTCCTTGGATACCGACAGGCGCGTGACACTGAAGCCGACTCGCTCGATTCGGTCCTCGAAGAAATGGACGAGATTGAGTCAGGCTTCGGAATCGCTAGCCGAGAGGCGGCGAAAATGAGTCATGTATAAGCAAAAGATTATTCATTTTTTTTGCCGCCCATGCGGCGAATACCACCTGAAGACTCACCCCCATTATCGCGCGATGAAACGCCGCGCCGCGAAACGCCGCGCCGAAAAGCCGAATGCCAATCAAGTGTAACGCCGTGCCCTTGGAAACAGATCCAGTTGAGTCGGCTTGCTGGTATGCGGCTGAAGCGCCCGCCAGTTCGGTCGCTTCAGCATCCTCTTATAGGTGCCCCGAAAATATCTTCGGTGTTTCGGTTGTTGAACCGGAACGCGAACTCGTTCAGGTAGAGCGGCAGATATTTCTTGCTGACCTTATGGTAAGTGCCGATAACTCCGCGCTTGAGCAACGACCAAAAGCCTTCAATCGTGTTTGGGTGAACGATGCCGCGAACATACTCGCCGCTGGTATGACGGATCACGCTACGCGGCAGAGCGAACTGATCCCCGCCAAGTCCGAGCAACCGATAGCCGCTATGCTCATCGGTCGCGACGAGATCAACGCGTTCTCGGTTGACTGCCTTGCGCACAAAACTATCGAGCGTCGCGGTGTCCGTGTTCTCGATCATCTGGCACACGACATTCCCCTTGCGAGCAATCGCGCCGATGACGGGAATCTTGCCAGCGGTTCCGACGTTGCCTGTGCGCTTGCTTTTGTGCTTGTTCGCTTCTTTCCCGCCGATAAAAGTCTCATCCACTTCGACGATGCCCATAAGCTGGCGGAACTCAGGATCGGCCAGACCGGCACGAAGCCGATGGCAGATGAACCATGCCGTGCGGTAGGAACCGGAACCAATCATCCGATGGATTTGAAGTGCGCTGATGCCCTTCTTGCTGGCCAGCATCAAATAGAGAACCCTGAACCAGATCAACAGCTTATAATTCGTGTTCTCGAAAACCGTGTTGACGGTAACGGAGAACCTGTAAGGCGCACGCTTGGTTTTCCCGCAGTTGGTGCACTGCCAGTGGAAGGGTCGCGCCTTGCTCGCGTAAACCTTTTCATTGCCGCATCGCGGGCAACGGACATCCTTCGGCCAGCGCCGATCGCGGAGATACGCCTTGCACGCATTCTCATCGGGAAACATTCGGTCGAATCCCGCAAGGGTCAATTGTTTAACGAGCTTCGGTTCGTGTTCTGCCTGATTGTTCTTCGCCATGAACCAAATATAACGCACCCCACGCTGCTAGTCAAGAGGTGCATAATCGCCTTTCTGAAGGGATAATTCGCCGGCCGCCGCGCGGTCGAACTACCGCTGAACGGGGGTAGTAAGAGCCTACGATCGCGGGCTCTTTGTAGCTCCGTTGGTCTCGACGTGCTCTGCCTCAACAGCCGTAGCATTGCAGGCAACCTTAGCGCCCAAGGCTAGAAGTAACCGCCCAACATCTAACGCCCGCCGTTGTTGTTCGGGATCGTCCGGGTTGAAAATGAATGGCGCTGGTGCCTCATCCGGGTCTAGACCATAACCATTATCACCCAGCACTGTTGGCGCATCCTGCTCCCCTATAAGCCTCATCATCACGGCCTGCGCCGGCGCACCGAATGCGCGTGTGTGGACAAACTCCAGAGTCTTGAGCCTTATCTGTTCGCTCTTGCTGTTTAGTAGCTTCTTAATCTTATCAATATTATTCGGGTCTAGGGCAATCGCGCGCATCATCTCCACAGCCGCGCCAAAGCTCTTAGGCCTGCCTGAAGGATTACCGCTTTTCCCCGGCTTGAATTGATAGCCACCCCGCTTTATGGCTGCAAGACCCTTGGCGGTTCTTTCAGCCTTGGTCATCTTGCGCTTAAGCTGGTCTGAATCGGGACTGATAGCAGTCTTACTCATGACTACGTCTTACTCCTTCGCAAGGCGGAGCGGAAGCTTGCCTCGTGAGCCTCGCTGCATACGATCGATTGGAGCATGGGGTGGTGGCGGCTGGAGTGCGGTGGCGGATCCCAATTTAATCGGCGTCGAGCACGACCTTCTACATTCGCAATTTGTCGATCGGCTGCGGGCGAGTCCATGCGATAATGGGTTGAGTCGGCTGCAACTCGCGGTCGTCGAGTGCGCCAGGAAAGATTATTTGCTGCTGCCCGATTATCTGCCGCTGGCGCCGCTCGTGCACGTAGTCCTTTACAATGGTGATCCCACCGGTATATCCGTGCTCGTCTCGCAGCCGCTCGAAGATGCGCTTGGAGGTATGCTGCTGCTTTGGCTGGCCGCCCCTTATCTTCCTCCAGGATCCGGTCGATGATCCCGATGAACGGATCCAGCTTCGGCCGCGCCGGCGGCCGGCTCCGCCGGTATCCCGGCGGCACCGAGAACGCCAGCATCTTCGCCACCGTCCGCGGATCGATCCCAAACCGCCGCGCCGCCTCCCGCCGGCTCATCCCCTCCACATACACCGCGCGCCGCACCTGCCCGTACAGTTCCACGCCTTTCATCCCTCCGCCCTCTGCCCATCTTGGCAGAAGACCTTCTCATGCCGGACTTTTGCTCCGGCCCGGCCGGTCTACCCGGCCGCTTCACTGAGGGATTTTTTCACCGGCGCTCTCAGCGGGGCTTTGGAGCGTCAAGTTTTCACCATTTGGAGACTCTTTGCTTATGGCTTCAGGGTGGGAGAAAAAGCGGCTCGGGTCGGGTAGGGATCTCTTGAGTCCGTTGGCTGTCGCATCCTTTTCGACGAATCGAAGTTTAGGCGGCTTCCGAGGCCTTTCAGCCGGCCTTGTAACCCCGCGGCGGGCCTCTGGCAAGCGACGAACTCGTCGCAACTCCTGAATCAGATTGAGTCGCGAATGGAGTTTGAGACTTCTTTGACCGCTTGCTAGCATCCGCTGCCGGAGTTCGGTTACAGCGTGTTGGGGAAAAACCTTGAAAAGCGATGCGAATGGTGGGAACGGACAGATTCGAGAGTTCAACAATTTCAGAGAAATCGCAGATTTCCTCTGGTCGATAGCCGACCTGCTGCGCGGAGAATATAAACAGGCCGATTACGGCAAGGTCATCCTGCCGATGACGGTCCTGCGCCGGCTTGATTGCGTCCTGCACGACACGAAGAAAAAGGTTCTGGAACGCAATCAGCAACTCAAGGGCAGCAAGATTGAGAACCCCGATCGTATCCTCAACAAGATAACAGGCTTCCCGTTTCACAATATTTCCAAACTCGATTTCGAGAAGCTCAAAGGCGACGCATCCAATATAGCCGCGAATCTGACTAGCTATATTAAGGGGTTCTCGAAGAACATTCGCGATATTTTCATCGAGCGATTCCGGTTCAGCGACCAGATCGCGAAGCTGGATGAGCACGATCTCCTCTACATGGTGATCAAACGCTTCGCCGAAGTGGATCTCCATTCGTCGAAAGTCCCGAATCACATGATGGGCCTCGTGTTCGAGGAACTTATCCGTAGATTCGCCGAACAATCGAACGAAACGGCCGGAGAGCATTTCACGCCGCGCGAGGTCATCCGCCTGATGGTGGACCTGCTCTTCTACGACGACGACGACGCGCTTCGAAAGCCCGGGATAGTGCGTTCGCTCTATGATCCGGCTTGCGGGACAGGCGGGATGCTCTCCGTAGCCGAAGAATATCTCCTCGAACTCAATCCGGATGCGCGGCTCGAGGTTTATGGGCAGGAACTGAATGACGAGTCGTTCGCCATCTGCAAGGCCGACATGGCGATCAAGGACCAGGACCCGGAGAACATAGCGCGCGGTAACAGCTTCACCGAGGACGGCCACATAGGAAAGAAGTTCGATTACATGCTGTCGAATCCGCCTTTCGGGGTCGAATGGAAGAAAGTCGAGAAAGTCATTCGTGATGAGTACGAGACGCAGGGCTTTGCTGGAAGGTTCGGCCCGGGACTGCCCCGGATCAGCGACGGCTCGGCGCTCTTCCTGATGCACATGCTCTCGAAGATGAAGACCTTAAAGGAGGGCGGGACACGGCTCGCCATCGTCTTCAACGGATCGCCACTGTTCGCCGGCGATGCAGGTTCAGGCGAGAGCGAAATCCGCAAGTGGATTATCGAGAACGACTTACTGGAGGCCATCATTGGGCTTCCAGACCAGCTTTTCTATAACACCGGGATCAGCACTTACCTTTGGATACTCACGAACCGCAAGCCGAGGGTGCGCAAGGGCAAGGTGCAGTTGGTCAACGCGGTTGATCTGTTCGTGAAGATGAAGCGGTCGCTTGGCAACAAGCGCAACGAGTTATCGCCGGAGAACATCGCCGAAATTGTCCGGCTGTACGGAGACTGCAAGGAAGGCGAGCGATCGAAGATTTTCGATAACGAGGACTTCGGATATCGGCGGATCGTTGTTGAGCGGCCGCTACGGCTGAATTTCCAAGCATCGCCGGAGCGAGTAGAGCGGCTAAAGAAAGAGACCGCCTTTCAGAACCTCGCACGCTCAAAAAAGAAAGGAAAACCAGCCGAGGAAGAGATCGCGGCAGGTCGCGAGTTGCAGAGCCGGATTATCGCGGTGCTGAGCGCGATCGAGCCGTCACAAATATGGCAGCAGCGCGACGAGTTCGAGGCCGTTCTCGATCCGGTGTTAAGATCAGTCGGCAAACTTCCCGCGAGCGTTCGTGACGGAATCGTGTCTGGACTCGGGGAGCGCGACGAGTCAGCGGAGGTTTGCACGGATGCAAAGGGTAATCCCGAGCCAGACCCTGAACTCCGGGATTACGAGAGCGTGCCGCTGAAGGAAGACATTCACGTGTATTTCGAGCGCGAAGTCAGACCGCACGTTTCGGATGCTTGGATCGACGACTCGAAAACGCAAGTCGGTTATGAAATCCCGTTCACTCGTCACTTTTACAAATACTCGGTTCCTCGCCAACTCGACGAGATTGAAGCGGAAATTAGGAAGATAGAATCCGACATTCAGCAGATGTTAGCCGAGGCGCTTCGATGAGCGGCGCTAAGAGGACCCTCCATCCTGCGGACCGTTACGTTCCATGGTCTCAAGCCATCAAGTGGCCGCTGGTTCCGCTTTCCAAGGTCGCGTCCCTGAATCCTGTGACGTTGTCGGAGACCACCGACCCGTTGACTCAGCTCCGATACATCGACATCGGCAGCGTTGACTCAAAAGGGAAAGTGACTGAGCCAACGAAGCTTATTTTCGAGGAAGCTCCATCAAGAGCGAGACGGGTACTTGCCCCCGGGGACACTATTTTTTCCACTGTCCGTACGTATTTGAAGGCCGTCGCATACATTGATCATGCTGAGCCCGGTATGGTTTGCTCCACCGGCTTTGCCGTGCTCCGTCCTAACCATCTTGTTTATCCGAAGTTCCTATTCTACTGGATTCGATCCGATAATTTCGTTGATGAGGTTTGCGCACGATCCATTGGCGTGAGCTACCCAGCCGTCAGACCTTCCGAGATCGGACATCTACCAGCTCTTAATTTGTCAATTGTAGTTCAGCGAACTATTTCCGACTTCCTCGACCGAAAAACGGCCGCAATCGATGCGCTGATCGCGAAGAAGGAGCGCATCGTCGAATTGCTCGCGGAAGAGTGCCAAAGCTTGATCACGCGTGCGGTGACGAAGGGTCTCAACGCGAACGTGCCTTTAAAATACTCGGGCTTGCCGTGGTTGGGTGACATTCCGGCGCATTGGTCTGTGAAGCGAATGTCGTACATCGCCGTCGCGCTACAAACTGGACCATTTGGGAGTCAATTGCACACTAGCGATTACCTCGAAGGCGGTACGCCGCTAGTGAACCCTTCTCATATCGTCGATGGTCGAATCGAGCCGGATTTGAAATGCGCTGTCGGTGAAGAAAAACTAGCTACGTTGAGGCGACATAAACTCCGAGCGGGTGACATCGTGTTTGCACGCCGCGGAGAACTCGGTCGCTGTGCGGTGGTGACAGAAAGAGAGGATGGTTGGCTGTGCGGCACGGGTAGCATTCGGATAGTCCTCGACAAGAGCCATGCTGCACCTTTTTTCGTCGCTCAAGCCGCGTCGCTGTCAGGCAGTCGCGACTGGCTTCAGATTGAATCTGTCGGAGCAACAATGGACAACCTAAACGCGAGTATCGTGGGCGGATTGCCATTGCCGTTCCCGCCCCTTTCCGAACAACTCGAAACCGTCAAATATATCCAAAGTCTCGCCCGGGTCACCGATACCATTAGGTCGCAGATGGAACGCTCTCTTTCGGCTCTACGGGAATACCGGCAGGCCCTTATCACATCTGCTGTGACCGGCCAAATCGAAGTCCCTGTGAGTTCGCGGAAGGCCGCGTAATGGCGACTCACATCGAGCGAGCTTTCGAGGACGCGATTGAGCATCACCTTCTGGAAGACGGCTGGCGAAAGGGCGACTGGAAGGACTTCGATTCGTCGAATGCGGTAGATGCGAATGAAGCAATAACGTTCATCTCGAACAGTCAGCCCGAGCTATGGGCCGAGCTTCGGAAACAGCACGGCGCCGGCCTTAAGAAGTCGCTGATTGAATGGCTGGTGAAAGCGCTCGACACGCAAGGCACGCTCGACGTACTGCGAAACGGATTCAAGTTCTTCGGAAAGCTGGTCAGGCTCGCTTACTTCCGTCCAGGTCACGGCCTCAATCCCGAGTTGCTGGAGAGCTATAGCAAAAATCGACTGACCGTTACGCGGCAGGTCCACTTCGATCCCGGAAGCGAACAGTCGGTAGATGTTGTGCTGTTAGTGAACGGACTTCCGGTCGTAACGGCCGAGCTGAAGAACCCCCTTACCGGCCAGACGGTGACCGACGCTGTCGAGCAGTACGGGGCGCGTGATCCGCGGCTCCCACTTTTCCAGTTCCGCAAGCGCGCACTGGTCCATTTCGCTGTTGATCCGCACCTCGTCTACATGACGACGCGACTTGCCGGGAACCAAACGGAATTTCTGCCGTTCAACCGCGGCCGGGACAAAGGCGCGGGCAACCCGCCGGTGGAGAGCGGGTATGAGACGTCTTATTTGTGGGAAGAGGTATGGCAGCGGGACAGCCTGCTCGATATTCTCGCGCGGTTCATTCACGTTGAGAAAACGGAAAAGCAGGTCGGCGGAAAATTGGTTACCTCGGAGTTCGTCATCTTTCCGCGATACCACCAGCTCGACGTGGTCAGACGGCTAGAGGCGGCCGCGAGGGCTGAAGGCCCTGGACACAATTACCTGATCGAGCACTCCGCTGGCAGCGGCAAATCGAACAGCATCGCTTGGCTGGCTTATCGGCTATCGGAGCTACATCGAAACGACGAAAAGACCTTCCATTCGGTCGTGGTCGTCACAGACCGGATCGTTCTTGATAGACAGCTCCAGGACACGATCTACCAGTTTGAGCACAAAACCGGCGTCGTGGATCGTATCGACGAAGACTCCGGCCAGCTCGCCGACGCGTTGACGAAAGGCACGCCGATCATAATCACGACGCTTTGGAAGTTCCCGTTTGTCGCCGAGAAAATCGGAAAGCTGCCGAATCGAAATTACGCGATCATCGTGGATGAGGCGCACAGTTCACAAGGCGGCGAATCGGCCTCGAAGATGAAGGATATCCTTCGAGCTAAGGATCTGGAAGAAGGCGCCAAGCAAGACGCTGCAGAAGGGCAGGATGCGGAAGATCGGCTCCGGGAAGTGATGGAATCTCGTGGGCCACAAAAGAATCTGAGTTTCTTCGCGTTCACAGCGACTCCGAAGGCGAAAACCTTGGAGGTATTCGGTAGGCGAAACGCGGGGGGCAAACCCGAACCTTTCCATCTCTACGCGATGCGTCAGGCGATCGAAGAGCACTTCATCCTCGACGTCCTCAAGAACTACACGACGTACAAGACGTACTGGAAGCTGCTCAAGAAAGCGGCCGACGATCCCCGCGTGCCGAAGCGCGAGACCGCGGCGCAGCTGGCGAGATTCGTTTCGCTCCATCCACACAATATCGCGCAGAAAACAGAGATCATCATCGAGCATTTCCGCCACAAAGTCAGGCACAGGATCGGTGGAAAGGCGAAAGCGATGCTGGTTACGGCTTCTCGTCTCCACGCCGTGCGTTACAAGATCGCATTCGAAAAGTACATCGCGGAGAAGGCATATCAGGACGTGGGCGTCCTGGTCGCTTTTTCTGGAGAGGTTCTCGACCCGGATATCAAGGATCACAGTTTTACAGAGCCGGGGATGAATAACGGCATTAGAGAGAAAGAACTGCCGATGCGGTTCGCGTCGGACGATTACAACGTCCTCATCGTCGCAAACAAGTATCAGACCGGCTTCGATCAGCCCCTATTGCACACGATGTATGTTGACCGCCGGCTTGGCGGTGTTCAGGCGGTGCAAACGCTCTCCCGACTGAATCGGACGCATCCGGGAAAGGAAGAGACTTTCGTCCTGGATTTTGTGAATGAGAACGACGAAGTCCGGAAGGCGTTTCAGCAATTCTATGAGGACACGACGGTATCTGAGACCGCCGATCCTCAGCAGTTGTACCAGCTGCAACATCAACTCGATTCGGCACAGGTCTACACTGCTTCAGAAGTGGAGGCGTTCTGCAAAATCTTCTACAAACCGAAAGCCAAGCAGACGATTACCGATCACGCGGAGCAGTACAAATATCTCGCCCCCGCCAGGGATCGATTTAAGTCGCTCGATCAAGACGAACAGGACCAATTCCGGACGGCTCTCATCGCGTACGTGCGGCTCTACGCGTTCTTGTCACAGGTCATGCCCTTCACCGATCCCGACTTGGAGAAGCTGTATACATTTGGCCGCTTTCTCCAATTGGAGCTTCCACAGGATCCGCGAAAGACGCCGCTCAAGCTCGATGGGAACGCGATTCTCGAATACTACCGGCTTCAGAAAATAAGCGAAGGTCAGATCGCGCTCGCGGCCGGTACTGGCGGCATCGTTCACGGGCCTACGGAAGCGGGAAAACTCCGAAGCCTCTCTGAGGAAGTCAGGCTGTCAGAAGTCATCGAGATTTTGAACGAGCGCTTCGGAACGAACTTCACCAAAGCGGATCAGCTCTTTTTCGAGTCCGTCATCGAAGAGGCCAAAGCGGACAAGGAGGTGCAGAAGCGCGCTGCAGTGAACACGCTAGACAATTTCGCTGCCGGATGGCTCAAGAGCAAAATTAGCGACGCGATTATCGAGCGGATGGACAAGAACTCCGAGATTGCCACGCGCTATCTCAACGACCCGGAGTTCGAGAAAGCCGCTTTCGACGCCGTCGCAAGAAAGGTCTATGAGGACCTCCGCGAGCAACGCTGATGCATGTTCGCTTTTCAACTCGACAGATGTTCGGATATGAGGGCTTGATCGGCGGTGAACGTGCAGATGCGGAATAGTTCGTCTATGCCAGCCGATTCCCATGCTGGTCGTGAATCTCCTCAACATCCGGCGCGAGCATCCTGACTAACGCCGCCGTAGCTACGCTCAGTGTGCGGCCGCGAGCGATCGGATTGCCGAGACCGCGCGCCATGACCCACACACCAGAGTCCTTGAGCGAGCGAACCTCGAACCGAATCTGATCGACTGGTAGGCCAAGCGCGCGAAGCCCGGTCAGCGTCCGGTGCGATGTAAAGACGCCACGGCCGCCGGCGCGGACTTCATCGGGCCATGCTGTCCGCTGGAATGCGCCGAGCCTCACGCCCGGAACGCCCGCGCACTTGGGCGGATTTGGCTTGTGATGCAATCGAAACCGCTTCGCCTATGTCATCCACCATCCTCACCCCCATCGTCGGTGTTCCGCCCATTCGTGGCGGTTGTATCCACGTCGTTCTTGGCCGCGGCCGCACGATCTTGCCGGCGCGACTCGCCTATCTCCTCGACGTTCTTGAGCATCTCGAGTGGAAGATCGAACGCCGTGCGTGTGCCAGTCGCCTTCAATGCCATTCTGCTGGCGGGCGTCATGCCGAGCTCGCGGCTGAAGACGGCCTGAGCCAAGCGAAGTTGGCGGTAATCGTTCAACAGGCGTTTGCCCTCACCCGCGGCGTTCACCACGCTGCCGGCGCGCAGCACTGCGAAGACTTGCGTGGCTAAGACTTCGAGCTCGGCCCATGCCCGAACCGCAGGAAAATCACTAGGCTCCAGCCAAGTCAAAACGCTGCGAACCTTTCGGGCCAGCCGCTCGGTCTTCTTGTCCCTAAGCCTGTAGCCAGCCGAGGCCCGCACGTATAAACCCGTGCTTGCGTGCTTTGGCGCCGTCAGCTCTTTGCTGTTCTCGCTCATGCAGAGCCTCTACCTTCCGCAAAAGTCGCGCTAAAGCGCCGCGGTGAAACCTGCGGCACCTCTTTTTTTTCGGCCTTTTTCCGCCAGGGCATCCTTGGACTTTCGGGGGTAGATTTAGGGGTATCTGTGCCGAACGCCTCGGAAATAATCCAAGTATTTGGGCCTTTTTCGTTCGAATTCGAATCCCACCTCCTCCGCTAATGAGCCTGGCATGTTCTCCTACTTTTTGGAGAAGCGATGAAATTGGCGCGTGGGGCGCGATTCATGCGCGGCCGTGGACCCGGAGAATGCCACCGGCCGTAGCTGAGCGCAAAAATCGCGCAAAATTCTCTGTTCGCGATTTCGGCGGGTCCATCTGCGGACCGGCCAACATCTTGCGGGAACCCAGGACACACCCAGCTAGGGCGCGTAAAGGCAGCTCGGCCGGCGTGAGCTATCGAACATCCAGAGCACGCTCTTGCGCGCTCCAGCAAGCAGGCACAAACCCTCGGTGCGCTTCGGGGAAATAGGTAAAGCCCGCAGTTCCGCGACTTTGCCAAATGAAAGCGAACCGGAGAACCACCCAACGCAGCCATCGTCGAACGGAAATCAGAGTTTCTCTCCGCCCGCCGTTGACGATCGATCTGAGCGAGACGAGAATCTTTGCTGAAGTTGTCGATGGAGGGGGAACATGGCCCACGGGCGAGCGGCGTAGCGAACGCCCAGGCGTTTGTGAGAACGACAGAGTGGAGATTACCGGAGGCCCAACTCGTTTACGAAATAATTGAGTGCATGCACCCGGCATTGCCCAAGCTTGAACTATTCGCCCGTGGGCGGCGTGAAGGCTGGAGTGCTTGGGGCAATCAGGCCGCTGCATCGCCGGCTGGTTCGTCAGCAATGGCCGCAAGGTCTATGTCAAAGGACGGCTGACGACCCGCGAGTACGAGGCGAAGGACGGCAGCGGCAAACGCTACCGGACGGAAATCATCGCCCGCCCAATTCGGTTTCTCGATCGCAAGCCCGGCGCGGCTAAATCTGCCGACGCGCCTTGCGTGCCCACCAGATGCTAAACCGGTCTCTCCCGGCGTCGCTGGAAACACCTGGGACCACAACCGGCTGAAACCTTGCCGAGGGAGGCCGTTTGGTCTGTAAGGCGAGTCGAAATCGGAGAGGCAAAACGGAAAGCCCAGTTCAACATTCTGATAGATAGATGCCTTCGTGTGGCTCGACCTGGCCAAGGACTAACAGCAGCAGGCGATTCTGGTCACGCTGGAAAAACTCATCAGGCAGCGGGGCATAGCGCTGGTCCTGCCGCTCCCGTTGTCGATGAATTCGCCGCGACAAGGCGCGCCTTATCGAAGAGATTCTTAGATTCCTGTATGATTTAACAAGGAGCAATTCCAGTGCAGCCTGCTGATAAATTTATAGGTTACGTTGATATAGTAGGGTTCAAATCACTTGTGCAGGCCGCAGAGGCACAAAAGGGTTTAACCTTTGCAGAGCTCTCTCAGGCCGTAGAAGCTCTGGGCACGGAAGAAGATCTTAAACACGTCGAACAATACGGTCCGACAATTTGCCCTCAGGCTCCTCGTCTTCGCAAAAATCTTGATCTTCAAATCACGCAGGCTTCGGATTGCGTTATTGTTTCGGCAGAAGTATCACCCGCCGGAATAATCAATCTCATTTCCCATTGCTGGGTTGCTCAGTTCAAGTTGCTCAAGATGGGAATTATGTGTCGTGGATATATCAAGCGCGGGCTCATTTACCACACAAAACTTCATCAGATAGGGACCGGCCTGAGCGATGCCGTTCAGAATGAGCAAAAAGTCTCCGTTTTCAGGCAAGATGCAAAAGAACGAGGTACTCCTTTTATTGAAATCGACCCTGAGGTCGTTGAGTACGTCAAAGAGCAGCCTAATCAATGCGTAAAGGAAATGTTTTCACGTCATGTGAAAACCGACGGAACCCTTACAGCGTTGTTCCCATTCAAGAGACTGAATCATTCCTTTGCAATTGGTGGATTTCGTCGGAAGTTTGATCCTGAAAAAGAAAAAGCTTCTGTAAACGTAGTCCGCGGATGGATACAGAATATGAAAGCAGGGGTATCAAAGCACATAAATCAATCAGATCCCAAGGCGGTCAGCAAAGGTAATCACTACATCCGAATGCTTGATGAACAGCTTAGAGCTTGTGACAACACCGCGGAACTGATTGATCGTCTGATGTTGCCCTGATCGGGCCTCAGGAGGTTAGCTGTAGCTTGCGCCTCGATCGTGTGGTTAAGGTGGCAGGCCGGGGACGGGCCAAAAATCTCGCCGCGCGACGCCGCGTTCTGGTGCCATTGCGCGCGCTGTGCTCTTCCGCCTTCTGAGTGCGAGCGTTCCCGCGAAAGTTAAAGTCTTGGCCCAGGAAGTATGCTGCCGGCCAAAATCTCGCATTTCGCAGCAGTACCTCGATTCATGACCGTGTTCTCTTCGCTGACGACCGCGTGTGGGTGTTGGGGCAATCTCTCAAGGACGCAGCGCGAAGCAAACCAACCTACATCCGGGAGCACGATGAACCATCAATGCGCAAGATTTATGAGCAAATTTGGAAGTCAGCATCAACGGTAATTTGATCCTCAGAACTTCGGCCCGCCACGCCGCCGCGCTCGCGCTTGTGGGCTGGTATCTGATGGTGTTTTCAACATCACGGCCTGACCCACAAATCAAGAGACGGTTCGCCTTGCCGGTCAGTCCGGATGGAATGTAGCACGCGCCAAGATCATGACGACTTCTTGCGGGGAAAGGGTGTGAGCATGGAGACGCTATTTTGGTAGCTGCGGTATTGCTCTCCATGTAATTTCATGAGGTCGCGCTCTTCGAATTGAATCGCCACGAGTATGTAGCCCGTGGTCATGATGGCAAAAAAGAGGTGCCCGGTGGTCATGGTGGGTGTACTCCAGAAAGCGATAATGAAGCCGAGATAGAGCGGATGCCGCACAAACTTGTAAGGTCCGGGAGTCACAAATCCCGAGGACTTAAACTCCATGCCGGTAAAAAAGCACCACACCTGTTTGAGACCGAATAGCTCGAAATGGTCGATCAGGAAGGTGCTGATCAGCACTGTGCCCCATCCCATGAAGAAAAGGGCATGCAAGGCGGTAATTCCGATAGGGTTCTCAACTCTCCAGACCGGGCCTAGCAAGGGCTGCCAAAACCGGATCAGGAGGAGAAGCGCAAAACTGGCAAAGAGCACATAGGTGCTGCGTTCGGCGGCGACGGGTACGATGCCGGTCCAGGCGCGCTTAAACCACTGGCGAGCCATGATGCTGTGTTGTAGGGCGAAAATGGACAACAATCCGGCGTCGATTAAGAGCCTTGCCGATAAAGGGCGCGTGAGATCGCTTGAGGTCGCATCCATGGTGAAGACGAACCAGATCGCATAGAGAAAGGTGGCGAAGAAAGCGGCGTAGCAACCGAGCCCATAGACCAGGATCACGTAACGTTTCATCTGTTTGTCTCCGATCGGTCTTGCGAGCAGGCTAACTTGGCGCGTCCATAACACTCGAAGCTTCGGATGTCAACTGGGCGTAGGTGCGGCGCTGCAATCGAGCCGCCAAAGCGTTAGGCACAATGCAACATCGTCGTCGAGCGCGAGCGTTCTCGCGGGCTTGAGAGTTGCGATGGGCAATAGGATGGCGAGCCAACCTAAGACGCTGCGAACTCTGAGGGTTGTTGGACTTTTTGTTCTCGTCTGCGTGCTTGGTTGGACGGGCAAACGCCCGCGCACAACTGCAGAATCTGTATCCCGGCTTTTTTGAACCGGCCAGTCCGGCGGGTCTAGCAGACGATATGTCGCCCGTTGTGCGTACCGAAAACCTAATCCGGGGTGATGGGCGGGTCGGGCTGTGATGCTGGAACGCCGATGGTCGAGTTCCTAACCAAACTCCTGCTCGTCGCGCGATCCCGCCTGAAGTCACGGGCGAGAATCGAGGCCGAAAACAACGTCCTGCGTCAGCAGGTGATCGTCCTAAGCCGCAAGTCCCCGTCGCGGGTGTGGCTGAGAAACATCGATCGGCTGATCTTCGTGGTGAGCGTCAGCGTGACGAACAACCCGACCGCCGAGTGGATCGCGGGACAAGTGACTGATGCCTTTCCATGGGACGAAGCGCCGTGGCAGAACGGGCACGTTGAGCGGCTGATCGGATCGATACGTCGCGAATCACTCGATCACCTGGTCGTGTTCGGCGAAGCGCACCTGCGCGATGTCCTGAAGGCATACGGTTCGTATTACAACAAGGTCCGGCCGCATCTCTCACTGCATAAAGATGCTCCGGATTTTCGCGGGCCGCAGAAGATCAGCCGTATCGCAGCGATTCCAATCCTTGGAGGGCTGCATCATCAATACGTCCGGGTTTAGGTTTTGACTAGGCACAACACTCTGCGCGTCGTAAATAGCCATTCTGGACTCAGTGCGACGAGAAACCCGTGATGCGAGGGCGTACGAGCGTGAGACTTAGAACGTCGCTGGTATTGCTAATCGGCGGTGCAATGATCGGCGCGGCCGGATGCGGCAACGATAGTAAGCCGGAGCAACCTCGGGTAGCTGTTACCGTCCTAACGGTTCGTGCGGCGCAAGAATCCGATTCCGGGGCGTACACCGCGAGCTTCCAGCCCAATCGCCAGGTGCGGGTCGCGTTTCAGGTCAGCGGCTATGTAGATTCCATCGCGCAGGTGACGGGAGCCGACGGCCGCGCGCGCGACCTTCAGGGAGGTGACACGGTAAAAGAGCACGAGCTGCTCGCGACAGTAAAGCCGGAAATCTATCAGGCTCAGGTAAATCAAGCTGCGTCCGCTCTGACAGGAGCGCAGGCGACCAATGATAAGGCCAAGCGTGACTTCGATCGTGATACGCAATTACTCGATGAGCACATCCTTGCGCCAGCGACGTACGACGCGGCGCGGCAGCAGTACCAGTCGGCGCAATCGGAGGTCGCACAGTCGCAAGCGGCGTTGAAGCAAGCGCAAATCAATCTTGGGTACTGCAAAGTCTACTCGTCGATGGACGGGGTGATACTCGGGCGCAGCATAGAAGTTGGCGCGTTGGTGCAACCCGACACGGTGGCTTTTCAGGTTGCCGATACCACCGAAATGAAAGCAGTCTTCGGCGTCTCCGACATTCAAGTGAGCAAGCTCAAAGAGGGCCAGTCACAAACACTTGCGGCCGAAGCAATTCCCGGAGTTCAGTTGAATGGCAAGATAACCCGCATCGCGCCGAATGCCGATCCGACCACGCGCGTTTTCGATGTAGAAATCACTGTCTCCAATGAAGATGGCAGGATACGCACGGGCAGTGTGGCTTCGCTGAGCATCGCCAGTGCGTCTGCGCCGGTCGTCACCGACGAAAGACTGCCTCTCAATGCGATCGTCCGTCCACCTGACGATCGCCATGATTTCGCTGTCTATGTCGTCGAGGAGCAGGGCGGCAGGACACTGGCGCGGCTGCGCAAGGTTCATCTCGGCGAAATCGTGGGCAACGATATCACGGTTTCCTCGGGTGTACAGATAGGAGACCGGGTAATCATGCGCGGCGCGACGATGGTAACTGACGGCGCCGAAGTCAGGATCATTCCCTGATGGCACATCGTAGCGACTCCGAAATAATCGCCACCACACACAACACGGCGCGCTTCTTCGTCGAGAACCGCGCCATCTCATGGGTTTTGCTGATTGTTATGTCCACTGGTCTCGCCGACCATCTACTTCCGTCGATCTTCTCCATCGCGGCAGTCTGGATGAAACGTCTGCAATCGGAGGTTGAAGTCGGCGCTGCCTTGAACGCCTTGGTCGAGCGCGTGGAACTCACCGATACGGGCATTCGCGTTTCGATCAAGCTACCGATTTCCACCACGGACGAGCAGCAGACCGCCAGCACCGCTCTAACTGTCGCGCGCGTCTTCCCGATGCAGATCAGGCGGCGCGGCTTCGAAATGCGTTTGGTTATCCAAGGTAGTCGCGCGCCAGCTCCGCTGGCCGATCTGGCGCTCATAAAGGCCATCGCTCGGGGACGCCTATGGTCGGACGATTTGCTCGCGGGTCGAGTGGAATCGGTTGCAGTGATAGCTAAGCGTGAAGGGGTCCTCCCGAATTACG
>Ga0097691_1001329_pt1 | contig 18457 bp, 23 predicted proteins | sample NGESurdeep072012_8_FD_72858 | JGI IMG/M metagenome (GOLD analysis project Ga0097691, IMG submission 72858) | Arctic peat soil microbial communities from Barrow, Alaska - NGEE Surface sample 210-1 deep-072012 | ecosystem: Environmental > Terrestrial > Soil > Wetlands > Peat ... | reverse complement strand
TAAAATTCTTGCAGAGCGTGATAAAATTGACTCAGTTATTTCCTAACGAGCCCTTAGCCACCCCGGCGGGAATATCACGGGGATGAGTTCAATGGTTTCAGAGCTGGAGGCGAAACGTTTGGAAATGCTGAGGGAGATCGTGCCGGGGATGAAACGCATGGCGTTCTTGGCAGACTTCAGGTATGTGGTGGCATGGGACGAGGTGCAGGCAGCAGCGCGATCATTTGCACTTGAGGTGGAGCGTTTTGATGTGCGAAGCAGTGAAGATATAAGTCGCGCCTTCGAGGCGGCAATCGAAGATCATGTCGCTGCCGTCCGTATAGGAATTGGCGGCACGACGCGACCCAATAGACGGCTCATTATCGAATTGGCGTCGAAATACAAACTACCCGCGATCTATTCTGCGAGAGAGTTTGCAATTGACGGAGGGTTGATTGCGTTTGGCGCAGACTACGCTGATCTTTATCTACGGGCTGCGACCGTAGTGGATAAGATTCTAAAAGGCACCGACCCGGCTGAAATTCCAATAGAGCAACCCACAAAATTCGACTTGGTGGTGAACCTAAAGACCGCCAAGTCCCTTGGCCTCACTATTCCATACGCTTTGGTTGCCCGCGCCGACGAGGTGATCGAATAAAGAGCCATGTCTGTTGTTGGCACGAACCGGACCAACCGGGCCGGTCTGATGATGTCCGTTGACTATAGAAGACCGGAAGTGGCTGGCAGAGGGTCAAACCGACGCTTTTGACCCCAACTCGGACATCCGACGCTTGGACCTGTGCCGAAAATTGCTTACGTTCTTGTTGATGGCATCGGGAGCAGGATCGGGAATGCGACGACGCAAGTTCATCACGCTTGTTGGCGGAGCGGTTGCGGCGTGGCCGCTGGCTGCACGGGCGCAGCCGTCAAAGCAGGTGCGGCAGATCGGGATGCTGATAGCGAGTGAGGAGAACGAGCCGCTGGTCCGGTCCCGCGTTACTGCATTCCGGCAGGGGCTGAATGATCTTGGATGGATCGAGGGCAGGAATCTCCAAATTGAGTATCGTTGGACCGGCAACGATCCGGAGCGCACCCAGCGCTATGTCTCGGAACTTGTCGCGTTGGCGCCCGAAGTGATTTTGTCTCACTCGCCCCCCGCAACGTCGGCATTAAGCAAGGCCACACGATCGATTCCAATCGTTTTTGTGCAGATCACGGACCCGGTCGGTGCCGGACTGGTGGCTAACCTTGCGCATCCCGGCGCCAATATTACGGGATTTACAACGTTTGAATTTTCGATGGGCACCAAGTGGCTCGACCTGTTGAAAGGAATTGCCCCGAACCTTGCGCGGGTCGCAGTCATGCAATATGCGAAAAGTCCGACGTGGTCTGGCCAGTTGCAGGCCGTCGAAGCGGCTGCTCCCTCCCTGGGAATACAAATAATTCCCGCAGGCGTGGAGAATGCTGTCGATATCGAACGCTCCATCGCCGAGATTGGTCGCGAGGCGAATGGCGGTCTCATAGTCATGCCTGACAGTATTACGCTTATCCATCGCAAATTGATCGTGTCGCTGGCCGAGCGATATCATCTGCCGGCGATCTATCCCTTTCGGTATTTCCCGGATGATGGCGGCCTCATATCCTATGGGATTGACCTCGCCGACGTCTGGCGTCGCGGGGCGACCTATGTTGATCGCATCCTCAAAGGATCGGCGGCGGGCGACCTTCCTGTTCAACAGCCGACCAAATTCGAGCTTGTGATCAACCTCAAGACGGCGAAGGCGCTTGGCCTTGAAATCCCGCCGACGCTGCTGGCCCGCGCCGACGAGGTGATCGAATAACGAACCTCTTTGCTGCGCTGCATGAGTCCGGTTGTGGCGCGAAGCTGCCGATCCGGAATGTCCGCTAGGCGGTCGCTATCGGGGGAAAACCGGACATGGCGCGGAAGGCCCAATTCGGTCGAGAATGACCCTGAGCAAATTGGGGCACCGTTCGTATGCCCGCGTTCACCGCGCGGATTATTGAAATTCTCTACCGCACCTTTTCCCAAATGAGGGTCTGGACGATCATTTTTCCTAACGTTTCTTGATTTCGAGACGGGGATGGCTCTGTGACGTAAGTCAAACGATCCCCATCTCTCGTGACGCTGCGAATGACGGTGGTGCCGCTACGAGTTTCATCCCACGATATGTCAACGTGATGCTCGATTCGATTGCCGCTGTAAGTATAGGTGCCACCGTAGGCCGTCATACTGCGATATAAAGCGTCACGCTCCTCGATCGACGTTTTCAAAACGTCTTGGGGCTTAGTTCGTCCGTCATACGTGATAAGGACCAGCATGCGCCCCTCCTTGCCGTATGTGATATAGCCCTTGGGATGCTCTCCATAAGAGTTCACGGTGTTACCTGTATCGAGGTATTTATTGGTTGCGCTAATCAGTTTATACGTTCCCCAAATCTCTTCGTCGCCCGCAAGAGCATTTGACGTAATGAGGGCCATCGTCATGGCGATGCCAAAGATCGTGAACGCAAGACCCTTTTTCATTTTGCTCTCCAATAGACAAATGGATTTCTGGAAATGATCAGATTGATATCTGCCGTGATCATTTTTCCAATGAATCAGCCTATTTATCAAGAGCACGACCGGTCGCTTTTGGCACGAAACGGACCTGAGCGTGTAGCCTGATGATGTCTGCTCCTGAGGGTAGAACGGACATGCCGCGCGGGCGGGGATACTTCCGGTTTTGACCCAGGCTGTGTGAAAACGTGCTTGAGCCAAGGATCCGCAGAATTGTTTTCTCAATTTCCTTCTCCCGACAGAACTGGAAAGTGCAATTGGTTTTCACATCGACAAAATCGAGAAGGAATTTCTACACGCAAGTTGAACGTCAGAGTTTTCACACAGCCTGGACCCAATTCAGACATGGGCGGAACGCGACTGACCTGATCCGACGAACCGGCAAACGTGGCCGATGCTATACTGAAATCGTCTCGTATTGATCAGCTTGTTTTCCAACTGACCCCAACGCGCCCAATATCACCGTCCTGCCAAATCACGTCGCAGTGCCAATAAGTGTGGCAGTTGTCGAAAGTCAGGTCGAATTTGTGAGGTAACTCGGTGGGGTTGTTCGCATCGAAACTGATATACGCACCCAGCATATTCAGATTTTCTACGGTGCAGTCGAGCGCACCATCCGCATCCTCAGCCAAAATCTTAGCTGGTTGCGCAACCTTCGTTCGTGGTAATCGCCGACGCTCAAACACGTGCATTCTCCGATCCGACAGATTGCGAAGGATTCTTTACATTTTTGCTAGGGCCAACCGTAGTGTAGGACGATGGCCGTTCATATTCGGGAAACCATATAGATGGCCTTCCCAGCGCCCGTTTGCCGTTTACAGAAAAGTTCCATTTTACGTGCACCCTGCAGAGATATTGAGTTTCGGCTGTGGCTCCGTTCTTGCTCCGAGCCGGTGCAGTGGATCAACGACGAGGGCCGTGACGCCCTGCTGCAATTTTTTTGATTGCGAGCGAAACAATGGCATTTTTGCAGGAACTGGACGACATAGTCTCGCAGGGGTCGCCTGAAAGCCGCCAGCGGGCGTTGTGGTATGCCACCGACTTATTGATAGCCGGCCGGTATACTGACGACGAAATCTGGATGTTTGGATTACGATGAACAACGATGCTCAGGAATCTCAGTGGAGAAGCGGACTTGAAGCCGCTGGCGAAAAGGCAGTGCGCGACAATATCAATAGTCGCGGCTCGCTCGTCACCGGCGGGGAGCCAAAGCAACAGTTCATTAGACGGTGGCTCAGAGAAAAGGACGTTGAGCGGATATCGCGCGAACAAAAGGGCCTCGACTATGCGCGTTGGACATTCTACGTTGCTGTTGGTGCCTGATTGCAGCGATCGTTGGCTATCGTTACGGTGCTTCACGTCTGATCGAGGGGGTTGCGATGCCGAAAGATCGGCGGCTGCTGCTGATCACTCAGCCGAGTGGGACGCCTGACGGTCAGGAGATGGATATCCACGATGTCGTCGTGGGGCATTGGAGTTCGCATCACGCGGGGTTCATCCAGGCAATCGCGCCGCCCGAGCGGTCACCTGGATCAAAGCTGCGCGTAATTCGCTGGGCCGAGTTGACCACGCCGCCCGCGGTGCAGCTTAGGCGGCTCGATGGTCTGCTCTAGCCAGCCCGCATTGCCACGACGTTGTCGCCGGATCGCTCGTCGCGAACGCGGCCCGCTCCACCTTTCATCGTCCGGGCTGTCCCTAGGTCAGCGCCGAATATGTTTCGCGAAGATGCGGACAACGGCGCCCCGGACGATCGCGTCATCATCGAAAATGTTGGAGGCGGTACGCTCGATCTCGGGGCGTTGACGCAAGAACAGCGCCTCCCTAGCGGCAAGCGCCGTACCTCTACCGCCAGCAAGTTCATCTAGCGCTGCGGAACTGATCTCGCATTCGACTTTCTCGGCGTTGTTCAGCATCGTAAATCTGAGCACCATTCTGGCACCGTCGTAACCCACAATCTTGTCCCGCGTGAGTGGCATCGAAGCTCTCCCCCGCAACTACTTCCTGAAAATGCGGTGTCCCGAGCTGGTTCCTTGACCTGGTGCAATTTGTCCCGCGCCTGCTTTGCTTAGCATGAATGCGGCCGCCTCAGTTGGCGGTCTCGCCGGTCATCGGTCCGGATGATGCCCAAGGATACCGGGTGACTGCGTGCCTCGCCGCCCCCAGTGGACGGCCGTCCAGATCCGCTCGTGCAGATAATACCATGCGATCTTGGTGATGATCTCGACCCCGGCGATTGAACCGGCAATCTCCACCCTACCCGTCATGAACCAACTAATCGCAAAAGTGTCGATGGTACCTAAGGCTCGCCAACTGATCGCTTTGGTGACCGACCGAGAGTGCGTTTCGCCGCCGCGGAATAAGATCACGCTCGGCCCCTCCATCCCGAATGTCAGCGCCAAACCGTTAACACCACGGCAGGCTACTGCACTCCTCATCGCGGGATGATGCCCCGCATACGGCGCGAACTAGCGTGTTTCAGTCAACCTGATGATGTGCGCTGCCGCATTGGCCAGGCTCACCTGCATAATCGGGGGCTCTGTGCTCAACCAAGTCGCCCTCGGTAGTTGCGGCGACCGCGCGCTTTTGAAAGTGGGCGAGCACGAATAGGCGAATTGAGGAAGAAAGATTCCCAGCCTGTCTAGTCTTGTCGATATCCGCGACCAGATCTGAGAGGCCGCGGCCTTGAGAGGCGGCAATATCCTTCAGAGAATTCCAGAACGCCGCTTCGGCACTCACGCTCGTTTTGTGACCCGAAATGACGACCGATCGTTTCACCACGGGCGATCTCATGAGGCGTCCCAATCAGTTTGCGCTATGTGCCGGCGCGCGAATCGGCAGGCTGACGACAAAGAAAGGCCCGACCGCTTTTTGGACAACCATAAAAATTATCGTGCAGTAAATTTCTGCGAACTCGGTACCGCCGTCATTGATCTATGTCAAAACCCGCCTGCGGACCAGTGGACGGTGGACTGGGTTTTTCTCTGCGCTCGCTAACCTTAGCTTTCGCCAGAGCGGAAATTGTCGAGCGAAGGAAAATTTCGCCGATATTCCATAACGTCCGACCGGCGAATTGGTCCTGATGGCGGAAAGCGGGAAAAATGGCGTTAGGATTTGACGCGAGGCTGACCGCGCAGTGATGTGTGTGATAAGAGAGGCGACGACATTCCCGTCAATTAAACGCCATGCCGCCGCTCATCGCGACGGTCTGGCCGGTCATGTAGGAATTGTCGAGCAGCATCATGACGGCCTGTGCGACTTCGTCGGCTTTTCCGAAGCGACCCAGTGGAATCCGGCTGAGGAGATTGTGCTGGCCTTTCATCATATCCGTTTCGATCAGAGAGGGCGCGACAGCATTGACGGTGATGCCCTCCTTCACGAGCCGGGCGGCGTAGCCACGCGTCAATCCCTCAATGCCAGCCTTCGACGCATTGTAGTGAGGCCCGATGGAGCCGGCGCCTCGGGCGGCGCCCGATGAGATGTTGACGATACGACCCCATCCTTTGCTTCGCATCATCGGTAGGACCGCCTGCGTACACAGAAAGACTGATTTCAAATTCACCGCGATCGTTTGATCAAAATCGGTCTCCGAAAGATCTTCAATACCGCGGGTGATGGCGATTCCGGCGTTGTTAATCAGAATGTCGATCGGCCCAAGGTCCGATTTCACACGTTGAATCATTCGGGCGACCGCGTCGGATTGCGAAACGTCTGCGGCCACCGCAATGGCATGTCCGCCCGCATCGCCGATGGTCTTGACCAGCGTATTCGCTTCGCTAGCGCGCTCGCGATAATTGACGGCAATAGCGGCGCCGGCCTCAGCCAACGATCGGACGATCGCTGCTCCAATGCCGCGAGAGCCTCCGGTCACCAATGCGATGTGGCCATACAAAGTACCTGTCGTCATTGGTATCTCCGAACGGGAATATTTGGTGCAGTGGCGGCACTGCTGCAAAAAATCTTGACTGGCTGGACGGTAGGCGGGGGGTCGAACAGATGATCGGCAACAAATGGAGCGTGAAGGCTGAGTATCTTTACTACGATCTCGGCTATCAATCCTATACTGTCTTTTCGCAATCGCCTGCAGGACTAGCGGGTATGCAAGCCGATGCATCGTTTCGAGGCCACATTGCGCGGTTCGGCTTGAATTACAAATTCAATACGACTTCGATATATTGAGTCAGCCGTTACCCTCTGCCCATTGTGTAGTCAAAGTTCCTCGGCTTCCGCTGCTGGCGCATCGCGTCAGTTAGCGCAGTGCAGTGACATGTCTGAAGTTGGGGGTAGAGCGGAAGTAGCTGGCCTTCTGTAAAAACGGCGCTAATGACCCATCAGCGACATTGGACCTGATCAGGTAGCGAGACCGTTCGTGCGCCATTTTGCGCTCGCCGTCCCGTCGCTACCGGTTTTTTGCGATTGACCTAAATCAAATCAATTTTCGCATCGGAAGAGCTATCGTCTTAGCGGCAGTGCGGCTAACGAACCTTCATGGGTGGGACCTATGCGCTCCATTCAGCTAGGACGGCGCGAGTTCATCACGCTCCTCGGTGGAGCTACGATTGCATGGCCGCTCCCCGTACATGGGCAAAAATCGGGGAGAGTGGCACGGGTGGGGGTGCTCTCACCATTCTTTCCATCTTTTGGTGCCTCGCCCGCCTACGATGCCTTCAGCCAAACGATGCGCGAGCTTGGCTGGATCGAAGGCCAGAATATTGCCCTTGAGTATCGATGGGCGGAGGGACGTGCCGACCGCCTCCCTGCACTGGCAGCCGAATTGATCCGGCTTAAGCCCGATCTCTTCTTTTCTGCATGGGGAACGCCGGCGGCTTTGGCGGCCAAGAACGCCAGTTCAACGACTCCAATTGTCTTTGCGGGAGTGGGCGATGCGATCGGTGTCGGATTGGTGAAAAGTCTCAGCCAACCGGGCGCAAACATCACGGGGTCGACCTTCATTACGGAAGAAACAATTGGGAAGCAGCTCGATCTGCTTCGGCAAACCGTATCGGCACTCTCGCGCGTAGGCGTCCTCATTAATCCGAAGAACCCCGTATATGGTCCAGTTCTAAAGGCCACCCAGGTTCCGGCCCAAGAGATGAACCTGCACCTCCAGGTGCTTGGAGTGGAAAATGCTAACGACTTCGAGCCCGCTCTTGACGCTGCAAGCAAAGGGGGCATCGGTGGCCTCATCGTACTTCGCGATCCGGTATTCATTATCAACACGTCACGACTCGTGGAGCTTGCTGCAAAGTATCGACTCCCGACATTGTACGGCTTAAGCCATTTTGCCTTTGCCGGCGGCCTCATGTCTTACGGACCGAACCTTCGCGACATGTATCGACGCGCTGCCTTTGTCGTGGACAAGATTTTGGCAGGTGCCCAACCGAGCGATGTACCTGTTGAGCAGGCCACGCGATTCGAATTGGTGATCAACTCAAAAACGGCGAAGGCGCTCGGCCTCGAAGTCCCGCCGACGCTCCTAGTCCGCGCCGACGAAGTGATCGAATGAGGCGGCGAGAGTTTATCACGCTGCTCGGCAGTGCGGCGGCGATGTGGCCGCTCGCGGCGGGCGCGCAGCGAGCAGGAAAAATCTATCACATCGGTGTGCTGGAGACGACACCCTTAGCCCTGAATGCACCTAATTTCGACGCCTTGCGAAGCGGTCTACGGGACCTCGGATACGTCGAGGGGCAAAACCTCATCATCGTGTATCGTTCGGCTGATGGCCGCGCGCACTGCGACGATAAGAATAATCCAAAATTTAACGCCTTCGCGTCGAGCGCGTTTCAGAGATTTTTCTCGAAGCCAAATGATAGCTAAGCCGGGCGGAGGATTTGTATTGCCATCATCAGTTATGGCCATTCGGTTGGCGAGGCGCAGCCGCACCACCTCTTCTCCTGCGGCCTCCATTGCCATTCTATATTTGAGAAGTTGTTCATCGCTGCCGTAACGCGAAGATTCGTTTTCAGACATTGCTAACTCCCAGATCGCACGAGCGCCGGTCAACAGGCATGGGATGCTCCAATCCTTTGGCGGCCGGAGTGCCTTTGGTTCGATCGTCTCGACCTTAAAATCCGGATCGAACCGCACAATGGTTGCGTCAATATTCTTTAGGTTTAGAACCATCTTTCCCAACGCTTCGTGAGTCTTTTCGTATCGCCCGCCAGTTCGGCGCGGCGCTTTATCAGACCGCTCAATACGAATGCGTTCACGTCCTGTGCCCTCTGTCTGGTAGGAGACGGATAGCAGGACAGGTAGCGAACATCGACAGCTTGCAAGGCTACCTAGCCCCTGTGTGTACCGAAAACCTTATCCACGTTGATGAGGTGACAGAATCGCCTAAGCTGGTGGAATGATCGGGCTGCTATGTTTTGGTTTGGCCATTTTGATTTCGCTATTCAGGTCGAAGAGCCGGCTTGAAGCTGAGAATGCGGTCGACTTGAATGAATCTAAGTGTCCGACTCATAATGATTGCATTTGATCTCAAGCTCTTGCGAGTCGCCGGGTGAGGGTTCGGATGTGGGCGACGAACGCCCAGGCAACGGCGCTGGCGATTGTCGCTTCGAAATCCTTTGCCAGCCTGCGACAGCGACCGAGCCATGCGAAAGTACGTTCGACCAACGCCTGTACAATGTTGCCAAGAGCCACTTTCGTCGGTCGGTGATGATCTGGAGCCCTCAGGAGATGGGACCCGGAAGACGACCTCGATGTGACCGTCGTCGATTTCGATCCGGCGCACGAGAATGCGGATGACGTCCCGCATGCCGGATCGATCGAGACCATCCAGGCCGTTGGTTACTTTGGCCGAGAAGTCTTCGAGGCGGCTGATTACGAGTGAGAGGTTGCGCTCGACCTCGGCTGCGTCACGTGCCTCCTGGTACCGCTCCTGGAGTTGGGACATGCGCTGTTTCAGCCCCGTGATGCGTGGCTCGAACTCCGCTTTGTCGATGACGCTTTCGGTATAGCTATCGATCAGCCGACCAATCCCGCGCCGCAAGGTGGCTATCTGGCGATCGAGGCGAAGGATTTCATCCGGCATGGCGGCACCATCACGCGCCCGGGCCATGCGCCCACGATACTCGTCAGCCACGCGATGTGGTTCTTCCAGAAGAGCTCTCACCTGATCCCACACGATTTGTTCCAATTGATCGCTGCGCACGGGGCCGTTGTTGCACACTGCCTTGCCATTGAAGCGGTAGCCATCCGCGCCGATACAGCGATAATAGCGCAAAATGTTCGTCGGATCGTATTTACGTGAACGAGGGGCGGTCTTTCCATAATAGGCGTAGCCGCAGTTCCGGCAGACCGTCAGGCCTTGCAACAGCCAGCACTTGCCGAACTTCTGATGTCGTTTGCGCCTGCGATTCTCCTCAAGCTGTGTGCGGACAACGTCGAACACCGTCGGATCAACGAGTGGGGGAACTGGAATCTCGATCCACTCTTCGCGCGGCACTGGAACACGCGAAGTAGCACGCGGCGAGGGCTGCAGATGCCCACGGATCGGCCGCAGCCGCGGCCGAGGCGGCAAGAAGTGTGATCGCCCGAAGGTCGCGCGCCCGACATAGGCTGGATTATCCAGCATGCTCCGGATCGTGGAAGCATGCCAAAATGTCGAGCCCCGCCGGGTCTGGCAGCCCATCTGCTGCAGGCGCCGACATACCTCGCGCAGACTCATTCGATCCAGGCCGATCCATGCGAAGATGAGCCGAACGATGCGCGCCTCATCTTCCACCACTTCGAAGCGCGCCACCCCTCCACCTTCGCTCCGGCTGACATAGCGGTAGCCGAAAGGAGCGCCCGTCAGTGCACTGACAGAACCGGACCGTGCGGCGTGACGGCGACCGCGCCTGCTACGCTCCAGGATCTTGGCCCGCTCATATTCGGCAATCACACCTTGGACCTGGAGCAAAAGATCATCCTCCGCTGTGCCGCCGATCGGGCGGTTCAGGAAAACGACTTCCGCACCTGCACGACGAAATTCGTCGATCAGAAGCACCTGATGGGCATAACGGCGTGCCAGCCGATCCGGGGCATGGACATAAATGCGCTCGATATGGCCGCCGGCAACTGCGTCCCGGAGCCGCTCCAGGGCCGGACGAGACAGGATCGAACCACTGTAGCCTTCATCCACGTAGCTGTGATCCGGTTCGAGTTGGAAGTTCTCGGCAGCGATACGCTCTCGTAACGCTGCGACCTGGCTGGCGATCGTATTGTCGCGCGCCTGACTCTCGCTCGATACCCGCGCATAGAGCGCACACTGTCCTTCTGTCATCGCTCACCTCCCGATCCCGCCGCCTTTGATATCTTTACTTTGGATGATGGGACATCGCCGCCTTTCGGCCGCAGGTTCGTGCGCCGAACTGTCGGCACAAGACGGGCGTAGGCCTCGATCAGATGCTGTGGACCGAGCCTTGTCGCTTCGAACGATACCCGCACCTGCAGAGGGTGATCCGTGCGTCGGACCATGTGCGCCTCCATCGGCCGGAGACCCAACGTTGGGCCGCCGATGGGGCATCAAATCTTGCGACGACACTGAGTCGCCTGTGACAAATTGACTCGCTTGCCAGTCGCGACTTACCGCGGCGAGACGTGGCCGCCCACGGCGACCTCGGCGCTCGATGAACAACGACCACTCAAAGCCCAGCTTGGCAACATTGTACAAACGGTCACGACCCATCTGCGGGGCAAGACTTCGAAGCCAGCATCGCAGCGTCCGGCTCAAGCGACAGCTACCATATCGCGCTCTATGGCGGCGGCCAGGTCGGTGCATGGGGACTGCGCGGCGGCGCCAGCTTCTCCTGGAACGACATCCTCACCTCGCGGCAGGTCACCGTGGTAAACCTGGGGGGCCTGCAGCGTGGCGACTATGCCGCGAAGACAACCCAGGTGTTCGGCGAAGTCGGCCACCACTTTGCATTCGCAGCCGGCGCGCTGGAGCCGTTCGCCAACATCGCTTACGTGCATGTCGATGGTGGGATCAACGAACTCGGCGTGGCAGCCGTGACCGGATCGGCGACAATCGCCACGACCTACACGACGCTTGGCGTGCGTGGCGCCGCGGCGCTGACGGACACGCTGACGGCACGCGGCACGCTGGGTTGGCGCCATGCGCTGGGCGACATCACGCCGGTGGCCGCGCTGGCGTTCCAATCCGGTGGAGCGGCCTTCACCCTGGCGGGCTCGCCGATTGCACGCGACGCGCTGGTTACGGAAGCAGGGCTCACCCTCGCCGTCGCCCCCAAACGCTTCGCTGGGTGTTTCCTGGACTGGCCAGCTCGCCGACCGCAGCCACGACAATGCCGTCAAAGGCAATTTTAGCTGGAGATTCTGAGTTCACCTTGAGTTTTGGCGGCGGCCCAACAAATTGAATCGTGCAGCTCTCTTAAGACATCTGTCAGAAGGGCGCCGCACGAGCCTTTTAACGTCGCAGAAACAGCCCAAGCCCGTTGCCGTTGAGATATTCGATCGTCAGTTCGCGCGCCGGCTCCTCGCCGGCCCGTTTGAATGTCACCGACGACAGCGAACCATCGGTTTGATTCTCGCTGGAAGGGCTAACCGAAAACACATCACCGTCCCAGTGCGTCAGCGTATATGCCGTGCCCGACAGGCCGATCTTAAGCTCCAGATGGCCGCTCACGTCGGCGATCTCGGCACTGCCAAAATAAGGGTTGGCATAGACGCCGACATAGGACGAAGGCTTTGCCGCCGGCGCTGGATTGGCGGGCGGTGACTTGCCGACGAGATCGCCCGCCGGCGTCATGAGCCCGGCCATGATCGGGGTATAGGCGGCAAACCAATCCCGCGTGACCATGCCGAACTGGACAAGATCCGTGAAAGACGCACCGAGTGCCTCCGCCGAACCGCTTGGCGCCGCGTTGGTCAGCACGACGATCCCTACCCCGGCCGACGGGATCATCGCGTAATAGGTCCCGGCCCCCAATGCGAAAGCACCGGAATGATTGATCATCGTCCGGCCAGCCGGGGTTATTCCAACGCCGAATCCGTACCCGTAGAAGCTTGGCCTTGCGTCGACCGCGGAGGAGTGGGTCGAAATGACTTCGGCCGTCATGGCCGGAAGCAGCGCATCCGCTGGAATGATCTGCCGACCTTCGAATTTACCGTTCTGCAGCACCAACGCCATCCATCGGGCGAGATCGTTCGCCGACGAACTGACTCCGCCCGCCGGCGACTCCGGGTCGGGCAAACGTTGATACTTCGGCTGGAAGCCGTCGCCGACCTTCACATGACCAAAGGCGCGATTCGGCCGCTTTTGGAAGTCGGCGAAGCGCGAGCTGGTTGCGGTCATGCCAAGCGGCTTGTAAAGGACAGCTTCGGAAAGGCTTTCCCAGTCCTTACCCGATGCGGCAGCCACGGACTCCGCCGCCGCCGTCAGGCCGAAATTTGTATAGGCGTAAATGTTACGGAAGCTGTGAAGCGGCAGCAGGCGCAGGCGCTCCAGCACGGTTCGTCGATCGTAGCCGAGATCTTCCAGATCATCGCCGGCGTGATCCGGCAGACCCGAGCGGTGGCTGAACATGTCGGCAATGGTGACATGCTGCGTGACCCATGGGTCAATAAGCCTAAACCAGGGCAAGTGCGCGACGAGACGCGTGTCCCACTTGACGATGCCCGCGCCGACTTGATGGGCGACGACGCTGGCCGCGAGCGATTTCGAAAGCGACGCGATCTGAAACACGGTATCTGCGTCGACGGGCTGGCTCTTCCCGATTTTCCGGACGCCAAAACCCTTCGCGTAGACCGTCTTGCCATCCCGCACCACCGCGACTGCCATGCCCGGCATGCCGCTCCTCTTCATGACATCGCTGGCGATCGCGTCGAGGCTGGCGATAGCTTTGTCGATCTGGCCATTGGGGATCGGAACGCCGGCGGTCTGGGGCGGTGATGTATCGGCAAGGCTCGGCATCGGCGCGTTAGCCCAGAGAAGACAGAAAGCAACCAGGCCGGTGGTAATTACCTTCTTGATCGGGCGAAGTGCCGCAACCGATTCCAGCAAGGACATGATGCGGCACTCCGGTGCGTAACGCTCAACTATGAACAGCCGTCGTTGCCGCGGCCCGATCCTTCTAGCTTAATCGATCTCTCTACCAAAATGACCCAAGAATTGCTGATCGCGTTCGATGTCTCAAACGGGTCATTTTCAGACCTCGACGTGCGCAATCGTGAGGTCCGTTTCGCCCCCAAGAACGGACGTCGTTAGCTAGAGCGGCCACGTCCGAAAAGTGCCATGAACGGACTTGTGCACCGGCGCAACTCGCAGCTTTATTCAATAACCTCGTCGGCGCGGTCGAGCAGTCTAAGTGGGTAAGTTGCTTTCGCGTCCCGGTTCTCGAGGCATATTCACAAGCTCGCGTTATCGGCTCTAACCTGGCTGCTGCGGGAGCGAATGCTCGAGGAAGAATCGCAGCATTTCCCTCGTGGCGTCCGGTCCTCGCGGATCAGTGTAGGAGCCAGCAGGGCTGCCTCCCGACCATGCGTGTCCAGCTCCATGGATGTTCCAGTGCTCAAAGATTCCGCGCCCGCTCGCGTCGGTATGGATCGTGCGGGTATAGGCATGCCCTCCGGGTACCCGCCCGCGATGCACCTTCTTTTGCGTGCTCGTCGTTCTCATAGACTGCTCAAGAATATGATCGCCGTTGCTTGGATGCACCGTAATGTCGCGATCGCCATGAAAAACAATGGTCGGGACAGTCGGCCCGTCACTTAAAATTACCCTGTCATCGGACTCGGAAGAGGCGGCCAAACCACCTTGTCGCATGGCGACAAACGCAGAGGGAAGGTCAATGGCGGCCCCACAGGCGAGGCCAGAATGTACGCCGATTGCCGCGTACAGATCGTGGTACGTTGCTCCCATGATAGCAGCCGCGGCCGCTCCGGCCGACAGTCCACCAACGTAGACGCGCTTTGGATCGACCGAATAGTCGCGCATGATCTGGCGTGTGATGCCCGCGATAAGCGAAGGTTCACCTCTGCCCCGCTGCTGGTCGGCTGTGCGAAACCAGTTCCAGCATTTGGCCTGGTTTGCCTCACTGCGCTGTGCGGGATAGACCACAAAGCAGGTTTGTTCTTCTGCGATAAAGTTCATCCTCGTGCCGGCGGCGAAATCGTCAGGCGACTGGGTGCAGCCGTGTAGCATGACAACCAAAGGAAGCGGTTGCCCCTGATAACGGCTGGGGATGAAGAGCCTGTAAGTACGGCTTCCCGCCGGATTGCTGTAGGTACCTTCGATGAACCTTGCGCCCTCCGGCACGATGTCCGGCGTGGACGGCGGGGCGCGCTTAATCTTAGCCCGCAATCCGAGCCCAGAGCGCCCCTTTGTACGATGGAGTAACTCATCGCGGAGCATGTGCGGCTGAGTGGATGTGGCCCGGGAGTGCGGACGATCTGTTTCCTCGATGATATTGGCCTTCGCATCAATGATTAGCGGCTCGCGTCTCGTAAGAGCAATGTCACCGGCGGTGCCGAATGTCATGCCCGGCGCGGTCTCGCCGCGAAGCATGCGCTGAAGGAGTGCCGTTGCTTCGACAAGCCGGCCCGCGCGCGTGAGGCGTGTGGCTTCGCGAACTATGTTCTGTTTCAGCATCACCTGTCACCGCATCCTGTCGGCTAGAGCGGCCTTGACCGCCGGACTGGCATGCAGAGCTCCCAGCACGGAGATTGAGGCAATTGTGGCGCGAGCAAGCTCGGGCGTGACGTCTTGGGCGATACTGGCAAGGCCCAGAACATTGATGTGCAGCATCTCACCGGCTCGCAGCGCCGCTTCGAGATCCTCGCGGCTGTAGTTCCGCAGGCCGAGGTCCAGACTTTTTCGGGCCGTGGACTGTTTGACTACGTCTGCGTGACGTTCGAGTTGGTTGCGGATTGCCGTTCGAATGAAATCGGTACGGTTCGAGTAGAACCCTTCCTGGACCATTAAATCGACGTGGCCAAGGTCGACATACCCAAGATTGATCGTGATTTTTTCGGTGTCAGCGGGCTTTGGTCGGAGTTCGTGGACATTGTCTACCATGATGTTCACCATCCATCTAACATCTGACTGGATGGTATATGGATGTCAGTGAGCGCTTGTCAAGGGTGCACGCGCGCCAGAAGCGATCTAGCCAATGACCGTTTTGGGTCAAAACCGGCCCTGACAGCCCCGAAACGCCATTTCCGGTCTTCCCCAATCAACGGACATCGTCAGACCGGCCCTGTTGGTCCGGTTGGTGCCACAAACGGAAATCGATAGGCGCGGATGTCGATCTTTATGCTCGGCCTGTGGATGGCCGCCGTACCCGCGCTATTTCACAAAGCGGGATAGCGCATAATGTGGTCTACCGAATCAATCGGAGGTCTGCATGACATCCAAAGCTCGAAATCTTGTCCTAACCAAATCGCAGGCAGCTTGCCTGATCGCGCTCCGACGTCGCAAGGACTCCAAGCCGGAAATCGCGATACAGGCGAAGCTTGATCTTACCAAGACGGCAACTGAGCTCGAAGCACTGGCGCGGATTGGACTTGCTAGGCAAAACCAATCGAAAAGGTGGCACACGACCACGAGCGGGAAAGCATGTCGCTTCAAGATTGTTCCGGATCGACTGCGGCGTAACAGTGGGCTCCCTGGCCCCGGTGCCCTGCGCCTGCTCCAATTGTTAGATCGACCGATGCGGGGAAGCGAGATTGCGGAAGAGTTGGGCCTCAGTCATCAAAGAGTTCGTCAGCTTGTGATTAAGCTGCACGCACAAGGACGGGTGAGCTTTGGAGATCCGGATAAGCCCTTTTGGATTGTGATGCGCGCGGGCGACAAGACTCCCTTGCTGTCGCGCGACGAGGAGCATGTCCTATCAGCAATCCCGCGAGAGTATGCGACGGATGCTACAAAGATACGGCTCGCGGCGCGTATGCCCGAGCACACGGTGCAGAAAATCCTTGAGCGTTTGGTTGCAAGCAGATTTGTCCAAACGTTCGAGGGACTGAAGGGCAACCGAGTTTATCGGATCACCGCCGCAGGATTGAGGCATCCTCAACGCGATAACGTTACCCGTCACGCGGAAGCGCCACGGCCACCTGTTGAATCAGACCGTGTTCGCAAAGTCCTTTCGGCTATTCGGGATATGGGGGCGCTTCGAATCAGAGACGTGACAAATATGTTGAGAATACAGCGCGAATCGATAAATGCGCTCATGCAGTATCTCAAGCGAAAGCATTTAGTAGAAAAAACCAGCCAAGAATTTAATGCGCCGTATTCGCTAACGAACGAAGGACATGCAGCTTTGGCGGAAATGACACGACGACTAGCTGCATAGCCGAAGAAACGCGATTACGTCCGCTTTCCCCCCCGATAGCGACCGAATTGCGGACATCGCTGGTTGTCCGTTTCGTGCCATGAACTGACATGCTCGCCACGACCGCTGCTGGCGCGAAGCGGACGTTCGCCAGGCCACGGAATTTAGTTAAAAACCTATAACTGTTGTCCTCCCATACGCGCGGTGAGCCGAGCGCCGCCAGCAGCTATGTCAGATTTGGCGGAGGAAAGCCCGGGTTTAGCGCAGGGCATCATTGCCGTAGAGTCCAGCCTGCCGGCCACGTTCCTGTACCAACGCAAGCACCGCGTCGATCGTTGGTGTTGCGACCTCCACGAGGCGGCCCAGTTCCTGGACGGCGGTGACGAGTGCATCGATCTCGAGGGATCGGCCTCGTTCGAGATCTTGCAGCATCGAAATTTTGTGACCGACGACGGAACCGGCTGCGTTCAGCCGCCTCTCCATCATTTGTTCCGGAATGGTGAGACCGAGCGATGCTGTTATCGCCTGGGCTTCGGCCATCATGGAGTTGCATAGGGCGCGGAGGCCGGGCTCGGAGGTGACGCGATCGAGGGTCGCGAGGGTAAGTGCGCTGATCGGGTTGAAGCAGACGTTGCCCCAGAGCTTGAGCCAGATGTTCCAGCGGATTGTGTCGCGGATCGGCGCATCGAATCCGGCCGAAACCAGCGCATCGCGCAGGGCCACGATGCGCTCCGAGGTGGAGCCGTCGGGTTCGCCGATAGTGAAGCGCTTGAAGAGGCGATGTTCGATCACCCCGGGCGCCACGACCTCGCAGGCGGGATCGACGACGCAGCCGATGGCGCGCTCCGGTCCAATCGCGTTCCATTGCGCGGCGCCGGGATCGACGCTTTCCAAATGATGGCCGTCTAGAGGGCCGCGCTCCTTGTAGAAATACCACCAGGGAATGCCGTTCATCGCTGTTAGAACGGCGGTGCGCGGACCGAGGAGCGGAGCGAACGCGCCCGCGCTTGCGTGGGCTTGCTGCGCCTTCAGCGCGCAGATCACGACGTCCTGCGGGCCAAACGCCGCGGGGTCGTCGCTTGCCGGCAAGTTTACCGTGCGCGTCTGTCCCTCCACGATTAACTTGAGCCCGTGGCTCCGAATGGCGGCCAGATGCGCACCGCGGGCAATCGCACACACTTCATGGCCCGCCAATGCGAGCTCCCCCGCCATGTAACCGCCGATCGCGCCGGCGCCGAATACGCAGATCTTCATAGCTCGCTCCTCTATTCTGTCATTAACGATCGACACATAGAGTCTCCCGGTCTTGGTGAGTATCTGGAGATTTGGCGAGACATCTTCCCGTTTTTCGCAATAATACGCCGATGGATAAATTCGCGGCTATGCGAGTGTTCGTTAAGATTGCGGATGCTGGGAACCTGTCGGCCGCTGGCCGTCAGTTGGGTCTTTCCCTGACCTCCGTCAGCCGCCAGCTCATGGCACTCGAAGAGGTCCTCGGCACCACGCTTGTCGAGAGGACGACGCGCCATCTCTCGCTGACTGAGTCCGGTCGACTCTACTACGAACGGGCGAAGCAGATTTTAGAGGAGGTCTTCGAGGCGGAACGCGGCCTGACGACGCAGACG
>Ga0097691_1001328_pt1 | contig 18461 bp, 18 predicted proteins | sample NGESurdeep072012_8_FD_72858 | JGI IMG/M metagenome (GOLD analysis project Ga0097691, IMG submission 72858) | Arctic peat soil microbial communities from Barrow, Alaska - NGEE Surface sample 210-1 deep-072012 | ecosystem: Environmental > Terrestrial > Soil > Wetlands > Peat ... | reverse complement strand
CCCCTCCTCCACCAGCCCCTGGAGCTGCTTCTGCTCGGCGATCACCCACGAGCAGGTCCCGTCGATCATCTCCACGCCGCGTTCCGCCGCGGCCGATCGGACCGCCGGCGTCACGCCGTGGGCGCGGATGACGACCGTGGAGCCGGCCACGGCTTCGGACAGCTCGGCGATGCTCACGACACCGCGCGCGCCCAGGTCCGCGATCACGCCTTCGTTGTGGACCACCTGGCCCAGCGTCTGGGTCCGCTTCCCCGCGTCGGCGGATTCTTTCGCCTTGTCGACGGCTTCGCGAACGCCGTAGCAGAAGCCCGTCCGCTTCGCGATCCGTATCTCCTGCACCATGCCCACGCGGCGATTATCGCACGCTCCCTGTCAAAACCCCGGTGGGCACCCCGTCGACGGCGAGCAGCCGCCCGTAGACACCCTGGTGCCGAGGAGGGAGGAGGGCCGCGATGCGCAGCATCAGGCGCGTCGTGACGTCCTCCAGCGGCTCCTTCCGGCCCTCGGTTCCGACGCCGCGCTCCAGGACGAAGGGCTCCCCGACCTGCATCCGGATCCGCCCGCCGAACCGCCAGATCTTCCGTCCCCGCGGCCAGAACAGGTCGGTGTCGATGACCCCGATCGGGAGGATCGGGGCGCCGGTCCGGAGCGCGAGGAGCGTCACGCCCTCCTTGGCGACCTGGAGCGCGCCCGTCGGGCTGCGGGTTCCCTCCGGAAACGTGCCGAGCACGCGGCCGTCGTCGAGGACGGACTTCGCGAGCCGGAACGCCTCCATGTCCGCGGCACCGCGCCGGATGCCGAACGCACCGTTCATCCGTATGAACCAGCCGGCGATCGGCCACTCCATGGACTCCGCCTTCGCCATCCAGTGGACGGGTCGACCCAGGCTGGATGTCAGCCAATTGGCGATCAGGATCGGGTCCGCGTTCGAGATGTGGTTGGCGGCGAGGATGAGCGCGCCGTGCTTCGGGACATGCTCCAGCCCGCTGACGCTGACGCGCGTCGAGCTCCCGATGAGCAGGCGCCCGAACTGGTTGGAGGCGCGAATGGTCCACGGCAGTCGGTCTCGCGGCAACGCGAATGCGGCGGCCTCCGCCTCGGAGCGTTCGTGGCGCGGCGCCTGCTCGGTCATCCTCCGGCACCACCGGCGGCAGCCGCGAGGGCGGCAGCCGCGAGGCAGGTCGTCGTCGCCGCGATGACGGCCGCGACCGTCTGGTCGAGCGTGTTCCCGTCGGTCCGGACGTGAATCGCGTCGTCCGCGGGCCGTGCCGGGGCGATGGCACGAGCCTCGTCCGCCCGGTCGCGCCGGCGAAGGTCGTCGAGGATGGCGCGCCCCGCCCCGCTCGCGGGGTCGATCCCGCGCTCCAGCGCGCGGCGGGCGGCGCGCTCTTCGGCGCTCGCGTCGAGCCAGATCTTCACGTCGGCCCCGGGCAGGACGACGGTCCCGATATCCCGGCCGGCCACCACGATCCCGCCGCCCTCCACGAGCGCGCGCTGGCGGACGAGGAGGGTGGCACGAACCTCGGGTGCCCGCGCCACGGCCGAAACCACCCGGTCCACTTCCGGCGTCCTGATCTCCGCGCTGACGTCGAGGCCGTCGATGACGACGCGGTCGAGCCGGCCGTCTTCGCCCGCCTCCACGGCCACCGACGACGCGAGCGCCGCGACCCCGGGTCCGTCGGAAGGGTCGACAGCGTGGTCGATGGCGGCCCACGCAAGCGCCCGGTAGAGCAGGCCGGAGTCGAAGAAGCGGAGCCCGAGGGCCGCCGCAACGGCAGCGCCCACGGAGCTCTTCCCGGACGACGCGGGGCCGTCGAGCGCGATCACGGGACCGTCCGTCATTGCTCCCTCCGTCGCTCGCCCGCCACCACGTCCGGATGATAGGTGGATGCCCCGAGCCGGCGAACCTCCGCGGCGGTCAACGGTCGCACGGCACCGGTCGCCAGGTCCAGCCGGAGCGGCCCGACGCGGACGCGGACGAGGCGCGCGACAGGGGCGCCCACTGCCCCGAACATGCGCCGCAGCTGCCGTTTCCAGCCCTGGCCCAGGGTCACCCGGTACCAGGTCAGCGCCGGGGCCGGGCGCGGGTCCAGGAGCCGCGCAAGGCTGGTCGTCTCGGTCCGGGTCGCGGGCCGCAACCCGCCCAGGCGGCCGATCCCCTCGTCCAGCGCGATGCCCGCCGCGAGAGACGTGCGCTGCTCCGCGTCGAGCGGCGCGCCGAAGGCCACCGCGTACTCGCGCTCGACGCCGTGGCGCGGGTGAAGCACGCGGTCCGTCCATGCGCCGTCGTTCGTGAGGAGGAGCAGGCCCTCCGAGTCGCGGTCGAGGCGACCCACCGGGTAGAGGCGGACGCCGGGCGTCACGAGTCGGGCCGGCACGAGTTCAAGCACGGTCCGAGCCGCGTGCCTGTCGGCCACGGTGGAGGTGACGCCAGCGGGCTTGTGGAGAGCCAGGTGGACGGCCGGCGCGATGAGCGCCCCGATCACGTCGACCGTGCGGCCGTCGACCGCGATTGCGGCGAGCGCGGGATCTGCCTTTTCCCCCAGGGCGGCGACCCGGCCATCGAGCGTCACGCGCCCGGCCGCGATCAGGGCGTCGGCGCCCCGGCGGCTCGCGATTCCGGCCGCGGCCAGGAGCTTGCCGACACGCTCCTCGGGCATCAGCGCGGCCGACCGGCGGGCAAGCCCGCGTCGAAGGTGGGAGATGGCTCGGCGGGACCGCCCGCGGCGACCGGCACGGGGCCGGCAGCGTCCGCCGCATCCGCCGCATCCGCAGCGTCCGCTTCGGGGATCGTGAGACGCTCGGCGATGGCCGCGTCCACGACCGGCAGGTCGTCGAGGCTCGTCAGGCCGAATCGCTCGAGGAATTCCACGCCCGTTCCGTACAGGATCGGGCGGCCCGGAGCGTCGGAGCGACCCAGCTCCACGACGAGGCGCCGGTGCACGAGGCTCCGGATCGCATAGTCGGCGTCGACGCCGCGGATCCGCTCGATCGCGCTCTTCGTGGCGGGCTGGCGGTACGCCACGATCGCAAGCGTCTCCAGCGTGGCCGGCGAGAGGCGCGCCGGCTCCCGGCCGATGTACCGGCCGATCAGCCGACCGGCCTCCGGCGCCGTCGCGAGCGCGACCCGCTCGCCGTCGACGACGAGCCGGAGACCCCGCGATGCAAGCGCCACCTGGAGGTCACCGAGCCGTGCGTCGATCGTCTCCGCCGACGCGCCGGTGATCGAACCGAGCTCACGTCGGGCAAGGGGACGTTCCGCGACGAAGAGGAGCGCCTCCAGCTGCGCGTCGGTGAGCGCGTCGCCGGGGACGCCGTCCGTGGATTCCGCCTCGTCAGGGCCGAGCGCCACGGTCCCCTCGCCGGCCGCGTCCGCGGGCACGACCGCGTCCGCGGGCTCGGGCGTTCCGCCGTCGCTCATCCGTACTCCTCCAGGTGCTCGTCGAACGCGTCGCCGCCGGTCCCGTGCCCGCTCCCCTTCCCGGCCGGCGTCGTCGGCCGCGGGGTCGATCGCACAAGGATGGGGCCCCACGGACGGTCCTGCTCCACGGTCACCTCGCGCCGCTTCACCAGCTCCAGCAGGGCGAGGAACGTCACGGCGGCCACGACCCGGTCCCTGACGCCTGTCAGGAGATCCTGGAGCACGACCGAGCCCGCCCCCGCGAGCGCCGCGCGGATGAAGCGTGCCCGCTCCGCCAGGGTGATCGCCCGCGGCAGGACCTCCGGGGGCGGCGCCGGGGCAGGGATCATGGCCGCCAGGCGGTCGAGCGCGCGGACGAGGAGCGCCACGTCCAGGCGTGGCGCATCCCGCGCAACGCCCTGCATCCGCCCGGCTGCCGCCGCGACCCCCGGCTCGCGGCGGACGAGGAGCGCGCCGGTCAACGCCCGCGCCTGCAGCGCGGCACCCGCATCCCGGTAGGCACGGTAGAGCAGGAGGCGGGCGCGAAGCTCGGCCTCCGGGTCGGCGCCCTCATCGGCCAGCGGCACCCCCGGCGCGGGCGCTCGGGGCAACATGGCCCGGCTCTTGATCAGGATGAGCTGGCTCGCCACGGCGACGAACACGGAGATGTTGCCCAGGCGGTCGCCCTCGAGGGTTGCGAGCGCATCCAGGTACGCCTCTGCGAGGGCACCGAGCGGCACGGCCAGCACGTCGAGCCGCCGCGCCTCCACGAGCGCGAGCAGGAGCCCCAGCGGACCCTCCCACTCCGGCAGGCGAATCTCGGTTGCGTCCTCGGGGCGTCGGCGCGCGCCGAAGGCCACGGACGTCGTGGGGGGCTGGACTGCCGGTTCGGTCACTCGCGTGGGCATCGCTCAGCTTGCCTCGTCGGCTGCGTGGAGGAGCGCCGCTGCAGCGACGTCCGCGGGCGGCGCGTTGCCCCGGATGAGCCCCGCGGCGCGCATCCCACAGCCCGCCTCCAGGGCGAGCGCCGCGGACCGGTCCGCGTGATCGTGCAGCCGGGCCATGGCGTCCCCGCCGCCCGGCATGCGGGCCGCGAGCTGCTGCACCCATGGCCCCAGGCGCTCGCCGAGCGACCACGCAACGCGATGCCAGAGCCGGATCGAGCGCCCCTTTCCGACATCATGGAAGAGGCCCGCCAGGAGCAGGTCGCGGTCGTCGGAGCCGAGCATACGGAGCCGTTCCAGCACGTCCATGCCATGCCGTCGGTCGGCGACCGGCATGCCGTCGAACAGGGCCAGCTGGGCAGGCGTCAGCCACGTCGCCAGCCCGGCCCGCTCGGCGGGTGTCACGCGCGCGACGAGATGGCGGCCGAACTGGCGGGCCTTAGAAGCCCACCAGGACCGAGAGGAGCCCATTCAGGAGAGGGAGGATTACACGACCGCCGATCGAGATCCCATTGATCGGGATGATCATGACCACGATGAGGATGACGAACCCCCACTGCTCCAGCTTCGGCCGGATCTGCCAGACGGTCTGCGGGTTCATGAGCGCGAACATCACTTTCGAGCCGTCGAGGGGCGGGATGGGGATCAGGTTGAAGATGAAGAGCGCGAGGTTGATCAGGACGAACCACAGGGTGACGTTTCCGATGAACACGACGAACCCGGGCGCTCCGGGCCCAACGATCGCATCGAGCACGCGGAATACGATCGCCCCGGCGATCGCCATGACGAGGTTCGAGACGGGCCCGGCGGCCGCCACCCAGGCCTCCGCGCGCCGGCCGCCGCGAAGCATCGACGGGTTGACGGGCGTCGGCTTCGCCCAGCCGATGATGAAGCCGCTCCCCAGGAGGGCCGACGCGACGAGAATGAGCGAGCCGACGGGGTCGAGGTGGACGATCGGGTTGAGCGTCAGGCGCCCGAACATCTTCGCGGTGCCGTCCCCGAGCCGGTACGCCACCAGCGCGTGGCTGAACTCGTGGACCGGAAAGCCCACGAGGAGGAAGATCGCCACGGCGACGAGCGTTTCCGGATGGATTTGCAGGCCGAGCACGGGAACTCCGGGTACGGGCGGGGATCCCGCGTATGGTAGCCCGGGCGGGCTGGGCTACATGGTGGCGAGGATGGTGGTCTTCTTCGCCTCGTAGTCCTCGGGGGTGATCAGGCCGGCGTCGCGGAGCGCGGCCAGCTCCCGGAGCTTCTCTTCGGTCGTCTTCTGGACCGGGGCGGGCGCCGGTGGGGCGACTGCCCGGGCGGACGCAAGGGCTTCTGCCGCCTTCCGGTCCTGCTCGACGTCGCGGGCGTTGAGCGCCTCCAGCGGCGCCGTGATGCGCCGCGCCAGCTCATCCTCGATGTCCTGCTTCGCGAGCAGCATCGTCTTCTTGAACTTCGGTGCGTGATGGAGCATGTGGTAGTCGTCCGCGACCTCCTCGGCCGCGGTGAGGACCCGGAGGTGGCCCCAGTCGAACATCCGCCCGAGGAGGCTCTGCTCGAGGATCGCGTCGTTGATCTTCTCGAGGCCGCTGTCGGCGGCACGCTTGTTGAAGAGCCCCTCCACCTTCAGGATGCGCCGGTTCGTGATGGCGTAGTCCTCGGCCCACCAGTGCAGGTAGACCCAGACGATGTTCGCGGCGCCGAGCACGAGCAGGCCGAGCGTGATCCAGCCGAGGAGATCACGCGCGGTCCCGCCGGGGTTGAAGATGACGATCGCGAGCAGCGCGGCAATGGCGATCCCCACCATGAGGATCCCCCACCTCGCGGCGGCGATCCGGCCCAGCGGATGCTGCCGCGTCCGGTATACGACGTGCTCCCCGTCCATGAGCAGCGAGTCGGTGTAGCGCGCCATCCCGTGCTTCCTCCTTGGTCGCGGCCCTCAGGCGCGCGGATGCGCCCGAGCGTACACCTCCCGGATCCGCTCGCCGGTCAGGTGCGTGTAGATCTGCGTCGTGCTGATGCTCGCATGTCCCAGCAGCTCCTGGACGATCCGCAGGTCGGCCCCGCCCTCCAGCAGGTGCGTGGCGAACGAGTGGCGGAGCGTGTGCGGCGTCGCCCGCCCGGTAAGGCCCGCGGCCGCGGCGGCCCTCTTCACGACATCCCACGCCTGCTGGCGCGTCAGCCGGCGGCCGCGGTTCCCCAGGAAGACCGGGCCACCACGGTGGGCGGGCACGACGTGGAGCGCGAGCAGGGCGGGGCGGACGGCCGTCTCGTACCGGCGCAGCCAGTCGACCGCGACCTCGCCGACCGGGAGGAGACGCTCCTTGTCGCCCTTGCCGATCACCCGCACCGTTGCCGCGTCCAGGTCCACGTCGTCGGCGTCGAGCCCGGTCGCCTCGCTGACCCGAAGGCCCGCGGCGTAGAGCAGTTCCAGCAGAGCGCGTGACCGGATCGGGCCGGCATCCTGCGCCGGGTCCGGCGCGCCCGTGGGGCCAGCGGCGTCCAGGAGTCGGGCCACCTCGTCGACCCCGAGCGGATCCGGCAGGAGACGCGGCTCCCGGGGCAGGTCGAGATGGGCGGCCACGTCCACCCGTGCCAGGTCCTCGGCGAGCGCGAAGCGGTAGAAGGCGCGGATCGCCGCGGTCCGGCGCCGGCGACTCGTGGCCCGGAGTCGAACGCCCGTGGGGCCGGCCGTGCTCGCGAGTCGCCCGAGATACGCCACGGCGGGATCCGGCGAGCGTTCCCATCCGCCCCGCGCCTCCGGGCTGCCCCCGAAATCGCGGAGGTCGGCACCGTACGCCTCGAGCGTCGCCGGCGCGAGCCCGCGCTCAACCTGGAGATGCAGCAGGAATGCCTCGATGGCCACGACGAGATCCGGCGGTGTGCCGGGGTGCATCAGGCGTGGCCGGCGTGGCCGTCCGGCGATCATCGCCGCGCACCCGCCGGGCCCGCCCCGGAGGCCCGGAACGCGGCGGCCCGCTCCAGCAGGTCTCGCGCCGACGCCGCAGCGGCTGCGCCGCCGGCCGGGCCGCCGATCATCGCGGCCAGCTCCTCGACGCGCTCGTCATCGGTCAGCCGGCGCACCTCGGTCACGGTTCGGCCGGCGCGCTCGACCTTCCGGATCCCGAAGTGGGCATCGGCGTGGGCGGCGATCTGGGGCAGGTGCGTGACGCACAGGACCTGGTGCCGGCGTCCCAGGAGCCAGAGCGTCCGGGCGACCGGGTCCGCGCTGCGACCCCCGATCCCGGCGTCGATCTCGTCGAAGACGAGCGTGGGGGTGGCATCGGCCGCCGCGAGTACCTCCTCGATCGCGAGGGCGAGCCGCGACAGCTCGCCGCCGGACGCGATCTTCGCCAGGGGCCGCGCGGGCTCGCCCGGGTTCGGCGCGATCTGGAACACGACGACGTCCGCGCCGGTCGCATCGAACGCGACGGCGTCGCCATTCAGCTCGATGGCAGGCTCGTCCGGCGCAGCGATCCGTCGCCCGACGGCGACCTCGACCCGTGTCCCGTGGAGGCCGAGCTCGGCGACCGCGGTCTCGACGGTCGCGCCGAGATCCACGGCGGCGGCGGAGCGGCGCGCCGAGAGGACGGCGCAGGTTGCGGCCACGTCCGCAAGGAGGCGCTCGCCGTCGGCGCGTCGCCGTTCGCGCTCGGAGCCGAGATGGCGCAGGCGATCCGCCTCGACGGCCGCCTGCCCGGCGCGCCCCACGAGGCCGTCAACGTCGGTCCCGTACCGGCGTTCCAGGCTGTAGAGCAGCGAGAGGCGCGCCTCCAGGACCGCGAGCGCCGCCGGGTCGTGATCGACCGTCTCGGCCAGGCGGCGCGTCTCGGACGCGACGTCCTCCAGCTCCGCGGCCGCACCCGCCAGGCGCTCCACGAGGGGTCCGTAGCGTGCATCGAGGCGCGCGAGGGCGGTCGCCTCGGCGGCGGCGAGTGCCGCCTGCTCGCGCGCACCGGGAGCCGCCTCGGACCCCCCTTCGTCACCGCCGAGCAGCCCGGCCAGCGCCGCGGACCCGCGCGCGATGGCCTCGCCGTGACGTGACGCGTCGAGGCGGGCCCGGATCGCGGCCGCCTCGCCGGTCACCAGCCTGGCGCCCGCGATCTCCTCGGTTTCGTGCTCCAGGAGCGCGATCCGGCGCTCCAGCTCCAGCGGGTCGATCGCGAGCGCCGCGAGCGCCGCTTCGTTCTCCCGCCAGGCCGCCACGGCGGCGGCGACCGAGGCCCGCTCGGCGGCGTGGCCGCCGTAGCCATCCAGCAGCTCGCGCTGCCAGCGCTCGTCCAGCAGCCGACCCTGGTCCCGCTGCCCGTGGATCTCCACGAGCGGCCCGGCCACGGACGCCAGTCGTCCGGCCGTGACCGTCTCGTCGTCCACGCGCGCCACCGAGCGGCCGTTCGCGCCCACCTCGCGGACGCAGACGAGCGCCTCCGGGAGCCGGTCGAAGAGCGCCTCGACGCGCGCCGCGTCGGCGCCGTGGCGCACGAGCCCCGGGTCCGCCCGTGCCCCGAGCGCGAGGCCCAGGGCGTCGATGAGCAGGCTCTTCCCGGCGCCGGTCTCGCCGGTCAGCACGTTGAAGCCCGCCGCGAACGTGACCCGGACGCGCTCGATGAGCGCGAGGTCGACGACAGCGAGCTCGAGGAGGCGCCCGGCGGCAAGCTCGGGGCCGCGCGGGTCGGCCATGGGTCAGGAGGGCAGCAACTGCGCCTTCTGGCGCAGGAGGTCCCAGAACGGGAGCGCGCCGTCCGGCTCGAGGAAGCGGACCGGGCGCGGGAGCGCCGCCACGGTCACGACGTCGCCGACGGAGAGCCGGACGTCCTCGCGGCCGTCGATCGAGACGAGCGCCTCGTGGGCCTCCACGACGCGGCAGCGGACCACGTGGTCCGGGCTCACCACGACCGAGCGAATCGCCGACAGGTAGGCCGCGATCGGCGAGACGACCAGGTTCCGGCTCAGCGGATCGAGGATGGGGCCGCCGGCCGAGAACGAGTAGCCGGTCGAGCCCGTCGGGCTGGCGACGACCAGCCCATCCGCGATGTACGTCGCGAGATGAGACGGCCCGATGTCCACCTCCAGCCGCACCACGCGGGCGAGCGAGCCGCGCGCGACCACGACATCATTGAGCGCGACGAACGTGCGCCGGGGTGCCCCGCCGCCGGGCCCGTGGATCGCTCCCCGGAGCGCCATCCGCGGTTCGATCCGGTAGGCACCGGAAATGATCTTCTCCAGGAGTGGCTCGAGCTCGTTGGCCTCGGCCTTGGAGAGGAAGCCGACCTTGCCGAGGTTGACGCCGACCAGCGGCACGTCGACCTCCGTGACGGCACGGGCGGCGCGAAGGAATGTGCCGTCGCCGCCGAGCACGACGAGCACCTGCGTGCCCGGGAGCGCGCGCACGAGACCGTCGTGGTCCGCGGATGCGATCGCCCACCCCTCGATGTCGCGCACGGCGCACCAGCCGGTTGCACGTGCGGAGAGCTCGACGGCGTCCTCCTTCGTCGGGTTGTAGGCGAAGCCGATCCGCCGGATCTCCGTCATGCGGCCGTGCACTCCGCGACGCGGGCTGCGAGATCCTGGCGCGTGTCCGCGGGCGCCCGGTCGGGCGCCGCCGGATCCGGCAGGCCTAGGTGCGCGAAGAACTCGCGGTTGCCGGCCGGTCCGAGGAGCGGCGAGCGCGCCACGTCGAGCGGGACCAGGCCGAGGCTCCGCGCGGTCGCGACCACTCGCTCCAGCACGGCACGATGGACGGCGGGATCACGCACCACCCCGCCCGGCACCTCCCCTCGGCCGGCCTCGAACTGTGGCTTCACGAGCGCGACGATCCGGCCGCCGGGCGTGAGGCAGCCCGCCACGGCCCCAAGCACCAGCCCGAGCGAGATGAACGAGACGTCGATGACCGCGAGCGACGCCTGCTCGCCGAGCGTCGCGAGCTCCAGGTGGCGCGCGTTCACGCGGTCATGGACGATCACCCGCGGATCGCGGGCGAGTGATACCGCGAGCTGGCCGCGACCGACGTCGACCGCATGGACCCGCGCCGCGCCGCGCTTGAGCAACACGTCCGTGAACCCACCCGTCGAGGCGCCCGCGTCCAGGCAGACGAGGCCGGCCGGGTTCACCCCGAACGCGTCGAGCGCGCCGGCGAGCTTCTCGCCGCCGCGCGAAACATATGGCAGCGGCGTCGCGACCTCGACCGCCATCGCGCCGTCGACGAGATCCCCGGGTTTGCGATCGAAGCGAGCCGCGTCACCCGCCCCGACGCGCACGCGGCCGGCGAGCAGGAGCGCCTGGGCCCGGCTCCGGGTCTCGACGAGGCCGCGCTCCACGAGCAGCTGGTCCAGCCGAACGCGCGTCGCACGACGCGGTCGTGGCGGGCGCGCCGCGCCAGGCGATGGGATCGAGCGTTCGGCGCGGCCGGAAGTCCTCACCCTGCGATCATGCCACGCAGCGCTGCACTCCGGCGCACCACGGGCGCCGAAATGCCGTCAGGCGGGTGCCGTCGCCGAGCGCGGCCTGGCGGGCTTCCCGCCCGGCGTGACGCGCAGCAGCGCGAGCGTCTCGCGAACCTGGGCGAGGATGCCCGGGCTGTCGAGGCGGATCAGCTGGCGCAGGTCGCTCACGGATCCGTGATCCACGAACCGGTCGCCGGGAATGCCGACGATCCTGAGGGCGATCTCCCGGTACGCCGGATCGGCCAGCCGCGCCTCCTCGAGCACCTCGAGGACTGCCGAGCCGAACCCGCCGATCGTGGTGCCCTCTTCAAGGGTGACCACGAGCCGCTTCCCGCGGGCCTGGTCCAGGATGAGCTGGCGGTCCATCGGCTTGAGGAAGCGGGCATTGATCACCCCGACCGACCATCCCTCGGCGACGAGCGCATCGGCAACCTCGAGGCCGCGGGCGACGATCGGCCCGAAGCCGACGAGGAGGATGTCGCCACCCTCGCGGAGGACCTCACCACGCCCGACCGGCAGGATCTCCGGTGTCCGCTCGGGCACGCCGAACCCCTCGTCGCGTGGGTAGTTGAGCGCGAACGGGTGGTCCTGCGCCAGCGCGGTCCGGACCAGCGACCGGAGCTCCTGCTCGTCTTTCGGCGCGGCAATGACGAGGTTCGGGATCTGGCGGTGGGCCGGGTACGAGAACATCCCCTGGTGGCTGGTCCCATCCTCGCCGACGAGGCCGGCGCGGTCCACGCCGATCAGGACGGGCTGGTCGTTCTGGGCAGCGTCGTGGACGATCTGGTCGAACGCACGCTGGAGGAACGTCGCGTAGATCGCGACGACGGGCCGACCCCCGCCCAGCGCGATCCCCGTCGCGAGCGCGACCGCGTGCTGCTCCGCGATCCCGACATCGATGAACCGGTCCGGGAACTCGGCCTGGAACCGGTTGAGGCCCGTCCCGGTCGGCATACCGGCCGTGATCGCCACGATCCGGCGATCCTCGCGCGCCGCGGCGACGACCTCCTGGGCGAAGTGGTGGGTGTAGTTCGGCTGCTTCTTCTGCCCGGCCTTCCCGGCCTGCTCGGCCGCGGGACGCACGGCGCCGCCGTTCAAGGCGCTCGCCCCAGTGGCGACGGCCGAGATCTCGCCGGCCCCGAACGGGCTGGCCGGTCGGCCCCGGCGTGCCTCGTGGGAGTCCGTCATGGGCGGGAGGGCGGCGCCGTGGAAGCCGACCTGGTCCTTCTCCGCCGGGTGGTAGCCCCGGCCCTTCTGGGTCCGGACGTGGACGAGGACCGGCGCATCAAGGGCGAGGGCGCTCCGGAACGTGTGCTCGAGGGTCCGCAGGTCGTGGCCGGGAACGACTCCGATGTACGTGATGCCGAGATCCTCGAAGAGCTGGCCCGGCTGGGCGAAGCTGACGACCGACTTGCGGACGCGTTGGCTGAACTCCAGGGCGGTCGGCCCGACCATCGGCACCCGCTCGACGAGCTGGTCGAAGCCCCGCTTCGACTGCTGCCAGGCGGTGGAGAGCTTGATCTCCGAGAGGTACTTCGAGAGTGCCCCGACCGAGGGGCTGATCGACATCTCGTTGTCGTTGAGGACGATGAGCATCGGCGTGCGGCGTTGGCCGATGTCGTTGAGCGCCTCCAGTGAGAGCCCGCTCATGAGCGCCGCGTCGCCGACGACCACCGCGATCCGCTCCATGCCATGGCGGACGTCGCGGGCGGTCGCGAGGCCCGCCGCGATCGAGAGGCCCGTGCCGGCGTGCCCACCGTCGAAGACGTCGTGCTCCGACTCGCTCCGGCGTGGGAAGCCCCCGATCCCGCCGAGCTGGCGGAGCGTCCCGAACCGCGCGTACCGGCCGGTCAGCAGCTTGTGCGGATAGGCCTGGTGGCCGGTGTCCCAGACGATCCGGTCGCGGGGCGACTCGAGGATCCGGTGCAGCGCCAGCGTGATCTCAACGACGCCGAGCGACGAGCCAAGGTGGCCGCCGGTGGTCGCGACGGTGGAGATGATCTCGCGGCGGATCTCCTCCGCCAGTTCCAGGAGCCGGGGCTCGCTGAGGCCGCGAAGGTCGCCCGGGCCCCGAAGAGTTGGCAGGATCGCCACGTGCTGGCTCCTTGGTACGGCGAGCTGGGTGCGCCGCCGGCGGCGGCCTTCGGTGGTGCTCTTCGCGGCGAGCATCCGCCCGGATCGCGCCGGCTGGACGGTTCCGCGAGTCTACTCCGCGGTACCGCGGACGGCGCCGGGCGGTGTCTCCCCGGACTCCCCGTCCAGCCGGAGCTCGGCGACGGCGAGCGCCCCGCGCGCCCCCTCCACGAGGCGTCGGACGCGGAGCTCGGCGTCGGCGAGGAGCTGCTCACAGCGCTGCTCCAAAGCGACGCCGCGTTCGTAGCGGGCGATCGTCTGCTCCAGCGGCAGGCCACCCGCCTCGAGCTCCGCGACGGTCTGCTCCAGCTCCGCCAGGGCAGCGTCGAACGTCAGCGTGTCGAGCGCCGCGAGCGCCTCAGTCAACGGTGTCGCCTCCGTCCTCGAGTGGGTCGACGTCCCGGGCCGACCCGGATCCCGGCCCCGCCGGCACGCCGTTCCCGGCGGTGGCCCGCCGTTCGTCCCATGCACCCAGCCGTCGCGCCACGAGCATACCAAGGGCGATCCCGGCCGCCCCGATGAGTCCGACCAGGGCGATGAAGATCACAAGATCAGCCACTCGGGTCGACCTCCGCCCGGGCGGCCAGCTCGCCGCGGGCGACGCGCAGCCGGAGCCGGGTCCCCGGCGGCGACTCGGCCGGATCGCGGACGATCGCCCCATCCTCGGCCCGACGGACGATGGCGTACCCCCGGGCAAGGGTCGCCTCCGGGCCGAGCGCCCCGAGCGCGGCCGACGCCGCAGCGAGTCGCCCTCGTTCGCGGCGCAGGCGTCCCTCCGCGAATGGCGCGAGATCGCGCGCGGCGCGCTCCGCCGCGCGGCGGTCGACGGCGATGCGCCCCAGGATCGCGGCCGTCGCCCTGTCCAGCAGGTATCCGGCCCGCTCGCGTGCCGCCGCAAGCCGCGTCGCGGGTCGCAGGCCCTCCAGGGCGCGACGTTCCGCCGCGACCCGCCGGAACGAGCCGGCCATCGCACGGGTCGCGGTCTCGTCGAGGCGCCACCGGCGTGCCCGCAGCGCCGCCAGGACGTCGAGCCGGTCGGGTACCGCGAGCTCAGCGGCGGCGGACGGCGTGGGCGCCCGGAGGTCGGCCACGAAATCGGCCAGCGTGACGTCCGTCTCGTGACCGACGCCGCTCACGACGGGCACCGGATGGGCGGCGATCGCGCGGACGACGCGCTCGTCGTTGAATGCGGCAAGGTCCTCCAGCGAGCCGCCGCCGCGGGCGACGATGACGAGCCCGGGGGCTTCGGCCGGCCGGCCGGCCTCGCGACACCCGGAGTCGTACAGGGCGAGGCGTCCGAGGGCGGCCACGATCGTCTCAGCGGCCCCGTCTCCCTGGACCCGGCAGGCGCTCACCACGACCTCGACGAGCGGCCACCGCCGCGCCAGCACGCGCCGGATGTCGTGGATCACCGCGCCCGAGAGGCTCGTGACGACCCCGATCGTCGCCGGGCGCGCCGGGAGCGGCCGTTTGCGCCTCGCCTCGAAGAGGCCCTCCGCGGCGAGGCGCGCCTTCGTCTGCTCGAAGCGGAGGGCGAGATCGCCGAATCCGGCCGGCTGGATCGCGGCGACGTAGCACTGGTAGACGCCCTGCGCGTCGAACACGTCGATCCGGCCGTGGACCACCACCCGCATCCCCGCCTGCGGCTCGAACGCGCTTCCCTGGCGATCCTCGCGAAAGAAGACGCAGGCAAGCTGGCTCTTCTCGTCGCGGAGCGTGAAGTAGGCGTGGCCGGCGGAGCTGACCGTCACCCGGCCAACCTCTCCTTCCACCCACAGATCGCCGAGCCGCGGGTCCTCGCGGAGCGCGTCGCGGACCACGCGCGTGACCTCGGTGACGCCCAGGATCCGGGGCCCGAACGTGCCGGCCGGGCGACCCGGTCCCGACCGGTTGGCCGGCCGCGTCCCGACATCGAGCGCGTCCCAGCTCGGGAGCGCCCAGCCGGGCGGCTCGTCGTCGCGCACGGGCGTGGCTCCGGGGTCCGGCTGCGCGCCGCGGGCCGTTACAGGCGGGTCTGATACTCGCCGGTGCGGGTATCGACCCTGATCGTGTCGCCCTCGGTAACGAAGAGCGGGACCGCGACGATGAGGCCGGATTCGGTCGTGGCGGGCTTGCGCGCGCCCGTCGCGGTGTCGCCCGCGAAGCCGGGGTCCGTCTCCACGACGACGAGGTCCACCGTGATCGGGAGCTCCACGCCGAGCGTCTCGCCGTCATAGCTGATCCGGTCGAGCGTCATGCCGTCCTTCATGTAGTTGACGGCGTCGTCGAGCTCGGACGCGTTCAGGTGGAACTGCTCGTAGGTCTCCATCTCCATGAAGTGGAAGTCGTCGCCGTCGCGATACATGAACTGGATGGGCCGCCGGTCCAGCTGCGCGCGCGGCCACTTCTCGCCGGCCTGGAAGGACTTCTCGACGATCGAGCCCTTCTTCACGTTCTTGAACTTGATCCGGACCTGGGCCGAGCCGCGACCCATCTTGATGTGGTGGTAGTCGAGGATCTGCCAGAGGTCGCCGTCGAGCTCGATGACGACGCCCTTGTGCAGCTCACCGGTGGAGATCATTGGGGGCTCCCTCGGGGGCCGGCGGGGGTGGGCGAACGCCGGCGCAGGTGGTCGTGCTGGTGCGACGGATCGTAGCAGACGGGGCGGTCGGGACCGACGGCCCGGTCACCCGACCACCAGCACCTCGCGCGGGAATCGGGTCAAGCGCTCCACCCGGCGCGCCGTGATATCGAAGAACACGAGGTCCTCGATCCGGACGCCCGTCCGGCCCTCGAGGTACACCCCGGGCTCCACGGAGAAGACGGTGGGGCTGGGCAGCGGCGCCTCCGACGCCACGCGCGAGAGCGACGGCGCCTCGTGCGTCGCGAGGCCGATCCCGTGCCCCGTGCCATGCCCGAAATGCCCCCCGTGGCCGGCGGCCGAGATCACGTCCCGCGCCGCAGCGTCGGCGGCGCGCCCATTCGGGGCGGTCCCGGCCTCCAACGACGCTTCCAGGTACGTGATCGAGGCCGCCTGGGCACGCACGACCAGCTCGTGGACCGCCAGGTCGCGAGGCCGCGGCTCGCCGACGAAGAGCGTCCGGGTCATGTCACTGCGGTAGCCCGCCACCTGCGCCCCGAAGTCGAAGAGCAGGACCTGTCCGGCGCGGACCCGCCGCTCCCCCGGCGAGCCGTGCGGCAGCGCCGCCTGCGGGCCCGCGAGCGCGGCCACGTCGAAGGCAAGGGCCTCGGCGCCGCCTTCGCGAATGAGCGTCTCCAGGCGCCACGCGAGCGCCGCCTCCGTGACGCCCGGCCGGATCTCCGGCAGGAGCACCGCGAGCGCGCGATCGGCGACGGCACACGCGGCCGCGATCCGCTCGACCTCGGCGGGCTCCTTCACGGCGCGGTCCTCGTCGACCCACCCGCCCGCGGGCACCAGCTCCACGCCGGGCGCTGCCGCGGCCAGCTCGCCCCAGAGGGCATGGCTGATGTCGGCCGCGGGCACGGCCACCCGGCGCGCGCCGATGGCCGCGCACAGCTCGGCCCATCGCACGGGCAGGTCGTACGTGACAGCCTCGACGCGCGCATCCGGTGCCTCGCGTCGCGCCTGGAGCGTGTACCGGCTGTCCGCGAGCACGACTACCGCGTCGCCCGAAACGAGGAACCGCCCGGAGTGGCCGGCCACCTTCTCCTCGCCGTCCCCGAGGTTCACGCCGGTCAGGTACCGGATCTCTTCGCGGCGGAGGCCGAAGTACGCATCGACTCCGGCTTCGACCAGGCGGGCCCGGAGGCGCCCGAGGCGGGTCGGGCGGGCGGCCCGGTCGGCCTCGTCCCAGGCCCGTCGGCGGCGCGCGCTTGGCGGCGGGGCGAAGTCGGCCGGGACCGGGCGACGCATCGGCTCAGTTCCCGTACATCTGGATGTTCTTCTTGTGCTCCGCGTACGTCTTCGCGAAGACCGTCGTCCCATCCTTCTTTGCCAGGAAGTACAGGTATCCGCCCTTCGTGTCCGGGTTGAGCGCGGCGTCGATCGATACGACGGTCGGCGTGCACAGGGGCCCCGGGGGGAGGCCCTTCGCGGTGTACGTGTTGTAGGCCGCGAGGTCCGACGGGAGGCTCGCCGGGAGCGTGCCCGGAAAGGGCGCCCAGAACGTGTAGCCGACCCACTCGGCCACCGCGATCTTCGCCAGCTGGAGCGTGTCGTTGACGTAGAAGACCGTCGGGTCGGACCCCAGGAACCCGACCGTCTCCGCGTGCGGGTTCAGCCGGTTCTGGAGGACGCCCGCGATCATCGGCCGCTCCGAGTCAAGGCGGGCCTCCCGCTCCACGATCGAGGCCAGCGTCAGCACCTCGTACCAGGTCAGCCCGCGGGAGGCCGCGACCTTCATGCGGTCCGGCCCCACCTCGGCCAGGTAGCGGTCCAGCATCATCCGGACCAGGTCGTCGGGTGACGCATCGGGCAGGAGCCGGTAGTCGCCCGCCGCCAGGTAGCCCTCGAGGGACCCGCCCTTCGGGATCTGCAGCCAGGGGTAATCCTTCAGGAGTGCCGCCGGAGGCGTGCGCACGAGGTCCAGGAACGCCATGGCGGACATCGTGAGCCGGTCGATCCCGCGGTCAGCGGGCTTCGCCTGGATGAGCGCGGCGATCTGCTCCAGGCGGAGCCCGGTCCGGATCGACAGGACCACGTGCGGGTCGGCCGGCGGCGTCAGGAGCGCGGTGACCAGCTGGTCCGGCGTCATCGTCTGCCGGGCCACGAAGCTCCCCGCGTGGTAGCTCGTGCTCACGTTCCGCTCCAGCGAGATGAGCACGAAGGCGCGTGGATCCCGGAGCACGCCCGCATCAACGAGGCGAGCGGCGATCGTCGCGGTGGTGTCGCCGGGCTCGACGACGAACGGGACGTCGGTCGTGCCGGACCCGGCCGGGTCCGTAAGGGCGGCGCCAAGATCCTCGCGGACCATGTCGGCGACGAACCCGATGCCGAGCGTGCCCGGGTTCTCGCCTGCCAGGCGGACCACGACGCCGCGGACGAGCGGTCGCCCGATCGTCACGAGCAGGACGAGCACCAGCCCGGCAGCCACGACCAGGAAGAGCACGAACCGGAGCGTCGCGCGTCCACTCCCACCCGCCCGCCGCTGTGCCAGCTCGGAGGCGGACACCGTGCCGGAGCGGCGACCGGACCCGCCCGTCGAACGGGTGGGCGGGGGCTGCGTGGCAACTTCGTCGAGCCGGTGTGCCATCAAGGGGCGTTCGGGCGCGGCGCCGCGATCATCTCGCGGATTCCCGCCGCCGCGGATCGTCATGCGGTGACCTCGTGGGGATCGGGACCTGTCCCGGCACGCGGGGGCGCCCCGTGCGCGTGGCCACCGGATCGCGTCGGAGGCCTCTCAAGCGTACCCGACACGATCGACGCTCCCGGCGCGGGGTCCTCCGGCACTCGGTCCGGGGTGATCCGCTCCCCGGGCGACCCGAGCTCCCGAGCGGCCAGCTCGTCCTCCAGGATGACGCGGGCTGCCTCGCGGTCGATCCGGGCGCGGTTCGCCGCCCGCCGGGCCGGTCCGGGCGGGCCCCCCGAGGGGC